>ERZ1643247.54-NODE-54-length-162027-cov-111.411942_pt1 | contig 162027 bp, 147 predicted proteins | sample MGYA00579264_ERZ1643247 | MGnify/ENA primary metagenome ERZ1643247 (study PRJEB29033, sample SAMEA4952262) | chicken gut metagenome | biome: Broiler Chicken; feature: Gastrointestinal Tract; material: Caecum | place: Ireland | collected 2018 | study: Broiler... | reverse complement strand
GGCTCTTACAGGTTTTCAATAAAATTTGATTGAATTAGCACAATAGGTTAATTTACTAAATCCTTCTGTATTTTGTCAACCGATACTGCAATTATTACCAAAACCCCTAAAGAAAGTCAGAATAACTTCCAATGCATTTCAAATTGAACCAAAAAGGAGCCTTAAATATCAGACATATCCCATAAGACTGGGCAGCCATAAGCTGAGCTGAGGAATATAGGTCACCAACATCAGTACGATAAATATAGCCAGGAAATACCAGAGAAGCTGACGGAATACCGTCTCGATCTTAACTTTTCCTACTTTCACGCCTACAAACAAAGTGGTCCCCACCGGAGGTGTAATAGTTCCGATACACAGATTAAAGATCATCATAATACCAAAGTGGATCGTATTCATTCCTAATGCGGTACACACTGGCAGGAAGATCGGAGTAAAGATCAGGCAGGCCGGCGTCATATCCATAAAAGTACCTACGATCAGCAGGATAATATTGATAATGAACAGGATCACAAATTTGTTATCGCTGATCGACAGCAGTCCATTGGAAACCAGTGACGGAATATTGGTAAAGGCCATGACCCAGGACATAATGCTGGAAACACCGATCAGAAAGATAATAATACCCGTCATTTCCGCGCTTTCTTTAAGGATCTGAGGGATTTCTTTCAGCTTAATAGATTTGTAGCCGAACAGAGACAGCAGAAGGCTGTATACCACTGCTACTACAGATCCTTCTGTCGCTGTAAAAATACCGCCGATGATACCGCCGATAACGATAACGATCAGCAGCAGACAGGGGATCGCCTGGATCAAAACATTGATCTTTTCTTGTAAATTTACTGGTGCTTCTGTAGCCTTTTTTCTTAGCCACAAAATAGATCACTACCATACAGGCCAGACCCCAGAGGATACCCGGGATATAGCCGGCCATAAACAGAGCTGCCACAGAGGTTCCTCCGCTGACCAAAGAGAAAGTGATCATTACGTTGCTGGGAGGGATCAAAAGTCCTGTAGGCGCTGTGGCAATATTGGCAGCAGCGGAGAAGTTTGGATCATATCCTTCATCTTTTTCAATAGGACCGATGATAGACCCCATGGCAGAAGCTGCTGCTGTACCGGAGCCGGAAATAGCGCCAAAAAGCATGTTTGCCACCACATTTGTGTGGGCCAGCGCGCCGGGCGCACGGCCGGTGACTAATTTCGCAAGATTGATCAGACGGACTGCGATGCCGCCCTTGTTCATGATATTGCCGGCCAGGATAAAGAACGGTATAGCCAGCAGGCTGAACACAGATATCCCTGAAAAGATCCTCTGGGCTCCTGTCAGAACTGCTACACTTGTATCCATAACAGGCAGGATCGCGCAAATGGAGGAAATTCCAAGTGCAACTGCGATGGGCACTCCGGCGATCAGCATGATCACCAGCAGTACCAGAATGATTAAACCTGAAAGTAATGCTGTACTCATATTTTATCTCCTTTCCTATTCTTCCTCAGCCGGTCTGCGGTCAATTCCCATTGCCAGGTCAATGATATTCAGGACCGAATAAATTGCGATCAGAACACCGGAAAGGGGAACCACGATATATACCACGCCCATTGATATGCCTAAAGAAGCTGTAACCTGGGTCATGGAAAGCTGCATAATGGTATAGCCGCCCCATATCATAACGCTGACAGAAAATGCCATGATCATCAGCTCAATGACGATCTCCAGGATCTTCTTCGGAACACCTGTCAGCTTATCTGCAATAAATCCCATACGCATGTGATCTCTTTTACCGAATACCAGGGCGGAAGACAAAAGAGCCATCCAGGAAAAGCTGTAGGTCAGCAGTTCTTCGGAAACTGTACTCGGACTATTAAAGAAGTAACGTACTACGATCTGATAAGTGCCTACCACTACCATGACTGCAAAAACAATGGCGCAGGCAGAGCTTAAAATAAGATCGATCACTTTTCTGATTTTTTCTAATACTTTCATAATCATTCTGCCTCCCCATCTGTATATTTCGCGTTGACTTCCTGGATATGGTCGTAAATATCAAGGATATTTTCATTGTCTGCCAGCATATCCTTCTGGACACCGGCTACCTTGTCTTTAAAGGCCTAGATATCCACATCTATGAATTCTACGCCCATGTCCTCTTGGGCGATCTTTTTCGCCTCTTCTACCTGGCCGTCCCATTCTTCCAGTTCTACCTCGGTGGACAGTCTGGCAGCTTCTTCAAATACCTGGCGTTCTTCATCACTTAAGCTGTTCAGGAACTTCAGATTTCCGATCAGCATATCCGGAACCATCTGATGTTTATTATAGGAAAAGTATTTTGCGACTTCTCCGTGTTTATTGTTGGTCAGCGCCAGTTCATTATTTTCAGCGCCGTCAATAACGCTCTGCTGGATAGCGGTATAAACCTCACCAAAGCTCATCGGAGAAGCGGCAGCCCCAAAGGCTTCCATCATCTGTACGCTGGCCGGGCTCTGCTGTACGCGGATCTCCATTCCTTTCAGATCTTCAGGTGTGTGGATAGGCGTCTTGGCATAAAAATTCCTGGTACCTGCATTGTACCAGGTAAGCACACGGAATCCGGCTTCATCAGTGGATTCATAGATCTGATTCATATAGTCTGTGTCGTTCATAACTTCATGGTAAGCATCCTCGGATGTAAACAGATAAGGCATACTGAAAATCTCGTACACATCTGCAAAAGTTTCCAGATTTGCAGTACCTGCCACAACGAAATCGATAGCTCCTGTCTGAGTCAGCTCAATAGCTCTCTGAGCAGCTCCCAGGATCTCATTGGGGAAAATCTGTACTTCGTATTTATCTCCCAGATTTTCCTCAACATATTCCTTGAATTTCAAAAGTCCGATATGCTCCGGGTGAGTTTCAGACTGAGCATGAGAGATACGGATGATCCTTTTTCCTCCGGTGACGGAAGAGCAGCCGCTCATGCCGAACATCGTGACAGCACCCATGGAAACACATAAGGCTGCGGCTAAAATTCTTTTTAAACCTTTCATGATCTTTTCCTTCCATATATAATTTTTAAAAATCTGTAGTGCGCCGCTTTATAAAACAACATGGGATGATTTTTTTATGCCGTACCGGATGGCCGCTTAAAGCCATCATCATAGAGTCTACGGCAGTTTTGCAAAGCACTTCACTACGGCTGTCAATACTGGACAGCTCAGGTTCACAGCATACAGCAAGCTCTGAGTTATTAAAACCTATGATATTTACATCCTCTGGAACAGAAAGCCCTTTTTTTCTGGCATATTTAACAGCTCCTACCGCCATACCGTCGTCTGAAGCCACCACTGCGTCAAATTCCAGACCTTTCTCTGCCAAAAGCCTGTCCCGTACTTTCAATATTTTATTCTGTTCAAAAATCTCAAGCTCCTTCCGTATGGGAAGATCATTATCCCGCAGTGCGTCCTCATAGCCTCTCATTTTTTCCGCGGCACTGTAAGATTTCGAATCGTATAGAAATAAAATACGCTTTCTTCCGGCTTCCGTTAAAGCCGAAACTGTATCATACATGATCTGATAGTTATCAGAAAGAACACAGTACACCCCCTGACAGTGGATGTAACCGTTGATCAGGAAAACCGGAACTTCCCTGGCTGCTTTTGCAATATATTTTGTAGAAGCTTCCTCTCCGTCTCCGGCATAATTGGAACCTACCAGGAGCAGAGCGTCAATACGTTTTTTCAAGATAAGCTCTACTGCATTTACTTTGTCCTGATACTGATATCCGCTGCAGTATAAGATACAGTCATAGCCGTATGTACGCAGGCTTTTCTCCAGATATGCCACAGAACCTGCCATGTAATCGTCGGAGACATCCGGACAGATGATTCCCACAGTTTTCATAGAATTAAGTCCCAGACCTCTGGCAAATACATTCGGTGTATAATGGTTTTCTTCCATAATAGCCCGTACTTTCGCTTTCGTTTTTTCACTGACTTTCGGACTGTCGTTTACGACTCTGGATACTGTAGCGATGGATACCCCCGCAAGTTCTGCGATATCATAGATATTCATGTGTATGTTTTCACTTCCTTTGCTGCGATATATTGTAAGCTCTTACATCTTTAATTGCATTATACATTTAAAGTTCTTTCCTTGCAAAGGTTTTTTATCTTTAATTTTTCACAGTTTTTTCGTCTCATTTTTATGCATTTTTCATATTTTTATAATTTTTTATGATTTCCTGTTGACTATATGGCTTTTTCGCGTTACCTTTTATGTAAGCTCTTACATTTTTGAAACATGGAATTGCATTTGTTGCAGGAGGAATACCAAAATGCAGAAATACATTAAAATCCACCCGGCAGACAAAGTTGCTGTAGCGCTCTGCCCTCTGCCGGCAGGAACCGTAGTTTCCATTGATCAGAGGGAGATCACTCTTACAGAGGATATCCCCCAGGGACATAAATTCGCTCTATGTGATCTGGCTCAGGGCGAGCCGGTGATCAAATATGGATATCCCATCGGTCTGACAAAGGAACCGGTCAAAACCGGATCCTGGGTCCATGTACATAATATGAAGACCGCTCTGGGAGATCTTCTTGAATATACTTATGAGAAACAAGACATTTCCCTTGTTCCTACACAAGAACGGTTCTTTAACGGCTACAAAAGACCTGATGGAAAAACCGGCGTGCGCAATGAGATCTGGATCATCCCTACTGTCGGCTGTGTCAATAATGTTGCAGCCGCTATCGAAAAACAGGCCCAGTCTTTGATAAAAGGAAGTATTGAAGCGATCGCCGCCTTTCCTCACCCCTATGGATGTTCCCAGATGGGCGATGACCAGGAAAACACCCGCCGCATACTGGCCGATCTGATCACACATCCTAACGCAGGAGGCGTCCTGGTTCTGGGACTTGGCTGTGAAAACAGTAATATCGACGTATTAAAAGACTACATTGGAGAATATGATGAAAAGCGTGTAAAATTCCTGGTATGCCAGGATTCTGAAGATGAAGTGGCAGATGCCTTGAAACTGATCGAAGAATTGGTAGAATATGCAGCTCCTGCCAAAAGAGAACCTATAAGCTGCAAAGAACTGATCGTCGGTATGAAATGCGGCGGTTCAGACGGACTGTCCGGGATCACTGCCAACCCCACCGTGGGAGCCTTCTCAGACTTACTGATTTCCAAAGGCGGCACGACTATCCTGACAGAAGTCCCTGAAATGTTCGGTGCGGAAACTCTTCTGATGAACCGCTGTGAAAACCCGGAGTTATTTCACAAGACCGTGGATCTGATCAATGACTTTAAAAATTATTTCAAAAGCCATGATCAGACAATCTATGAAAATCCGTCTCCCGGGAACAAAAAGGGCGGTATCTCTACTCTGGAAGACAAATCCATGGGCTGCACCCAGAAATCAGGCAGCGCTCCGGTACGAGGGGTTTTAGCCTATGGAGAAAAGGTTTGCGAAAAAGGGCTGAATCTTTTAAGCGCTCCCGGAAACGATCTGGTCGCTTCTACAGCCCTTGCCGCTGCCGGTGCCCATATCATACTGTTCACTACAGGAAGAGGAACCCCCTTTGCTTCTCCTGTGCCTACGGTTAAAATTTCCAGTAATACAGCGCTTTCTAATAAGAAATCTAACTGGATCGATTTTGACTGTGGCACTATGGTTGAAGGAACCGATCTGTCTGCTTTGAGCAAACAGCTTTTTGATCATGTGCTGGCTGTGGCTTCCGGAGAAAAAGTAAAATCTGAAAAAGCCGGCTACCATGATATGGCGATTTTTAAACAGGGTGTGACTTTATAGTAATCTTCCGGTATTTACCTGAAGAAAAGAAAAGGAGAATAGGTATTATGAAAAAATTAAGCTATGCTGCCCTGGAAGAGCAGGGTTATGAAGGCTATCTGTTAAAAGATGCTCCGGAAAGAGTACTCCAGTTCGGAGAGGGAAACTTTTTAAGAGCTTTTGTAGACTACTTTATAGATATGATGAATGAAAAAGCTGGTTTCAACAGCAAGGTCGTGCTGGTACAGCCTATCGCCAATCACAACGATTTCAGTCTGGCCGATGTGATCAATGAGCAGGAAGGCCTCTATACCCTCTATTTAAGAGGATTTGAAAATGGCCGGAAGGTCAATGACAAACGGATCATCTCCTGCGTAAGCCGGTGTCTGAACGTACATAGCGATTATGAACAGGTTATGGCCTGTGCAGAAAATCCGGATCTTCGCTTTATTACCTGTAATACCACCGAAGCAGGTATCGCCTATGATCCTTCCTGCAGATTTGAGGAAACTCCCCCATCCAGCTATCCGGCCAAACTGACCCAGTTCCTCTACCGCCGCTTCCAGGCATTCGGGAACCAGGAAGGAAAAGGATTTATCATCCTGGCCTGCGAACTGATCGACGACAACGGAAAAGAACTGGAAAAATGTGTGCTGAAATATGCAAAGCAGTGGGATCTGGGAGAAGATTTCATCCGCTGGATTGAAAAAGAAAACATTTTCTGTTCTACTCTGGTAGACCGGATCGTTACCGGATATCCAAGAGCCGAGGCCGCATCTATCAATGAAGAAAACGGATATGAGGATAATCTCATTGATACGGGAGAAATCTTCGGTTTCTGGGTCATTGAAGGACCTCAGTCTTTGAAAGAAGAACTTCCTTTTGCCCAGGCCGGTCTTCCTGTGCTGATCACTGACGACCATAAGCCTTATAAACAGAGAAAAGTCCGTATCCTCAACGGCGCCCATACTTCCATGGTCCTTGGGGCTTACCTGGCAGGCCAGGATATTGTCCGGGACTGTATGCATGACGACACCATCCTGAATTTCATGAATAAGACCATCTATGAAGAGATCATTCCCACTTTGTCACTTTCTGAAGAAGACTGCAGGGACTTTGCCGCCGCGGTGACAGAGCGTTTTAAAAATCCCTTCATTGATCATGCCCTCCTGTCCATCTCCCTGAATTCCACTTCCAAATGGAGAGCCAGGGTACTGCCTTCTCTGGAAGGATATGTTGAAAAATTCCATAAACTCCCTGCCTGCATCACAGCTTCCTTTGCCTTCTATATCCAGTTCTACCGGGGCACAGAGCTGACAGAGGCCGGACTTAAGGCAGTTCGTCCCAAAGGAGATGCCTATACCATCTCTGACGACAGATCCGTACTGGAATTTTATTATGCACACAAAGAAGATTCCGCAAAAGATCTGGTACATGCCGTATGCTCCAATACAGATTTCTGGGGTAAAGATCTGACAGAAATCCCCGGCTTTGAAGAAGAAGTCGCCAGGATCCTGGAGTATATTGAAAAGAACGGTACCTACAATGAGATGAAAGCGGCACTGTCCCATTAATCAAATCCGCATAAAATCTATAAATATTCCTGAAGTATGACTAATGCGGCAGCGCCCTCCTCCCTTCTTTTCCGGATAAGGACCGATATTGTATTTACAACCGGCCCTGTGTTAGAATAGAGTGGAAAAGAAATCAGAGGAAAAGAGGTAGAAGACCATGAAAGTACGAATGGCTCAGGAAAAAGACATAGAACGGATCCACAGTCTGCTGGCTCAGGTGGCCATGGTCCATCACAAAGGCAGACCGGATCTGTTCAAACAGGGGAAAAGCAAATATACAGACGAGGAACTGAAAGCCCTTCTTCAGGATCGCAGCCGTCCCATACTGGCGGCGGTAGACGATAATGACTGTATGCAGGGATATGCTTTCTGTATATTCCAGCAGTATAAGGATCACAACATTATGACAGATATCAAAACCCTGTATATTGACGATCTGTGCGTGGATGAGACCATGCGGGGAAAGCATATCGGAAAGCTGCTGTATAATGCCGCTCTGGATTATGCCAGGGAGCATGGCTGCTATAATCTGACCCTGAATGTATGGAGCTGCAACGAAAGCGCCATGAAATTCTATGAGTCCTGCGGTCTGAAACCTCAGAAAGTAGGAATGGAAGTAATCCTTTAAAACTAATACCAGTATAGTCAAAGACCCCCGCGGCAGTCGCCAAATGGACATGCAAGCATGTCCGCTTGGCTTTCTGCCCCCGGGAAGAAATCAAAAGGCGTCATGAAACAGATTGCTGAAAGCTTTTCAAAAATCTGTTTCATGACGCCTTTTTCTATTTTCAGTCCCGGTTTTACCACTCTAAAAGAGAAGCTCCCCAGGTAAGTCCTGCGCCGAATCCGGAAAGAACGATCTTATCTCCTCTTTCCAGCATACCTTTTCTGTTCATCTCATCTAAGAGGATAGGAATGCTTGCCGCAGATGTATTTCCATAAAAATGAAGATTCATAGGGAACTTTTCTTCCGGCTCTTTCATTCTCCTGGCAACGCTGTCAATGATCCTGCTGTTTGCCTGATGGAGTACATAATACTTGATCTCTTCTTTGGAAGTACCTGTCTTTTCCAGCAGCGTGCCGATACATTCCGGAACCTTCTTGACAGCAAATTTGAATACCGGCTGTCCCTCCATATAGATATAGTCGGTCTTCTGCTCTTTCGGGAATAAAAAGTTGCTGGTCTCTCTGGCCTTACAGGTAAGCACCGGTCCCTGGTGCCCGTCCGAATACTGGACCATATCGATCATCCCCTGTTCCTCTGCCTGGAGTACGGCAGCTCCCGCACCGTCTCCGAAAAGGACACAGGTACTCCTGTCTTCCCAGTCAATCAGCTTTGACATGGTTTCCGCTCCTACCAGAAGGGCCTTTTTGTAAACTCCTGCTTTCATGTAGGCCTGTACAGTGTTCAGGCCGAAAAGGAAACCGGAGCAGGCTGCGCTGAGATCAAATGCCACTGCATTTACCGCCCCCAGAGCATCCTGCACACAGCAGGCTGTATTTGGAAAGAAATAATCCGGAGAACAGGTGGCCACAATGATCAGATCCAGCTCCAGCGGATCCACACCTCCGTTTTCCAGAGCTTTCCTTGCGGCGGAAACAGACATGGAAACTGTTGTCTCCTCACCGGCAAGTCTTCTTTCTTTAATTCCTGTACGGCTGGAAATCCATTCATCATTGGTCTCCACCACTTTAGACAGATCGTCGTTTGTTACCTTATGGGCGGGAACTGCGCTCCCGGTTCCGATAATTCTAGCTGTCATAGCTTTACCTCTATAATTATTGTATTGTTTTTTATTTCAAATATTTTGATATACAAAATATTCTTTTCTTAAGTATACAGGACTTCCTGTACTTTGTCAATTATCCAGTCCAGAATTCTCGTCATTATATATTTTCTGGATCTCCTTGGACAATTCCCGGTTCAGGTCGTCCAGATCGATCCCCATGCCCTGCTGGCTTCCATAATTAGCTGTCGGCTTTGGTCTTTCATACTGTTTCTGTCCCACCACATATTCCTGGGTCTTATCCATGTTCAGTTTCTGCCGCTCTTTTTCTCTGGCCTCATAGATTTCTTCCAGATCTTCATCATCATAATCATCCGCGTCAAAATGATCCTTCTTAGGCTTGGTCTTCCTGGAATCTGCTTTTTTTGCATCTTCTGTTTCAGAGTTTTTCTCCGGATCCCAGGATCTCCTGCCGCCGCTGTTTCTGTGATGTACTGTTTTCTTCACTACTTTTTTTCTCCGGCCCGGCAGTACCGGACCGCCTCCTCTCCCTGGCATAGGCATTTTGGCCTCTCTCCGGTTCATATAAGGCAGAGACTGGACAAAAGCGCCGAAAGCTGCCAGCACCAGACCCAGTAAAAGCTGGGCGGCTGTGGAATCAACTCCTGCCATAGAAAGAAGCAGTCCCATTCCGCCGATCCCGCCGCACAGAGCTGTAATGGCGATCACCAGCTGACGCTCATATCCCAAAGCCAGAGTTCCTGCAAAGATTCCGATGACCAAAACCACCAGATGTGTCATCATAGAAGGGGTATCCAGCATGGTGATCACCATAAAATACACCAGACCGGCACACATTACAAAAACACCCAGCTTGTAAAAGACCCACGCCAGGAAACAGACGATCAGGGCGCAGCCTGCCCCTGCCGCCAGAGCCAGCATCCAGTCATTCAGGATATAGTAGCCTGCCCCTGCTCCTCCTGCGCCTCCTACTGCCAGTCCCAGAAGGCATCCCCATACTTTTCGCAGGCGGTATCCCATGAAACAGTTGAGGAGAGCAAAAACTGCTCCGCCAAAAGTAAACACGATCATATATTCTTGAGGTATCTGCTCCCACAGGTTCGTTAAAGTCCCCCAAACCTGTTCTAACTGCATTGTCATAATTTCTCTACTTTCCTTTCAGATATACATGTTTGATATATTTCAGAGTTTCTTTTTCCCCTCTCTCGGCCAGCATCCGAAGGAGCATTTCCAGATCTTCATTGGTCTTTTCATGAACAAACCACAGCTTGTCCTTACTTTTCAGGAAATATTCCAGGGGTGCCGCATCTGTATAGGTATCCGGATGGTAATTTCTGGACGCGCTGATCCGGTCCATCACCATCTCTGCGATATACTTTCTGGGCATTGGCACTCCCCGGATAATAGTATCACAGTCAATGCCATAGTCTACCCAGTGTTCAAAATGATGTTTATTCCTTCCGTAATGGTGGATCCATGAGGTAGAAAGGCCGGTAGCCTCTCTTTCCGCATTGTTAGGACTTCTGTTTCCCTGGTAGTATTTACATCCCATCGAAAACTCTGTCCAGGAATACTTGGACAGATCGTGAAGGAGTCCCTGTTTATAAAGTCCTATTTTAAAACAATATTTCATTACTAAAAGCTTGTGCCTTGTAATCGTCTTAAAATGTTGCCAGACCCGCATGCTTTTTCATCCTGCTTTCCTGCTAAAATTATAATGGTCCTCGGAGGGATCTCTATGGTCTTTTCCTTCAGGATTTCTCCCTCCGGTTCAAATTCCCTGCATCCATCCTCGTTCGTAGCTATAACCTTTCTCCAGCATATTTCTTTCGCCGCTCCCGGCAGGGCTATTTCATGAGGCATCCAGTGGAAATTGCAGGCCAGGAAGATAAAATCCCGATCCTGTCCCGCGTAGTCTCCACAGTACATCACACCCAGATATCTCTGACTGCTTCCTCTGTCCAGGTACCAGGCCTGTTCTCCATGATAGGAAATATCCGGATATCCCAAGGCCTTGTAATCACTCCCCTTAGGTTCTGTTTCCATATGGAGAAGGGGATTCTTCTTTCGAAAATCAATAGCCTTTTTCACAAAATCCAGAAGTTTGCTATTTTTTTTCATGCCTCTCCAGTCTACCCAGCCGATCTCGTTGTCCTGACACCATGCGTTATTATTCCCCTTCTGAGAATTTCCCCATTCATCTCCCTGGAAGATCATCGGGGTCCCCTGGGAAAACAGCAGCATTGCAAAAGCATTTTTCAGCTGCCGGAAACGAAGCTGCCGGACATTCTGCTTCCTGGTAGGACCTTCCACCCCGCAGTTCCAGGTACAGTTATATTCCAGGCCATCCTGATTATTCTCTCCGTTTTCCTCATTATGCCGCTCCTCATAGGCTACCATATCTGCCATGGTAAATCCATCCTGATCCGCCAGATAATTGATCACTCCGTTAAAGGGAGGATTTCTTCTGGTGCGGAATAAAAACTCACCCATCATATTTTCATCGCCCTTTAACATATGGCGCATGCAGTAGAGAAATCCCTCGTTATATTCCCCTGCATTTTTATAAGAAAGTTTTCTTCCTCCCAGTATCCTTTCTCCGTCTACATCATGGAAAAACAGCTTTGTTCCGGACAGATAAGAATCTTTCATAAAAAGCTCCGGACAGATTCCTTTGCCCATAAGATGGAAACCGTCGATATGGTATTCCCTTTTCCAGTATTTTATGATCTCCAGCATTTCTGAGGGGGGCATATCCTCTTCAAAGTAAAACTCCATAAGACATTCCAGCCCAGCCTGGTGGAAGCTGTCCACCATATGCTTAAATTCCTGGACAGGATTTTTTGTAGCGCAGAAAGCGGACTTCGGCGCATAATAGCAGGAATCCCCTGTATAGCCCCAGCAGTTTATCCTGGGCTTTTCGTCCTTTTTTCTCTTCTCTTCCGCATAGGAATACAGCCGGTCACGCCGCTTGATCCGCAGACGCTCCCGGTATTCGTAGGCAGGCATAAGAAGCACCGCCGTCACCCCCAGTTCCTGGAGGTATGGGATTTTCTGTTCCAAAGCCTGAAACGTCCCTTTTTTTCGTACTCCGGAGCTTTTATGCATGGTAAAGCTTCTTACCTGAAGTTTATATAACACAGAATCTGACAAGGCTCTGGGTTCTGTTTTGTTTTCCTTCCATACATAGCGGTCTGTTTTCCAGCCGCAGCACAGGTTTTCAGATACATCTTCTCCAAATCCCTGTACATTGCGCAGATATCTGGCTCTGGGATCCTGGATCACCTCGCCGTCTATCTGATAATTATACTTTATTTCTTCACGGATCCCCTTTACTTTTACAGAGAGGAGCTCTCCTTCTCTGCTTTCTTCCGGAAGGGGGATCTCCAGTTTTTCCTCTTCCTTACCGTATAAGATCAGGGAAGCTTTTGATCCGCGGGGAACCTCCAGGGCAAATTCATAGCCATCCGGAAGTCTGCAAACTCCCGGATAACAGGAACATCCCGGAACTGTCTGTACTTTTTCTTTTTTCTCTCTTCCTGCAGTATTCAAACCGGCACCTCATTTCTATTTATCAATGGATAATCTTATCAGTCTTGTTCTCTTTTTCTGTACATGCCTTTTCCATATAATCATATACAGCCGGCGCATCCATCTCATCGGTCATGGTGACAATGGTGTCTCCTGCCATGAGTATGGTCCTCCCTCTGGGAATCAGCTCTGCCTCATTCCTCCTTACTGCTACGATCAGACAATTCCTGGGCCATTGTATCTGCTGGATCATCTTCCCCTGCAGCGGACTGTTATAGCAGACCACAAATTCCTGCAAAATTTTTTCCCCCGTTTTTTCCGTCACCTTCTGGCCCTGTCTTCTCAGAAGACTGTTAAGGAGGCTTTCGTAAATAGGTTCTGACTTCACCCAGGAAGCCACCAGATAGGCGGTAATGGAGATCAAGGACATAGACAGCATCTGGCTGACCTGTCCTGTCATTTCGAATATTAATATGATCCCTGTAATAGGCGCTCTTACAATAGCGGTAAAATATCCCGCCATGGCAAGGAGCACAAAGTTACTGATATAGGACGGGTCCAGCCCCATATACTGGGCAGCAAAGGTTCCATAGCAGCCTCCGATAAGGGCTCCCAGTACCAGAAGCGGGAAAAAGATCCCGCCCGGCGCTCCGGAGCCAAAGGAGATCAGGGAAAACACAAATTTCAGGACCAGAAATCCCAAAAGTGTTCCCAAAAGCATTTCTCCTCCCGCCGCCGTCTCAATCAGATCATGTCCGCTTCCCAGGACCTGGGGAACAAAAAGTCCCAGTACCCCGGCCAGAAGGAAGGGGATCAGAAGACGGCTGGTCTCATTTAGACCTTTTGCCTTATAATAAAGGTTCTGCACCCACAAAGTCATCTTATTGTAAAAAGCTCCCAGCAGTCCCAGGATCACCCCCAGGATCAGGATATGCCAGTAATATCTGGGCTGTATCTCCGCGCCGATGTCAAACTGGAACACCGAATGAAATCCTAAAAACTGGCTGGAAACATAATCTGCCGTAATGGAAGCAGTCATCACTGAAACCAGAACAGAAACAGAAAAATTTTTATGTATCTCTTCCAGGGAAAACATCACTCCTGCCAGAGGCGCATGGAAAGCTGCCGCCAGACCGGCGCTGGCCCCGCAGGTGAGCAGATATTTTTCTTCTGTCTTTCCACGGTCAAGAGCTTTGGATAATGCCTTTCCTGTCATGGCTCCGATCTGTATGGAAGGACCCTCTCTTCCCAGAGACAGTCCTGCCAAAAGAGATAGAAAACCTCCCAGAAATTTTGCCGGCAGTACCCGCCACCAGACTTGTTCCAGTTTTCCCGTCATCTCCCCTTCTACCTGGGGAATACCGCTTCCTGATATCATAGGCTCCCACTTTACCAGCTTTCCTACGATACACGCCATGAGGATCAGCAGGACAAACCAGGCCCCTGCTGCCGCCGGATTTTCTCTGGCATAGCCAAGGATCACATTCATGGCCCTGCCCGCATACTCCAGAAGGACTCTATATAGCAGCACTACCAGACCGGCGATCAGTCCTACCAGAAATCCCTCTCCTGTCAGTATGGTCTTAAAATGTTCTGCCCTGCGGATCGTGTGGGTGGTGTCCTTCTTCATTTTGCGGAACCTCCTTATCGTAAATCTTCCCGCCTTTCACGGCGGAGTCATTTTCTGTCGGTCCTATGACCATTCTCATTATACGTGTCCCTATATAAAAATGCAAATTCTTTTAACTCCTGGTTCCATTGCATTCTCCGGAGGTATCTGCTAAAATGTTAGAAGATCATAGATTTCCGCCGGCAGATAAGCCGGGGTCTGTGACATCTTATCAACAAAAATCAGAAGAAAGAGGTCCAAACATGAGTGAAGAAACCTATACAGCGGATATCGGAGCATGTAAACCCAGCGACTGTGCTTCCTGCACTGCCGACTGTTCCAGCGCCGGTGGAAATTCCGGCACCATCCCCAGAGTTCCAAACCCAACCATTAAGCTGACACTGGAAGACGATACCGTATTGGAATGCGCCGTTCTCACAACCTTTCCTGTAGAGGGCTTTGGCGAGTACATCGCTTTGGTTCCCCTGAACAAAAACGGAAAGAGTCCTGAAGGAGAAACTTACTTATTCCGTTTTTCAGAAGAGGGAGACACCCCTGTTGTGAGCAATATTGAGAGGGAAGATGAATATATGGCTGCCGCAGAAGCTTTCCATGATTTCATCGCCAATCTGAAAAGTGAAAAAGACCTGGAGGAAAACTGATCTCGCTCCTATCCAAAAGGAGCTGTCGCATGAAACACTGCGGCAGCCCCTTTTCTTTTGTTTCTTTATATTGTTCCAGGTTTCAGACTTATCAGGCTTCAGCTTTCAGGCTGGGGATATCTACCTGAACCTCGGTATCTTTTGTATAGTCGATATTATCAAAATGGAAACCGAACATATGATAGAAATCTTCCCAGTATCCATCGATATCAGAAACCTCTTCCACATTTTCTGTGGTCACCTTTTTCCAGCACTCCATAACCTGATCCTGCACCTTGTGATCCAGTTCCCAGTCATCCATACGGATCTGATATTTCTCATCCGCAGGCACATGCTCTACCAGCAGCTTGTCCTTAAAAAGTCTGGCGATCTGCTGGATACATCCTTCATGAGTTCCCTGTTCCTTCATTACCTTATATAAAATAGCAAAGTACAGAGGCACGATAGGAATAGCTGCGCTGGCCTGTGTCACCAGAGCTTTATTTACAGAGATATAAGCTTTTACATCCTGATATTTCTCATTGATCTCCCCGGCGGTCTTTGTCAGATGACGTTTTGCCTGGCCGATAGTGCCATCATAATAAATAGGATATGTAAGTTCCGGACCGATATAAGAGTAGGCAATAGTAACTGCATCTTTTTCCAGGACATCTGCCTCTTTCAGAGCATCGATCCAATCCATCCAGTCTTCTCCGCCCATAACTTTTACTGTGCCTTCCAGTTCTCCTTCTTCTGCAGGCTCAACGGTCTTGGTGACAATCGTATTTGTCCGCAGATCCAGGCTCTTTTCTGTGAAAGGCTTATCTGTGGTCTTTAAAGAAGATACCCAGGTCTTTCCCTGCGCGTCAGTTCTTCTGGGAGCCGCCAGGCTGTAGATCACCATGTCCACTTTTCCCAGATCCTGTCTGATCATTGAAATGGCCTTTTCTTTTACTTCTTTTGAAAATGCGTCTCCGTTAATGGATTTTGCATATAATCCTTCTTTTGCAGCCTCTTCTTCAAAAGCAGCTGTATTATACCAGCCTGGTGTGGCTGTTCTTTTTCCATTCGAAGGTTTTTCAAACATGATTCCAAGTGTAGCTGCATGACATCCGAAAGCGGCTGTGATCCTGCTTGCCAGTCCATATCCTGTGGAAGCCCCGATTACCAGGACTTTCTTTGGTCCGCCTGTAATATTCTGTTTTTTCACATATGCGATCTGTTCTCTCACATTTTCCCTGCATCCCTGGGGATGTGCCGTAGTACAAATAAACTCTCTGACCTTAGGTTCAACAATCATGATATGCTCCTCCTGGATTTCTATAATAAATTTTCAATCTCTTCTGCATATTTACTTTGAGTCTCAAAACATTTTAACACAGGCCAAAATAATATGCAAGAACTTGTTTCTATTTTCCTGTAGTGCTGCCCATGCCTCCGTTGCGTACAGCCGTGGCGTCATCATCTACTGTAATCCCGTATTCCAGAAAAATTCCCTGGGCAAAGCCGGTGTTTTCCTGTACCTGAACCGTTTTTCCTTCCCTGGAATCATTGGTGATCTTGATAAAGATATGTCCTTCATTATCAGAATTATAGTAATCACTATCGATGATCCCTACCGTATTATTCAGCTGTAAACGGTATTTAAAGCCCAGTCCGCTGCGGGGATATATCTTTAATACCCAGTCCGGCTCCATCCATGCCCGGATTCCTGTAGGCATCTTCAGAGTTTCTCCCGGCTTCAGTTCAAAATCTACAGGGCTGAAAAAATCATAGCCTGCGCTTCCTGCAGTTGCTCTTCTTGGAAGACGTATCCCGTCATAGATCTTACGGATCTTTTCTTCTTCCATATTCGGGAAGGCATCCTTCCAGCCCTCCAGAAACTGTTCCCAGCTTACCTTCTGGAATTTTGCGATTCTTCTCATAACTTCCTCCTGTAACTGACAGAAGGGCTGCCGCATTTTTTCTCCTGCAGCAGCCCCTCCTGATCTTTAGTCCTCTTTTGGCACATCTTTGATGCTGAAGCTGATACGTCCCTGTCTGTCCTTGCCCAGGCAGACTACTTTCACAACATCGCCTAAGGAAAGAACATCTTCGACTTTATCAATCCTTTCTTTTGCGATCTTGGATATATGGACCATACCTTCCTTTCCGGGAGCGAACTCCAGAAAAGCGCCAAAGTCCTTAATACTTACCACTTTTCCGGTCAGGATCTGACCTTCCTCAAAATCTGTAGTAATAATCTTAATATATTTTATAGCTTTATCCATCATGGCCTGATCTGTACCGCAGATAGACACGCCGCCGTTGTCATCGATATCGATCTTTACTCCGGTCTCGTCAATGATAGCGTTGATGGTCTTTCCTCTCTGACCCACAACATCACCGATCTTCTCCGGATCGATCTGGATCTGAACGATCTTCGGCGCATATTTGCTGACAGTTGCTCTTGGCTTGTCGATACATTTTGCCATAACTTCATCCAGGATATATTCTCTGGCTTCTCTTGTACGAGCGATCGCTTCCTCGATGATCTGTCTTGTCAGTCCATGGATCTTGATATCCATCTGGATCGCAGTAATGCCTTCATGAGTTCCTGCAACCTTAAAATCCATATCGCCGAAGAAGTCTTCCAATCCCTGGATATCTGTCAGCACAATATAGTCGTCATCTGTATCTCCTGTTACAAGTCCGCAGGAAATACCGGCAACCGGTTTCTTAATAGGAACACCTGCTGCCATCAGAGACATGGTGGAAGCACAGATACTCGCCTGGGAAGTAGAACCGTTAGACTCAAAAGTCTCAGAAACTGTACGGATCGCGTAAGGGAATTCCTCTACGCTTGGCAGTACCGGAACCAGGGCTCTCTCTGCCAGGGCTCCGTGACCGATCTCACGGCGTCCCGGTCCTCTGGATGGTTTTGTCTCGCCTACAGAGTAGGATGGGAAATTATAGTGGTGCATATAGCGTTTGCTTACTTCAAACTCATCCAGTCCGTCCAGTCTCTGTGCCTCGGAAAGAGGAGCCAGTGTGGTGATGGTACAGATCTGCGTCTGACCTCTTGTAAACATAGCAGAACCATGTACTCTTGGCACGATATCCACCTCTGCCGCCAGCGGACGGATCTGTTTGATGGCTCTTCCGTCAGGACGTTTGTGATCCTTTAAGATCATCTTCCGGACAGTCTTCTTCTGATACTGGTAAATGGCGTCTCCCAGAACAGCCAGCCACTCTTCATTATCTGCAAAAGCTTCTTCCAGCTTCTCTGTGATCTGACGGATGTTTTCTTCTCTTACCTGCTTCTCATCTGTGAAAACAGCTTCCTCCATCTCTTCCGGAGTAACGATCTCTTTGATAGCGGCAAATAATTCTTCCGGCACAGCGCAGCTCTCGTAAGAATGTTTTTCTTTTCCGCATTCTGCTACGATCTTGTCAATGAAAGCAATGATCTCCTGATTTACTTCGTGGGCTTTGAAGATTGCCTCGATCATCTGAGCTTCCGGCACTTCGTTGGCGCCGGCCTCGATCATGATAACCTTTTCCCTGGTAGAAGCTACCGTAAGCTGAAGGTCAGAGATCTCTTTCTGAGCCAGAGATGGATTTACCACAAATTCTCCGCCTATCAATCCCATCTGGGTCGCCGCACAGGGACCGTCAAAGGGGATGTCGGAAATGCAGGTTGCGATAGAAGATCCCAGCATAGCCACAACCTCAGGGTTGCATTCCGGATCTACAGACATAACCATGTTATTCAAAGTTACATCATTTCTGTAATCCTTTGGAAACAGAGGACGCATAGGACGGTCGATAACACGGGAGGTCAGGATCGCATGCTCGCTGGCCTTTCCCTCTCTCTTATTAAATCCTCCGGGGATCTTTCCTACTGCATACATTTTTTCTTCATACTCTACGCTTAAGGGGAAGAAATCAATCCCCTCTCTTGGTTTGTCGGAAGCTGTAGCTGTAGATAATACAGTTGTATCTCCATAGTGCATAAATGCCGCACCGTTTGCCTGCTTAGCCACACGGTCAATGTCTACTGTCAGTGTTCTGCCTGCAAGCTCCATTGAAAAACTTTTATACATGTCTTTTCTCCTTTTTTCTTGGTAAGGTCCTGCTGCTTTCTCCGAAACAACTGAAAAAAGCACTTCCCGGAATTTCCCGGAAATGTTCTTTTCAGTGGTCTCGGCATAAGGCGCACGGACCTTTTCATTTCTTCATAGATCGGATGGGAAAATCCATCTCCCTATCCGTTCCGCGCAATACCACAGGGCAGCTCATGGCAAAGCCCTTCGGTGTCCGTTGTCCGGCAAATATCTGCTCGTGCAAACACGGCAGCCCCTTACCGGGCGTATCAAGCACAAAACAGGGCGGAATCTCTCCCGCCCCGTCAACCCTGATCTTGATTACTTTCTGAGACCTAATCTTTCAATTAAAGAACGATATCTCTCAATGTCTTTTTTCTTCAGGTATGCAAGTAAACCACGTCTCTGACCTACCATTTTCAGAAGACCTCTTCTGGAATGATGATCTTTGTGATTCACCTTTAAATGCTCTGTCAGCTCATTGATCCTTGCTGTAAGGACTGCAACCTGTACTTCAGGTGAACCTGTGTCTCCAGGTGTTCTTGCATATTCTGCCATGATAGCCTGTTTCTTTTCTTTAGAAATCATTTTGTTTTCCTCCATAATACTTTTTTTTATGATCGCCGGTGATTAAGAAACGGTTGGAGATTCCAATTCCTGAACCACGGCTGTTTCCAACGTTTTGAGTATAGCATACGAAAATTAGGTTGTAAAGGGAAAAATCCATGCCATACCAATCTTTTTCTTAATAGCGGCCACTTCCTGCTCCAGATGAAAAATCTTAAAATGTAATACTCTGCAAAAAACACGGCCATATCATACTGCAAACTGTAACATCTATCCTTTTAGCAATTTTCCCGCCGTGTATCCCAGAATAAGCCAGAAAAAAGGCGTTGCTGCGACGCAGCTATTGTTTACCAGACCGGCGATCTCATAGGCCAACAGTCCAAAAAGGAACAAATATTCCGGATTGCCTGACGGTACTTTCTTCTTAACCAGTTTTCCTGCTCCCTTCAAAAAACACCATGCAAAAATATACAGCATACAAAAAAGAGAAATCAGTCCGCTACTTACGGCCGTCTGCAGGTACCAGCTATGGGCCTGTTCGATACAGTAATCGGCGCTTCCATGGACATTCAGCATACCTGCCGCTTCCGACTGTGGATAGTAGAAAGGAAATGTTCCGATCCCTTTGCCAAGGACCACCACATCCCAAAGAAGAGGGATAGATGATACCCAGATATAGCCTCTGCCTGTAAACAAGGGATACAACTTTTCCAGTCCTTTCATAACTGGCTGAGGGATCCTGGAAAGAAGGGAACCATTAAAATCCACATAATACAAAAGTCCATCCTGCACATAAAATTCCACCGGATCCTGGTACCCTAAGTCCAGAGACAGGAGCCTCCCCATTACAGTCAGTGATATTTTTTCATAATTTCCAGAAAGTCTGGATTCTTCCAGACCTTTCTCCAGGGGGATTTCTTCTCCGTTTTCATCTGTAAAGCGAAAATCCTCCACCGTAAGATCTGATCCATCCTTTAAAACTTCCACCTGAAAATCGCCTTCCTGTCCATGCACTGACAGGATTCCCTGGTTCAGTTGTATCTTTTCCACAGTGAATACATCCTTGCCTTTTTCATACTGACTATTCACCACAGACCCTTTTATGTCACCTAAAAGAGTTCCTCCCTGAGCCAGACTTCCTGCCCCGGTCAAAAGGATCAGCACAAAGACAAGGCCGGCTCCTATGGCCTGAAGATAATTTTTCCAGAGTTTCCTGCGAAACAACAGAATTCCCTCTGCGAAAAGGGTAACCGCAGCAGCATAAAACGCTCCGGAAGAATCCGATGCAAAAATATCAAAAAGAAGTCCTCCTGCCAGAATACCGTCCATAACTCTTGTTCTGACAATTCCTCCTGTCAGAGCAGAAGCCGCCAGTATTCCAAAGAGCAGAGAACAGAACCCTCCAAAAAATCCGGGATTTCCAAAAGTAAGGGAAACACTGCCATTATAATCCAGATATATATTTTCCAGAAGATGCCAGTATCTTTCCGGCGTAAGAAATTTCTGAACAGTTTCTATATTGAAAGCCGGTCCCCAGATCAGTTCTGCCGCCGCGCCGATGGTAAGAAGCAGGCTCAGTAACCGGACGCCCCAGATCAGAAGCTTTTCTCCCCATTTACCACGAAAAAGGAAAAATCCTCCAATGAACAGCACCATATATCCGAAAATTGCTGCCAGTCCCTCATAATCAATACTCAGTCCCATAAATCCGTACTCTCTGTACTTGGAAAATATACAGGACAGCACGTTCAGTAAAAAGTAAAGGCCAAGGGCTGCCCAGAGTTTCCCGCCTTTCAAAAGATCATCCGGCAGTTTATCCGCCAAGATCCAGTAAGCCAAAAATCCCATCCCCATAGCCGCCAGCAGAAGCAGGGCGAAAACAAATAGGATCACCTCTTTATTATAGTAAAAAAGGTCTACGATAAGTTTTGATTTTTTAGCAAAATAGATCAGCTCCATCCCCTCCGGCCTAGCTGCGTGAAAATAGGTCAAAAAAGGATACAGGATCATAAATACTATAAGAATTCCTGCCAGTATTTTTCTGTAACTTTCTAATTTTTTCATAACTTCCCTCTAAGATAGTGAAAAGACCCATTACATCCTATAAGAGATGAATGGGTCTCTCCAATCATGTACAATCACACAAAATATTTACTTCTTTATAATATTTTTAACATGCAAGAATTAATTACCTGTCTTTGGTGACTTCTTCTCAGCAGTTGTCTTAACCACTTTCACGGAATCTCCTTTTACTTTATTACCCTTATTAGCTGTATTTATTTCGATGTTTCCTGTCGGCATTCCTTCCTTATCCAGAACAACCACTTTTCCATCAGACATCACTTTGATAACAGCTACTGGTGAAAGGCTGTCAAAATGAACGGTTGTATAGTAGTATGTCCAGGTTCCTCCATACATGTTATCCCCAGTTTTTGTCTTAACAGTCCCCTCCAGGACTTCCCATGTTCCATCAGCTTTCTGATGAAGTACATATACGGTTGATCCCTCTTCCAGGCCCTGAATTGCCCCATATGTATTTGTATATTCTTCAGACCCATCAAAAAAGTTGCTAGTATCTCCTAAGCTTATCTCAAGATCAACGCCACCTTCTGGAACCTCTATTTTTTCGAAGTTTTCCATATCCATAAGGCTGAGATCCCCTGCCGCAATAACAGTAATATTCTGATCATCATTTACAATGTAGCCTGCTTCCGCAAGGATTTCTTTCACCTGATCTTCATCGCTTAAGATGTCCTTTACTTCCTGGCTAAGTGCTTCCATACTGTATGCGGTTACCTTATTTCCGTCTTTATCTGTACCCTCTGCTGACCAAATAGGATTAAAAGTTAATGTCTTTCCATCATTAACGATCTGCTCCGGGTCTGTAGGACTGGAAGCAAATACTCCCATGCTCATACTCATGCAGAGTACAGATGCTGCGACGATCGCTGCTGCTTTCTTTATTTTGCTCATTGTTTTCTTTCTCCTCTCTCTATTTTGTGTGATACTTTTTATTAAAACTCTCTGCATTAAAGAAAGTTTTAATCTATATAAATAATTCAGGAACTAAAACCCAGCCGACTTATAATTCGTTGATTCAATCTTCCTCTACCAAGGTGGCATTTACCAACCATCGCTGATTTGGATACTCACTGATACAGGTAGATAATGTAAGAATTTTGGTTTCCTGTGTTACCTGCACATCCTGATTTACATTTCCATCAATGGAACTCCTCAGTTCATCCAGATATTTCTGGAAGTCATCCTTATCCTGGAAGTTATAGTTTCCTAATAGATATCGGTCATCAAAGGCCACTGCCGCAAAGATCTGATATTTCAGAGTCTTGTCCGGCAGATAAATATAGATATAGGGATTGCTATCAAAAAATGTCTTGTCTGTGTACTTGTGAAGATCTGCGAACATAGTTCCTTCTTTCATGTTATGCCCATAGATCACAGTCACTGGATCTGTGAAAGAAGTAGAATTATACTTTTCTGTATAGATGGAACCGGGATAACCGGTTTTTCCGTCAATGGTCGTATTCAGATAATAATCATCTGCCTCTGTTACAGACTGAAGGATCGGATAATTAATATTGGTTCCCGGGATCTGGATCCAGGCATATACATCAGGATTTATTTTCTGAAGTTCTTCAAAATCCACCTGATTCTGGGCTGGATCTTCTGCCTGGGTCACTGCTTCCCCCTGAAGTACCTGATAGTCTTCCTCCGCTTCCAGCGGATCTGCTTCTTCCGCCTGTTCCTGGGCAATCATCTGAGGTTCTTCCTGCTGGAAGAAAAAGATAACTCCTCCTGCTGCCCCCAGTACAATGATCAGTGCCGCTATTACAGCGATCACTATTTTTTTTGTCTTTTTCATTATCTCATTCCTCTTTTCCTTTAATTTATGTCTTCTGTCTGACTGCCTTCCACAGTTGTCTCTTCCTCTGTACTACTAGGATTCCTTTGAGGATCCGGCTGTTCCTGGCTGGTCTGTGTATTCCCTTCCTCTTCGGGAATTGGCTCCTTCGCCGGAACCTCTGTATAAAACATCTGCACTACCAGCTGTTTCAGGGACTCCGTATCTACATGATATTCTTCATGCTCTCCTCCGGTAATCGTCTCCCCCGGCACCATGCTGATATTATCCATATTCACATCCATATTCAAAAGTTCCGGCACCAGATAGGTAATGTCTGCTGCTGTTACATTTGTACACATATTTTCCGTCAGGCTCTGGAACAGCTTAACTGGCAAAGTAAGGTCTTTTCCCACAGCCTCTTTGGCCTGTTCCAGATAACAGGTAATATACTGTTTCTGTCTCTCCAGCCTGCCCATACTGCTTTTGGGGATCGTCTCATCCCTTTGTCTTACATAATCCAGCGCCGACTGGCCTTCCAAATGCAGCTGCTGTCCCTCGTAAAAACTTCCGTTCCACCAGTGCACAGTCTCTATGGATACCAGGTCTACCCCGCCTATGGCATCATTCAATGCAGGCAGAGCCTGGAAATTAATTGCACAGTATCTTTGTATCGGAAGCTGAAACAGTAAATTAGATACAGCATCTGTCATAAGTTCACAGCTTTTTTCCGCAGTCTGTCCATAAGCATACTGCAGTGTGATCTGCTCATTTTCCGTCCGGACAAAATTTCCCGCCGTATCTATAAGCTTTACCGGTACGATCGTTTCTCTGGGAACAGCAAGAAAATTCAGTTTATCTTCCTTTGTATCAATGCTGGCAAGGATGACTGCATCTGCCAGTCCTTCACTGCCGGTGTCCCTTTTTTCTTCGATAGGGATATCCTTATCAATTCCCAGGCAAAGTATATTGATCACATCAGAATTATATTGATACTGTTTCCCTTCGTATGTAATATAAAGCCCTTCCTGCTCCTCTTTCTCAGAAGATCCTGAAGTGTTTTCTGCTTCATCCTTCTCTTTAGAAACCGCCGGAACCTGGGTTTTTAAGTTTTTCTCTCCCTGAAATCTCAAATATAAAAAGCCCAGACCGCTTCCGGCCGCAATCAGCAGGACGATCATTCCCAGCACTGCTGCCGCAATCTTCAGTCTCGACTTTTTTTTCTTTTTTCCTTCAGTTATCTGTTTTTCCACTAGACTCACTCATTCCGCTGCATATTTTTACAGGATATATTCTTCATACAGCCTGTGGTAATTATATCAAAAATCTGTCTCTTGTCTTCCGTTTATTCAAAAACTGTCTTCTGATTGTAACATTCTGTGCAGGGGATCATAATCTTTACGTGAATTTTATTTCCTTTTTTCTTATATTTAATCAGCCCCTGGTGTTTTTCTGCAAAAATTCGGAGTTTCCAGGTTCTGAATTTTCCTTTGCCCACAGTTTCCAGTGATAAGATCACCTGATTTCTCACCGTACCGGCAGAAAGGGAAATTCTCCTTTCTTGTTTCTCTACCCTAAGATTTTTCTCTATAGATTCTTCCAGCAGAAGCATTAGGATTTCACCCAAATATTCGTGTTTCACAGATCCTCTGCGGTAATTGCCAAAGTAAAAGCTGCAGGTAATGTTATTTTCTTCCGCTTTCTGTGAATAATAATACAGAACTGCATCAATCTCCCATTCACTGCAGTATACCCCTGCTTTAATACTGTAATATTCTTGCTTCAGCTGTTTTAGATAGGCTTCTACTCTTTCTCCTGAAAGAGTCCTTCCCTCCAGCTTTTGTATTTCCTTCATCTGAAGATCGATCAGCTTCTCGTTTTTCTCCATGCTTTGGATCTGATCATTTATGGCACGTTTATGAAGACTGAGAAATTCCTGCTGCTTTTTCAGCAAACGATATTCTCTCTCAATCTTTCCCATATAATTTATCCAGCTCCAGGTCCCTGCGATTCCAATGCCGGCAGCAAAAAGGAAAAATATCAGCCAGATAAACCAGGACATGTAGCTCATTTTATTCACATAGCCATTCCACCAGGACATAATTCCCAGAAAAATATAGGTGCCTGCAAAAGCGATCCATAGTTTTCTGTGTTTCAGTCTTCTATATCTGTTTTCTTTCAGTTTATCTCTGAATAAGAAATAGAAAGGCAAAAATACAGCATACATTATCAGAGGGATCAAAAGATCCATCCACTGAAAGGATCCTCCGCTGAGAAGCAGGCTTTCTCTCCCTTCCGCATAGTTTACCATTGCCAGAACAATTCCGTTTAAAGATACTGTATATATCTCTGCGGCCATGGAAGTGACTACAATTTTTAAGGCATTCCCTGTAAAAGTATAGAAGACAAAGATCCATAAAACAATCGACTGAAAAGTAATAAGGACTTCATAGCAATTACTCCAGAAATCATTTTTGGAAATGTATTCATGAAAAACAATTCCCCCAAAAAGATTTATCAAAACACCTCTGATCAAAAGAGCAAGGGCCAGAGGCAGGGGCGACCGCTTTCTTTCCAAAGCTGCTAACTGGATAAAAAAAGCAATGGATACATTAGCTCCCAAGATCAAAGCTGTCCTTAGAGCAGACTGCCATGGAAGCTGCTCTACATTCATAGTCTTTCCTTTCCGCAAAGGGATATCCGGTCAATTATAAGCCCTTTCTGCCGGTCTTCTTTTATCTCCCTGGTCCCCTGATATTTTTCCACAAGACCGGCGATGATCTTCGTACCGATCCCGTGTTCACTTTTTTTGCTCTTTTGTGTGATAAAATTGAATTCTTCTTCTGAGGATATGCAATTTTCCATTTCAATCTTTATCTCCTCTTTTTCCTTTTTCATACGAAACCAGATTCCTTTTTGCTCCTCTTCTGTGCATCTCTCGTTTGCCTCGATAGCATTATCCAGAAGATTACACAGCAATCCTACCATATCCGCTTCCTCAATCTCCGTATAAAAACGGTCCTCTACAAAAATCTCTATGGGGATTTCCAGTTCCCGGCACTGCTCCGCTTTCATATCCAGGATCGATTCCAAGATCTCATCCTGGCAGAATTTCTTTTCCTTTAATTTGGCATACTCCTTTTTCAGTCCCTCCATATAGGTCCTGACTTCTTCTTTGTCTTCCCGTCCTGCCAACAGAGTTTCCAGGGTACGGATATGTTTTGCTAGATCGTGGCGATATCTGCTGGAAGCTTCCACCCTTTTTTGCATTTCCTGGTAAAACGCCTTTGCCGTATCCATATATGCAGATAAAAGACGGTTTTCCTTTTCCAGTATTTTCATCCGCAATCCATTAAAAAGGAGAAGCAGAGTAGCCAGCAAAAGAACCAGTGTTCCCCAGATCAGCATATCTTCTTCTCCTTTCCCTTATCTATTATATTTTTCTTCATACTGTCTGCGTCATCGCCCAGCGCATAAAAGCCGCTTTTACCCCTTTCATATGGCTTCTGCTTATCATGATCTTTGTACCGTTCTTCAGGATAAAACAGCCTTTTCCCAGTTCACGTACAGCGGGCATATATACAATATAGCTGTTATGGCAGCGGACAAAATCTACTTCTGATAATTTACCCATAACATCTTTCAGCTTGTCCCATATCTCATAGTTTCCCCACACAGTCACGATCCTGGTCACCCTTCCGCTCCGCTCAAAATACAGGATATCCTCTGGAGCCAGGATCACCTCTTTTCCTCCGATCACGGAAAAAGCCAGTCTCTCTGACTTTTGTTCCATATTATAAAGGATTTTCCCAAACACTTCACCGATCCTGTCCTTAAACTGTTCCTTCAGGACAAAAAAAGTATAGTCTGTATGATAGGTTTCTGTAGCATAACTAAGATAGTTCGTTAGATAGATGATCTGGCAGTTTCGCCATTTCTTATTGATCTTTCCTGCTAAAACGATCCCGTTTTCTTCTCCCAGATTCACATCCATAAAAATAACATCCAGGGGATCCCCCTCATAAACTTCCAGGCTTTCCCCCTGGGGAAAATACAAAATCTCTATTTTTGTATCTGTTTTCTTCCCATATCCCTCAATGATCTCTTTTGCACACTGATACCACTTGCTGTCGTCATCACAAATTCCTACTCTCATTACCGGTCTCTCCTGCTTTTATAAAAGTTTTTCCAAGGCCGATTTCCTTGATATTTCTTATAGTATACTCCAACTTAGTATACCAAATCCTTTCCCGACCATACCTGTTTTTTACAAAATCTGTTGATATAATGTAATATTTTGTATATTTAAAACACATACCTCATAAGTATTTTTTATTATCATAGGTTTACCCTCCGTGTACAAGGGTATCCACAAAAAAAGACCAGCTTTTCCTAAATGCCGGCCTCTTTTTCGGGTTTCTCCTATATCTATATTCCGTTAAAATAATCTTTTCCTTTTTGGATGTCTTTCATCATCTGGTTTTTCAGTTCCTCCAGAGAAGCAAATTTTATCTCCGGCCGCAGATAACGGTAAAACTTCACCTCCGCCTCCTGGCCGTAAAGATCTGCATTGCAGGAAAACAGATAAGTCTCCACTCCCAGGAAATTTTCCTTCACCGTAGGTTTATACCCTACGTTTGTGATTCCCTGATAAGTTTTCCCCTGGATCATAGACTCTGTAATATATACTCCATTAGGCGGGAGTTTCTTCTCAGAGGGCGGTATAAGATTCGCTGTGGGGATCCCTATGGTCCTGCCCAGCTGTCTGCCATGAACGATCTCTCCTTTTGTAAAATAAGGATATCCCAGAAGCCGGTTTACCTCCTCTATATGTCCCTGATCCAGTTCTTCCCGGATATACGTACTGCTGATATCTTTATCCTTATACTTCTCTTTTTCCAGGATTTCTGTACGAAATCCATATTTTTCCCCTAATTCCTTTAAAAGCTGAGGAGTGCCCTTCCTTTGATAGCCGAACCGGAAATCCGGCCCAACCGCCAGGTACTCTCCATGAAGCCTGTCCACCAGATATTCTTTTACAAAAGCTTCCGGTTCCATATGCATCAGTTCTTCTGTAAAAGGACATTCAGCCAAGATATCCACTCCCAGATTTTCTGCCAGTTCCCGCCGTTCTTCATAAGTGAGGAGATATTTCGGCGGCGTATGCAGGATGTAAGACTTTGGAGATACATCAAAGGTAAAAACTACCGCCTTGCAGTTTTTTCCTCTCTTTTCTTTAATACGTTCGATCAGCTTCTGGTGTCCTCTGTGCAGCCCGTCAAATTTTCCCAGAGTGATACAGCTTCTGACCTTCTGATCCAGATGAGGCACCTGCGTAGTATAGATCATATCTGCTCCTTTCCGGACGGAGCATGGAAATCCTCAGGAGAAGAAAAAATCGCCTCCGGCTTATACAGTTTCCGTTCCTCCTGCCACTGATAAATTCCGATAAAGACTCCGCTGCTGTGATACACCCGTATCCGTTCTCCCGGCACAGCCCCTTTCCATGGAAGATGGTTGCCATTTTCCAGCATTTTATCAAACTTCCGGTCTGCCTTTATCTTAGGGCATTCCGGAAACATCTGGTCCGGCAGAAGGATATGCTCCTCCAGGCTGCCTTTGGCCGCCAATTTCTCAATCTCGGACAGCTTCAGACTGTCCTGGATCAGAAACTGGTCCACCCTGGTCCGCAGAAGGCTCTCCATACATCCTTTGCAGCCCAGTTTTTCCCCAATATCATGGCATAAAGTCCGTATGTAAGTTCCCTTGGAGCAGGTAACTTCCATAGTAACCAGAGGCAGTTCCACAGACAGGATCCTTATCTCATAAAAAGTCACCGGGCGGGGCTTCCGCTCTACTTCTTTTCCTTCTCTGGCCAGCTCATAAAGTTTTTTCCCTCCTACTTTCAAAGCCGAATACATAGGAGGGATCTGCATCTGATCTCCCACAAAACTTCTGATACAACGCACCGCTTCTTCCGGCGTAACTTCTACAGGACGGCGGCTTATGACCTGGCCTGTCATATCCTGGGTATCCGTCTCAATCCCCAGATGAAGGACCGCCTGATAAGTCTTTCTTTTGTCTGTCAGCATTCCACAGAGCTTTGTACCTCTTCCCAGACATACCGGCAGCACTCCCTCGGCCTCGGGATCCAGGGTCCCTGTATGACCGATCTTCTTCTGTTTCAGGATTCCCCGCAGCTTTGCCACCACGTCATGGGAAGTATAACCCTTTTCCTTATATACATTCAGAACCCCATTGATCATGATGTCTGACTTCTCTCTTTAAGCTGTTTTGCAATGGGTCGTGTAAGATTGTTGATCACATCATAGACAGAACCCTGCATGGTACAGCCGGCAGCCTTTACATGTCCGCCGCCGCTGAAATAGGAAGCTACTGCATTGACGTCAATATCTCCGTTGGAACGGAGACTTACCTTAAATTCCTGTGTCTTCACTTCATATATGAAAATGGCCACTTCCACACCCTTTGTTACCCGCAGCTGCTGGACAATACCATCCAGATCTTTAGGTTCCACTCCGTAAAATTCCATATCCCTTTTCCGGACATAACCTACAATCACTTTTCCTCCCATGATCAGGATACTTTCCATCAGACATCTACCCAGGATCTGATTCTGGACATAGGTCTTTTCGTAAAAGGACTTATCAATGATCCTTGAAAAATCAATTCCCATTTCCATAAGTTCCGCCGCGATCCGCATCGTCTGAGGGGAAGTGCTGGAATACTGGAATACGCCTGTATCGTGAACGATCCCTGTATAAATTGCCTCTGCTGCCTCTGGGGTGATCTTTTCCTTTTCAAGAAGAGTGTAAAGCACTTCCGATGCCGAACTGATCTCAGGCTCTATAATATCAACATCTCCAAATCCTTTATTACTTATATGATGGTCTATGCAGATCGTTCTTCCTGCGCTTTCATATCCGGCAAGAGCCACACCGATACGGTTTTTTTCACTGGTATCCAGTACAAAGAAAACATCATATTTCTTGCTTTCATCATACTCTGTCCGTATCTGATCCAGATCCTTGATAAATGAAAATTCCGCCTTAGGTTCTTCCAGATACACATCTACCTGGATTTCCGGATAATTTGCCTTTAAGTACAGATAAAGCCCCATGCAGGATCCCACACAGTCCCCGTCCGGACGGATATGGCCTGCAATCCCTACCGTCTTAACATTTTTTAATTCACTGGTTATCTTCTCCATCTTCCTGCACCTCCTGTGCGTCTTCTTTTTTGCTCACTTCATCAATGAGTTTCGACATGGCAACACCATACTCGATGGATTCGTCCAGAATGAAACGAATTTCGGGGGTGTTCCGGAGATTTATGGTTTTCGCCAGCTGCCTGCGGATATACCCTTCGGCATTTTTCAGCCCTTCCATGGTATTCCTTTTTTCTTCTTCATTTCCCAGTACGCTGATATAAGCTCTGCATGTTTTCAGATCCGGCGCAACCTCCACAGCTGTCACAGAGGTCATGGGGTGAATCCTGGGATCTTTGATCCCTCCCCGGATCAGATCAGCCAGCTCATGCTGGACCTCTGCATTGATCCGGGTATTTTTTATACTGTTTTTTCTCATAATTTCCTTCCCGGTTTCGGCCTACCTTGGCACCTCCACCATGATGTAGGCTTCTACCTGATCCTCTTCTTTAATGTCATTGAAACCTTCAAAGACAAGACCACATTCATAGCCTGCCTTAACTTCTTTTACATCATCTTTAAACCGCTTCAGAGAAGCCAGCTCGCCTTCGTAAATCTGCTCTCCCTCTCTGGAAATACGGACTTTGCAGTTTCTCTGGAATACACCGTCTGTCACATAGGAACCGGCGATATTTCCAACACCGGAAGCTTTGAAGATCTGACGGATCTCTGCATGGCCGATGACCTTCTCCTCGTAAACCGGATCCAGCATACCCTTCATGGCAGCTTCCACATCTTCGATAGCCTGATAGATCACCTTGTAAAGTCTCAGATCCACGCCTTCCTGCTCTGCAATAGATTTTGCGGTAGCGTCAGGTCTTACATTAAATCCGATGATAATCGCATTGGAAGCACTTGCCAGAGACACATCAGACTCATTAATGGCGCCTACGCCTCCGTGGATCACTTTTACTACCACTTCATCATTGGACAGTTTTACCAGACTCTGCTTTACAGCTTCCACGGAACCCTGTACATCTGCTTTAACAATAATAGGCAGTTCTTTCAGATTACCTGCCTGGATCTGACTGAACAGATCGTCCAGAGACATTTTAGACTTGGTCTCCTCCAGAAGACGGTTCTTATTTTCTGATACAAAGGTTGCGGCAAAATGTTTCGCTTCCTTATCGTTTTCTGTCACCACCAGGATCTCTCCTGCATTGGGGACATCATTCAGACCCAGTATCTCCACAGGAGTAGAGGGGCCGGCCTCTTTTACTTTTCTTCCCTTGTCGTCGATCATGGCTCTTACTTTACCAGAGCAGGCGCCTGCTGCGATAAAATCTCCCACATGAAGCGTTCCTTTCTGTACCAGGATCGTGGCCACAGAACCTTTTCCTTTATCCAGTTTCGCCTCGATCACAAGACCTCTGGCTCTTCTGTTTGGATTTGCCTTCAGTTCTGCCACTTCTGCTGTCAGCAGGATCATCTCCAGAAGTGTGTCGATCCCTTCGCCGGTATGCGCGGAAACAGGAACGAAGATGGTACTTCCGCCCCAGTCTTCCGGGATCAGTTCGTATTCAGAAAGCTCCTGTTTTACTCTCTCTACATTCGCGCTTGGCTTATCGATCTTATTGATCGCTACGATGATCTCTACTCCTGCTGCCTTGGCATGGTTGATGGCTTCAACCGTCTGAGGCATAACGCCGTCGTCAGCCGCTACTACCAGAACGGCAATATCAGTAGCATTGGCGCCTCTCATACGCATGGCGGTAAAAGCTTCGTGTCCGGGCGTATCCAGGAAAGTGATCTTCTGTCCATTAATATCTACCATATAAGCGCCAATATGCTGGGTAATTCCTCCAGCCTCCCGGTCGGTGACATGTGTCTTCCGGATACAGTCCAGAAGAGAAGTTTTACCATGGTCAACGTGACCCATAACACAGACTACCGGCGGTCTTGGAACCAGAGTGCTTTCATCATCCTCTTCGTCCTTTAACAGCTCGCCGATCACATCTACCTTTTCTTCAGGCTCTGCGATAATATCGTAGTCCAGAGCGATCTCCTGAGCCTTTTCAAAATCGATCTCATGATTTACCGTTACCATGATACCTTCCATAAAGAGCTTCTTGACGATCACAGAAGGCTGCATTTTCATCTTATCTGCCAGCTCACGGATTGTCATTTTCTCTGGAAGAGTAATCTCTTTTACTTCTTCCTTCTTCTCTTCCTTTGGATGGGAGGAAGGTTTCTGAAGCTGAAGAGCTTTCGGGATCCTCTGAGTCTGACGGCGCCCGCCCTGATTTGGTCTTCTGCTCTGATTCTGATATTCGTCTCTTCTGCTGTCTTTTTTCTTATTTTCTCTGTTTGCCTTACGGCTGTCTTTTTCTACGAATTCCAGATTGGGGCTTTCAAATTTATTTCCCTGCTCTCTTCTGGAATCTCCCCGACCTTCATTCTTGCCTCCGAAACGGCCCTGCTGGCGGTTGTCTCCAAAAGATCTGGATCGGTTTTCTCCGTTGTTAAAACGGCCCTGGGAACGATCCCCATTGTTGTTCTGACGGTTCTGGCGGTCTCCCCGATTGTTCTGATGGTCCTGATTTCCCCCAAAACGGCCGCCCTGGCGTCCTTCACCACTGTTATTCCGATTATTAAAACGGCCCTCTACGCTGTTATTGTGAAAACGGCCCTGCTGGCGGTTGTCTCCTCCGTTTCCGGAACGGTTCTGACGGTTGTCTGCGTTGGATCTTCCTCCATTTGGACGGTTGTTTCTATTCTCCTGTCTCATGCCCCCTGCATTTCCCCGGTTTTCTCCCTGAGGATTCTCCCGGCGTTTATTATCGCCTCTCTGGTCCTGACCTGGTCTTGCCTGCTGCCTTGGTTTCTGCTTTCTCTCCGGCATATGGCTGGCATTCTGGGGACGGAACACCTGAATAAATTTTTTCTTCGGTCTCTCTCCCTCGCCCTGTTTTCCCGCATTCTGAGCAGAACTATTTCCTTTCTTAAAATGCTCTCTGACCATACGTACATGTTCATCTTCCACATTGCTCATATGGCTGGTCAGGTCTACATTTTTTGATTTCAGGAAATCCAGGACCTCTTTGTTGCTTACGTTCAATTCTTTTGCGAGTTCATAAACTCTCACTGTTGACATATATTGTCCTCCTTCTATTGTTCATGTCTTGTCTTTTCGATCTTATTTATAACGGCCCGGGAAAAATTTTCATCCGTAAGCGCCAGCGACGCCCGGTATTCCTTCCCTATGGCTCTTCCCAACTCCTCCTTTGACCCTATGGTGTAAATCGGCACCTGATAATATCTGCACATATCATTAAATTTTTTCTTTGTATTCTCTGACGCATCCCTGGCAGTGATGACCAGAAAGGCTTTTCCGGTCTTTACCGCTTTTTCTGTGGCGAATTCACCGCTTACTACTTTTCCTGCTTTGGCTGCCAGGCCTGCAAGAGATAATTCTTCAGGTATTCTCAAGCTCTTCAAACTCCTTCTCAAGATGCTCGTAAATAGTCTGAGGGATCTCCATTTTCAGAGACCGCTCCAGTCCTTTGTTCTTTATCGCTTTTTTCAGACACTCTTTATTGAAACACAGATATGCTCCCCTGCCGTTCTTCCGTCCGGTAACATCCAGGATCACCTGATCCTCTGTGGTCTTCAGGACTCTGAGCATCTCCTTTTTGCTTTTCATTTCTCCGCAGCCCACGCATTTGCGCATGGGGATCTTCCGTGCTGCTGCCATATGTTCCCCCTATTCTTCTGAGGTATCCTCCTCATCATAGTTGTCATAATCTGTATAATTATCGTCCTCCGGGATTTCTGCCTCGATCTCCTGTACTTCCTCGTATCCGTTTTCATATTCCTGCTCATAAAAATCAAAGTCTCCGGATTCTCTTGCCTGTGTCTCGCTCTTGATATCGATCTTAAATCCTGTAAGTCTGGCAGCCAGCCTTGCGTTCTGTCCTTCTTTTCCAATGGCCAGTGAAAGCTGGAAGTCCGGCACGATGACCATGGCATTTTTCTCCTCCGGATCTGCCATAACGGAAATAACTTTTGCAGGGCTCAAAGCATTTTCGATCAGAATTGCCGGATTGTCGCTCCAGTTGATAATGTCGATCTTTTCCCCCCGAAGTTCTTCCACAATAGAGTTGACTCTGGCGCCGTTCATACCTACACAGGCGCCTACCGGATCTACATCCGGATCGTTGCTCCACACAGCGATCTTGGTCCTGGATCCTGCTTCTCTGGCAATGCTTTTGATCTCTACCGTGCCGTCTTTTACCTCTGTGACCTCAGCCTCAAAAAGGCGTTTTACCAGTTCCGGATGCGTCCTGGACACCAGGATCTTGGGACCTTTCGGTGTATCTTTTACTTCCAGGATATAAACCTTGATCCTTTCCGTCGGCTTAAAGACCTCTGTCTTCACCTGCTCGTTCTCTGTAAGGATGGCGTCCGCCTTTCCAAGGTTGATGCTGTAGTTTCTTCCCATATTTCTCTGAACGATACCTGTGACTACATCCTTTTCTTTGGCGTAATATTCGTTAAAGATCACTTTTCTTTCTTCTTCACGGATTTTCTGAAGAATCACATTTTTCGCATTCTGTGTGGCGATACGTCCAAACTGCTTTGATTTGATTTCTACATTTACGATATCTCCCAGCTCATACTGAGAATTCATCATCTTTGCATCTGCCAGACTGATCTCTGTAACCGGGTCCTGGACTTCTTCCACTACGGTTTTCTCTGCGAACACTCCGAAATCACAGGTTTTAGGATTAATATTGACCTTTACATTGTCTGCTTTTCCAAAGTGATTCTTGCAGGCCTGGATCAAAGACTGTTCAATAGCCTCTAAAAGAGTTTCTTTGCTGATGGATTTCTCTTTTTCCAGAACATCCAATGCTTCTAATAATTCTGTATTCATTTTACTTCCTCCTAAATTTAAAAATCAAAAGCAAGGCGTATCAGAGCGATATCTGCCTTTTGAAAAATCTTTTCTTCTCCTTCACAGTCAATGGTCACACTATTCTCATCATATGCAGTCAGGACACCGTAAAATTCCTTTTCCCGGTTTATGGGACGATAAGTTCTGATCTCTACTTCTTCTCCCATACTGCGTTTGAAATCTTTTTCCTTCTTTAAAGGTCTTCCAAGTCCCGGAGAACTAACTTCCATAATATAGGCCTCGTCGATAAAGTCTGCTTCATCCAGTTTATCAGAAAATTCTCTGCTTACTGTCTCACAGTCATCTACCGTGATGCCTCCCGGTTTATCAACGTAAGCCCGAAGGTAAAAGTTACCTCCTTCTTTTACATACTCCACGTCTACCAGTTCGAATCCATACTTTTCTACGATCGGCATCACCAGATCCTCTGCCTTCTGCTCATAGATCTCTTTCTTACTCAAATCCTCACCTTCTTTCCTGCATTTCAAAAAGCCTTCTGGTATACAAACGATAAGAGTGGACCTCTCGGTCCACTCTTATGCTGAAATAACTATCGTGTTCATAGTAAGAATACCACTATTTTTTCTTTCTTGCAAGTATTTTTTCCCTGATTTCAAGGTTTTCCCACCTGTTATTCTTCCATTCCCATTACTTTTTACCTTTCGGTCATTTTTAGCAACTCATTGAGGCTATAGACCGGGGACTCTCTAATAGCGCCCTGGGAATAGTCAAATAATAGTTTATCCTCTTTTACATCACATAAATCAGGAAGTTCTGCCAAGACCTGCCCGTCTGCATTCAGCAATTTTCCTGAATAACCCCTGTCTTCTTCTGTAAACTGCAGTACGGTATAATCTCCCGTCTGAAAAACATCTGCAAGATACCCGTCACTTTCTATTGTTCTGAGTTTCTCATCTGTCTTTCTTTCATATATCTCCGCTCCACCGGAATCCAACCCTTCTATGCGAAATCCTTCTGTATAAAACTCCTTTTGAATTCCCTCCTCAGGAGTCCCTGTCTTTTTCTCTGCGAGAAGGCTTCCGTCCTCTGCGTCATAGCTTTGCATTGTTCCGTCTTTATAAATGACATTCAGATAAGATTTTTCTTCTTCACAGATAAACTGTTCTCCATAAATATTTTCTGCATTGGAAAAATTTTCTTCATGCAGCAGACTTCCGGACAGATCATACAGGCGCAGGCCTATATCCGAAAACAGCATAATCGTCTCCCCGTCCGCGCTTACCCTGGCGCCCTGATGCATATATCCTGAATCATAAGAAATAGCTGTTGCTGCCTGATTGTCTTCGTATTTCAATATGCGGATATTTTCAGAATCTCCCCCTCCCACTAAAGCAGTTGTGCCGGATATGGCAGTTAAATACCCCTCATCCTTCTTATCATATTTGGCTGTCAGGACAGCATGCTCATCAAAAAACAGAATACTGTCTTCAGTAGTCACCAGCGTATTAGAATCATCCACTGAAAAATGCCGGATACTTTCATCTGCAGCCGCTAAAGAAGTCCTTTGGCAAGTCACCGGATCAACTCTGGATAAAATGTTTCCATCCCGGACATAAATACCGCTTTCATCTGCCTGAACTCCAAAGACTGCATCACCATCAAATCCTCCGGTCTGACTTTTTGAATCCAGATCGATAACCGCAAACATAGAAGACTGGGAATCCGATGCAGAAAATGCAAAATATTTTCCGTAAAATCCTCCTTCAAAATGAGTATAACCTGAATCTGTATCTAAAACTGTAAGACTATCCGCCTCATTATTTAAATTAATTATATGTATACTGCCGTCTGAAAAGCTGACGCCCAGTAAAGAGCCATCTGCATTTAGATCCATAAAATTATCTTTTTCATTTCCAAGTTCTTCATTCAAAGTGGCGCTCTGGTGTTTTCCGGTAAAATCCACAATATAGATTTCTTCACCACTTAAGGCATCATATATTGTGGCATAAGTTCCATCTTTATAAATAGCTGCCACTCTTGAACCGTCCTCGGAAATGCTGACAGATGTGGCGGGATTTCCTGCCCACAGCTCCTTTTTATGCTCAATATCGTAAGCACGGATTCCTCCGTCACCGGCATATATGATGGTATCCTCATTCAAATATTTTGCCTCAGACAGTTCTGAGGCCTCTGTCGGCAGGCTGACAAGGATCTCTCCTGTCTCCGTGTCAAAAATTTCCAACTGATCTCCCGATACTGCCGCCGCAGTTTCTCCGTCAGGAGCAATGGTCATATAAAAGGCTTTTTCCGGCAGTTCAGCCAGTTTATAGGGCTTAAACCCATCTGACAAATCATAAGCCCCCAAAGCCTCTGAAAGCATTTTCTGCCCTTCTTCCCCATTGCCGGAAGTAAAAATATTCTTTGCGCCAGGAAGCGCCCTGACTGCATAATCAATTGCTCGCTCTCTATCTCCTGCTTCCAGTGCGCTGGCAGAAAGCCGGGCGTATTTTTGCCCGTCTTCCGCACTCTGGATTCTGGAATAACCTGTGAAAGTGATAAACAGTCCGGCTGCGAAAAGCACTGGGAACAGAACATATGCTCTTTTCCGGCTTTTCTTCCATTTTATCATCCGTACATCATTTTTTCTCAGATCCAGGAAATCCTGCCTCATCTCCTGTGCAGTCTGATATCTGAGATCCGGGTTCGGATTCATTGCCTTGCTGATTATCCTGATCACTGCCGGACTGAATTTCTTATCCGAAAGCGGTACTACTTCTTTTGCATTTTTCGCAGGTCTTACACCGCTGAGTAAATGGTATAAAGTTGCTCCTACGCTGTAAATATCCGATCTTACATCTACAGCGGCTCTCCTTTTTTCTGAAGCAGAAGAGATGGAATGAGAAGGAAATGAGGACAGCAGCTCTGTAGGGATATCTGCTTCTGATGTATCCGCTGTTTCTTCCATAACCGCCATCTCATTATTCTCTTCCTGCATGCTCCGGTGAACACTGCCATGGGAGGAATAGTCATAGCCATAATGCTCAGGTGATGCATAGCCCGGGCTGCAGCCGATCAGATTATCCTCACCTATAGCAAGAGAAATATTAAAATCGATCAGGCAGATATTGCCCTGGGGAGTAAACATAATATTTGACGGTTTGATATCACTGTGAATATATCCTCTGGGCGGTTCCCCATGGATCGGGCTGTGGAGATAACTAAGAGCTTCCAGAAGCTGGATCCCCCAGGCAATCACCTGAGGCTGGGAAAATCTTTCTCCTCTCTTCAGAGGCTTATCCAGACTTTCCCCCTCAATATAATCCATAGCTGTATAGGTTATCCCATTTTCCGTGAAATAATCATATACACCGGGAATATATGGATGATGAAGTTCTTTTAAAACATCCACCTCCCGGCGGAGCAGCTCCTGGCGGGTAGTTGTTTTTCTTTTATCTGCTTTTAAAACCACCTTGATCCCCAGCCGGAGATGTTTTGCCAAAAAAATGTTCCCTCCTCCGCCGGATCCCAGTTTTCGAATGATTTCATAAGTTGAGCCAATAATCTGTAACATAACGGTATCCCTCTACTTGCCAGTTTTTTTCTTATCTTTCTTAGATTTCTCAAATACTTCTTCTTTTCCATATTCTGCATCCAGCATTTCTTTCAGCCGGGTCAGCTTCACCTGGGAAAAAATGAAATATGTAACTGCTCCTATCAAGGAACATGCTGTGATTCCTATCCCCAGAAAAAAAATAATCTCGTTTATCATCTCATTTTCCTCTCTGACTGTATCCCTACATCGTCCTGATCAGGATCACAGAAATATTATCCTTTTCTCCCCGCTCTAAAACTTCTTCTGTTATCTCCTTTGCCTTTTCTGCCATCTTTTCTTCAGAATCCATTTTCACCGGATCAAAAGCAGTTAAAAGCTCTTTTTCACTGATCTCATGGCGGAATCCGTCACTGCATAGAAGATATACCGTCTCTTCTGTGACTCGTCCGCTTTGATAGATGGGTCTGATCTTTTCCGAGGCGCCAAGTCCCTGGATCAGGATTGAGGAGGACTTTTTCCCCTTCTCTTTTCCCGGCAGATTTCTGTTATCCATAGACCCCAGACTGGCAAGGGTCTGATCCGCAGTAAGACAGGAAATGTTTTCCGTCAACTCATATAATCTGCAATCTCCAATATGGGTAAAATAATAATTCCCCCGGGCAAGAAGAAATGCGGTTACTGTAGTTCCTATTTTAATTCCATTCAGCTTTCCATACTGACGGATCTGCCGATGGGCAGCCTGAAGCAGATTTTCCCAGGATTCATAAAGTTCATCCTCAAAATCTTCCTCTTCTTTTTCCTTTATCTGAACAAATATTTCCTGAAACCATTCTGAAAAATGACGGACTACCGCCTGACTGGCTACCTCTCCCTTCTCCAGCCCTCCCATACCGTCACAAATAACGGCTAATACTGCTTCTCCTTTTTCATATTTCTCCCGGAGCACCAGCAGGGAATCCTGATTAACCGCTTTCCGTCTTCCCTTATCCGTATAACAAGCTGTTAAATATCTCATCTTCTTTCCCCTCTACTGACTAATACGAAATTCCAGTTCCTCGTCTGCCAGCCGGATCACATCGCCTGGCGAAAGAATTCTGGGATCGTCTCCCGGTTTCAGCTGTTCACCATTTACATAAGTTTTATTTTTAGAATCATTATCTATAATTCCCACCTGACCGTTCTTTACATACAGCACCGCATGGATTCGCCCAATTCCACGATTCCCGGAGATACAGATCTCAGAGATAGCCGGATTTCTTCCTATCCTTACTATATCCCCCTGTATCTCATATATTTCCTGGGTACTGTACCGGTATAAAACTGGTTTAGGCTGAGGTTCACTTTTTTCTTTTTCAAGGAAAAAAGTATCATCAGCATTTTCATCTATATATACAGTCTCTCCGAAATCCTGCATTTCCACTTTCTTCAGATCTATTCCCACTCTCTGTGCAGGAATCGGTGTCTCATGAGCCTTAGAGATCTCTTCCGGATTTTTTCCATTATCTTTCTGTCTGTTCTGCTGATCACTTCCTGGAATATTCAGGCCGACAAAAGGAAACATTTTTTCCGGACTGTCCAAAGATGCTTCTTCATGCTTTTTCGATTTTTTCCAGAAAAGTCCTTTCTTTTCCGGCTTTTGTTTTTCCGGCTTTTCTTCTTTTTTCCAGAAAAACCCTTTTTTCTTTTTTACTTCCTCGTCACTGGTATAAAAATATCTGCTGTCAATCGTTTCATTTTCTGTCTGTTCTGCCGGTGAAACAGGGGGAACCGGCTGCCGTACCGGCTCTTCCACTGTGTTTTGAGAAGAAACTGGCGTCCGGGGACCGGATTCTTCTTCCTTTTTCGGAACCTTCTTATCTGTTTTAATTTCCTGGAAACGGATCAACTGCTCCCGGAACTGCGAAAGAGAAAATCCCTCATTTTCGCTGAAGAGATTGATCAGGCCGGCAACATAGCTGCAGTCCTCTGACTGATCATAGCGAACCTCTAAAAGCAATTTTTTCAAAAACATTTCCGGTTTGATCTCTTTACGGACAAAGGGCAGTACGATCATAAATACCTTTTTCGTCTCCGGATGAACATAAATGAAGTCTTCTTCCAGGACATAAGAAGAGGGATCCAGCAGATAATCCTCTGCTTCAATGAAAGCAGCGGCAATTGCCTCAAGTACATGAAGCAACTTCTTTCTTCCCACGATACCTGAAAAGTAATCTTTCAGACTTTCCAGGCCCGTCACATTATACTTCAGCGTCAGCGCCCCATCAACTTGAATGCTTTCAAATGGGATCAGGCCGTCTATCTTATTATTTGCCATCATCTCCATAGTAAGAGGATCAATTTTATCCTCTGTCCTTTTATTGTATACCAGATATTCTTTTCCTTCCTGTTCTTCGTAATTGAATGCAACCATTTTTGTCCTCCTACTGTTTATTGAAATAGATTCAGCTGCAGAAGTTTCCACACAGTTTCCCCCTGCTGCTCTGTCATAACCGCTGCGGTTCCCTTTTCTGATATATGCGTAGCCTTTAAAAATTCCGGCTGGATGACCATGGTTCCTTCTTCATTAATATAGCCCCATTTGCCATCTACAGCTACCGGCGCAAATCCATTCTGGAAAGATTCTGCTTCTTCATATGTATAGTCAATTACCAGTTCCCCGTCACTGTTTACGAAGCCCCATTTGCCATCCTTGCACACGGCTGCATAACCATCCTCCGTAAATGCCCGGGCATCGTCAAAAGTCAGATCTCCCTCTTCCTTTCCCTTTGTATTGATCAGATGATAGACGCCATCCTTTTTTACAAAAATCCGTTTTTGAGAAGAACAAAATCCATATAAATCTGTGATCACATCTTCATAGCTGTCTTCTCCCTTTTCTTTTCCCTTTTTATTAACTAATACCCACTTACCATTTTTCTCTCCAGCACCGATTCCGTTTTTAATTCCTGTCAGATTATCCCATTGAAACTCTCCCACAGGTTCCATTTCTTCATCCAGATATCCATATTGTCCATCGTTTTCTGCTACAGTTCCATCCTCCGTATACATTCCCAGATTTTCATAATCTTTATCTGGCGCTTTTCGGATCTGGCCATCTTCATCAATGTATACCCATCTGCCATCCTCTGTCATGGCCAGGGCAAATCCTTCTTCTGAAAAAGGATACATCTGTCTGTATTCACAGGAAACAATTTCATTTCCAAGGGCATCTGTAAGCCCATACAGATCTTCGTCTAAAACCACCATCGAATCATTGACGATTTCACTCATCTCATCATAACGGCAGTAAAGTTCTGTGTAGCTTCCTTCCAGCTTTGTAAACCATTTCTGTGCATTTTCATTATCCGGATACTCTTCCAGAAAATCCTTCAAATATTTGACTGCCTTGTCCTCATCATTATTTTCCACATAATAATTCATCAGTGTATCCATAGCCTGGGTATTCTCCTGATACTTTTCTGCGGTATCCTCACAGATGGAAATAAATTCCCGGCTGTCCCCGCTTTTCAGATAGGCATCTGCTATTTTCATATAGAGTTCCTCATTACCGGGTTCATAATCCAGAGCGCTCTCATACTCGGTAACTGCATCTACATAAATCTCTTTTTCTACCAATTCTTCGGCTTTTTCTATATGTTCTTTTGCTTTTATCGGATCATTGACCATATCCGAGGCGGCAGAAAACCATGCCAATCCCAGCAAGACTATTAAGAGTAAAATGACATACTTTTTCATTGCTTATTCCTCATATACCGATTGCCAGTGTCAGGATCGTTCCGATCAGCACAAAAGGGGCAAAGGGTATCTCTTCCTTTAACTTTATCTTTTTAAGAAGCAGTAGCACGATACTGTAAACAGCGGAAATCATGATCGTCAGAAAGATCAACGGCATGATCGCCCCCGCTCCTGCATAACAACCGATCACTCCGAAAAGTTTCACGTCTCCCATTCCGATGCCGCCTCGGGCAATGAAATGAGCCAGCAGGAACAAGCCGCCTCCCAATAGCATTCCCAGTGCAGAAGAAATAAGAAGCGACAATCCCATGCCCGGAAATACCAGCCATTCCAGGAGGAGTAGGAAGATTCTCCCCCATAACAGGAATAGAAGCAGCCTATTAGGGATTTTCTTTTCATGCTGATCGATCCAGGCGATCAGGAACAACACACCTATCAGCAAAAGATATCGGATAGTCTTCAATATGCTGTAAGAAAAAATAGTAAATTCTGCTGCCAAAGTAATCTCTACCACCAAAGCTGCAAAGATAAGAAGCCTAAACTTTTTATCTTTCATCTGGTCACGAAACCAGCAGACCGCTGTTTCCATATCTTAGTTCTCCTTTCCTACCATATCAGCGTGGAAGCACATTGGTAAAATTCATACTGTCCGAAGTCAAAATCCGGAAAAAGCATATTCTTCATCTTATAAGTCACCACAATTTTCACATTGCCCTTTTCACCGGCATCATTGGATATCCATTTAGATTCTGAAAAATCCAAACCAGACATTCCTCCCACAATTCCCAGATTTTCCAGAAATTCATCGGGGTCATCGGTAAGATTTTCAATAGATTTCTCGATACTGTCTTTGGCCAATTTGCCTATGACTCCGGAAGTAACTTCTTGGGCAACCCCAGATTTCACTACGCTAAAAGCCCCTTCCGCCAGAGCCTCCGGATCTTCCACGGCATCAGCAAGACCACTGATAGAGGTCATTGCCTCATTCATATCATTGGTAAATTTCTGACTTTTCCCATTAGTATCCTGCATTCTTTTGGCAATCTCCGCCTTTGTAAGCACATAGCTATATGTGGAGACCTGCTTGGCTGTCTGGGTAATGGCATGATGGATCAGCATCTCTGCCTGAACAAAGCGGGCTGCATTAATAATAGTACAAAATGCCATGATAAAGGGAATCAGAAATACCAAAGCCTCTACAGTAAGGGAACCTTTTTCGCTTTTCTGTCTTTTTTTCTTCATTCTCATTTTTCTCTCCCAAAGTCCTGCTGTCCGTTCCCCCGCAGCAGGCGCTGAAATACTCTTACCTGCAAGCTCTCCGTCAATATCCTAAAATACTCTGATAATCAATGGTGTAAGAGTCCTCCGGAAAGCCCCAGCTTCCATTGCCGCCCCAGTCGGAAATCTTTCTCATAAAGGTGGTCCTAGTGCTTACCTCAGCCTTCACAGCCAACATAGTATAACTATTTCGCAGATCAATATCCGGTTCATTGACCTGAATACAGTCGGCGATCCTGGCGAGGATTCCCACCTCGTTCCCGGCCATAGAAACATTTAAAAATACCCGAAGATATTCTGAATAATCAAACGTTACACCATCTCTATTATTTCCTCCGCGTAACGACCATGTACTCGAATCTTTCAGAATCGTCACTCCATATCCCTGTTTCAGCCACTTCATATCACTGGCTGTTTCTGCTCCTGCAAAAGCAAGTTTTATTACAACCTTCACCAGCGGAACCAGATAGGGCGCATATACGCCCACTGCAGCAGAAACATATGTCGCTGTCCCATCAATCCGATAGTCAGTAAATGCATAAAAAGAATTAAACAGCAGACGTATCCCAAAGATCAGCATCATGGTATTTCTCACATTTGTCTGAGATTCATCATTTCCCCACAGGATATACTCACATTCTCCCCGATATCCCGGCCTGTCCTGAAGGCTGTATCCGCTAAGGCTGATAATATCTTCTGCCGGACGGGTATGCCCGTCTTCCACATTTATCGTATAATAGGAAAACATCTGCATGGCATATTCGACCACATAAAGATTCTCCAGAGCCTTTGCTATGATACCGTCAATCCCGGTAAGGAACGAGTTTGCCGCCTGAATAGATTCCTGAAATTTGGATACAATATTCCTGCGCTGGCCAGCATCCTCCATATTGCTGCCGCCGTTTATATCCCCCACCTTATCGTCTGCATTTGGCGCATCATCGCCTGTCAAAGAAGAAATCAGTTCTCCCGCTTCTCCCCAGTTGTAGGTAGGATACCCATCCTCCTTCATAGCTTCTTCTCCTGCCGCAGCACCTTGACTCAGCTTGTTGTTCACATCATTTGTTTCATTTTCTAATCCGTCACTTTTATTCCCAGCGCAATATTGCTGCAAACTATTATAAAAAGCATCATTTTTAATACTTTGCTTAACATAATTTAAAGAAAGGGCCGTATGCTCATATTGTTCATTATAGCTTACCCATACAGGTTCTATCTCAGACCAGGTAGTCTCTGATCCGTTCAGTACATTTCTTGCTGCATTTTCATAGGTTCCTTTTTGGTTCTCAGCCGGCTCTGTTGCGATAATTTGATTATGAAATTTTTCTTTTTTCAGTATATCTGCAACTTCTTTAAAGTAATTGTGATTCATCTTTACAGCGTTGAGCAATTCCTCTAATTGCTGTACATCCGCTGCCCCATCCTTAGAGAAAAAGCCTCGGTAATCTTCTATCTGCCGGTCCATATCTCCTGATTTTCCCGTTGTTTTAAGTTCATTATTTTTTTGATCCCATTCGTTGAATTTATCTGAGGCTGTTTTTAGTAAATCTTTTACGTCTTCCAACTCTTTTTCTGCTTTCTTTGCAGCCTCTACTGCAGCTCCCGCAAGGCTATTATAATTATTTAATTTAGCTGCATGAGTATCTACTGTTTGCCTGGCTTCGTCCCGAAGATTCTTTATAAAATCATCAATATTCCTGGCCTGGGTATTATAATCTGATTCTATTTGCTGCAGATCATTCCTGGCCTGATCTGGCTGAGGTGTTTCCTGTACTTGCTGTTCCCCCTCTGCTCCTTCTTCATTTTCTGCTTTATCCGCATTTTCTGCCGCTTCCTGTTCTGCTTTTTCTGCGTCATATTGCGTCAGAAGTTCTCCGATTCCGCCTAAGTTATTTACTGTATTCATATAGAACTTACACACCATATAGGCGTCAAAAGTTCTTTCCTTTTTTTCATTTTCTGACAGACCAGATAAATTCAGCTTTCCTGCTTCAATGCAAGCTTCCGCCATAGATTTCAAATCCGTACTCTCTGTGCTGCCGTTATAATTCTCCAAAGCCTCGGCCATCAGAAAATTTCTGGAGACGATTTCTGTAAAATCTTTCTGGGTATTTTCCAGTTCCTGCCGGATCGTATCGTCAGACGGATAATTTTCAATTATCTGATTCAGAGCGTCAAGAGCTTCTTTAGCATCTTTAAAAGCATCCTGACAGTCCTGCATAGCTATGCTGAAATCCATCTCTGCGTTCATTGCATCTACCATTTTCTGCGTGTCCCGAAGCTGCTGAAACTTCTCCACTACCAGTTCTGTCAGACAGACTGGCGCCCGGTATTTCATATATTCGATGATCTGCTGTTTTTCCACATCTGTCCGGTAGATCTCCGATCCTATCACATTGATCGCTTCAAAATTCTTTTTCGTAAGATCCAGTATCTTCTGATAATCGCTCTCAGAAGGAAGGGTGTTTAAAGACTGTTCAAAATACGACTCCAGGTCTGACTTCATCTCTGTAGGGGACTGATTCATAACCAACAGACCATACTCATCATGAAGGATCTCATTGTACTGGGCCAGACCGGCATTCATCGCCATTTCCCCGGCGTCTGAGATCACCACCTTTGACAGATAGATCCTGGAAGCGTCTACCGTCATTCCCCCTACCAGGATGGTAGGCAGAAGGATCAAACAGAGGAATACCGAAATGGTTCCTTTACTCTTGTTAAAAAACCGAAACATCTTCTTCTCCTTTATCAGAGTATATAATTCAAAACCTCATTTGTTTTCTCCAGGAACGCATCATAGCTCTCTGAAAGTCCCAGCTTTTCCATAATATAGTCCACCAGATCTGTGGCAAGATCCACATTCCGTACAAACTCGCTGGGGTTCACAGAATAGCTGTAGGCTGCTGTCCGGATCGCCGGGCTTCCTTCAAACCCAAGATAGGCCAATACCCCAGGCACCGGTATGGAGTGCGTAATAGTCACCTCCACCTCCGTCCCCCAAAATCCTGTATCGATCTCTACCTCCGGTTCGCTGATGCTTCCCAGGACGATGAGGGTAGACTGTCTGGCTGCATCTGCAAATTTAGTCGTATACTTTCCCCCATTTTCCTCTGTGATCCCCGAAATATCCAAGATCGTTTTCATCTCCCGGTACATATCTGTGGTTTTTCCGGAATAAGCCTTATAATAATTCTGAACATCATCAGAAGAAGGCATTCCTCCCCCCCAGTCAAAGTCAATCTCATTGTCTGCGCCCATATTAAAGGTTTCATATCCCAGATAGGCTTCTTCTCTTGCCGCTACAGCCGCCACTCTCTGGGATTCATACATCATCATATATTCCTGCATATTAAATAATGCCAGATATAGTAAGGCCATCACGGTGCAAAGGACAAGCGGCATATAAATAGTTGCCTCCACCATGATGGCCCCGTTTTCATTTTTTTTATGTTTCATATTTCCCTAGTATGCTTAAAGGACAGGGCAGTAAATATTTTTAATACCTGCTGCCCCGACAAACTTAATTGCCATGTATCAATTATTATCCAATGAACTCTGTAAGCTGATCAAATACAGAATTAACTGCTCCTACTAATGCATCTTTAAAAATATATCCCACAAAGATTACAATTGCGATCAGAACAACTACCGCTACCATATTTGAGTCGCCTTCTTCATCATATAAGAATTTTTCCCTAAATTTAAAAATCATTTTCCATAACTCTTTTTCCATTTTGTTTTTCATAATTTTAGTCTCCTTTATTCTTATTAATTTATTTAAGTGAATGGTTTCCCAATTACTTACATAGATAAAAACACCGGCACCATGATCATGATCAGAATTCCAATAAAAATCATAGATGTAGGAATCAGCAGTTTGGAATTGGCCGCCTCTCCTTTCCGCTTTACCAGATGTTTCTTTTCCTCCCACATCTCATCAGACATTTCTTTCAGGAAATAGGAAATCTCCGCATTTCCTTTCTGCATATTCTGAATCACTGTGGAGGTAAACCTGCGAATCTGTTTAATAGCGCACCGGTCTGCAAAATGACGGTAAGCGTCTATCTCTGCCACTCCGTTTTTCATTTCCTGAACTGTAGCCTGCATTTCCGTATAGATCACTCTCTCCCCGCCAAAAGCCACCTTTTCCCAAGCTTCCCGCAGAATCATACCAGAGTTTACCAGCAGGGTCAGTTTCGACAGCACCTGGGGAATATCTGCCACAAGTTCGTCACGCCGTGCTGAAAGTTTATCATTTAAAAGTTCTTCTATGTACCACATGGCCAAGCCAGCCAGCAACACACCCATAAAAACCGCCATAGGCTCATTGGCCATAGCTCCAAGCACGGCAAAAAGCACCAGCACAGTAAAGCCATATGTCCATTTTTCTCCATTGATCACGTAGAAATAATATTCTGCATACCGCTTTCCCTGAACCTCAGCGATTTCCTTGATCCTTTTTCGTCCCTGTTTACTCCTGCTGTCAATCTTCAGGAATTTCATCAGGGCAAATCCCACGCAGAACAGTTCGGGATACTTAAATTGTTCCGAATCAATGGTTTTGATCATTGACTCGTAAAGTTTTTCATATTTCTTTGCCAGCATGATCCAGGCAAGTACCAGAACTGTAGCCAGGATCAAAAGAAAAAGTCGCTGTGTATCCATATCCTACCACCTATATCTTAATATCGATTATCTTTCTGCCAATCACATAGGCAATCCCGAAGATGCCGATGCAGACTACTTTTACAAGAACTGTCAGCGGGGTATTGGATCCCGCCATACTGGTTCCCATGCCTTTCAGCATAACTACGATCACCACCGGCATAACCATCATAATGTATAATTCGTTTTTAGAGCCGGAAAGCATGGTCTCGATTTCCATCTCCATTTCGATCTTATCATTAATGATCTCCCTGGTATCTGATACGATTCGTTTCAGATCACTTCCCTGCCGGTTGCATACTTCAAATACATTGGCGAAGCTCATGGCATCGTCCAGACCGCTGCGTCTGGCAAAGTCCAGCAGCAGTTCCTCTATGTTGATATTATTTTTCAATCCTGTACATATAATCTGCGTCTCCTGAACAATGTCCGCTTCTTCTCCGTAAATTGAAGTCATATCTCCAACTGCATCGCTAAAGGCTTCCACTGTATTTTCTCCAGCAGAATAGGAGGATGTGAGAGATTCCAGCAGATCTTTAAACTGAGTTCGCAGCTCGTTTAACTGCTTCTTCTGCTTATGCCCCCGATAATACTTTGGAAGGACTGCGGCACATATGATTCCTCCTGCCAGAGCCACTGCCAGGATGTTGAAAAAGGCAAACAAAACTATAAACCCTGCCGCAAACCCCAGTATCCATCCAAGGAGATAATCCACACGGGTCATATGATATACATGATAGTCTTTTCCTATACCCAAAATCCCCCGCAGTTCTACATATTCCTGTTTTTTCTGCTTTTTCTGAAACATATTAAATAACCTCTTTAATTCCCGATAATCTCAGCTTGTGATCATTGATCAGAGGATTTTTCGTCCGTGTCAGTTTTCCGGAAACTCTTTCCAGGGTAGACTTCTCATCCTCCTGAAAGATATAGAGCGGATTAATCTGTATTTCTCCATCTTTATATCCGGTAATTTCACTGATTTCCATAGTTCTTCTTGTTTTGTCCCGCAGTCTGGATAAATGAATGATAATATCCACTGCCGAAGCAATCTGCTGTCGGATAGCCTCCAGGGGCAGTCCCTCCGCTCCCTGCAGCACCATAGTTTCCAGTCGGCTCAGCATATCCCTGGTGCTGTTTGCATGTCCAGTACTTAAAGAGCCATCATGCCCGGTATTCATAGCCTGAAGCATATCCAGGGCTTCTCCGCCTCTGACCTCGCCAACAATGATCCGCTCAGGGCGCATACGCAGGGAAGCCCGGATCAGATCCCGGATTGTCACTGCGCCGCTGCCCGAAGCATTGGCATTTCTTGTCTCCATTCTGACCAGGTTATCGATCCCCTCTATCTGGAGTTCTGCCGAATCTTCTATGGTGATCACACGCTCATCATGAGGTATATAACTGGACATGGCATTGAGAAAAGTAGTCTTTCCAGAACCGGTTCCTCCTGAAATAAAAATATTATATTTTGCCCGGACCAAAAGTTCCAGCATATGAGCGACTTCCGGTGTAATGGATCCGAATTTCAGAAGCTGTTCTATTGTCATAGGCGTTTTGGAAAACTTTCGGATCGTTACCGTGGCTCCATTCAGAGATATCGGCGGCAGGACTACATTCACACGAGAACCGTCCGAGAGTCTGGTATCCACAATAGGATTTGCCTGATTTACTTCTCTTCCCGCCTGTCCTACAATCTTCTGTATGATATCTTCCAGTTGTTTTTCATCATCAAAACTCTGCTCAAGCTTGTATAATGCTCCGGCTTTTTCAATAAAAACTTCCTTAGGGCCGTTGATCATGACCTCTGTGATCTGTTCGTCTTTTATGATAGAATCCAAAAGTCCCAGGCCGCGGATCGAACTGAAAACCCGTTCTGTAATGTCCACTCGTTCCTCGATCGTCAGGTATTCATCCTGGACTTCCTCTACGATCATCTGTTCAATAGCGTCTTCCAGAGCGCTATTATTCATTTGGTTCAGATTATATCGTTCAAAAATCCTTTTTTTTAGTTTTTTGATAATCTGCACTTTCTTTTCTTCTGTCATAGCAGTCTCCTGATCATATTAATCCAATCGTATCAAGCTCTTTAATCTTTTCGATCAAAGTTCTTCCGGCAAGTCCTTCTATACGATGGATCCCTCCTGCTACAGGAACAGCTGTCTTTTCTATCTGTTCACTGTTTTTAGAACTGTAACGATTATACAGCAGACTCATTTTGCCCAGAATCTTCGTGTCCGTCCTGCCTTCAAGCACTTGAGCCACTTCGCAGAACCTTTCAAACTTTCGATTGCCGGAAACTGTACCATCGGATACATATATCACTTTATCTGCAAAATCCCGTACGATCTGCAGCAGTCTCGCACCTACATCTTCTGCATAATCAATGACTATCTCATCATATTTTTTCACCTGGGCAATTCCGCAGATAAGCTCTTCAATCTCCTTGTCTTCCAATTCAAACATATCATAGGCATTTTTACAGTCCTTAAAAAAGTCCACTCCCGACGGATCTGTCTGAATAGTGCTCTCCAGTTTCAGCAAAAGGTTGCTTTTTTTGCTTTTCAATGAATATATAATATCCGAAAAGCTTAGATTTCCTTCCCCGAAAAAATACAGATCTGAACTTCCAAATTTTTCTAAATTAAGGAAAAATATCTTTTTCTTTCCTTCAGCACTTCTAAGCGCATAGGCGGCGGCCGCCGCAGATACTCCGCTGCCTCCCTGAGCCGAGGTAAACAGCACTACTTTAGCAGCTATATCGTTTTTCTTTAAGCTGATCCTGCCCGCTTTTTCAGCATAAAGGCTGATCATTTGTTTATAAATTGCTTCCGCTTTCTGATATTTTCCTATAGACGGCACTCCGTCTATTACTTCTGTCCCAGAATTTCTGCTCAAATATCCGATCGTCAACCCCTGGGGAATTTTATTTTCATCAAGCTTTATATCCTGATCTATCAGCAACAATTCAGCGGGAGTCTCTTTCAGTCCTTCATACAATGAATCTTCCGTGGAAAATAAGGATAAAATTATCCTTTCGCCATATTTTTTCTGAAAGACTTTCGCTAGTCTCTTCATATATTCAGTATCTCTGTCAAAAACTGCGACCTTTATTTTCATGTTTTTTCCCCTTTTTTCGCAAACTGTTTAATTAAATACTATTATACTGTACTTTTCCATATTGCTAAAGTCTTCGTCTCTCTATTTTTCTTACAATTTATTACAAAAAAAAGACCATTTTTACAATGGTCCTTCTTTTGTATCTTTTCATGTAAATTATATAAAATTATCCTGAAGCCAGTCTTTTACTGCCATACAATAATGATCAGATAATCGCTGCCTCCATAATAAGTCTGCCAGGAAAACATCTGTCCGGGAGCGACCGCCGTACTGTTCTGCACGGCCTCCTGGATCAGATTACCATCTACCAGCGCTTCTGTTGCCGTGGCATAACTTTCTTCTCCGGCAAACCGAAGTTCTGTCATTTCGGCCCCCTGAACCAGATCACTTTGTATCACCTGATAGATCTGATCCCAGTCAAAACTGTCATACCAGCGTCCCTTATTTTTATAGTAATTATAACTGTCATCCTCGCAGGAGGGAAGAGGTATGGTATCGTCAGGAACATGCGTGGGCGCCAGAGTATCCCAATTACAACAAAGATAACTGTAAGAAATATAGGCGTCATTTTCCACCGGATTTAAATACCCCGGATTTCCCCAGGTCACATCCATGTAGTAATACTGATCTTTGATCTTCACCAGATTCCAGGCATGGCTGGAAGGCTTCTCCCCGGTAACTGTGCCGGTGACCAGGGTACAGAAGATCCCCATTCTGTTCAACAGATACTGGGCGGCCTTGGAATACCCCATACACACCGTCTTTCCTTCCAGAAAAACGCTACGTATGTTTTGGTTCTGTGGACTGTCCTCCTGATACTCCACCTGATCGATCAGGGTTTCATACACATACTTGATCCGCTCGTAAGTATCTCCCTGGGGAGCCCCCTGGATCCACTGGTCTGCCTTAGCTTCGATCTGGTTTTGCAGATCCCGGGCTTCCTGACCGTCAACCTGATATTCCGGCTGCACTTCCATATTCTGGATACTTCCTCCCGGAAGTTCCTGATACGTATAGCTGCTGGTGCCGTCTGTCCAAAAATACTCCGGATGATCTGTCATCAGGACTCTCATCACTTTCTCCAGCTGCTCCTGGGAGATAGGATCTATCGGGATCTTTTCCTGAAAGCTCTCGATCCCTGCCGCAAGCTGCCGGTATACCTTCCGGGATTTCTCATCTAAGGTGCCGTATCCGTAATAATAGGCCGACTGTTCCTGCGTGATCTCTTTTTCCGGAATCTCTTTTGTATCCTCCTCAGCATTTTCTTTCCCGGTATTCAAAGTATCCTGTACGGTTTCCCGGAAAAGATCCGCCGCTTCCTCTATATCCCGGGAACTGCATCCGGCGGTTCCTGCAGACAGGACTATGATAAGCATATATACCAGTATTTTCTTTTTGATCGCAAACACCTCTTCCGCCTTTAGATTCTTACCTTGGTCCCTTTCGTGTCCCGCTTCGCCAGCTTCAGTTTATTCAATGTGATCTGCTTTTCTCTGTAAGTTATTCCATATTCAATCCTGTTTTCCAGCATGTATCCATGTTCCACCAGATCCTGTTCTCCCAGTCGGATCCCTTTGACACCCAGTGCATTTTTCTTCTGTACCGGGATTTCTTCTTTCAGGAATTTCAGAAAATAACCGTCTCTGGTCTGGAGTACCAGATGTTCCATCCCATCGGAAGGCTGGACCATGACTATCTTGTCCTGATCTCCCAGCTTCGTTGCCGCTATAGTTCTTTTAGACACCTCAAACTCACTGCCTTCCACCTGTTTTACCATTCCCTTACCGGTCACAAAACAGAGATGTTCTTCCTTTATCTGCGCCAAAGGAGCCGCCAGCACGGTCTGTTCCGTCTTGCTGTCATAATTGCTTACATTGTCCACCGGAGTGCCTTTATCCCGGAATTTTCCATAAGGAAGATCCAACACCTTCACTGTATGCATTTTCCCCGAATCTGTAAAAATACAGATCTTATCTGTATTCATACAGGTAAATATATATTTATTTTCTGCATCTGCTGTCTCTTTATTCCGCTCATAAACCGATGTGTCAACAGTCCTTGCGTAGCCGAACCGGTCCATAAGGAAAACCACCTGTGTCTCCTCGACCTTTTTCTCCTCAAAGACGATCTCCGCGGCATTTTCTATCGCGGTTTTCCTTGGATGGCAGTATTCCTTTTTGATCTTTTTCAGATCTTCCATGATCACAGCAGCCATAGAATCATAATTATTCAAGATATCCTCATAAGATGCGATCTTTTTCAGAGTCTCCTCGTGTTCTGCCATAAGAGTCTCGATCTCCAGGCCGATCAGCTTATACAGACGCATATCCAGGATGGCCGTGGCCTGACGTTCTGTAAAATGAAGTTTTGAAGCCTGACGCATACTGGTCTTGGTCTTGAACTTGATCCCTTCCGTCTCCCCGTTTACCAGACAGTTTTTCACCTGTTCCCGGCTTTTACTTCCTCTCAGGATCTCAATGATCAGGTCGATCACATCACAGGCCCGGATCAGTCCCTCCTGGATCTCCTGATTTTCCTGTTCTTTTTTCAGGAGACTGGTGTACTTCCTGGTCGCCACTTCAAACTGAAAATCCACATGATGTTCAATGATCTGACGAAGTCCCAGAGTCTCCGGTCTCTGATCCGCCACAGCCAGCATATTCACTCCAAAGGTATCCTCCAGCCGTGTCTTCTTGTACAGCATGTTGGTAAGATTTTCCACATCTGTGCCCTTTTTCAGTTCCAGGACGATACGGATCCCCTCTTTTGAGGACTGATTGGAAATATCCAGAATATCCGTGGTCTTTTTGGTTTCTACCAATGCCGCTACATCATTTAAAAATTTTCCGATATTGGCGCCGATCATAGGATAGGGGATTTCTGAGATCACCAGCAGGGTCTTTCCGTTTTTCCCTTTTTCTGTTTCTACCTTTCCTCTGATCTTGATCTTTCCTGTTCCGGTTTCATAAATAGAAAGCAGGTCATCTTTATTTACAATGATCCCTCCGGTAGGAAAATCCGGTCCTTTTATATATTTCATCAGCTCTTTTGTGGTGATCTGATTGTTTTTCATATAGGCGATGACTCCGTCGATCACCTCCCCCAGATTGTGGGGCGGGATGCTGGTCGCCATCCCTACGGCAATCCCGTCTGCACCGTTTACCAGGATATTAGGGATCCTAACAGGAAGGACTTCCGGTTCTTTCTCCGTCTCATCAAAGTTGGGCACAAAATCCACCACATTCTTGTCCATATCTTTTAAATAAACTTCCTGGGTGATCTTCTGAAGACGGGCCTCTGTATAACGCATAGCCGCCGCACCGTCTCCTTCAATAGAACCAAAATTTCCATGACCGTCCACTAAAGGAAGACCTTTTTTAAAATCCTGGGCCATGACTACCAAAGCCTCGTAAATGGAGCTGTCCCCATGAGGATGGTATTTACCCATAGTATCTCCCACGATACGGGCACATTTCCGGTAAGGTCTGTCATACCTTATCCCCAGTTCATACATATCATATAAGGTTCTTCTCTGCACCGGCTTCAGCCCGTCCCGTACATCTGGAAGAGCACGGGCGATAATAACGCTCATAGCATAGTCAATATAAGACTTCTGCATAATCTCCGAATATTCTGTCCGGATAATATTTTCCTGAATACCTGCCGCCATACTCTACCTCCTAAACATCTAATTCCGCATCTCTGGCGTGATCATAAATAAAAGCTTTTCTGGGAGGGACCTCCGTTCCCATAAGCACCTCTGTCACCTCGGAAGCCATACGGGCGTCCTCGATCTCCACCAGACGGAGCCTGCGGGTCACCGGATTCAGGGTTGTCTCCCAGAGCTGCTGGGCATCCATTTCTCCCAGACCTTTATATCTCTGAAGGGTAAAAGGACCTTTATGGGTCTTTCTGTAACGTTCCAGAGCCTTGTCATCATAAAGATATTCTTCTTTTCCCTTAGAAGGCATAGCTTTATATAAAGGCGGCATAGCAATATACACATGCCCTTCATAGATCAGATCCGGCATAAAGCGATAGAAAAGGGTCAGCAGAAGAGTGGAGATATGTGCGCCGTCCACATCTGCATCCGCCATGATGATGATCTTATCATAACGGAGCTTGGTAATATCAAAATCATTTCCATATCCTTCGGAAAAACCACATCCAAAAGCATTGATCATGGTTTTGATCTCCGCATTGGCCAGCACTTTATCAATAGTGGCTTTCTCCACATTCAGGATCTTTCCCCGGATAGGAAGGATTGCCTGGAAGCTTCTGTCTCTGGCCGTCTTAGCGCTGCCTCCTGCAGAATCTCCCTCTACGATAAAGATCTCACAGACCGATGGATCTCTTTTCTCACAGTTTGCCAGTTTTCCGTTAGAATCAAAAGAATATTTCTGCTTCGTAAGGAGATTGGTCTTGGCCTTTTCCTCTGTTTTCCGGATCTTGGCGGATTTTTCCGCACAGGCCAGAATACTTTTAAGCACCTCCAGATTTCGGTCAAAATACAGTACGATCTCTTCTCCTGTAACCTTACCTGTGGCCTTGGCCGCATCCTGGTTGTCCAGCTTTGTCTTGGTCTGGCCCTCGAATCTTGGCGCCGGATGCTTGATGGAAACCACCGCCGTCATGCCGTTACGGATATCCGCGCCTGTAAAATTAGCATCCTTTTCTTTCAGGATCCCCAGCTCTCTGGCATAATTGTTCATCACTGTGGTAAAGGTGGTCTTAAATCCGGTAAGATGGGTGCCCCCTTCCGCATTATATATATTGTTGCAGAATCCCAGGACATTTTCCCGGAATTCATTGACATACTGAAAAGCAGCTTCCACTGTGATACCATCGCATTCTCCCTTAAAATATACCGGTTCGTGGATAGGCTGGCTTTTCTTGTTCAGATCCCGGATAAATCCTACGATCCCTTCCGGTTCATGGTAGACGATCTCCTCCGGTTCTTCACCTCTTTTATCCTGAAAAACAATCGTAAGTTCCGGATTGAGATAAGCCGTCTCGTGGAGCCGGCTTTTTACCTCCGCGGCCGCAAACCTTGTCTTCTCAAAGATCTCCGGATCCGGCAGAAAATTCACCAGAGTACCGGTAGCTTTTGTCTTTCCCAATTTAGGAAGAAGCCCGTCTTCCAGTTGGATCACCGGGATTCCCCTCTCATAACGGTCATGATGGACATAGCCGTCGCGGCTGATCTTCACATCCAGATAGGTAGACAGCGCATTTACCACAGAAGATCCCACGCCGTGTAAGCCCCCGCTGGTCTTGTATACAGAACTGTCAAACTTTCCCCCTGCATGAAGAGTGGTAAATACCAGTCTCTCCGCGGACATGCCTTTCTCGTGCATGCCCACAGGAATTCCCCTGCCATTGTCCTCCACGGTAGCTGATCCGTCTGCCTCCAGGGTCACCCGGATATTGGTACAGTAACCTGCCAGATGTTCGTCTACCGCATTATCTACGATCTCATATATTAAATGGTTCAGACCCTTGCGGGAAACACTTCCGATATACATTCCGGGACGCTTTCGCACAGCTTCCAGGCCCTCCAGCACTGTAATACTGCTGGCATCATAAGTATTCTTCTTAGCCATTCTATATTTCCTTCCTTCCTATAAATAATCCTTTCCAGTCCGTGCTGCCTGCAGCTTCTTTGCCAGGATCGCTCCCAGACCGCCGCAGGCCAGTCCCAACACTGTTCCTGCCAGTACATCCGTAGGAAAATGCACATAAAAATACAGCCGTGAGATCCCCATCAGCGCAGCCAGTAGAGCTGCCCAGATTCCCATTCTATGTCCCATAAAAAGCAAAGCCCCCGCTGCGGCAAAAGAAGCCATGGTATGTCCCGAAGGGAATGAATAATCCTGCGGGACTCTCACCAACATTTCTACAGTATCATTGATCCAGCATGGTCTTGACCTCGCTACAAAAGGCTTAAGGAGCAGATTTGCCGTCACAAAATCAAGGAGCAGCGCTCCAAGTACGGCAATCCCTGTAAATCTGTATCTTTTCATACAAAGGAGTATGATTCCCAGCAGGATCCAGAACCAGCCGGCTTCCCCCAGAAATGTAACAAAAGACATCAGTCTCGTCAGAACCGGAGCGTGTATACTCTGTAAGAAATCTAAGATTTCAAATTCCCATTCCATAAAACGCCTTTCCTCCAAAGAAGCATGTCTGCCAAAGCAGACATTTCCAATTTCATTATGTCTTTCCAGACAGGTCTTATGTATCATATCTCATTTTTGTAAGATTTTCAAACGCTTTCTATTTCTTCTTTAATATCATCGAACAAACGTTCGTTTTGTCAAGAAAATTCCGCCAGAAAATTTTTGGAATTTTTTTAAAAAAGATGTTGACTTTTTATGGGGAATCGTGTATTATAATCAAGCACGGTTCGTTGGTCAAGCGGTTAAGACGCCGCCCTCTCACGGCGGAAACACGGGTTCGATTCCCGTACGAACTGCTTTTATGGGAAATACTTGAGTAAGTATTTCCCTTTTTGTTTTATCCGGAGCTTTTCATCCTCAGAGCAAGTATCTGCAGAGGGTGCTCCCCTTCATGTTCTGATTTCATATTACTTATCCAGGAGGTTATCATGGAAAAATTTATTGATCTTCACGTCCATTCTACTGCTTCAGACGGGACTCTGACTCCTTCTCAGCTTGTGTCTCTTGCAGAAGAAAAAAATCTGAAAGCTTTCGCCCTGACGGATCACGATACCACAGCTGGGCTGCAGGAAGCTCTGCAGGCTGCTGAAAGTTCATCTGTGGAGGTGATCCCAGGCATTGAGCTGTCTACTACCTGGCTTGGAAAGGACGTACATATCGTGGGCCTGGATATTGATCCTGAAAACTATTATTTCCAGGAAACCCTTTCCCGTTTTCAGGACTCCAGAGATGTGAGAAACGATAAGATCCTGTCCCTTTTACAAAAAGAAGGGATTTCCATCAGCAGGGAATCCATGAAGGAAGCCTTTCCAGACAGCGTCTGGACCCGGGCGCACTTTGCCAGATATCTTCTGGACCATAAATATGTAAGTTCCATGAATGAAGCTTTTGACCGGTATCTGGGAGATCACGCCAGGTGTTATGTTCCCAGGGAAAAAGTCACTCCTTTCCAGGCAATTTCCCTGATCCATGAAGGAGGCGGCATTGCCGTCTTTGCTCATCCCATCCTCTGCCATCTGGACAAAAACCGGCTGGAAAGTCTCACCGTCCAGCTGAAACAAGCCGGTCTGGACGGGATCGAAGCCTACTATTCCACCTATCGGCCGGCAGAGGAACAGGCGGTGATCCAGATTGCCAAAAGACATGGCCTGGCCCTTTCCGGAGGCAGTGATTTTCACGGAAGCAATAAGCCTAAGATCCAGCTTGGCACGGGAAAAGGAAACCTGAAGATTCCTTATCAGGTGTGGGAAAATCTCAGGCGGCACAGGCCCTGACAATCCATAAGTGACCGTGTAGAGAAAATTCCTTTTTCTATACGGTCTGTGCAATATCACAGGCCGGTCACTGTCTGTCACCTGCAAATTGCTCTGAGTGCCAGTAGCGGCACGAAACCGGCAGAGACCCCGGCGGTATAAAGGCACACTCCGGCAGACATGGCGGCTGCCTGCCGGACAAACGATCCAAAAGAAAAGGACCGTCTTTTTTCCCGCCAGAGCCCGCAGGCTCACACTCCCGGGAAAAAGAAGGTCCTTTTTTCTCATTCTTATACTTCTTCCGGTGCTTCAGCCGGTATAAAGATCCGGTCATGTCCCGGATTTCTTTTTGTTTCTGCCATCCTGTGGGCTTCTTCACAAAAATATTCCTGAGAATTTACCAGCTGTTTTCCTCTCTTGTCGATCTTTTCATAAGTGCCGTCCGGCTGTAAGATATGTGCTTTTACATTATCCGCAAGCTGTATATGGAGGATATGTTTTACTTCTTCTTTCAATCTTGGATCCTCTACCGGGAACACGATCTCCACACGTTTGTCCAGATTCCTGGGCATCCAGTCGGCGCTTCCCATAAAGAGCTGTTCTCTTCCATCACTGTAGAAATAGAAGATCCTGCTGTGTTCCAGGAAGTTTCCCACGATAGAACGGACGGTGATATTCTCACTGATTCCCGGTATACCCACCTTCAGACAGCAGATTCCCCGGACGATCAGATCGATCTTCACCCCTGCGGCGCTTGCCGCATACAGGGCAGCGATCACATCTTTATCACAAAGAGAATTCATCTTTGCCACGATCCTGGCTTCTTTTCCTTCCTCTGCCCGCTTCTGTTCCATCTCAATAAGATGAAGGAATCTGTCCCGCATCCAGATAGGCGCCACTACCAGTTTATTCCAACTCTTAGGCTCTGAATATCCGGAAAGCATATTAAATACCGCAGTAGCATCCTCCCCGATCTGTGCGGAACAGGTCAGGATACCGCAGTCCGTATACTGCTTTGCGGTAGAATCATTGTAGTTACCCGTTCCCAGATGAACGTATCTGCGGATACCATCTTCTTCTTTACGTACTACCAATGTGATCTTACTGTGGGTCTTTAATCCCAGAAGTCCATAGATTACATGGCAGCCGGCTTTCTCCAGTTTCTTTGCCCAGACAATATTATTTTCCTCATCAAATCTGGCCTTCAGTTCTACAAGAACCGTAACCTGCTTTCCGTTTTCTGCCGCCTGAGCCAGAGCCGCGATAATAGGAGAATTGCCGCTGACACGGTAAAGAGTCTGTTTAATAGCCAGCACTTCCGGATCTTTGGAAGCCTGCCGTACAAAATCCACCACTGGATCAAAACTCATGTATGGATGGTGGAGAAGAATATCCTGTCTGCGGATCTGGGTAAAAATATCTTCGTCTGTCATCATCTCCTTGACCGGCGCCGGGGTATATGGCGGCACTTTCAGATCATCAAAGCCTTCCAGCTTATACATTTTCATCAGGAATGTCAGATCCAGAGGCCCGTTGATATAATGGATATCCTCCTCTTTCACATCAAATTCCATCTTTAAGATCTTCAGCAGTCTGGGATCCATCTTTTCTTCCACATCCAGGCGGATCACTTCGCCCCACTGTCTTTTCTTTAACTGTTTTTCGATCTCGGTGAGCAGATCTGCAGCCTCGTCCTCATCAATGGTCAGGTCCGCATTCCGGATGATCCTGTAGGGGCAGGCACAGACCACTGTATTGCTCAGAAACAGTTTCCCGATATTTCTCTCAATGATCTCCTCCAGAAGCACCACTGTAGTCTTGTCCTCCTTATTTCCCGGGATCTCGATGATCCTGGGCAGCACAGAAGGAACCTGAACAGTGGCAAATTCCAGTTCCTCTTTATCTTTTTTCCCTTTCTTGGCAATAAGAGCTCCGATATTTAAAGTTTTATTCCGGATCAGTGGAAAGGGTCTTGCACTGTCCATAGCCATAGGGGTCAGGACCGGATAAACCGATTCTTCAAAATACTGGTCTACGAAAGCCTGCTGATCTTCTGTAAGCTCCTCATGTTTTTCCACCACCTTCACGCCCGCCTTTTTCAGAGCCGGAAGAAGAGAACGGTTATAAGTGCTGTACTGGGCCTGGATAAACTTCTTCACCTCTGGAGCCAGAGCTTTCAGCTGTTCCTTGGGCGTCATTCCCGCAATATCCGGTTTTGTGTACTTTGCATGGACCATATCCTTTAAAGACGCTACCCGGACCATGAAAAATTCATCCAGATTCGATGCGGTGATACTTAAAAATTTTAATCTTTCAAATAATGGGATACTTTTATCTCTGGCCTCTGAAAGGACCCTCTCATTAAATCCCAGCCAGCTGATCTCCCTGTTCCAATAATATTCTGGTTTGGTATATGCTTTATAATCCATTGTCCCAGCCTCCTATTTCTGTTTCTTTTTCTTTAATACCGGACGGATACTGAAAATTTCCTCAAAGAAATCCGCGGCTTCTGTAAGCAGCGCTTTCTCCAAGGTCAGGTCTGCCATCGAAGTCACCCGCATAATCAGTTCCTGGTCTTTAACGGAAGTACTGATCTCTTCAATTTTCTGCTTATGGCTTCTGTCCAGCACATTTGCCACCCGCATAATTGCAGTCAGCTTAGCTACCTGCATATAATCTTTCCGGTCGATCATAGCCTTGGAATCTGCCTCATTGTAATACTCAAAAGGCATCTTGATGAATTTCACCACATTTGCGATCAATTCTCTCTCTGCGTGGGAAAGACCGATGATCTCTGTGGACATGATAATCTCATAAGCGCACTGAGAAGAATTGCTGGAACTGATAAAATTACCGCAGTCATGTAAAATCGCGGCAATCTGAAGAAGCAGACGCTCCCTCGGCCCCATTCCATGTATTTTTTTCATTCCGTCAAAAATTGCCAGGGCGTTTTTCAGCACACACTGTGTATGGCTTTTCCCGCTCATATATCTCTTGGCAATGTTTTTGGCAGAAACGATAATGTCATTTTCAAAATTATGTTTACTCTTAATAAACTTATGCTTTTCCGCATAGTCATAGGAAATACCGTCGTTTAGCTGAGTGCCGGGCAGCCACATAGTCTGGGCCCCCAGCTCCTCTACAAATACCCGGTATATGATCATAGCCGGGATCAGGATCTCCGCATATTCCAGAGAAACATCCAGAGAGACCGAGATTTCCTCCGGAGAGTGGCTTACCACCCACTGATATTCTTCCATAAAAGCCTCAAAGCTTACCGTACGGTTTTCCTTCATGCTCTGTTTGTCCTCAAAGAGCTTATCCATAAAGGAATCCCCCATAAGGATGATATTATCTATTTTTCTGTCCTTCAGATGAAGCTTTTTAAACCCGAGGATCTGATTATGTACCAGTTCCTCCACCATCTTTTCATAATGGGTAGTTTCTTTCTCTACAGGCTGAAGTATCTCTCTTACACGAAGGCTTCCCAGCATAAAGCGCTGCGTAGTCAGCAGGGCGTCTTTATCAAAAAGAGAGATCTGCATATTTCCTCCGCCCACTTCAACAATAGCAGTTCCCTTCTGGATCATTTTTGTAAAGGATTCTTCTTTTGCTGCTACTGATTTGTACCCGAAAAATCTCTGTTCGGAATTGCTGAGTATCTCTACCCGGATCCCGGTCTTCTGATAAACCTGTTCCAGAACGATCCAGACATTTTCCGCCTCCTGCAGGGTACTGGTAGCGCAGGCCCTGTAGTTCTCTACCTGATATCCCTCCATGATATGTGCAAAATCTTTAAGGATATGACAAAGCTGACTGGCTGTGTCAAAAGCGATCTTGCCTTTGCCGTAAGTATCCCTTCCGATTTCAAGTCTCTGACGTATTTCGTCTATCTGCCGGATTCCTATCCTGGGCGACATTTCATAGATATCCATGCACACATTATAGGAACCTACGTCAATAGCGGCGAATGTTGTAATTCCCATTTTCCCTTTTTCCTCCTGTCTGTTCTTTCCTCCTGCTTCAGGCAGGGGAACTGCTCCCCTCCCCGGATATTTCAGGACTGCCGAGAAATTCTTTCAGCTTCTCGTATTCTTTTTCTGCTGTATGGTACCCTCCCTGATAAAGGGCTTCTAACTTTTCTCTATTCTTCTCGATCCTGCCGATTTCTACCGGTTTCTCAGGACAGATAATAAATACTCTGCCTTCTTTCTCTTCCCGGATCAGATAATCCAGGGTCTCGTTGTAGCGGATATGCCGGTCCTTCATCCTCTCCACAAGCTTAGGAAATTCTTTCTGATACCGAAGTCGGATAAGGGGCATGATCTTATTCGGTCCTTTCCTGTAACTCCGGTCTCTTGTCAGGACAACTACCGTCTTCTCATTTCCCAGTTCCTGAGATTTTCTTACCGGTATAGAATCCGAGATTCCTCCATCTAAATAAGGTTTTTTTCTGATCCAGACTGTCCTGGACAAAAGGGGCAGGGAACTGGAAGCCCGGACATAATAGATCCCCTTATGCATATCGTCTATCTTTTTATACTCTGCTCTGCCAGTCTGACAGTTGGTAACCACTGCATAGAATTCTGTAGGATTCTTATCATATGTTTCATAATCGTAGGGATTCAATTCCTCAGGTATCCTCCTGTAGCACATATCCACCCCGAACATATCTCCTGTTTTCAGCAGACTTTTAAAACTACAGTAATTTTCATCATCCAGATAGTCTGTATTTGTCTCAAATCCTCTCCTTCTCTGTTTGGAAAGATAACTGCAGGCATGACAGGCACCTGCCGACACACCGATACAGGTATGAAAAGAAATGTCCTTATCCAGGAAAAAATCCAGCACTCCTGCGGTAAAGGCGCCCCGCATGCCGCCGCCCTCCAGGACAAGGCCTGTTTTACTGTACAAACTCATAAAGTCCCTTCTTTCTGTTTATCTCTTTTATTGTAACACGAAAACAGGCGATTAAAAAGTTAAATCAATTTAAAAAAGCTCTTTCAGGAAAAAACAAAATCAGATTATAAGAGTCCCGACTATTACTATTCGGGGCTCCTTCCTCATCTATATAACTAACTTCTTTTAAGTTCCTGCTTCTGTTTATATATTTCTTTCAAATCCTCAACAGCCATGGCCACATCCATCGTATGGAATCCCAGATAACAGCTTCGCATCAACGGTGCATCCGCCTGGGAATAAATCTGTTTACTGCTCTCGTCGGCATAAAAATGCCAGTACCGATATACATATCCCATCCAGTATACCTCTTCCCGGTCATAATTTTCACCTTTGCATTTTTCTAAGATCACTTCATCCATCAGATTTTCCAGGATATACTCTTCCCCAGCCCACTGCAATCGGTCATAAGGATAATCCATAAACGCCGCGGTCTGGCTGTTCATATATTTTTCTGCAAAATCCGGATATTTTATATTGTTTTTCAAGGCCAGTTCAAACAGTCTTCCCTGAATATCACACAGCTGCAGTTCAAATGATGAAAGTTCTTTTTTCATAACTATCTTTTCTCTTTCAGTGTCTTTACATTCCCGTAGTTTTTTCGTAACTGCCATATACTTTTTTAACTGCAAAGCAGTATAGTTTGGCTTATACTTTGGCAAATATTCGCTCCTAGGTTAAAGAATACCCAAAGAAATGCGTTTTTGCAAGTAAAACATATTTAGAATGATCTCCATAAAATTACATATTTCCAGACTCCGATCCTCTGTTTTTTAGAGAATCTCATCTTCACTCCGTTTTTCCGCTCTTGATCAGTGATGAGCACAGCACAAACAGTATGGACAATACAATCGCAAAGTAATATGGCAGGTGAGAAACTGTACTTCCAAAAACAGCTGTCACAATGGACATCAGCACAGGAGATATAAACTGTGCCAGATACAGGGCTGCTGAGATCAGAGGCATAACCGTGGTTGCCGCAGCTTTTCCTGCCTTCAGAGAAGCCTCTGACATAATATACGGGATACCAGCGCCATTGGCAAATCCTACAAATACAGAGCCGATCCGTGTACCTGCCCATCCGCCGATAAATGCCAGTGACAGATATCCGATCAGGAAACAGAGAGGCGCCAGGAATCTGGTGTTTCCGCCCAGCAGCCTCTTCGCACGCACAAACAGCAGACCGCCGCAGAAAGCCACAAAATCCATACCAGCCATGATCACTGCAATGTAATTCTGGGGAATGATCCCCTCAGACACTGTCTCCATGGCAAAGTTAGCCGGATAGATAAAGAAAGTTGACATCAGAAGGAACATAGCCAGGATATACAGAAAATTATTCCGGAATACGCCGGCTCCTCCTGATGTTTTTTTCTTATCACCCTCCTGTGTGATCTTGTCATTTGGCAGATAGATGAGACACAGTACAATACTGATCAATCCCATCAGATATACCAGAAAGCTGACACGCCAGCTGATATTTGCCAGCAGACCGGAAAGTAAGGTGGCGATCACACCGCCCATCTGATTCATGGCAGAAGAATAACCCATCAATCCTACCTGCTGCTCCGGTTTGAAATAATAAGAAAGCAGGCCTGTAGAAAGAGGCATGATAGATACCCACACCTATCCCTACAAGAGCACGCATAACAAGGACTAAAAAGATGTTGTCAAAAAGTCCCGCCGCACAACCTCCTGCTGTGTAGAACAACAGGCCGATAAGCACTAGGGTCTTCGCCCCAAATAGTTTGCATAATTTCGGGAAAATAAAGTTCGTAATGACAATGAACAACGCCGGCACACTGATGATCATCTGCACAAAAAACTGATTTGTATCGGCAAAGTGGGCCTGGATAACACTCAGTGCAGGTGCTACTGCCGCACCTGCCATAACCGTCAGCAAGGACAGAGACAATATGCTCACTGTCAACGTTTTCCCATGGTTTGTTTGATTAGACAAAAAAATCACTCCTTCACTTTATTTCAGAATCGATGGCGCAGGCACGGCGGTCGCCCGCCAGGTGCACTCGCACAAAAAAAATGCGTAAGCCTTGTTTGGACTTACGCATTTTGCTACTCAACACAATTATGTTACCACTTTTATTTTTAAAATGTCAAATGGAAATTTTAATAAATAGATCCTCTACATGATTTTCGCCAATCTGATTCTTGTGGTATACTCCTTTCAAAAGAAGGCCGCACATATGGATCATATCCCTTTTTTAAACAGCCAGAAAGAATACCCCACCGATATGGCAATACAGATAAGCAAAACGCCGATCATTATAGTAAATATAATGGTATCCTCCAGCCAGATACCTGCAATACCATCTAAGGCAACGAAAATGCCGCCTATAATAAAAAGTTTTCCCCCTAACCGGTGTGTCCGGTACCAGTTTTCCTCACTACATAATGTCCAAGGCAATTTGATGCCGATCGTATAATTTTGGCGGAGCTTTGGCATATAGTTACCAAGAAGCATAAATAAAATCCCCATTAAAATGGAAACTGCAGCCGAAATATTTACTTTTATTCCGAATGCCTCCAAATAGATGATCCCATTCATTAAAATGGAGATAACGGGAACAATCCAGAATATTATCGTCATTGGTTTTTTATGAATATTTGTTTTCTTAGGATCATTCAAAGTCAGAAAAACTGCAAAAAGATGTATGATCATTAAAATACATGGCAGAAAAAATACTGTTGCTCCTTTACCGGACCACCCATTTGCCTGTCCATTTATATCCCAGTGAGTCGCCATGGAATCTGGAAGTTTATTCCACAGAATCAGTCCGATTAAAATCGGCAGACCCGTAAGCAATGTAGTGGAAATGATCATTTTCTTATATTTTTTCATATCAGGTTTCTCCTTTCAGCTCTGACAGCCATACCATAATTTCTTCCAGAACAGTCAGATTCAGCTCATAGAATATAAAATTCTTTTCTCGTTTTTCACGTATCAGATCTGCCTGCTTTAGAATCTTAAGATGATAGGAAACGGTTGCCTGAGTCATATCAAAATGCCTGGAAATATCTCCCGCAGAAAGACGCCCGTCTTTCAGCAGTTCAAGAATCCGTCTCCTTACCGGATCTGATAATGCTTTAAAAGTTTCCGCATATCCCAATCTAACACTCCCTTATAGATGCTTCTTAATTATAACTATTTAGAAATTTTTCTAAATAGAATATACGCTTTTTTAATCCTTCTGTCAACAACTATCATCCGCATGTTCAGGTTAGAATTTTAGGCAAGAAAAAAGCTCTCTAGCCAAAAGCTAAAGAGCTGAATTTACTGCCGGCAGCGGGACTTGAACCCGCACGTGGTTGCCCACAACAGATTTTGAGTCTGCCTCGTCTGCCATTCCGACACGCCGGCGTCTTTTAATGAACCGATAGTTAGGATATCATAAATCCGGGAAAATTGCAAGTATTTTCTGCAATTCTCCCGGCTCCATTTACGCTTCCATCTTCCTGATCTTACTTATTACAATCCAGCTTATTATAGAAATCTTCAAAACAGTCAAAGGTAGCAAAATAGTCCTTCGGCGTTTCGGCTCTTCTGATCAACTGGGTAGATCCGTCTTCTTTCAGAAGGATCTCTGCAGATTTTAATTTGCCATTGTAGTTATAGCCCATGGCAAATCCGTGTGCCCCTGTATCATGAATCACCAGCAGATCTCCCATGTCGATCTTGGGCAGCATCCTGTCTACAGCAAACTTATCGTTGTTCTCGCAAAGAGAACCGGTAATATCATATTTATGGTCACAAGGCTGGTCTTCCTTACCCATGACAGTGATATGATGGTAAGCTCCGTACATCGCCGGACGCATAAGATTGACTGCACAGGCGTCCACACCAATGTACTCTTTATAAATATGCTTCTCATGGATGGCTTTTGTCACCAGACAGCCGTAAGGTCCCATCATGAAGCGGCCTAATTCTGTGTAGATAGCCACATCTCCCATACCTGCGGGAACCAGTACTTCTTCATAAACCTTCCGCACGCCTTCACCAATGGCCCGGATATCATTTGGCTCCTGGTCAGGACGGTATGGAATTCCCACGCCGCCGGAAAGGTTGATAAAGCATACTTTTGCCCCGGTCTCTTTCTGAAGTCTTACTGCCAGTTCAAAGAGTTTTTTAGCCAGCATCGGATAGTATTCATTGGTTACCGTATTACTTGCCAGGAAAGCATGGATACCGAATTCTTCTGCGCCTTTTGCTTTCAGGATACGGAAAGCTTCGAAGATCTGTTCTTCCGTCATACCATATTTGGCGTCTCCCGGATTGTCCATGATCCCGTTGCTGATCTCGAAGATCCCGCCTGGATTAAAACGGCAGCTGATCCTTTTGGGGATGGTCCCGATAGCTTCTTCCAGGAACGGAATATGGGTAATGTCGTCTAAGTTAATGGTCGCTCCCATTTCGTAAGCATACTGAAATTCTTTTGCCGGTGTATCGTTGGAAGAGAACATAATATCATCTCCCGTACAGCCGATCGCCTTAGAAAGCATCAGTTCAGTATAGGAAGAGCAGTCGCAGCCAAAGCCGTATTCTCTTAAGATCTGGATCAGGAAAGGATTGGGTGTAGCTTTTACTGCAAAGTATTCCTTAAATCCTTTATTCCAGGCAAAAGCCTCTTTCATTGCCCGGGCGTTTTCTCTGATCCCTTTCTCATCATATAAATGAAAAGGTGTCGGATACTCTTTTACGATCTCATCTAACTGGTCTTTTGTCACAAAAGGTTTCTTCTCCATAATCGTTTCTCCTTTTATCTATTAGTCTGTCATCCGGCGGCTTTTCCCAGGTCCTGTTCCTGCAGCATTCTGCCCTGGACAGGGATTTCTGCCGGGTCTGTTTCCTGCGTATAAAATCCAGAATCCATTATACGGAAATATCCTGTATTTTTCAAGTAATTCCTGCAATTCTTTGGTACCTTTTTAACGCATTGACGCAATCCAGTCCCGCACTTCTAAAAGAGAAGTCATTTTCCCATCCAGGATCTCATCTACGCAGGAAGAATCTGTAAGAAGATCCGGGACCATAACTGTGATCATGCCTGCGGCATGAGCTGCCCGAATCCCGCTGTAGGAATCCTCCAGGGCCAGCACCTGTTCCGGGGGAAGATCCAGGGCCCTGCAGGCCTTTTCATATATTTCCGGCCAGGGTTTTCCTCTGGAAACCATATTTCCCGTGATGACCGTCTGAAAGTACCCTAAGATCCCTTCTTTTTCCAAATTCCCCACCGCATGCTCCTGACTGGAGGAGGTAGCCACCGCCATAGGGATCCGGCTTTCCCTTAAGAACTCCAGTATCTCATGGAGCCCCGGTTTCACCGGAAGGCCGTTTTCCCTTACATATTTCTGAAAACATTGACGGTAAAGCTCCTGAAATTTTTCAAAAGGGAACCCTTCTCCATACTTCTCTTCAAAATATTTTTTCCGTTTTTCCCGATTAAATCCCAGCGTATGATAAATATTATGTCCCAGCTTTCCCAGGCCCATCCGTTCTCCCGCCTGATCCCAGGATAACTGTACAATACGTTCCGAATCAAACATCAGACCGTCCATATCAAATACAACGCCTTTGATCTCTGTCTTTTTCATCTTCTCACCTGCAAATACCCGGAAAAGCCAGCGGCCTTTCCCTTATTATTCCCGCGAGGGTCAAAGACCCCAATGCTTGCATCGTTGCCAGTTTGATACCCCGTATGTTTGCATCGGGGTCTTTGACTACGAACAACAGGCGGCACGCTCAGCGGTCCGCCTGTTGTTTTTATCATTCTTTGATTTTCGTTCTGATCATTTTACTTCAAGTACATGGAGCATGTTCGTAACACGGCCTTCCAGCTTTCTTTCATTAGTAGCCGGATCTCCCGCAGTTATGACTACTGTATCTCCCGATTCTACCAGATGTTCCTTCTTTACTGTCTCCATAGCATTGATGATGATATTTTCTGTTGTATCTTTTGTATACCCTCTCAGAGGGATCACCCCCCAGTAAAGCTGCATCTTGTGTTCTACCATCTCATTTGGAGTAACCGCGAAGATCGGCATGGATGGACGGAAGCTGGAGATCAGACGGGCAGTTTTACCGGACATAGTAGGTGTCACGATACATGCCGCATGGATATTTCTGGCTGTACGGACAGAAGCAATACCGATGGCGCAGGATACTCTGGTCTGCTCGTCCATAGTCCTGTGAAGGATATATTTTTCATAATCCACGTACTGCTCAGTATTTTCTGCGATCTCGTTCATCATCTTCAGCGCCTCTACCGGATACTTTCCCGCAGCCGTTTCACCAGAAAGCATAACGGCATCTGTTCCATCATAGATGGCATTTGCCACATCTGCCACTTCCGCTCTTGTAGGACGGGGATTCCTGATCATAGAATCCAGCATCTGGGTAGCCGTGATAACCGGAATATAATGCTCATTACACTTCTTAATAATGATCTTCTGGATATGGGGAACCTCCTGGGCGGGAATTTCTACTCCCAGATCTCCTCTGGCTACCATGATCCCGTCAGAAGCTTCGATGATCTCATCAATATTATCTACACCTTCTGCATTTTCAATCTTGGCGATAACAGAAATATGCTCTCCATTGTTTTCTTTTAAGATTCTCTTGATCTCCCGGATCCCTTCTGCATCACGGATAAAAGAAGCTGCGATAAAATCTATGTTCTGTTCAATTCCGAAAAGGATGTCATCTTTATCCTTTTCTGTAATAGCAGGAAGATTCACCTTTACGTTAGGTACGTTCACGCCTTTTCTCTGTCCCAGTTCACCGCCGTTTTCCACATGACAGACGATCTTTTTCTCCTGGACCTCCCTGACTCTCAACTCGATCAGACCGTCATCGATCAGGATCCGGTCCCCCGGCTTTACGTCCTTTGCAAGTCCGGGATAAGTAACAGAGCATCCTTCTTCATTTCCCACCATCTCTTCTGTATACAGTGTAAACACACTGTCTTCTTTCAGGATTACTTTATTTCCGCCTTCCAGAAGGCCTGTGCGGATCTCAGGTCCTTTTGTGTCCAGAAGGATCGCTACAGGACGGTTTAGCTCCTGTCTTACCTTTTTCAACAGATCCATGCGGTTTTTCTGTTCCTCATGATCCCCATGAGAAAAATTAAACCGGGCAATGTTCATTCCGCTTTCTACCAGGGCTCTCATATTAGCCTCGTTATCTGTGTTTGGTCCCATGGTACAAATAATTTTTGTCTTTCTCAACTCTTCTTCCTCCTATTATTCACTATTTTATATGTTGATGGGTAAACAGGTGATCCTGACAATATTCATAGTTTCCATTGCACTTTGAGCAAAAGCGAAACTCCAGATCGTCTCCATCCTTTTCTGTCCGTCCACATACCGCGCATTTATGCTTCGTGATCCCCGGCGCCATCTTAGGATGGACAGCTTTCTGAAACTGCTGCCGCCGATGGACTTCTTTTGGCGAGATCCTGCTGAAATTTCTGGTAGAAAGGAAAAATATGATAAAGTTCAGCAGCGAGGCAATGATCACCGTCCGGGTCGCCCAGTTTCCTCTGATCAGATCGTAAAGGATATAGGCCGCATCCAGCCAGGCCAGCCATTTGATCTTAATAGGTATGATCATCATAAACAGCACCTGCATATCGGGATAGCTGAGAGCAAAAGCCAGAAAAATAGACAGATTGATATAATATGTGGAAAATGCCGGAGCATACACTATACTGGCAGGTCCCAGGACAAAATAGAGGATAAAAGCTCCCAGCACCGTAAACAGCATTCCGCTGAGGATATACACATTATAACGAAAAGCTCCCCAGGTCCTTTCCAGAGCGCTTCCCAAAGAATAGTAAAAAAGCAGCATGATCACTACAAATAGGATATTGGAACTTGAAGGCGGTATCAAGATCCAGGATACCAGCCGCCAGATCTGAAAATGGAGAATATGATAGGGGCTGAGGTACAGAAACCCCATCAGATTTACCCCTGTCAAAGGCTGCAGATATAAAAGGATATAGCCGATTATATAGCAGCCGATTATATATTTGGTAAGATTGTGAATTGCAAATCTTCCGAACTTCCGTTCCATTTTATTTAAAAAATTCATATTGTCTCCTCAATTTGCTTAGGTTCTGATCTCAGAATAAATTCTTTTTGGAGAAGATAAACGCAACCACCAGGCTTAACAGCAGAGCCAGAACGATCACGATGATAAATCCTGCAGGATTTCCTGCAAAAGGCATTCCATCGGCATCCAGGTTCATACCGTAGGCGCTGAAGATCATCGTAGGTATGGACAGAACAATGGTGACCGTAGCCAGAAATTTCATTACTATATTCAGGTTATTGGAAACAATAGAGGCAAAGGCGTCGGTCATACTGCTCAAGATGCCGCTGTACACATTCGCCATCTCAATAGCCTGTTTATTTTCAATGATTACATCTTCCAAAAGGTCGGTATCGTCCGGATACTGTTTGATCCTCTCCACCCGGAGCAGACGTTCCAGGACCATTTCATTTGATTTCAGGGAGGTAGTAAAATATACCAGAGACTTCTCCAGCTCCAGAAGCTCTATAAGCTCTTCATTCCTGGTAGCCGCCTGAAGTTTTTCCTCTACTTCCTCGCTTTTCTTATCAATGATCCTCAGATAATGCAGGAACATACTGGCATTTTTATACAGGATCTGGAGGATAAAACGGGTCTTCATATATGTGTAGAAATTCCGCACCCTTCCGTCCATAAATCTTCCCAGGACGGAAGTGTCCTCCAGGCATACGGTGATGATCACCTCATCTGTCACGATAATAGACAGAGGAATGGTGCCGTACCAGTCCTTCTCTCCCCTCTCTTCCAGGATCGGTGTATCCACGATGATCAGGGTATAATCATCTTCCACCTCGATACGGGAACGTTCTTCTTCATCCAGAGGCGCTCTTAAATCGTCCACCTCAATATGAAACTGATTGGAAACCTCAAATATTTCTGTTGCGGTAGGATCTGTAAGTGCCAGCCAGCAGCCCTCGCTGGCTTCCTCCACCTGATGGATCTTTCCATCCATTGTCTTAAAAATTCTAATCATGGTATCTCCCTTCAGCTCCCGCCATGACCAGGCAGGGCAAAAGGGCGGTGCCTGGGTCGTCAGCAGGAAACATATTCCGTTTTTTCTTTTATTTTATATTTCTCACCAGGACGACAAGGCCCGCTTTCCATAATTTTGCACTTCCTTTTTTATGATATAGTTTTATAAATATTTCTTTTGTTATTCCTCACATTCGCACTTTGAAAAAATAATGCTGTTTGGGGTCTCTACTTTCATAGGCTTTCCCTTCATGATCAGCAGTTTTTTCTCATAGTCGATGGCAAATGTAGTAATAGAATTTGACTCGTGATTTACCACAGCCAGATGTTTTCCATCCGGGAATACGTCCAGGTCTTTGGGGTAATTTCCGCTGATGGGAAGGATAAACTGAGTCTCCAGAAGACCGGTCTGCTCATCTCTCTTATACATGGCCACTGTATCTTCCCCTGCCGTGGAGCAGAAAAGATAATGTCCGTCGGGAGAGAAGCACATTCCTGATGTAGCGTCATGGATCTGATCATCATCAGAAGCCAGCGTGGAGATGGTCTGGATCTTCTCGAATACCGGTGATTTTCCGGTACCGTCATATCTGTAAACTTCGATGGTGTTGTTCAGCTCAAAGTTCAGATAGGCAAATCTGCCGTCAGGACTGAACTTGATCAGCTTCGGACCGGACTCTCTCGTACATCTTAAGATATCCACTAATTCCAGACGTTTTGTACGGCTGTTGATCCGGTATACTTTCATCTGATCAATGCCGTTGTCCACAGCACAGAGATATTTATTATCCGGAGTAGGACGGACGCAGCTTACGTGGGGGCGGAAATTTCTCTCTCCCACGCTGCCCAGGCCTTTGTGGAACACGCCGTCCACCACGCTTCCCAGACGGCCGTCTTTATGGGTATGCACTACAGTAACTTTTCCGTCATGGTATCCGGCCACAAAGAGATACTTTCCTTCCTCATCTGTAGACAGATGACAGCCTCTCATTCCGTCAATATCCACCTTATTAATAAAGGTAAGATCTCCATCCGGCTCAATGGCAAATACGGCCACACCTTCATCTGCTATAGAATAAAGATATTTTCCGTTTAATGAACGGGCCAGATGAGAAGAATTATTTACCGGAACGACTTTTCTCTCCTTTAAGGTTCCTTCCTCCACATTTACATCGTATATATGAATCCCGATGCTGCTTCCATGGGTATAAGTTCCGACATACGCAACATATTTCTCTTTCATTTATGCAATACCCTCCTGTATTTATTGTTTTCACCACATGACAAATCTGTATCCCTGCCGGGATACCTAGTGCCATTCTACCACAAAGTTTTTTTTTATACAACCTGAAAACTGACCCAATCTCACCTTTTACCCGTTCTTTCAGAAGAATTTACATTTCCGGTATATTGACAGGAATCCCCCCTCCTGTATAATAGATATAATGTCAAAATTCAAGTATACAAAGGAGAAAGGAAATGAGTCATACATTAGTAGATTTGATTGATATATCCAAAAGTTTCGGGGATCAGATCGTCCTGGATAAACTGAATCTCTCCATCCGGGAAAACGAATTCCTCACCCTTCTGGGGCCCAGCGGTTGCGGCAAGACTACCACTTTGCGCATCCTGGGAGGATTTGAAAATCCCGATTCCGGAAAAGTGATCTTTGACGGGGCGGACATCACCCATCTGCCTCCCAACAAGAGGAATCTGAACACAGTTTTCCAGAAATACGCCCTGTTTTCCCATATGAATGTAGAAGAAAACATTGCTTTCGGTCTGAAGATCTCCGGCAAAAGTGCTTCTTATATCAAGGATAAGATCAAATATGCCCTGAAGCTGGTAAATCTGGAAGGCTTTGAAAACCGTCTTCCCAATTCTTTAAGCGGGGGCCAGCAGCAGCGGGTGGCTATTGCCAGGGCCATTGTCAACGAGCCCCGGCTCCTGCTTTTGGACGAGCCTCTGGGCGCTCTGGATCTGAAACTCCGCCAGGATATGCAGTATGAACTGATCCGCCTGAAAAACGAGCTGGGGATTACTTTCATCTATGTGACCCACGATCAGGAAGAGGCTCTTACCATGTCCGATACCATCGTAGTCATGAACCAGGGCTATATCCAGCAGATGGGAACCCCGGAAGATATTTATAACGAGCCTCAGAATGCCTTTGTGGCAGACTTTATCGGCGAGAGCAACATTATTCCCGGCATTATGCTGGAAGATAAACTGGTAGAGATCCTGGGAGCCAAATTCCCCTGTGTGGATACGGGCTTCGGCAGAAATAAACCGGTGGACGTGGTGATCCGTCCGGAGGATGTAGACCTTCTTGCTCCGGAAGAAGGAACCATACAGGGGGTGGTCTCTCATCTGATCTTTAAGGGAGTCCATTACGAGATGGAAGTCCAGGCCAATGGTTTTGAATGGCTGGTCCACAGTACGGACATGTTCCCTGTAGGCCAGCAGGTGGGCATCCATGTGGATCCCTTTGATATCCAGATCATGAACAAACCGGAATCCGAAGACGAGGAGGCGCTTGGTGTCAATGAATAAACGGAAACTTCTCACAGGCCCTTACCTGGTATGGGCAGTGGCATTTATCCTGATCCCTTTGGCGGTGATCCTTTATTATGGACTGACAAACAGCGACGGACATTTTACCTTTGAAAATATCCTGGCTATCGGAACCATGGAAAACTTTAAAGCGCTGTGTCTTTCCCTGCTCCTGTCCTTTATCAGCACTCTGATCTGTCTGATCCTGGCCTATCCTCTGGCTATGATGCTTTCCAATATGAAAGTAAGCCAGACCAGCTTTATGGTACTGATCTTTATCCTTCCCATGTGGATGAACTTTTTGCTCCGTACTATGGCCTGGCAGACCCTTCTGGAAAAAAACGGGGTGATCAATCAGGTCCTGTCCTTTTTCCACCTGCCTTCCATACAGATCATCAACACCCCGGGGGCCATTATCCTGGGCATGGTCTACAATTTCCTGCCCTTCATGGTACTGCCCCTGTATAATGTATTATCCAAAATTGACCGGGATATTATCCTGGCAGCCAGGGATCTGGGAGCTACCTCTGTCTATACCTTTCGGAAGATCATCTTTCCTCTGAGTCTTCCCGGAGTGATCAGCGGCATTACCATGGTCTTTGTCCCTGCCCTGACAACTTTCGTCATCTCAGACCTTCTGGGAGGAAGCAAGATCCTGCTTATCGGAAATGTGATCGACCGCCAGTTCCAGCAGGGAAGCAACTGGCATGTAGGAAGCGGTCTTTCTCTGGTGCTTATGATCTTTATCCTGATCAGTATGATCCTTACCGGCAAATATGACAAAAACGGAGAAGGAGGGATGTTCTGATGAGAACTGCTTTGCGTAGGATTTATTTCGGGCTTATACTCTTTCTCATGTATGCCCCTATCGTAACTTTAGTGATCCTGTCCTTTAATGCGTCCAAATCCAGGACAAAATGGGGCGGCTTTACGCTTTCCTGGTATGTTTCCTTATTCCAGGACGAAGCTATTATGTCTGCTCTGTACAATACGTTGGTCATCGCACTGGCATCCGCTCTTCTGGCCACCCTGCTGGGAACGGCTGCCTCTATCGGTATCAGCGCCATGAAGCCAAGAGCAAAAACGGTATTTATGGGAGTTACCAACATTCCCATACTGAATTCTGAAATTGTTACTGGTATCTCTCTCATGCTGCTGTTTATTGCATGCAGGGTTACCCTGGGATTTACCACAATTCTGCTCTCCCATATCACTTTCTGTATCCCCTATGTGATCTTAAGTGTTATGCCTAAGCTGAAGCAGACGGATAAAAGTACCTATGAGGCTGCGCAGGATCTGGGGGCCGGCCCCATATATGCCTTTTTTAAAGTGGTGTTTCCGGATATCCTTCCGGGAGTGGTCTCCGGCTTTTTAATGGCCTTTACCATGTCCCTGGATGATTTTATCATCACCCATTTTACCAAAGGTCCGGGTGTGGATACCCTGTCCACAAAAATCTACGCGGAAGTCCGCAAAGGGATCCGTCCGGAAATGTACGCCCTGTCCACTCTTCTGTTTGTTACGGTGCTGGTCCTTCTGATCCTGATCAATTCCAGCCCAAAAGGATCCGCGGATACAAAGGTCACTGCTTCCCGAAAGGGAAGGACGTGGGTATTCCGGCTGGCAGTCTCTGCAGTCCTTCTGATCCTCTTTATAGGCGGCGGTATCGGCTACAGCCTGAAAAATGCAGGAAATGCTTCCGGAGAAAAACTGATCGTTTATAACTGGGGAGAATATATCGATCCCGAAACTCTGGATATGTTCGAGGAAGAAACGGGGATTTCCGTGACTTATGAAGAATATGAGACAAACGAGATCATGTATCCCAAGATCCAGTCCCATGCCATCGCCTATGACGTGGTATGTCCTTCCGACTATATGATCCAGCGTATGATCGAGAACGATCTTTTAGCCCCGATCAACTGGGACAATGTGCCAAATATTAAAAATATCGATTCCTCTTACATGGAACAGTCGGAAAGTTTTGATCCGGGGAACAAATATTCGATTCCCTATTGTGTGGGAACTGTAGGAATCCTCTACAACACCACAATGGTAGACGAACCGGTAGACAGCTGGGATATCCTCTGGGACGAAAAATATAAAGACAATATTCTCATGCAGGATTCCGTCCGTGACGCTTTCATGGTGGCTTTAAAAAGAAACGGAGATTCCTTAAATTCTGTAGATGTTAATGAACTGAACAAAGCTGCCAATGACCTGATCGAACAGAAGCCTCTGGTCCAGGCCTATGTAGTGGACCAGGTAAGGGATAAAATGATCGGAAACGAAGCGGCTCTGGGTGTGATCTATTCCGGAGAAGCCGGATATACCCAGCGGGAAAATCCGGATCTGGAATATGTGATCCCCAGAGAAGGCTCTAACGTATGGATCGATTCCTGGGTCATTCCCAAAAACGCCCAGAATAAAGAAAACGCGGAAAAATTCATTAACTTTATGTGCCGTCCGGACATTGCCCTGATGAATTTTGAGTATATTACTTACTCTACCCCCAACAAAGCAGCCAGAGAACTGATCGAAGACCCGGAGATCCGCAACAGTAAGATCCTGTTCCCGGACCAGGAGGACCTGAAGAACTGCGAGACCTTCCAGTACCTGGGAGAAGAGGCGGATAATTATTATAATGAACTCTGGAACAAGGTAAAATCAAGGTAGACCTTATGGAACGTATTTTTGAATTTACAGTAAAGCCGGAAGAAGCCCCCTGCACTCTGGGAGAATATCTCAGAGCCAGGGGCTTTTCCCGGCAGATCATCATCCATTTAAAAAAGACCCCTATGGGGATCCAGGTAAACGGCCAGTGGGCCTATGTAAAAACAGTCCTGAAAGAAGGGGATCTGGTCCGGATCCTTTTAAAAGAGGAGGAATCCTCGGAAAAGATCCTGCCGGTCCCCATAGATCTGGATATCCTCTATGAAGATCCGGATATCCTGGTGGTAAATAAGCCGGCGGATACTCCCGTCCATCCTTCGATCCACAATTATGAAAACACTCTGGCCAACGGCATCGCCTGGTATTTTCAGCAAAAAGGAGAGCCTTTTATCTTCCGGTGCATCAACCGTCTGGACCGGGATACTACAGGGCTTCTTATCCTGGGAAAAAATGCCTACAGTGCTTCCATCCTTTCTTCCAGTATGAAAAACCGTAAAATCCGCCGGACCTATCTGGGGATTGCCCTGGGAACGCCCGTTCCTCTCAAAGGCACTGTGGATGCGCCCATTGCCCGGGAAACGGATTCTGCCATCCTGCGCTGTGTGGACTTTGAAAAAGGCGAACGGGCCGTGACTCATTACGAAACACTCTGTACCCGGGAAGGCTGTTCTCTGATCCGCTTTTCTCTGGAAACAGGCAGAACCCACCAGATCCGGGTCCACATGAAATATCTGGGCGTCCCTCTTCTGGGGGATTACCTCTATAATCCGGATTATTCCAAAATAAAAAGAGTGGCTCTCCACTCCTATTCTCTGGAATTTTCTCATCCGGTAACCCATGAAAACCTGCATTTTCAGGCTCCTCTTCCAAAAGATATGGCAGGGCTGTTCCCTTCCTTTTAAAATTTCTTCCCGGCTTATCGCCGGGGAGATCGAGAAAGGCAGCTCTGCCATTTTTCTTTTTTCCATCTGAGGTTCTTTGTCTTAATTTCTTCTCAACGCTTCTATAGGATTTAAAGCCGCCGCTTTCCTGGCAGGATAGATTCCGAAAAAGATCCCCACCGCACAGGAAAACAACGTGGCAAAAAGGACCGTGCCCGGACTGATCCCCGGAGTGATGGTCATTTCCTGACCCGCGCTCATCAGGAAGCATAATCCGTAGCCTCCCGCAATACCCGCAAGTATCCCGATGATCCCGCCGATCACAGTCAATATGGCGGATTCCGCCAGGAACTGGAGCATGATAGAGGAAGTCTTGGCTCCCAAAGCTTTTCTTATGCCGATCTCCCTGGTCCTTTCTGTGACGGAAACCAGCATGATATTCATAACGCCGATACCGCCTACCAGAAGAGAAATCCCTGCCACAAAGGAGATAAAAGCTGTGATCATTCCCATCATGTCGTTGAGGAGGCTGATCACATCCTGGAAGCTCTGGATCTGGTAAAAATCTTCGCCTGCGGACTGATGCCGCTGTTCCAGCAGCCGTACCACCCTGTCTGACACCTCCTGGGAATCCAGATTTTTGTCTGCCTGGACATAAATACTGGTAAAGTCTTCCAGACTGTCGCCCAGATAATCCAGAGCTGCCGTGTAAGGGATCGAAAGGCTTACCGGCATTCCCTCATAGGTATAAGTTACAAAAGTGCCGTTTTCTCTCTGGGTACTGACGCCTACGATCCGATAGGATTTGGTCAGATCTGATGCCTGTACCTCGATATCCATTCCCACTACGTCGTCGGAACCAAAAAGCCTTTTTGCGTCTGTGTCAGAGATCACACAGACATTTCTGGCTTCCGCCACGTCAGATTCCCGGAAGTAAGCGCCCCGCTTCATCAGCGTATTATTTATAATGGCGGCGTCCTGAGTCTCTAATGAAAGACTTACATCAAAGTCTCCCTTCCCTGTCACTGTCTCTCCTGACAATCCCATACTGATGGTAACGCCTTCCACTCCTTCCAGTTCCCGGATCGCATCCAGATCCTCCGGCGTAATATAAGCGCCTTCGCTCATGGCGTCTTCACTGCAGTATATGTAGATCTGTCCGCTTCCCACGCCATCGATCTCTGAATTCATCTGATTTCTGGTTCCTTCGCCAATGGAGACAATGGCGATCACAGAAGCAATGCCAATGATGATCCCCAGCATGGTGAGAAAAGACCGGCCTTTATTTGCCAGAATATTCTGCACTGCCATTTTCACATATTCAGCCATATCTGTATACTCCTGTTCTTTTACTGGGCAGCTTCCACTGCCACAACGCTGTCTCCTACCTCATGGCTTCCGATATCACGGATCACCTGGTCTCCTGTCTTCAGTCCCTTGGTGATCTCTACATAGGAATCAGAGGTCACTCCTGTCTCTATAGATTTTTCAGCGATCTTCCCATCCTCCACCACATAGCAGAAGGAGCCGTCTTTTCCGATATTTACCGCTTCTACGGGAAGAAGGGGTACATCCTTTGCCTGGGCTGCCTGGATACTGGCCTGAGCATCTACGCCGATAAAGATATTGTCATCCGGATTGTCAATATGTATGGTAACGCCGATAAGCGGAGTTCCCTGTTCGTTTGGAATGGCGATCTTGCTGATCTTTTCCACAGTTCCCTGATATTCTGAATCTCCAAGAGTAACAGAAGCTTTCTGACCTTCCTTTACCTTGTCAAAATCATACTTGGAAATATTCGCCTCCACACAGACCTGCTCTGTGCTCTGGAGTGTGAACAGCTGCATTCCCTGGGTCACTGTGGCTCCCTGGGTTACCTGTGCGTCAGAGATAACCCCCTTAAATTCTGCCTGGATACCTTTTCTTCCTTCCTCGATAAGTTCCTGGAGATTTTTCACCTCCAGTTCAGCCAGATTGTTGGAGATCTTCATCTGTTCCTGGGCCGCGGAAGTAAGTCCTGTAGTATCCGCCTCTGCCACGGCCTCCTGAGAGGCAAGCTCTGATTGAAGCTGGGCCAGTTCCTGGGAAGCAGACTCCAGTTGAAACTGAAGATCCGAGGTATCCGGGACTGCAGCGGTATCCGCGCCTGTTCCGGAAACTGTGTAATCTTCCTGTTTCGGTTCTGCCGGAGGATTATCCTTTAGATCCTGATATGCCTGCTGAGCCTGTTGAAACTCTTTTTCTTTCTGGGAATACTCATCTACCGTAATTTCTTCCTTTTCATATAACTGTACTGCTTCATTAAACGCCGCCTGGCAGTCATACATAGTATTTTCTGCATTTAAAAGATTCTCCTGGTATTCTGGAAACGTTTGATTCCGATAAGTATCAAGATCATTCTGATAAGCCTGCATCATATCTGCTGCCGCCTGCTGGGCCTCTGCCTGGGCATCTGCTGCTGCCTGGGACTGGACATCGGTTATCTGCTGCTGAAGACTGGCGATCTGATCCTGTTTCTCTGCGATCTGGGCCTCCAGCTCCGGAACACGGGCCTGGGCGTCCGCCTGTTTTGCTGCAGCCTCCGCTGCCTGCTGCTGGGCGTCTGCAAGTTCCAGCTGGCCGGATCTGACATTTAATTCTGCTTTCTGATTCTCGCTTTCCAGCGTCTCCAGATTAAATCCGATGATGGACTGGCCTGCTTCCACAGTATCTCCTGTTTCCACAGACATCGTCTGGATCTCGCCGTTTACCGGGGAATAAAAAGTCTTTTTCTGTTCGCTTTCCACATTTCCGGAAGCTTCCACCTCCTGAGTCACATTCCCCTTTGTCACTGCAATGGTCTCTATAGTGGGAACGCTCTCCCCGCTCTGATTCATACCCCCGATCACAGCGATGAGAATGATCATGATCACAACAACCCCCAGGGTGATCAGCATGATCCCATTCTTACTCTTCAATATGCCCTTCTTCATGGTTCTCCTCCGTCTTGTCATATTCTGTCTCTTCATATTCGGGATTGATCCTGTCCGTCTCTATTTTTCCATCCATGATCCGGACTACTCTTTTTGCCTGAGATGCGATCCCGTCATCATGAGTGATCAGGATCACGGTCCTGCCTCCTGCATGAAGTTTCTTTAAAACTCCCAGGATTTCTTTGCTGGACGCCGAATCCAGATTTCCCGTAGGCTCGTCGGCCAGGATCACCGGAGGTTTTGCGGCAATGGCTCTGGCAATAGCTACACGCTGCTGCTGGCCTCCGGACATCTCGGAAGGTTTATGGGTCATTCTATGCTCCAGCCCCACCATTTCCAGAGACTCTCTGGCAAGCTTTCTCCTGCTTTTCCGGTCCATTCCCCGGTAGATCAAAGGCAGTTCCACATTTTCCTCCGCGGTAAGATTTGGGATCAGATTAAATCCCTGGAAGATAAAACCGATCTCCCGGTTCCGGATCTCTGACAGTTGGTTATCTGTCATTGTAGATACGTCTGTGCCGTTTAGATAATATTTTCCGGAAGTAGGCACATCCAGACATCCCAGCATGTTCATAAATGTAGACTTTCCGGAACCGGATTGTCCAATAATAGCCACAAATTCTCCCTCGTCAATCTCCAGATCAATATGGTCCAGAGCTCTCACCTCGTTTTCTCCCGGATTGTAAATCTTACACAGATCCACTACTTTAATAAGATGTTCCATAGGCTTTTCCTTTCTTCATATGCTGAATCGTTAGGATTTTTTCAAAACCTCTCTTAAACCAGAAAGAACAGAGCGAAACAGAAAATATGATCTCCTGTCTCGTCCTGTTCCTTTCTTTTCAAAATACACCCTCTGTTTTCAGATTCTGTTACTGGGCCTTGCCGTCCAGCATTGCCTGACGGTTTTTCAGGGCGCCCCAGAAATAAAGCAGCGGCAGGATCAGGCCGATAATGATATTAATAATGCCCATTCCTGTAATCCCCGAAGTAACTGCGGAATAAACGTCGGTTCCAAGCTGCCATACAATTAAGATAATGCCGCAGACAAAGCAGATCCCCGCTTTCTGGATCTTGTTGCAGTTCGCGATCCCGATGATCCCGATCACAAGATTGATCAGTGCTCCTGCAGTCATAATATATACGCTTGCCTTATAATCCGCCATGGTAACTCCTGTAGTAGCCAGGCTCTGTTCCATGATCTCTCCTACCTCTCCGCTTCCGGTCATGCCCAGTACGGCGATGTTTATCAGGCTTACAAGAAGTGTCAGGACTCCAATAACTACCAAAATGATCCCTACTACCTGCAGCAATGTCTTTCCAGGTGCTTTTTCTTTCATGGTATTCTCCCCTCTCTGTTAGTTTTTCTCATTGTATAATCCCATGGATAAAAAGTCAATTTATTTTACAGAAATTTTTGATAACTGTCGCGAAATACAGGAAAATCGGCCTATTGTAAAGTATTTTTCATAAATATTTTTTTCAATACCTGCCAGGTATCCCTTTGTTTTCCCTAAGAAAAAAGACCCTCCGGATCTTTCCGGAAAGTCTCTTTTTTCTTTTATATCCTAACAGATACTTTTTATAAAGCCCTTATCCTGGGTACCTCATCTACATGAAGATATCTGCTCACAGCCCTGACGATAATATCATGATTTACAAAATGATTCTGATTGGAAACCAGGATCACGCCGATCACCCCTACTTCTTCTACACGTATGGGGAATCCGCCGCCCATATAAGAATATTCTCTGGGATCCAGACCAATATCCTCCAGGGTCTCTTCAGACTTCTTCAGTTCACTGTAGAGGAGCATGGTGCTTTTTTCCACTCTCCGGACTGTAGCATACATTTTATCCATCCAGGCTTCATTGTTTAAATTGGTGCTGTTACCTGCGTATTTAAACACCGTGTAACCATTATTCAGCCGGATCTCCACAGCTGTATCCAGACCTCTTTTTCTGGCTTCTGCCACAATAAGGTTTCCAAGAGCCCATGCGTCTTCATTGGTAAAATGTCCAAACTGGAGGATCTCCTCCTGCATTGCTAAAACTGTGATCACTTCTTCGATGGTCATATAAAACACCTCCTGCTGTTACCGGATCCTGTCCGGGAAACCAACCTTGCGCTGAACCTTTCTCAGTGTCTTATTTGCAAAATACTGGGCCTTTTCGGCGTTTTCTTTAATAATAGAATCAATGTATCCCTTATCCTTTTCCAGGCGGGCAACTTCCTCCTGGAGAGGTTTCAGAACGCTGACTACCGCTTCGCCTACAGCCATTTTCAGTTCGCCGTAGCCTTTTCCTTCAAACTCTTTCACTGCTTCGTCAGGGGTCTTTCCCATACATGCGCAGTAAATATCGATCAGATTTTTCAGTCCCGGCTGCTCCTCTCTGTAGGCAATGCAGGCTTCTGAATCTGTTACCGCCCGTTTGCATTTTCTCATGATCGTATCCGGATCATCCATCAGATAGATACTTCCATTAGGATTTTCATCGGATTTTGACATCTTTTTGGACGGATCCTGGAGACTCATGATCTTGGCCCCTACCTTGCCGATATAAGCCTCGGGCACCGTAAACACATCTCCGTAAAGATTGTTGAAACGGATGGCAATATTCCTGGTCAGTTCCAGGTGCTGCATCTGGTCAATGCCCACCGGCACTACATCTGCCTGGTACAGAAGGATGTCCGCCGCCATCAGCACCGGATAAGTGAAAAGGCCTGCGTTAATGTTGTCCGCGTGTTTCGCAGCCTTATCTTTGAACTGCGTCATACGGTTCAGTTCACCCATATAAGTAAAGCAGTCCAGGATCCAGGCCAGTTCTGCATGGCCGGACACATGAGACTGATAATAAATACAGTTTTTCTTGGGATCTAACCCTGCCGCGATATAAAGAGTCAGCAGCGCCCTGGCCCTCTTTCTCAGAGTTGCCGGATCCTGACGGATGGTAATAGAATGCATGTCCACCACGCTGTAAAAACATTCATAATCATCACTTAAAGTCACCCAGTTTTTCAGGGCGCCCAGATAATTTCCTAAAGTCAGATTTCCTGTTGCCTGCATGCCGCTGAACAAAACTTTTTTATCCTTGATCATAACTTATGTCCTCCACTGCTACGTTTTTCTTAGGAGATATTTTAGCACGTTTCCTTCCAGGGGGCAACTATGGCTTTTATTTCTCCCCTTCCACTAAAAACATAGGCGTAGAGTAATAATTTGCCCGTTCTTCCCGGCTCCAGACCCTCTTCCAGACGTCCTCTTCTATTTCCACTTTTGAACAATCCAGATCCTCTAAAAGCTCCTTGTCCCAGAGGGGACGGTTGATCCGGCTTAAAGGTACTTTTCTGGCAATATCCTCCATGGCGTCGATATCTGTACAGGTATAATGATCTTCCATATGAAGAGATTCCACCCTCTTCCGGTCCTCTTCGTATTCTTTCCGCTTTTCCTCATCAAAAAGGTGATGGTACCAGTTAGCATCGTAATTTAGGAGTTTTCCCCCTTTTTTCAGCACTCTCAGCCATTCCTGATAAGCTCTGGTAGGATTTTCCAGATTCCAGGTCAGATTCCTGGATACCACAGCGTCAAAAGTCTGATCCGGAAAATCCAGATTCTGAGCGTCCATCTGCAGCCACTGGATTTTTTCTGCCAGTTCTCCCGCATTATGCCGGGCTTCTTTCAGCATTTCCTCTGTATAATCCACTGCTGTTACCTGATAGCCGGCCTGGGCCAGGATAATAGCGAAAAAACCCGGCCCTGTACCGATATCCAGGATCTTCACATCTTCCGGCTTTTTATCAGGAAGATGTTCTCTCAGATTTTCCAGCCAGATCTGCTTCTGCTGTGTGGCCAGTTCTCCCTGGTTGACCTGGGAATAACCCTCTGCTCGCTTTGTCCAGTATTCTTCTATCTGATTCAGTAATTCCATATTTCTCTTTTCCTTCCCTACTGTATATAAATTTCTTGACTTATACCTGTCAATTCTGGCAGGAAGTATATCGCTGCTCTGCGGCTAGCCGATAGTATATCACGGATTTCTTTTTTCTCACAAGCCCCCCGAGGGGTTATAAAACTACACACTATGAAAAATTTGCAGATTAATACAGAAACGGTGCATCTAAGCGAAACAGTACCTATTCCATCGCACTAGAAGAAATCCAGGCCTGTATAGCTTCCTCTTCAGGGTCTGTAGAAGCCGAAGTTGAAGCCAAAGAACTGGCCCACATTATTGAAAACATTGATCTCTTTACATTTTAACCATTGACGTCTATAATAGGAACATGACATAAAACCTTATATGCCTATGATCAATAATCTGGAAAGGACTGAATAAAATGGAAAAAATCGCAAGCTTTACCATTGACCATATCAAATTAAAACCAGGTGTCTATGTATCCCGGAAAGATCATGTGGGGGCCGAGACTATCACCACTTTCGACCTGCGCATGACTTCCCCTAATGACGAACCTGTTATGAATACTGCAGAAGTCCACACTATTGAACATCTGGGAGCAACTTTCTTAAGAAATCATCCTGTTTTCGGTTCCAAAACCGTTTACTTCGGCCCCATGGGCTGCCGCACCGGATTTTATCTCCTGCTGGCAGGGGACTACGAATCAAAAGATATCGTAGATCTGGTAAAAGAAATGTTTGTATTCATCCGGGATTTTAAAGGGGAAGTACCCGGCGCCTCTCCCAAAGACTGCGGCAACTACCTGGATATGAATCTGGGAATGGCTAATTATCTAGCGAAAAAATATCTGGATGAGGTCCTGACAGATATTTCTGAAGACCGGCTGGTATATCCGGAATAGAATCTGCAAAGCCGAATGCAGGAGCTGACACATGAATCCCTATAGATTCTGATCCATGTGTCAGCTTCCTTTTTATACGGTTATAGGACAGATATTTGAGGCATCTTTACCGGGCCTTCTGCATTTCTTCTCCTGACAGGAGATTTCTCTCACCTTTCAAAAGTTCTCTGTTTGCTCCGGCAGCAGCGGCCGCCGCCGCAACAATATGGCTGATAAGTACAGCGGTCCAGATCCCATTAAGTCCCAGTCCCACATTGGATAACACCCATGCAAAAGGCATGCGGATGATCAGATAATATAAAACCATACAGAAGAGGCTTTTCGCCGGCCTCCCCATTCCGTTCAGACTTCCCAGGAAACAATTTGTCACAGTATTCAGCACATATCCTACGCTGACGATCCGGAAATATCCCCGGACAATGACAGCGGCGGCATCGCTGTCCACAAAGAGTCCGGACAAAGGTTCCGCCAACCAGATCACCAGAACAGAAAGTACAAGAAGGACCGCTCCTCCATACAGCAGCACCCTGAAATCCCATAAAATGTATAAACACAGGGTCCAGAATACCATTCAGCAGTGTGCAGATCAGCATAGCGATCACCTGAAATATACTGTTTCCAAAACTTCTCAGCACCGCGGTAAAATAGCAGTAGAGATACACAGCCAAATACCCTATAAGATAAACCGCCAGATACTCCCAGGCAGGTTCCATCACTTCCTCCGGCGTGTTCAGCAGGATAAGGACAGGCCTCAGAAAAAGTTCCAGGATCACCGTCACCCCCAGTGAAAATACAACTGCCATTGCCAGAGAGGTCATAATAAGCCTTTCTGTTTTTTCCTTTTCATCTGCCCCTATGGCCTGGGACAACAAAATAGCCACGCCGTTTCCCATCCCCATAGCTACCGCATTCAGGATCAATATGATCGGCGTAGAATTGGTCAACGCCGCGTAGGCAGTTTCTCCCAGAAGATTGCCGATCCACAGACTGTCCACAAGATTATAAGCCATATTCAGGAACATTGCCGCCAGCAAAGGCAGGACCATGAGCCCCAAAGATTTTTTCGTATTTCCATTTATAAAATCAATTTTCGTGTCCATTATTTTCCTCCTTAATTGAATGAACATCATTCATTTAATGTTTTAAAAAAAGGACTGCCGCCTGAATCATATGGCAACAGCCTCTAAAATACAGGTTACGCAAAACTTTTGATCAGATCCAGCAAAAATCTGCGGATACGTTCTGTCCGCTCCCGGGCAGATACCTTCTGATCAAGAAGGATTCCAAGCTGTCCATATACGCAAAAGGAAGCCGCTGTCTCAGGATCTTCTATGTGGATCTCTCCTCTGTTCCCCGCCTCTGTCAGAAGTTTTTCTACTATGGGCTGGAGCTTTTCGCAGACTTTCAGGGACAGCTGGTTGTGAAATTTTATATTGCCGGATTCATGACATAACTTCTGGGCGTAGCTGTCTTCTTCTTCCACATCTAAAAAAACTGGCATCTGCCGGATCAGTTCTGTCAAGGTTTTATGAGGATCCAGAATCCTGGAGATACGGTCTACCTGCCTCTGGGCATATTGGTCAAGTGCTGTATCAAAAAGCTCTTCCTTAGATGAAAAATAGCGATAACATAATCCCTGAGCTACGTCCATTTCCCTGGCAATATCCGAAATAGAAGTTTTTTCATATCCTTTTTCATAGAATACTTTCAGAGCTGTATCGATAATTTCCTGGCGCCTTTCTTCCGGAGCCTTTGTAATTCTGGTCATCTTCACTGCTCACCTCTTTTCTCCCTTTACCCTCAGTGTACCACTTTTTACTTTTTTCGTCAATGAATATTATTCATTCAATTTTATATCCCAGTCTTCCAGTTCTCCGGGATCCTGGACCTCATAAAAAAATACTTCTTCCATATGTTTTTTCAGGACCTTTTTTCCTCCTGTATCCCCTTGAAGCGCCATCAGCTCCGGCACGAAACACTCATGAAAGATCACCGGATTTCCCGGTGTTTTCCGATAAGACATACAGCCGATCTTCTTTCCGCTTTTTTCAAAATCTGACAGAAAGTTTTCCACGGTCGCTTTCCGAAGAAAAGGCTGATCTGCTACAAAAAACATATAATACGTCTCTGTATCCCGGATCTTAAAGCATCCGGCCGCCTCCAGGCCGATCTGAAGAGAAGAGGAAATCCCTCTTTCGCTGTGAGGATTTTTCACCCCGGCTATCCCCTGCCTTCCGGCTTCTGTCAGAATCTCTTCATACTGACTGACTACCACCAGAGACTCTGCCAGACCTTCTTTCTGTATTTCCTTCAGCCTTTCCATGGTCCACAGATACATAGGCCTTCCCTTAATGGGATACAGCAGTTTATTTTCTCCGAATCTTCTGGAAAAACCTGCTGCCAGAAGGATCATATGGATACGTTTCTTTTTTTCCTCCCTGGAATGAAGGAACACCGGGACTGACATCTGAGCTTCTATGGCAGCTCTCACTTTTTCCGGTTCTTTTAGAAGATCCTGCTGATTCAGGATCACTGCAAGTTTTCTCCCCGGGTATTGCTTTTTTAACGGTTCCACATAGCCCTTTTCCAGCAATTTAGCCAGTGTTTCCCCGGTAAGGATCCTGTTTTGCGGGCCGAGGATCTTCTTGGCATACTCCAGCCTGTGGCAGACCTGCTCCAAAGGTCTGCCCAGAGCCGAAGCCCCAGCCAGGATCAGGATATGAGTGGTGTCCTCCCTGATCACCGGTTCGTTTTTTCCCGGCACTTTTACCGGAAACTTTCTGGAGCCGTCCGCTTCTACAAGAACCGCCTGTGCCTTGGAAGCTGCCTGACTGTATACCTCCTCAGAAAGCTCCCGGATCTTTTGGAGAGTTTCGCTGCGGGAACCGGCGATCACCACACCCGGAGTCTCCAGAGCCTTTCTGATATTTTCTGCAGACTGGTCGATCCAACCGGTTCTTTCCAGGATTTCCGGCCGCTCCATATGAACGGTGGTGGTGACCAGCACGCTTTTTCCCCTGGCTGCCCAGTCATCGGCCAGTTCCAGGATACAGGAAGTCTTCCCTCCGGCTCCCACAAAAGAGAGCACTGGTTTTTCTGGTCTTCCCAGCTTTTCTATGATCTGATACAATTTCATCTTTCCAGCACACCCTTTTCATAGGCGCTGACCAGCTCCAGAACGCTTCCCGCAATACACCTGGCTTTATCTGATATCAGGGCGCAGTGGGCCTGGGAATCTTTTCTGGGATCCACATCCGCGATCTTGAAATGCTTCGTTACCGGGTATCCCTCCTGGATAATTCCCCTTAAGACGCCGGAAATCTCCGGGCAAACAAAGACAGGTTCTCCTTTTGTTTCTACCCAGCCGATCCGGCTGCCCTTTTCCACCCAGTCTCCGATCTCTTTTTCCTGATGAAAGATTCCCGGACAGGGAGAATGGATCACCCTTTCTTTTCCGTAGCCGCCGATCACCCCGGGAACTCCTGTATTGGGAATGGCCGCTCCCTCAGTAATGATCCGCCCCAGATAATGTCCTCTCTTGGTCTCGATCACATAATCTACATCTTCACCTGCAGTAAATCCGGGACCCAGAGCTATGGTCAGATCTGCCATATCTCTTCTGGTTCCCAGATTTTTCTTAGCCAGGATCCCGTCAACCAGAATATCCGGATGATACTTTTCCAGACATTTTCCCTGGGGATCCACAATAAGCTGCGGATGGTTCCAGGAAACCTGCTCCAGGGCTTGATCAAAACTTTCCGTCAGTCGGCAGGTCATGCCTTCCACTTCCATAGTTCCTTCATAAACAGCCTGGCAAAAAGACACCAGACGGCGGATGGCAGACGGCCGCTCACATTCCAGGATGATCACCGGATAACCGCTTCTGCAAAGTCTGTGTATAGTGCCCGTAGCCAGATCACCGCCGCCTCTTACAATAATCGGTTTCATAAATCTCTCCCTTTAGATCTCATGGTTTAATGATCAGATCAGCCTTGGACTGAGTCTCTACGATCACATACATATTCACAATCGTTCCCACTGCCAGCTTCTCCTTCATCTTATAAAAATCAAGACAGGTGCCGCAGGTGCAGATCCTGGCGCCTTCCTTTTCCAAAGTTTTCAGATCTTCCAGGACCGGAGAACCTTCGCAGGTAAGGAATGCTCCCCTATTATAAAATAAAACCGTATCCGGCAGCTTTTCCAGCTGGGTCAGGGAATAGATAAATCCTTTGATCAGGATCTGACCAAGTTCCGGATCTCCATCTCCCATTTTATCGGAGGAGATCACCACTACCGTATTCTTCTGCCCCTGAGGCACACAGGAAATATATTCCGGTTCTTTTTCTTCCTGGGAAGTTCCCTCTTTTTTCACAGTGATCTTTACTTCATAGTGCTTTTCCCCCAGTTTTGTCATCTCATAATCTGCCTCCTGAGAATTGGCCAGCTTTCTGAGATTTTCTGTTGCCACTTCATTATCTACCTGAACGATGATCACATCCCCCGGCTGACTTTGATCCATTTCCTTTTTTGCAAGTATTACAGGTTTCGGGCAGGTCATGCCCATAGCGTCTACTGTTTTTTCCATAATTATCTCCCTTTCATTTATTCCTACGGACAATGAGCCAGGCGGCATGCCTGCGTCGCCGCAAGTTTAATCCCCACATGCCTGCCTCGGAGGTTTTCCGGCAGTCGCCCTGTCTTTCCTTCACTGATATAGAGATACCCGGTGGATTCCTTTTGCCTGGATCCCGCCATGGCTGATCGCCTGACGGATCCGGTCTTCATCTTCCGGCTCGATACACCAGGCAATGCCACATTCTGCGGATATTTCGCTTGGAAGCGGGATGATCCGGCCGGGTATCCGGTTTTTCTGGCAGTATTTTTCTGCCGCCATAGCCTGGGTAGTTGTCAGAAAAGAAACCACAAGCTTTTCTTTTTTCTCTCTCATAGAATTTTCCTCGATATCTGATGCTGCATTTTCTTTTACTATGATATCAAAACCAGGGCAAAAATCAAGTTTTATGGTAGAAAAACCTGTGATCCGGCAATAACAGTACCCTGAAATTCTCGTAACAAGCCGTAGATCTCCCCTCATGGATGAATAGTTACAATTTTCTCAAAAAAGCGAAAAAATATGTTGACAGAGATATCTCTTTTTGGTAGAATACATAACTGTGATACGCAACAACACAGCTTGCTGCCTTGGCTCAGTCGGTAGAGCGTCGCCTTGGTAAGGCGGAGGTCGGCGGTTCAAGTCCGCTAGGCAGCTCTGAAAAGGAATCCTTGAAATTTCAAGGGTTCTTTTTTTATTTCAAACCCTGCATCCGCTTCTAATACACCGGCAAATGGGAAAATCTCAGCCTATAACAAAAAGAGACTATTCTATATAGACCTTAAAGAATAGTCTCTTTCTTCTTTCATTTTCTTTTAGTTGCCAGTTATGATCTCCTTAAACAGGATTTCTGCTCCCGGCGCTTTTATCTGGATCACGGCCTTTTTAGGATAATACCGGGTAGAGAGCACGTACTGCCCATCATTAAGGAATACCTCAACGGAAGAAATATCCGTAAGGATCTTCATATTTTCCAGAGTGTCCAGTTTTACATATCTTCTTCCTCTTCCTGCGGAAATACCGTTCTTTTCCTGGTCTTTGAACCACATCTCAAACCGGCCTTCCCTGTATTCCAGGATCAGCCCTTCTCCCAGGATCGCCTGGAACTGCCTGTCGCAGATACCGGAAATTTCAGTCAGATATACCGGATGCTCCTTCATCTCCAGAGCATCCTGTTTTCTTTCCAGCAGCCGGCATCTCTCTTCCAGTTCCCGGACAGGTCTCTGGCAGAGGATCCCGTCTTTTATATAGATTTCTCTGGGAAAAGTAAAGCAGTGCTGCCAGCCGTCTTTAATAGTCCTGTTGGTGTATTCTTTACAGTCCGGCATTCCCATCCAGCCGATCTGAATGATCCTGCCGTCTTCTGCCTGGAAGCTCTGAGGGGCATAGTAATCAAATCCATAATCCCAAAGCCTGTACTCTCCCAAATGATAGTCGCCGGAAATTTCTCCTTCCAGAAGGAAATACCCGGACTGGTATACATTCCGGTCCTCCCACTGGCCTCCCTCCAGCCCCTGAACAGAAGCGGAAAGGATCTTCCTATCTCCGATCTCAAAATAATCCGGACATTCCCACATATATCCAAAGGGTTCCTCTGTCTTGACGCGGTTTGCCAGATTCCAGTGTATCCTGTCCTCTGACTGATAGAGAAGGACCTGACCCTCGTCATTTTTCGTACGGGCTCCCAGGATCATATAGTAGGCGTCGCCTTTCTTCCATACCTTGGGATCCCGGACGTGGAGGGTAAGATCTGATGGGTAATCTGTATTGTCCATCAATTTTCTTTTCCTGCTAAAATGGACCCCGTCCCTGCTGGTTACCAGAACGGTATTGGCCTGGCGCCCGGTATTGATATAGTCATATTCTCCATCTTCCAGCTTCACATTCCCTGTATAGTACAGGAACATTTCTCCATCTTCGATAAAGGCGGCTCCGGAATAAACGCCGCTGCAGTCAAAGGGCTGATCCGGATATAAAGGCACGCCCTGATATTCCCAGTGGATCATATCCGCGCTGGTATAATGGCCCCACATCTTCACGCCTCCCTCCGGGTTAAAAGGGGAATACTGAAAAAATCCGTGATAAATCCCCTGGAACTGACATAATCCATTAGGGTCATTCAGCCATCCCACCGGCGGCATAAGATGAATCTTCTGACGGAAGGGATCTTTTCCCTCCGCTTTTTTCTCCGCTGCCTCTGTTAATCTTTTTAAATCTGCTGTCAATGCAGTCATAGCAAATTCTCCTATTTCTGTTTTTCCAGTTTCATTACAGGGCTGTCCCCGTCTGTCTCTCCCGGTTCTGCTTTTTCCACTGCTGAAAAATCTTCCGGATTCGTCAGGATCACCATGGTAGTAGCCGGGTATCCGGCAGCCTTGATAACCTCCAGATCCGCTTCTATCAGCACGTCTCCTTTGCGGACCATATCCCCGTCAGAAACTTTCTTGGTAAAGCCTTTTCCCTCCAGTTTCACAGTATCGATCCCTACATGGATCAGCAGTTCTCCCCCTGCTTTTGTGGTGAGGCACACGGCATGTCCGGTTTCAAAAATATTGCTGACCTGTCCGTCGCAGGGCGCGGTGATCTTACCTTCTGAAGGCTCTACCACAACGGTAGTACCCAGCATTTCTGAGGCAAAGGTCTCGTCGCTGACTTCTGTAAGAGGAACCACTTTTCCCTTTACCGGGCTGACCAAAGTCTCTTCTTTTACTTCTTCTCCGGCTTCTTTGTCAGAAGTTTCCCCGGAGATTTCTTTTCTTTCTTCTGTCTGATCACCGGATCCCTGGCTGCCGTTCTCTGCTGCCGGGGCAGGTTTCTGGTCTTTATAAAGCAGGAAGGAGATCACGAAAGCAACGCCTACTGCAATGACCATTTCGATAAAATACTGAACAGGCTCGTCCAGGCACAAAAGGATCCCGAAGATACCCGTAACGCCGGTTCCCTTGGCACCCAGATGTACGATAGAAGCATAAAGAGCGCCGCATCCGCCGCCGATACATCCGGCGATGAAAGGTTTAAAGAACCGCAGGTTTACACCGAAGATCGCCGGTTCTGTGATACCCATAAAAGCACTTAAAGAAGAAGGAAGTGCCAGAGATTTTACTTTTTTATCTTTCGATTTCAGAGCTACTGCTAAAGCTGCAGCACCCTGAGCGATATTTGCCGCGCTTGCCAGCGGCAGCCAGTAGGTAACGCCGTACTGAGCGATCTGCCCGATATCAATAGCCGTATACATCTGATGGATTCCGGTTACTACTGTCGGGGCGTACAAAGCTCCCATAACAAGACTTCCCAGGCCAAATGGCAGTGTGAGCATCCACTGGATGGCATTTAAAATAGCATTTTCCGCCCATACAAAGATAGGGCCGATGATCGCAAGAGTAAGATATCCGGTAACAAAAACACTGACCAAAGGCGTTACAAAAAGGTCCAGGACTTCCGGCACTACTTTGTGCAGCTTTTTCTCAATTACAGACAACAGCCATACTGCGATGACCACCGGGATCACATGGCCCTGATATCCTACCATATCAATATCGTAGAGACCGAAGAACACAGACTGGGTCTGGAGAACGCCGTCTGTAGCCACGGTATAGGCATTCTGAAGCGAAGGGTTGATCATGATCATACCGATAACTGCTCCCAGATAAGGATTAGCGCCAAAAGCCTTCGCCGCAGAGAAAGCGATGAGGATCTGCAGGAAGGTATAAGCTGTATTGCTAAACAGACTGGCAAATACATAAATCGAACTGCTGGTATCCATATTAATAAAGCCGTTATTGATCATAAAATCCAGAGAATTCATGATCCCCATCAGGAAACCGCTGGCAACGATAGCCGGTATGATGGGTACGAAAATATCTCCCAAAAGTTTGATGGCTCTCATAAATACATTCTGCTGTTTGGCGGCAGCTGCCTTGGCCTCTGCTTTCGTACTGGCAGTAATGCCTGCAATGGCGATAAACTGGTCAAATACTTTATTGACAGTTCCTGTTCCCAGGATGATCTGAAGCTGGCCGGAAGCTTCAAAAACTCCCTTTACTCCCTCAATATTTTCCAGCGCTCCTTTATCTGCCTTATTATTATCGGCAATAACCAGACGGAGCCTTGTTGCACAGTGGGCGGCTGATACAATATTTTTGCTTCCGCCTACTTTTTCCAGGATTTCCTTTGCGGTCTTTCCGTAGTCCATGATGACTCTCCTTTCTCTTTTTCTCTTTTCTTTTCATGATAATATGTAATCGATTTCATATCTTTATGTAAATAATACGTAAAAAAATGCCATTTGTAAAGATGGCATTTTTACTGATATTCGTTATCTATTTTTGTATAAAACGCATATAGCCCTGACTTTTGCACTCCCCAAAAAGGTCTCTCTTTCCGTCCCAAGCCCTTCTGTTATTATGATATCGTTATCACTTATTCCTGTTCATTCACGATCTGAAATCCCAGTTTCATCTCCATCGGGATCTTCTCTCCCCGCTCGATCACATCCAGAAGAAGCTCTGCTCCCCTTATCCCGCTGGTCTTATATCCGAAATGCACGGTAGGGATCCCCCCGGTAACCGCTTTTAAGAACTGATTATCTCCAAAGCCGGTAACTTTGATACTGCTGCCCTTTAAAGCATATTCCATCCTTGTGCCGGAATCCTGGATTTCCCGAGGAATTTTTTTCCTTCTGCAGGCAAGGATAGCTTCTATGGCTCCTGCGGCAATGGTATCTGTGGCACAGGACAAAACAGCAATATCCTGCTTTTTTTCCAGAAGATCTAAAGCAGCCTCATATCCGGATTCCATGGTGAACTGAGATGTTCTGGTATATTCTTCTTCCAGTTCACCTCCCTGGCTCTTAAGTCCGGCCCGGAATCCCTCTTCCCTGGCAGTACCTACAGCCTTATCCTCCCGGGTAACCCCGATATAAGCGATCCTGCCTTTATCTTTTGCTGCTGCCGCTGCAACCTTTCCCATGGCCTTTCCCGCTCCATAGTCGTCATGATAGATGCAGTTGGCATATTTCGTATACTGTCCCACAACAACTACCGGAACTTTCGACTCTTTCAGAAATTTTTTATGCGCCCCTGTGATCACCGTCGCGATCAGCACGATCCCGTCCACAGGATAATTTTCAAACAGTTTCAGGTAAGTGATCTCTTTCTCCGGCTGATTATCTGTGCTGGCAAGAAGCATCTGATAGCCTCTCCGGGACAGGACCTGCTCGATCCCTGCCGTTATACGGCTGATAGATTCTGAATTGATCTTAGGCACCACCACGCCTACCAGACAGGCCCGCTTCGTCCGCAGGATCCTGGCCTGGGCCGAAGGCCGGTAGCCCGTTTCCTCGATCACCTTTTTGATCTGTTCTTTTTTTTCTTCACTGACATAACCGCCGTTGAGATATCTGGATACAGCCGCGCTGGATACCCCGGCCAGCTGAGCGATCTCTTTTATTGTCATTGCCATTCCTCCTCCAATATTGCCATAAGGATATCATCACCGTATTTATCCCCGTCTTTTACTGCGTCCCGAAGAACCCCCTCTCTCCGGAATCCGGCCTTCTCATAAGCCCTTATGGCCCTTGGGTTGAAAGAAAAAACATCCAGTTCCACCCGGTGAAGCTTCAATTCCCGGAAAGCAAAGTCCAGAGTGCTTTTAATAGCCCAGGATCCGATTCCTTTTCCACAGTCCTGTGGATGAAAAACAGCGATCCGGAAATTGGCTTTTCTCAGTTCCCAGTCAATTTCATTCAGCACGCTTTCCCCAATGATCTTCCCCTGAGGAGAGAAGATCAAAAAGTCGTACCGGTCTTTGTCATCAATACACTTTTTCAGAAATCCTACCACTTCATCATGGGTAAAATCCGTCCTGCTGCCTGTCAATCTGGCAGTTGCCGGATCGAATGGCTGAAAATTGTTTTCATAATACTCCTCTGCGTCTTCTTTTCTTGCCAAACGGAGGATATAGCCTTCTTTTTCATAAACCTTATTCATATGTTGCTGCCGCCTTTTCAAATTTATTCTATCTGTCCTGCAAGTCCTTTTGAGGACCCCGGATCCGGATGATCTGAAATGCTGTACTCATACAGGTTAAAATCCGCCCAGCCTGTATCCTCATAAAAAATATTCAAGGAACCTGCATATTGAAATCCTATTTTCTGATATAGCTTCTCTGCCGGCAGGTTTCCCGCCAGAACATCCAGGCGGATAGCCTTCATTCCTCTGTCTGAGGCCATCTTCACGGCCTCTTCCATCATCTTTTTTCCCAGTCCCCGGCCGGAAAATCCGGGATGGACGCCAAAAGTATGCACTGCCATCACCTGATCAGGCCGGGCCTTAGTCGGCCAGGAAATTTCCTGATACCGTTCATTGCAGGTCCGGTTTAAGATCATGCATGATACGGTTTTTCCCGCTTCTTCTCCTATATACAGTTCTCCTTTTTCAAGAGCTTCCCTGAGCATTTCCCTGGTAGGATAGATATCCTTTTTCCATCCGGGCTTATATTCCGCCTCCTGCATTTTCTCAATAAGAGAATCGTAAAAGTCCTTTACTTTTCCCAGTTCCTCTATTTTCCCGATCCTTATGCAAAACATCTTCTTTCTCCTTAAAAACTTCTTTGATATTTTATATACTTCCGTAGGATCTTTTAGATCCACCTGGATCTATTTTACTTTTCCAAAATTTCTTCCTGTTTCCGGATCTCCTCCTCCAGCCGGGACAGTACATGGCTCATCATAAAAAAGATGGTCTCGTAATGGACATAATCCAGGATATTCTCGTCCCACATAAACTTCAGCATTGCCGGAAATTCTTCATCGGAATACCAAAACTGAAAGACTGCGGGCAGAAAAGGAAAAATCTCCAGACGATAGCTTACATCTCCTACCTTTTCCGGGATCCCTCCCAGCTTTTCACAGGCTTTTGCCAGTTCCCTGGTCTTTCCGTCAAAAAATCCTGTATATTTCTGAAAGATATTGCCCACAGTTCCGGAAGAAAATACCGTTCCTTTCAGACTGTTCAGGCTGACAAATCTCCCGGAAAGACGGCAGTCCGGTTTGGAATCGCAGAGCACATCATAAATCGACATAGCTTCATTATAATCCGTCTTTCCCCAGTCTTTTGTCCCCGGTTCCTGGATCTGGATCTCCCCGGTTTGCCGGTTTATCCGGTAAAGGCTGCTTACAAAGGTAACATAAATATAACTTTCATCACAGGGAAGATGAAATTTCTCCGTCATCTGTTCCTGGTTGTACTGGAGAAATCTTTCAGCCATCTGTCCCTGCATGATCTGATAATTGGATTTTGACATTGTTCTTTCCTCCCTGTCCTCTTTTGCTATGGTTTCTTCCGGTTCTACCGTCTATTCTTTTCCCATAAGAACGATCCCTTCTATTTCCTGAAAGCCGTTCTTTTTGTAAAACTCATAGGCAGGATAGGTCCTCTCTGTGCTGAGAAGGACTCCATGGATTCCATCTTTCTCCAGCTCCTGCTGCACTTTTTCCAGAAACAGGCTTCCGATCCCTTTTCCCTGCCATCTCCAGTCTACGCAGAGCAGATCTAAATAATATTCAATCCCTTTCATCCAGGGCTTGCTCATGCCTATACAGACTGCCAGGATCTTTCCTCCCATCTCTGCCACATAGCCTATAAAAGCAGGATTTTCCATAAAGTTTTTGTAATAAGTTCTGACTGTCAAAGCCTCGTGGTTCTCTTTCCAGGGTTCTCTTGCAAATGCCTGGATAAAAAGCTCTGTGCAGGCCTCTATATCTTCTTTTTCCATTCTCCGGATCTGCAGGTCCATCTTTTTTACTCCTCTATACATTTTCCGTAGATACAAAGATCATAGATCCTGCCGTCTTTGGTAACTGCCTTTTTCATAACGCCTTCCAGGACAAATCCATTGTTTTCCAGCACCTTTCTGGAAGGAGTATTAGGCTCATAGACCAGTCCGGTGATACGGATAAGATCCAGCTCTTTATAGGCCAGAGGGCAGATCTGTCTTACCGCTTCCGTCATGATTCCCTGGGAATAGTATTCTTTTTTCAGCATGTAACCGATCTCTCCGTCCCTTCTGTAAACATCAGATTTTCTCTCTACGGAAATATTTCCAACGATCTTTCCATCTGCCAGGATCGCCCGGAAAATCCCCTCTTTTCCCTCCTGTTTTTCCGCCATGCCGATCCACCACTGGGCATTATCCTCTGTATAGGGATAGGGCAGACGGTCAGAAAGGAACTGCCGGTCTGCATTATGGCATAACTGTGCCAGATCTTTTTTATCTTCCAAAGTCCATGGTTTTAATTCTATTTTCATAGGTGATCTCCTCCTTTTTTCTTGTTTCTTTCGTTTATTTCCGCTTTTTTCTGTCTCGTAAATATGTTTTCCAAACTCATAGGCCTGCTGCAGATGATCCGTCTCATGTCCTCCTTCCCTCAAGATCTTCTGTGCCAGATATTTAGTTTACATTGTATCACAGAGAGATTCCCGCAACAACCGGAGATTAAACATAGATTTTTTACCTCCGGGGTGCTATAATCATTTCGACTTTATAAACAACAGGAGATAATTTCTATGATTTCTATATTGCTGGCCAGACAGCTGGCCGTACTGTTTCTCATCATGGGCTGCGGATTCCTTCTGGTAAAACTTCATCTTGTAAGATCCGAAGAAAGCAGGACTCTGTCTGTGATCACCCTGTATCTCATCATGCCCTGTGTGATCATAAACGCTTTCCAGATTGATTATTCCAGAGAGATCCGGGACGGTTTCCTGCTGGCTCTTCTGGCAGCGGTCCTTATCCATGTGATCTTGTTCCTCCTTTGCCGGCTCCTTGGGAAGTTCCTCAAATTCAGTTCTGTGGAAAAGGCTTCTCTGATCTACTCCAATGCCGGAAATCTGATCATACCTTTAGTAACTGCTGTTCTTGGAGAAGAATGGGTGATCTACGCCAGCGCATTTCTCTGTGTTCAGACTATTGTTCTCTGGACCCACGGCCAGTCTCTCATGAAAGAAAGCAGAGGGATAAACTGGAAGAAGATCCTCCCCAATATTAATCTGATCGCCATTGCAGCAGGGATCCTGCTGTTTTTTACCCAGCTTCCTCTGCCTTCTGTACTGACGGATACCATCGACACTTTATCCTCCACCATCGGGCCGGTAAGCATGCTGGTCCTGGGTATGCTCCTGGCAGAGGTCCATTGGAAAGAGGTTTTCACAGGAAAGCGGATCTATCTGATCGTTTTTCTGAAAATGGCAGTATTTCCCGGAGCGGTACTGGTGTTTCTCCGCTTCCTCAGCCACGCAGTTCCCATGGCCCATGCACAGACCATCCTGCTCATCAGTCTTCTGGCAGTGATCACGCCCTCGGCGACCACGATCACCCAGATGGCCCAGCTCTACGACAATCATGCTCCATATGCCAGCGCCATTAATGTGCTGACCACCCTGGTCTGTATCCTGACCATGCCTCTGATGGTGGCCTTATATACCCTGTGATTTATAATCCTTACAAAGCCGAAAGGGACTGCCCGGATACTATGATCCTGGAGCAGTCCCCTTTTATTCATAGCTTTAAATGCTATCTCTTTTTCCTTCTTTTTTCCTTCGCTATCACGGCTATTACAATTCCGGAAAAGACCAGTATGCAGATAAGTTCACCAATAGGCGCTTCATCTCCTGTTTTTACAGAAGCAGTGCCGGAGGTTTTTGCTGTCTCCTGCTCTTTTTCAGGCCCGCCCGGAGTTTCTTTTTTCTCTGTTTTTGGTTCCTCAGGAACTTTGATCTTTACTGTCTGATTTTCATCCTCCAGGTCTGTATGGGAAGCCGCCTCAATTTCCTGTACATAGAGGCGCTCAAAGACAACGATCTCCTTTCCGGCTGCTGTGGAAGCATCAAAAGAAAATCCCAGTTCTTCCCTTCCGGAGGATTTTTCCGGTATAAAAGTTTTCTCTGCAGTGATCTGCTTTTCGTTGATCAGCAGCGGCTCTCCGGTACTTTTATCCATGAGCGTGCCCTTCAGAGTATAGCTCTGGCCCGGGATCAGCCCTTCATAAGTAACCGTATCCAGGATCGCTGTATCAGCCTGAGCCTTGGCTTCCTGAGTTCCCGATTCCTTATCCCTGGCCCGGGTCTGGATCTTATGTGCCGGATATTTTACAGTCTGGCCTTCGTCATTAAGATCCCGGTGGGCGTTTACCTCTTTATCCTTTACATACAGACTTTCAAAGACCACAATTTCCGGATTTTTCAAAGCTGTACTGTCAAAGGAAAATTCCAGGACCACAGTTCCATCTGCTGTTTCCGGCATGAAAGTCTTTTCTGCCGTAATCTCCTTTTTGTTGATCAAAATCGGCGTTCCGGTGGATTTATTCATCAGGATTCCTTTCAAAGTATATTCCCGGCCCGGGAGCAGATTCTGATAAGCCACCGTATCCGCGATTACAGAATGTTCCTTCCGGATCCCCTCCTGAAGACCTGTACTCTTGTCTTTCGCCTGAGTACCCAGGTCTGGATAATGGACGCTCTGGCTTTCATCCTGGATATCTGCATGAGAGCCGACTTCTATACCGTTATACAGAAGGTCCTCAAAGACTACTACCGTCTGTCCAGCAAGTTGAGTGGAATCCAGTCCGTAAACCAGCTCTACGCTGCCATCTGCTTTTTCGGCGGTAAAGGTCTTCTCTGCAGTGATTTCCTTTCCCTCTGCGTCTTTTATAGGTTCTCCGGTTTCTTTATTCATGAGAGTGCCTTTTACGGTGTACTCTTTTCCCGGGAGCAGCCCTGTATAAGTGACAGTATCAACCACAGTTGCTTTTTCATTGACAGTTCCGGTATGATTTCCGGTAACACCATCGGAAGCATTGGTATGAAGCTTGGGGAAGGTCACGGTCTGCCCTTCGTCATTGATGTTCTTATGTTCCCCGATCAGGTTATCGCCGGTATACAGCGCTTCATAGGCAACTACCTGTTTTCCTGCCAGGGCAGAAGCGTCAAAGGTATACTCCAGGTCAACGGATCCATCTGCTGTTTTGGGGCTAAACTCTTTCTTAGCAGTTACCCTCTGTTCACCGATCAGAAGCTCTTTTCCTGTCGCCTTATCCATTAATACGCCTTTCAGTGTGTATTTCTGGCCCGGCATCAGGTTTTTGTAAGATACGGTGTCAATGACCGTTACTTTGCCTGCATTGGCGATATGATCTTTCGTGCTGCTGTCTTTGGCAGTGGTTCCAATGGCCGGAAAGCGGATACTCTGGTCTTCGTCTTCCATATCTTCATGGCTTCCCACTTCCTTATCCTCATAGTACACATGCTCAAAAGCTACTACCGTCTTGCCAGCCAGGGCGCTTCCGTCAAAAGTAAAGGTAAGCTCCACAGAACCTTCTGCTTTTTCTGCAGTAAAGGTCTTCTCTGCTGTTACCGGTTTTCCATCTACCAGTAATTCTTTACCGACAGACTTGTCCATCAGGTTTCCCTTTACCGTGTATTCCTTACCTGGGATCAGCCCTTTGTAGGTAACGGCATCTACAATGGTCACTTTCTTATCCGGATTACTGCTATGGCTTCCGGTTTCCTTATCCAGCGCTGTAGTGCCGATCTTGGGGATATAGACAGTCTGTCCTTCATCTGTGATGTCCTTATGTTCTGCAATACTGGTTTCTGTCTGGAACAGTTCCTCAAATACCACCAGGGTATGCCCGGCCAGAGAAGAAGCGTCAAACGCAAAGATCACATCTACAGTTCCTGACGAAGTTTCCGGTTTGAAAGTTGTCTCAGCAGTCACTTCCTGTCCCCCGGCTTTTACAGCCTCACCAGATTTCTGATCCATCAGGATACCTTTCAGGGTATATTCGGTTCCAGGAGTCAGGTTGCTGTAGGCAACCGTGTCTGCTAACGTGATCTTTCCGGCCGCCCCGAACGGTGTCCCGGATACGGCGTCTTTTGCCGTGGTGCCGATCCCCGGGAAATAAATCGTCTGGGCCTGATCATTGATATCTGTATGTACTGCATACACAGTGTCGTTTTTTTCCAGGCTCTCAAAGACGACTATAGTCTTTCCGGCCAGGTTGCTTCCATCAAAGGTAAATGTTACATTTACAGTGCCGTCTGCAGTTTCCGGCTTAAAGCTGGTTTCTGCAGCAATCTCTTTTCCCTCAGCATCTTTTACTGGCTTTCCGGTTTCTTTGTTCATAAGAGTCCCGGTAAGCTTGTATTTCTTCCCTGGCTGCAGGTTCTTATAGGAAACTGTGTCCACCAAAGTAATCTTTTCATCTGCTTTTGCTGCATTGGAGTTTGTCTCCTGATCCATGACCTTTGTGCCGATTTCCGGGAAATGGATGGTCTGATCTTCTTCTGTGATGTCTGTATGTTCTGCGATCAGTTTTTTCTGCTGATAGAGTTCCTCGAACACAACAATATCCGTCCCGGCCAGTTTTGTACTGTCAAAAGTAAACGACATTTCTACGGTCCCATTTACTTTCTTTGCAGTAAAAGTTTTTTCCGCAGTAACCGGATTTCCCTCGTCATCCGTCACTGGTTCCCCGGTTGCCTTGTTCATGACTGTTCCCTTTAAGGTATATTCTTCTCCTTTATTCAGGTTGGTGTATTCAACCGTGTCGATGATCGTTGTATTCTCCCCGGCTGCGGCATAATGTTCTTCGGTGTCACTGTCTATCGCAGTCGTTGCGATCTCTGACAGGTCGCTGTCGTCTGTCAGCGTTCCCAGAGGAATAGTATAGTGATCCTTGTATACGGTAATTTCAATAGAAAGCAGCTTATAACCTTGATTTTCCTCACATCTCTGCTCTTCGATCAGGTATATGTCATAAGGCAGCGCCCCTTTTTCATCCTTTACCGGTACTTCTTTTTTGACAGATCCGGAAAACCATACGCCGTCTTTGGAAGTTTCTCCCCGGTTGGTATTCTGACTGTGAGGATTCCATCGGGAAGAAGTATCCACCTGGCCGTTTACATCAGAAACAACCATATGGGATTCTCCTGTAGTCTTGCTGGTGATCTTAAATGGTATATTTGCCAGACGCTCCAGAGTGCTGTCTGCGACTTTGACAAAATTCAAGTCTCCGCGTTTTACCTGGTTTTTAACTGCGCCTTCGCTGCTGTCCAGGGAAACAATTTTGCCGTCTTCCCGTATCTGAAAGGTTTTCGTCTGTGCTCCATCCGGCAGATATCCATCCGGTGCCTGGACTTCTTCAACCTCGTATGTACCATAGGGCAGCCAGTCTTTGGCAGATGTCCAAAGACCATTCTTCTCTGTTTCTACCGTTGCGATCGTTTCTCCAGGCTGGTACATCTGTCCCTCCACCAGAACTGCCTTTGCAGAACGGTTTATAACCGTAAACTTTGCGCCTCCTAAAGCGGCGCCGCCCTGAGGCTTACGCTCATTGGTTTCCAGGCTCCATTTAGCAACCCTTACACCCCCGCGGATCGCTTCATTCTTAATCCCTGTATCTGTATCTGCCATTTGGATGATCTTTCCCTGCTCCCGGATCTCAAAATTCCGGGTAATGGTTCCTGCTGATGTATAACCGGCAGGCGGAACACTTTCTTTTAACTGATAATCGCCATATGGCAGCAGATCCGCCGCTGTGCTGGCTTTTCCGTCTTTATCCGTGGTAAGGACAGCCACCGCTTCGCCTTTTTTATATTCTTTTTCTCCTACAATAACGGTTTTCTCATTCCGGGAAATGATCTGGATCTGCGCGTTTTCCAGGCTTGCATCTCCCTGAGGAGTTCTTTTGTTCAGCTCGCTGTCCCATTTTTCCACAGACACACCTCCGCGGATCACTTCATTCTTTATAGCTGTATCGGAAGTGTTCATTTGGACGATCTTTCCATTTTCCCGGATCTGAAAATCCCGGGTAGTGATTCCATTGGATGTATAACCGGCAGGCGGAGCGGCTTCTTTTAACTGATAAGTTCCGTATGGTAGGAAATCTGCCGCTGTGCCGGCCTTACCATCCTTATCCGTTGTAAGGGTAGTGATAACTTCTCCTTTCTTATAGGTCTTTCCGCCGGCCAGGATTTCCTGATCGTTCAGGGAGATGATCTGGATCCTGGCGCCTGACAGGTCTGCCTTCCCCTGGGACTCTCTTGCATTTTTTTCACCGTCCCATTTTTCTACAGCTATACCCCCGCGGATGATCTCTTCCTCACTGGACACGGATCTATAAAATACTTCGCTGGTGCTGTTTTGGGCCGTAAGCTCTGCTGTGTATGTCTGTGGATCTGTCTGATATCCGGAAGAAGCTGTTTTTTCTTTGACGGTATAAATACCCAGCGGCAGTTTTTCACTTTCTGCATTGCCATCTTTATCTGTAGTCATTGTGCCTACTATATCATTGCCGCTGTTTCGGATCTCATATACAGCTCCTTCCAGGCTTCCTTCTCCCTGTGCATCGTCTGTTTCTGCATCTTTTTTCAGAAGCCGGATAATCCCTTTCTGAGAAATCTCCGGCACGGCTGGCTGGCTGTAAGCAACTGCACTTTCACTATCTCCCTCAGATGTTATCTGGCGGACAAAAATTTCATGATTGATCAGATACCCTGCCGGCGCTTTTGTTTCCTGGATCGTTATCGTTCCCAGAGGCAGCACCGGGGTATCTTGGGATTTATAAAATTCATCTCCAGAAATCTTATATGTCTCTGATAAATGCACTTCTCCCTTTCCATCTGTTTTCATGATCCAGACCCTCTCCGGATCTATTCCCTTTGGTCCGGGATCTTTATCATAAAGTCCCTTGTAATATTTGACCGTAAACTCTGCGTCTGCCAGGGAGGGGCTTCCCTGCATTTTACCCTGATCTGTTTCTGCATCTATTTTATTTAAAAGTACACTGATCAAAGCGCTCTGAGGTTTATCCTGGCATCTGTAAACAGCCGTCTGCCCTGCTTTAACCGTAACGGATCCGGTAGACGTATCCAGAACAAATCCAGCGGGAGCCTTTATTTCCCGGATGTCGTAACTGCCCGCCGGGATATCTTCCGCTTTCCCATAGCCATTCTCGTCTGTGACCAGCTTTGCGACCTGTTCTTCTGTTCCATGGATATATACTCCGTATTCCGCGCCTGCCAGACTTCCATATGCACTGTTTCCTTCTGTCATCTCAGGATCCGCCGAAGATTTTTGTATCGCAACAGAACCATTCTGCTGACGATATCCTAAGACAGCCATTACCTGGCTTTTCTGACCGGTTTCTGAATTGTGTCCCGTATCAAAGAGCATTGCCGCGACATCTTCCGGAGGATCCGGCATGTCCATGACTTTCTCATAGGCGTCCAGGACAATTTTTACATGTGTATAATCAATGATCCCAAAACTGTCCATCCCTATCTGGTAATCGTTATAAATGTAAGATCCCATCAGATGTGTAACCGTATAATTGGAATTAAAATCTCCCTGATCGATCCCGGCCTGGTCCCATCCCGGTCCGTCATAGCCATAATATAAAATTTTAGTAATCTCATCTTTATTGTCCCTGATCTCCGTTATTTCATGGACGCCGGCATCTGGATATTTCTTCATAGGCTGAAGACAGAAGGCCGTTGATCCGTCCGCAAGGGAATAGTGTCTGGTGTGATAATTGGACCAGGGTACCTCGTCGCCTACGATCAGATCCACGATATCGTCATCGGTTGCTGCGAACAGAGAGATTTTTCTGCCGGAGGACGGATGCAAAGAATAACCTTCCGGTATCTTCAAACCTGCATAATCCGGCAGTTCGCCATAATCGTCTTCCGGCTCCGCTGGTTCAGCAGCCGATGCTTCCCTCTCATCTTCCTCAGGAGCATCCGAGACATCTTCCGGCTTATCTTCATTCTCCCCATCCTCCCCGGATTTTTCTGTATCCTTCTCGGAAAATCCGGCCTGGACACCGGTTACCTGGTCTACATTGATCTGCGTCCGGTAATTGTTTTCTTCTGACGCCGGAAATACAGCCTCTTCTCCCCCTTCTCCTGTGTCTGTCATTGTTTTATAGAAAGCAATCTGGTATCCAGCGTCTGGTATCACTTTCACATCCAGAATACTTCCCGAAGGATAGTCTAAAGATAAGGGCTGCTGTGCGGTAGCCTCACTGACATTCCCTGCCTCATCTTCTATCTGTATACACCCCTTTCCTTCTGAAACAGATACCTGCACGGCTCTTTGCTCTATCTCCTCCTGCTCCTCTGCCTTCTGTTCATTTAAAACTTCTCTGCGCTCTTCTGTCTCTGCCTCTGCGGAAACCTGCGTCAGACAAGGGAGGGAGGAAAGGCTCAGGACCGCCGCCAATATATACGCCACGGGTCTTTTTAATCTTTTCATATCTGGCTTCCTTTCTCATTTTTCCTGTTTTCAGGTACAAAAGGACACTCCGTAGAGCTCCTTCACTCTTAAATTTCCCTTTCGGGATCATTATCCCAATGGAACCACCCCTTTTCCGGCAATTAAAATTTCTGGAAAAACATCATAGATACATACGATCTGCAGTCAGTACCCATCCTGTTCTATCCATTTGTCCTGTTAAAAAATTGGATTGTACAGTGCGAACGCACTAAAAGAAATATGCTGACAGGCAGCAAAAGAAAAAATAAATGGATCATCCGGATAAAAATCCCGGATAAAAATCTGTGTAATAAAAAGGAATTATCTTAAGAAAAATAGATGATTTTAGACTTTCCGCAATGATCTGGATCGATCAGGCATAAACTTATGAATGGTAGAGAAATGCAGCCACCAGAAGGTATCTTTGCGCTTAAGATCCTTTTTCATCCTAACAGCTTTGCTTGTCAGTATATACCGGATCACGAAAAGTATCAACCGGAAACCGCAGATTTGTCCTAAAAATTTATCGACAGATTTTGAAGATTTCAGCCCCGCGGTGCTGATCCTATCAAAAAAAGTGCTGTTTTCAGCACTTTTACAATGGAAGCAACGGGGATCGAACCCGTGACCTCTCGCGTGTGAGGCGAACGCTCATCCCGGCTGAGCTATGCTTCCGAAATATGAATTTATTATACTCCTAAAAATCATAAAATGCAAGGGCGGTATTATCTTCCCCGGCGCTGCTGCGCCTTTTCAGCTCTATTTTCATAAAGATATGCAGATAGACATTACCCATAAAACTTTTATGATCAGAACCTTACAAAACTGTAGATTGTATAGCATTTAAACAAGTGTAACCAGAAATAAAGCATATCTTATACACTTGCTTTTGCATAGAAAAAAATTGCCGCAGCACAAAACCTTGCATAAACACCGGATTTAAGCATAAAAATAACCGGAGAGAACTTCTCTCCGGCCGCTTGAAAGTAAGTGGAGCATACGGGACTTGAACCCGTGACCTCCACACTGCCAGTGTGGCGCGCTCCCAACTGCGCTAATGCCCCATGCACTTTTTTTATTATAACATTTATTTTCATAAATGCAAGAAAAATTTCTTCAATTTCATAATTTTATTTCATCATTGAGCCATACCGCATCAGATACGGAAAAACAGCGCAGGCCTGCTTGCAGAAGTTTTTCTATATCCGGCGGTATATGGCGCTTACTCTATAAAACTATTCCTGGCTGATCTCCACCAGATTTCTCAGGCTCTTTCCTTCCAGGTATCTGCGCAGGTTGTCTACACAGATATCCACCACATTATCCAGGGTTACGCAAAGATGATATCCTCCTGAGACATGGGGTGTAAGGAATACCTGAGGCATATCCCACAGGGGATGATCCTCCGGCAGAGGCTCCGGATCCGTCACATCCAGGGCCGCCCCTCCCAGTCTTCCCTCTTTTAAAGCCTGGTACAGATCCTCTGTGGAAACGGTATCTCCTCTTCCTCCATTTAAGAAAAAACTTCCCGGCTTCATCTGATCAAAAAACTCTTTTCCGAAAAAGCCCTTATTCTCTTTTGAGCTTGGAAGAAAAGAAACTACCGCATCTGCCTTTGGCAGAAGTCCCTTGGTATCCTCCTGGAGATGGAGTTCGTCCACATATTCCGGGCAGGGACTGTAAGTCCTTTTAATCCCGATCACATAAGCGCCCAGGGCATGGGCCAGCCAGGCGAAGTGTTTTCCGATATCCCCCAGTCCCAGAACTATGACCGTGGTATCGCTGATAGAAGTAACCTGTCCTTCGTCTCCCCATTTATGGGCTTTCTGGTCATCCCTGTAAAGATGTAACTTTTTCTGCATAGCCAGAAGCATGGCAAACATATGCTCTGATACTGCCTGGCCATATGCGCCGCTGCAGGAAGTAAGGATCCGGTCTCCCATGATCTCCTTCTTTGCATAGGCGTCAAATCCGGCAGAATTCAGCTGCAGCCACTTCAGATTTTTTGCCTTTTTTACCATTTCCGGAGGGACATTGCCCCAAATGATCTCCGCCTGATCTACCTGCTCCTGAGTAACACTCTCAGGGTCTGAAAAAATCATCTTCTCATTCTGAGCAGTCTTTTTCAGCAATTCCCGATGCTTCCCATTTACAGGGATCACTGTCAATATTGTCTTTTCCTGCATAGACTGCCACCTTCTTTCTTTTAAAATATCTGTATATTCTTCAAGCCTCTTCCATCAGAAGATGGATCTTGTTCCGGATCCTCTGAAGGGCATTGTCAATGGATTTTGGAGATTTTTCCATCTGCCGGGCGATCTGATGGTAATCCAGTCCCTCCAGATAAAGCTCCAGGACCTGATTCTCCAACGGACTGAGTTTTTTTCTGATCCTCTCCAGCATAAGGTCTGCGTTTTCTCTGTCAATAATGATCTCTTCCGGATTCTGCTGCTTGGTGTCCTCTGTATCCTTTAAAGGACTGTTTTCCTCACTTAAGGAGATATAGGAATTTAGCGGCCTGTGCTTTTGTCTGCCTGATATCTCTATCGCCTTATAAATCTGCCTCTCCACACACAGATTAGCAAAGGTTGCAAACGAGGCATTTTTATCCGGCCGGTAGTCCCGTACCGCACGGAAAAGCCCGATCATCCCCTCCTGGATCAGATCCTCCTGTTCTCCTCCGATAAGGAACATAGCGTGGGCTTTCTTCCGGACCATCCCTTTATACTTGTCGATCAGAAACTCTTCCAGTTTCTTTTCTCCCTTCTGTGCCCGGAGGATCAGCTCCTCATCAGAAATCCCATCATACTCTTTCATCATATCTGAAACCCGTATTACTTACTTAATCTCTGTCTTACGATCTCATAGGCCAGCACTCCCGCAGCCACAGAAGCATTTAAGGAGTCGATATCTCCCTTCATGGGGATAGACGCAATGAAATCGCATGTTTCCCGCACCAGCTTGGATACGCCCTGGCCCTCATTTCCGATGACCAGCCCTATAGGACCTTTCAGGTCCAGATCATACATCCGGGTCCCTCCCATGTCTGCGCAGACAAACCAGATCCCCTCTTTTTTCAGGCTTTCAATCGTTCTAGCGATATTGGTCACTTTGGCCACAGGGGTATAGTTTAAAGCCCCTGCGGAAGTCCGGGCTACCACAGCGGTAAGTCCTGCCGCCCGGTTCTTTGGAATGATCACACCATGGGCTCCCGCCAGATTGGCAGTACGGATGATGGCTCCCAGATTGTGAGGATCTTCGATATTGTCCAGCACAAAAATGAAAGGCGGCTCTCCTTTTTTTCTGGCAGCTTCCAGTATATCCTCCACCTGAGCATAGGCATAAGCCGCTGTCTGGGCGATCACTCCCTGGTGCATTCCTGTCTGAGACATCTGGTCCAGACGTTCTTTTTTCACAAATCTGACAATGGTATCCTGCTTTTTGGCTTCCCGGAGAATCGTCCGCACCGGACCGTCCTCACAGTGTTCCAGTACAAAAAGCTTGTCAACAGTCCTGCCGGAGCGAAAAGCCTCCAGCACTGCGTTTCGTCCCTCAATATTACTTTCCTGGTACCTGTTCTCCATCTTCTTCTCCTTCCTGAAGTCCCAGCTTTACCAGCTCCAGTATCCGTTCCCACTGCTCTGTGAGATACAGATATCCCATAAGAGCTTCAAAGCCTGTAGCTCTGCGGTAATCGGACATGGTAGCGTTTTTTGCCATGGTGTAGGATTTCGCATTTCTTCCTCTCCGAAAAATTCCCATCTCTTCTTCTGTAAGGCAGGGCTTCAGTTTTTCGATGATTTCTGACTGCGCAGAGGCCTTTACCAGCCGGTTGGCCCTCTGGTTCAGTTTATTTACCTGTGTATTTCCCTTTTCCACCAAAAGAGTGCGGATCACCAGTTCATAAACTGCATCTCCGATATAAGCCAGGGTCAGAGGAGAATACGTCCGGATATCCGGCTCCTCCAGTCCGAAAAGCTCTCTGAAATATCCTAAGCTCTTTTCCATTGCACGCCTTCTCTCGTATCTTTCAGGATAATACCCATAGCGGCAAGCTGGTCTCTGATCTCATCTGCCCGCTTGAAGTTTTTCTCTTTTCTGGCCGCCTGACGCTCAGCGATGAGCTTTTCCACATCTTCGTCCAGTACTTCCTCCTCTTTATCCACCAGCAGTCCCAGAACATCACTTAATTTCACGATGGTATCGAAGAGATACTGTACAAAAGCCTTGGTGCTTTCTGTATTTCCATGGGTGTTGGCAAATTTTACCAGTTCAAAGATGGCTGCAATAGCGTCTGCTGTATTAAAGTCATCTTCCATAGCCTCTTCGTATTTTTTCACATACCCTTTTACTTCTTCCGCCAGCTTTGTCTCTTCTTCTGTCATGGTCTCCCCCTGGGCGGACCCGGCCAGACGTTTTAACTGGTCTACACAGGTGACGATCCTGTCCAGAGCATTTTTGGAAGATTCCATCAACTCTGCGCTAAAGTTCAGAGGACTTCTGTAATGAGCGTTCAGCATAAAGAACCGGAGAACCTGGAGATCATACTTCTCTCCGATCTCACGGACAGTGAAGAAGTTTCCAAGAGATTTGGACATTTTCCGGTTATCAATATTCAGGAAGGCATTGTGCATCCAGTATCTGGCAAAAGTCTTTCCATTGCAGCATTCGGACTGGGCGATCTCGTTTTCATGATGGGGGAAGATCAGATCTTCTCCGCCTGCATGGATATCAATCTCTTCTCCCAGATATTTTTTGGACATTACAGAGCACTCAATATGCCAGCCGGGACGTCCCTCTCCCCAGGGAGATACCCAGTAAGGTTCCCCTTCCTTTTTCGGTTTCCATAAAACAAAGTCTAAGGGATCTTCCTTCTGGTCTTCTCCGGAAACCTGGAGAGAGCGGAATCCGGACTGAAGGTCTTCCAGGTTCTTATGGGAAAGCTTTCCGTATTCTTTAAAGTTCTTTACCCGGAAATATACGGTGCCGTTGACCTCATAGGCAAATCCTTTATCGATGAGAGTCTGGATCATCTCGATCATACCGTCGATCTCCTGAGTTGCCAGAGGATGGGTGGTCGCCGGCTTTACGTTCATGTCTGCCATATCTTTTTTACACTCTTTAATATAGCGGGTAGAAATTTCTTCGGCGCTGACACCCTCTTCGATAGCTTTTGCGATGATCTTATCGTCTACGTCAGTAAAGTTTGATACATAGTTGACCTCATAGCCTTTATATTCCATATATCTGCGCACAGTATCGAAAACGATCATAGGTCTGGCGTTTCCGATATGGATAAAATTATAGACCGTAGGCCCGCATACATACATTTTCACCTTTCCCTCTTCCAGAGGAATGAATTCTTCCTTTCTCTTTGTCAGGGTATTGTAGATCTTCATGAATTTTCTCCTTTTCTCCTTGCATTTTCCAATTCTAATCTGTGCTCCTCCTCGGCCTTTTCTCTGGCCCTGCGGCACATTTCTTCTTTTTCTCTCATATCCTGGAGTTCATAGTGCATTTTCTGAAGTTCTGAACGCAGCCGTTCATTTTCCCTCTGCAGGACATGGATATCGTCCAGTGTAGGATCCGGCAGATGTACCTGATCCATATCCACTCTGGGCACTTTCTTGTTTTCTCTTCTTACTACTCTTCCGGGAACCCCTACTACCGTGCAGTTCGGCGGTACTTCCTCCAGCACTACGCTGCCTGCTCCGATCTTGGAATTCTCTCCGATGGTAAAAGACCCCAGGATCTTGGCGCCTGCGCTGACCATTACATTATCCTTCAAAGTGGGATGGCGTTTTCCGGTTTCTTTTCCGGTTCCTCCCAGGGTCACGCCCTGGTACAAGGTCACATTATCGCCGATAATAGCCGTTTCACCTATGATCACTCCGGCCCCATGATCGATAAACAGTCCTTTTCCTATTTTTGCCCCTGGATGGATTTCAATACCTGTTTTCCTGGCTGCTCTCTGAGAAATCCATCTGGCCAGGAAATAATGCCCCTTTTCGTATAATTTATGGGCCCTCCTGTACTGGATCATCACACGGAAACTGGGATACAGCAGCACCTCAAGAGGAGACTTTATGGCCGGATCCCGTTCCTGGATCACCTGAAATTCTTCCTTAATATGTCCGATAAATCCCATTTTTCTCACCTCGATCCTAAAACATATTGTCTGCTGTCCTCAAGATCGATCGTCCTTTTATTATAATCGGGATCCTGAGCAGCAGCCCTATTTTTCAAAAAAGAAAGTCCCTATATCCCAAGGGACATAGAGACGAATATTTCCGCGGTTCCACTCTATTTGAAGACAAAAGTCTTCCGCTTCTTACCCCGTAACGCTGGTCTGCGTGCCCGGCTGTATTCCTGCTGGAACAGTCACCGGACCGGCTCCCGAATGCACTTTCCCGGATTTCTCTATAAAAGGGCTTTCAGCCGGCGGCCCCTTCTCTCTGGATAAATCTCATCCGGTACTCTTTTCGTTCTCCGCCTTTCCATATCTTCTATTAGTTTATTCATAAATCCCTGGTTTGTCAATAGGAAACCAGGCAGAAACCTGCCGTATAAAAAGAAGGGAATCCTTCCCTTTTGCGGAAAAGACTCCCTCTCCTCTATATCCGATGTGCGGAGGATAATAGAATTCATGTAGGAACAGGATCAGCAGATGCCCTGAGCCAGCATTGCGTCTGCAACTTTTTCAAATCCGGCTGCGTTGGCTCCCACTACATAGTTGCCTTCATGACCGTATTTCTTAGCTGCGTCAGCCATGTTGTGGCAGATATTTACCATAATGCCTTTCAGCTTCTCATCTACTTCTTCAAAGCTCCAGCTTAAACGCTCGCTGTTCTGAGACATTTCCAGAGCGGAAGTAGCTACGCCGCCTGCATTTGCAGCTTTGCCAGGTGCGAACAGAATGCCGTTTTCCTGTAAATATTTGGTAGCTTCCAGAGTAGTAGGCATATTGGCGCCCTCTGCTACAGCAAAGCAGCCGTTGGCAACTAACTGTTTTGCATCCTCGATACCCAGTTCGTTCTGTGTAGCACATGGAAGAGCTACATCACATTTTACGCTCCATACTCCCTTGCCTTCATGATATTCAGCGTTTGGTCTGTAGTTCTTGTACTCTGTCAGACGGGCACGTTTTACTTCTTTGATCTCTTTAAGAGCTTCCAGATCAATACCTTCCGGATCGTAAACCCAGCCTGTGGAATCAGAGCAGGTAACCGGCTTAGCGCCTAACTGATAAGCTTTCTCGATCGCGTAGATCGCAACATTTCCAGCACCGGATACTGCAACGGTCTTTCCAGCAATATCTTTGCCGTTGATCTTCAGCATTTCTTCTGTCAGGTACAGAAGGCCATATCCTGTAGCCTGTGTTCTTACCAGAGATCCGCCGTATGTGAGTCCTTTTCCTGTAAGAACGCCTTCATAAGCGTCACGGATCCTCTTATACTGTCCAAACAGGTATCCGATCTCTCTTCCGCCTACACCGATGTCCCCGGCAGGTACGTCTGTATCTGCACCGATGTGACGATATAATTCTGTCATAAAGCTCTGGCAGAACGCCATAACTTCTCTGTCTGATTTGCCCTTCGGATCAAAGTCAGATCCACCTTTGCCTCCGCCGATCGGCAGGCCTGTCAGGGAGTTTTTGAAGATCTGCTCAAAACCAAGGAATTTAATGATTCCCAGATATACAGAAGGATGGAATCTCAGTCCGCCCTTGTATGGTCCGATGGCGCTGTTGAACTGTACACGGTAGCCTTTGTTTACATGTACATTTCCATTGTCATCAACCCAGGGAACACGGAACATGATCACTCTTTCAGGCTCTACCAGGCGCTCCAGAAGAGCTGCTTTGCGGTATTTTTCCTCATTTGCCTCTACAACCGGCTTTAAGGATTCCAGTACTTCTCTTACTGCCTGATGAAACTCAGGCTCCCCCGGATTTTTCTTTTCAACTAATTCAATTACCTCATCTACGTATGACATGGCTTTCCTCCTGTTGTTTCACATTTTTTACTCTGTGTTGTATTATAAAGCCTTTATAGATAATTTGCAAGTTTATTTTTCCATTCCTGCATATTATTTAATTATATCTGTTATTCCAGATTATTATAATGTTTTTTTGAATCCTTTTTATTTCTTTGTTTCATTTCCTTTATCTTTGTAAATCAAAGCTGTTTAAAAGCGCTCTGCGCCGTTTTTCTTATGCTTTTTCTTGTATCTCCCAGGCTCAGCGGCTATAATATTTCTGAAAGAGGTAAAACATTATGATCGTTTATGAAGATTATCATTTTGGGGAGCCCAGGGAGATCTCTCTGTACCATATCCGGGAATTCAGCCATTTTGCCCATCTTCACAGAAGCTATGAACTTCTCCGTCTGAAAAGCGGAAAACTCATGGCGACAGTAGACGGAAGAGAATTTCTTATGGAGCCGGGAGATCTTATCCTCATTCTACCCTATGAGATCCATTCTTATACCAATCTGGGAGGGGCTCAGTGCCAGGTAAATGTATTTTCTCCCGACTACATTGAAGAATTTCATAAGATGACAGCCAAAAAGGCCCTGGACTGTCCGGTCTTCCATCTGGAAGATCAGGTTTTTTTCCACATGGAAAAGCACCTGTTTATAGACAGTTCAAAGCCTTTATACTGTAAATCCTGTTTATATTATATTGCCGCCCGGCTCCTGGATGAGTCAGGACTTTCGCCAAGAAAGGCGCCTGCCTCAGATCTGCTCCACCAGATCCTGATCTATGTCCAGGAACATTATCTGGAAGAGCTTACCCTTCAGGATCTGGCAGTCCGCTTAGGATACAACCGGATGTACATCTCCAGATTTATTAACAGCCATCTGAACCTTTCCTTTACAGATCTGGTAAATCAGCACCGGATCAATTACGGCGCTCATCTTCTGAAGACCACAGATACGCCCGTCAGTGACATTGCCTTTGCCTGCGGCTATAACAGTCTCCGGTCTTTCAACCGGTGTTTTAAAGAAATCCATCATATGACCCCCAGGGAATACCGCAGTCACTGATCCTTCTGTCTGGATCAGTCTTCCTGTTCCCCGGCTGTCTGCTGCCTGCAGCAGCCCTGGCAGGAGGGCATGCTCCTGTCATCTCCCATCAGATCCTGAACGCTGGTAAGGGCGCATACTGCATGGGCAGAGATTCCCTCCATACTGCCGGTAAATCCCAGCCCTTCCTCTGTAGTAGCCTTAATATTCACCTGGTTTTCCTCCAGATGAAGAGCCTGGGCTACATTTTTGATCATCGTGTCTATATAAGGGAGCAGCTTCGGCTTCTGGGCAATGATGGTTGCATCAATGTTATTGATCACATACATATGCTCCTCCAGAAGTTTCCCCACATGCTGAAGAAGGAGGATACTGGAGATCCCTTTATACTTTGGATCGGTATCCGGAAAATGTCTTCCGATATCCCGAAGAGCCGCCGCTCCTAAAAGAGCGTCCATGATAGCGTGGACCACCACGTCTGCGTCTGAGTGCCCTAAAAGTCCCTTATCCCAGGGGATATTTACTCCTCCAAGGATAAGGTCTCTTCCCTCTGTCAGCTTATGAACATCATATCCCATTCCTACTCTTATCATAATCTGTCTCCTGTTCTGCAATTCCTGCTTTTTATCTTTTACTGTATACATCTTTCATTTTCTCTGGCACCACCGCTGTTGCAGAAATCTATACTATCTGCTCATCCCAGGGCCACATCCAGGATCATCATCAGAACAAATCCTGCGGCAAATCCGATGGTTCCGATATTGCTGTGTTCCCCTTCACTGGTTTCCGGGATCAGCTCTTCCACCACTACATAAATCATAGCCCCCGCGGCGAAGGCCAGGAGATAAGGAAGAAGAGTCTGGATAAAACTGAATAAAACTATGGTAAGCACAGCTCCCAATGGCTCTACAGCCCCGGAAAGGGTTCCGTAAAGAAAGGCCCTTCCTTTTCCAACCCTCTGCTCGCTTTTCAAAGGCAGAGAAATGATCGCTCCTTCTGGAAAATTCTGTATGGCGATCCCCACTGACAAAGCCATAGCCCCCGCCAGAGTGATCTGGGCGCTGTCTGCCATCATTCCCGCAAATACCACGCCTACCGCCATTCCCTCGGGAAAATTATGAAGCGTCACTGCCAGCACCAGCATAGTGGTCTTTTTCAGGTTACTCTTCCGGCCTTCCGGTTTCGTCTCACCCAGATGTAAATGGGGTACCAGACGGTCCATAGCCAGAAGAAAAAAAATCCCTAAAAGAAAACCTGCCGCCGCCGGAACGAAAGCAAATTTTCCCATAGAGTCTGACATATCCATAGCTGGGATCAGCAGGGACCACACAGAAGCCGCCACCATCACCCCGGAAGCAAATCCCAGAAGACCTTTCTGGACCAGGGGCTTTAGTTCATCCTTCATAAAGAACACACTGGCAGACCCCAGGCAGGTCCCGAGAAACGGGATCATAATTCCTATAAAAAGTTCCATGTCCATCTCCTTTATTAAGTTTTCTGTTTCGTTGTTTTACATCATGATATCATATTCCGGAACAGAACGCATGAACTTTTTTGCTTTATGATTAGGATATGCAGATTTATAGGATTTGACTCAAAAAGCTGCCCCGCAGATAAAAATTGATAGTTTTTGTATGATATGACAAAATTTCTGTCTCCCATGCAAAAACATTCTCCCTTTAAAGGAAACATGCTACAATCTCCTTATAAGAAATTATTCAGGAGGCGGGCTTATGGTCAAAAAAGAATCTTATGAAAATCCCAGGATCCCCAGATATCCCAATACCGGCTTTCAGAAAGCTCTGAATCTTTTTTCTATTCTCGCACTGGTCCTGACTTTCCTCTATCCTTTACTGAAATGGAATCAGATTCCGGATACCATCATTACCCACTGGGGATTCAGCGGCCAGCCGGACGGCTGGGGGCCAAAAGGCACGATCTGGATCATACCGGTAGTCAGTCTGGTCCTCTATCTGCCTCTGACCATACTGGAAAAGTTTCCCTCTGTCTGGAACGTGCCTGTCAGAACTACGCAGAAAAATCAAAAGTGGGTCTATCAAAACATAAAAACCATGCTGATCCTTATGAAATTTCTCATGACAGCAGAATTTACCGTCATTACATACCACAGTGTTCAGGAAAAAAATCTGAGCGCTCTGCATACAGTCCTGTTTCTGGTCTTCCTTTTCGGTTCCATGATCTTTTTCATTATAAGGAGCGTCCGAAAACCCCCAAAAAACTACCGCTAAGAAACAGTCCCCTGGTTCTTTATCTTTTCCAACAGGACCTAATATCTCCCTCCGCATAAAAAAACACCTGGAAAATATCTGGTCTGCCAAGAGTCCCAGACACTTTCCAGGTGTGCATTCTATTCTTTTATCTCTTATTTCTGTCCGTAATAAGCGTTGGCTCCATGTTTTCTGTAATAATGTTTATCCTGAAGTTCCTGTGGCGCCGGCTGTACTCTTGGATTGATCATCTCGCATCTTGCCGCCATCTTGGCTACCTCTTCCAGCACTACTGCGTTATGGACTGCTTCATGGCCGTCTTTGCCCCAGGTAAAAGGACCGTGGTTTTTACACAGGACTGCCGGAACTGCCTCATAATCTTTATCCTTAAAATAGTCTGCGATAAGGACTCCTGTATTCTTCTCATAAGCAGTGTCGATCTCTTCTTTTGTGAGACATCTTACACAGGGGATCTCTCCGTACATATAGTCTGCATGAGTGGTTCCGTAGCAGGGAATCCCTCTTCCTGCCTGAGCCCAGCTTGTAGCCCATGGAGAATGAGTGTGTACAACGCCGCCGATCTTTGGGAAAGCCTTATAAAGCTCAATATGGGTAGGAGTGTCAGAAGACGGATTGTATCTGCCCTCGATCTTGTTTCCTTCCAGATCCATGATCACCATATCCTCTGGAGTCAGCTTGTCATAATCCACTCCGCTGGGTTTAATGGCGAAATAGCCTGTTTCTCTGTCGATCTGGCTTACATTGCCCCAGGTAAAGGTTACCAGACCATACTTAGGCAAAAGCATATTTGCCTCATAGACTGCTTTTTTTAACTCTTCTAACATTTTAATTTTCCTCCTTTTTCCTTCTGTCTTTTACCGAATTTCTTACGATCAGTTCCGGCTGGATCAGCCTGGGGATCTGACTTTTCTCTTCCGGAACCTCCCGGATTTTTTCCAGCAGCAGTTCCGCCGCCATCTCCCCTAGTTTTTCCTGGGGGTGTACGATAGTGGTAAGAGAAACATCCCCTCCGGCCATCACAGAATTATCGTATCCTGTAATAGAAATATCCTCCGGCACATTTTTCCCCATTTCCCGCAGAACATGTACCACGCCTACCGCGATCTGATCATTATAGCACACGATCCCGTCTACAGGAAGGCCCTGATCCAGAAGCAGTTTCGTCATCAGGCCCGGCTTAGTCTTTCTGTCCTCTGTATGGAACCAGATCACCCGGTCCGGATCATAACTGAATCCTGCCTCCTGAAGGGCTTTTACATATCCTTTATGGCGCTCCTGCCCCTGAAGATCATCTGCCTTAAAAATTCCCAGAAGATCTTTATGACCCATATCCAGAAGATATTTTGTCACCAGGTAGCCGCCCTGGCAGTCATCCATAAGGATATGGGGCTTGTCCTTCATCTGGGAATAGACCCCCTGGATAAAAACATAAGGGATCTGATACTTGTCCAACATCCCATACAAGTTCATATGCCTGCACAGGATCTGACTTTTGGCCGGCTCGATGATCAGACCATCGATGTCTTTGGTCAGGATATCCTCCAGCACCTTAGCCTCCTTTGTCCTGCTGTTGGCTGTGTTCTTCAGGATAATACTATAGCCGTTTTCTGTAAGCACCCGGTCCATCCCCTGGATCAGTCTGGGAAAAATATAATCTGATATGTAAGTGGTGATCACTGCGATGTTTTTAGACTGCTTCAGATGGCCCATCCGCTGAGAACAGAAAGTCCCCCTTCCATGCTCCGCCACGATATATCCCTCCTGGCCCAGGATGGAAAGGGCCTTTCTCACGGTATGTCTGCTGATATGATATTTCTCAGAAAGCTGGTTTTCCGAAGGCAGCTTCTCACCGGCTCTGATCTTTCCGCTGAGGATTGCTTCTTTTAATTCCTCCATCAGCACATAATACTTTGTTTTTCCGCTTTCCTGTGTCATAATCTGCTCCTTTTGTAATCATTCTACAACTTGTACGGTCCTCTTAACAAGTTGTTCTTATTCCTTTTTCAGAAACTTTTCTTCCCTGATCTCCACCAGGATAATATCCTCTCCGATCTGACGGATACAGGAATAAGGGATCACATATTCACTGGTAGGGCCGAAAAATCCGCACATTTTTCCCGGAAGAGGTACGATCAGCGCCTGAATGCAGCCGGTCTTACAGTCAAATTCTACATCCAGCGGACAGCCCAGGGTCCTGCAGGAGCAGATATTGATCACTTCTTTTTGTCTAAGCTCACAGACACGCATAAAAAATCCCCTGTGCCATAACCTGTTAATATAGATTATGTGCACAGAGGCAGTATGGTTACCCGTTATCTGTCCATTTCCAGCTGGATGCCGGTATTTTTGTGATTTTTTATGATCCGGTCGATCTCTTCCAGACCGCAGGAAGGCAGATCTCCCGGGATCGTATTCTTCACGGAACTGGTAGCATTGCCATATTCCAACGCCTCCTGGCAGTCAAAATCATGGGCCAGCAATCCATAGAGCGCGCCGGAAATATAAGCGTCGCCGCTTCCGATCCGGTCTACCACTTCAATATTCCGGTAAGGCTCCTCCTGATAGAACTTGTCCTCTTTCGCGTTATAGATCACGGATCCGAACGTATGCACCTTTGGACTGTGAACGATCCTCTGGGTGGAAGCCACGATAGACAGCGGATATTCCCTTGCGAAGCTCCGCATGATCTGATATACATCTCCTTCTTTTAAGAAGGTCAGCTTTGCAGTCTCCTCAGAGCAGAAGAAAATATCCACGTAGGGAAGTATTCTTTCAATACACTCTTTTGCTTCAGGTCCGGTCCAGAGATTCCCCCGGAAGTTTACATCAAAAGAGATCAATGTGCCGTTTTCCTTAAAACGCTTCATCATCTCAATGGCGACTTTCCTGGTGTTTTCAGAAAGCGCCAGGGTAATACCGCTGGTATGGAAGCATCTTGTGGAAGAAAACATAGATTCCGGCAGTTCCTCCAGAGAAATCTTACAGAAAGAAGCATGCCTCCTGTCGTATACTACACTTGGTTTTCTCGGATAAGCCCCATCTTCATAATAATAAATTCCAAGACGGGCGTCCTGGTCATGGTCATAAACCAGATAGTCGTCGCTGACCCCGCAGAAGCGGACACGGTTTTTCGCATAGGTTCCCAGCGGATTTGCCGGAAGCTTGGAAATGATCCCGGTACGTAGTCCCAGAAGAGACACCCCGGATACTACGTTAAGCTCCGCTCCTCCTACCTGTTTCTGAAAAGTTTCCCCTCTCACGATCCTTTCATTATTCGGCGGCGAAAGCCGCAGCAATATTTCCCCCATTGACAACAGATCAAAATCTTTTTTCATAGTCCTGCACCTCCATTATTTTCCTTACTCTATGATCCATCCGTTCAGAAGACGGCTGGAAGTCCATCTCTTTGGCCCGATGGATCCTGAATGATAAAAAAGTGCCCTGAGAAACCTGCGTAATAAATATATTTGTTTCTCAGGGCGCCCCTTTCTATTTAAATGTTCCCCAATGGCATAAGGGTTTTCATTTATCTGTATTTAATTATCTCTGTACACGGCCTGAACCGTCGCCGCCTGCCAGTTTCAGGACTTCGTCCATGGAAACCATGTTGAAATCACCTTCGATGGAATGTTTCAGGCAGGAAGCAGCTACTGCGAATTCAATAGTCGCCTGAGGATCGTATCCGTTTAGGCATGCGCAGATCAGTCCGCCGCCGAAGGAATCGCCGCCGCCTACACGGTCTACGATATGCATTTTATATTTTTTGCTGAAGTAGTAGTCCTTTCCGTCATAAAGCATAGCAGACCAGTTATTGTCGTTTGCAGACAGGGACTCTCTCAGTGTAATGGCAACTTTCTGGAATCCGAAACGGTCAGCCAGCTGTTTTGCCACATCTTTATAACCTTCACGGTTTACTTCACCCTGAGTTACATCTGTGTCTGCAGCTTTAATGCCGAATACATCTGCCGCGTCCTCTTCGTTAGCGATGCATACATCCACGTACTTGCACAGTTCGCCCATAACTTCGCCGGCTTTTTCCTTAGACCACAGTTTGTTTCTGTAGTTTAAGTCGCAGGAAATAGTAGCTCCTGCTTCTTTTGCAGCTTTGCAGGCTTCCAGACAGATCTTTGCTACTTCGTCGTTAAGGGCTGGAGTAATACCTGTGAAATGGAACCATTCTACGCCTTCAAAAATCTTCTTCCAGTCAAAGTCAGAGGAAGAAGCAGTTGCGATAGAAGAACCTGCGCGGTCGTAAATAACTTTGGAAGGTCTCTGGGAAGCGCCTTTTTCCAGGTAATAGATACCTACTCTGTCTCCGCCTCTTACGATATCTGTTGTATCAACGCCGTATTTTCTCAGAGAATTTACAGCGGCCTGTCCGATCTCATGTTTTGGAAGCTTGGTAACAAACTTTACGTCAAAACCATAGTTTGCCAGAGACACTGCAACATTTGCTTCTCCGCCGCCGTAGGTTGCTCCAAAGGTATCTGCCTGAACAAAACGATAATATCCTTCCGGGGCCAGTCTTAACATAATTTCACCAAAAGTAACAACTTTCTTTGCCATGATCGTTTCTCCTCTATTTCTCTATGTTTCTTATTTATTTCTGATCTGAGCCGCCAGTTTTACAGCTTCTTCTGTCAGTGCTTTGATCTCGTCAAATTTTCCTGCTTTTACCAGATCGCCTTTTACCATCCAGCTTCCGCCGCAGGCTACGATCTTGTCGCAGCTTAAGTAGCTCTCCAGGTTCTTTGCGTTTACACCGCCGGTAGGCATGAATTTCAGGCCTACATAAGGAGCTGCCATAGCTTTGATGGTAGCTACGCCGCCGAACTGTTCAGCAGGGAAGAATTTTACAACCTTTAATCCTCTCTTAACAGCCTGCGCTACTTCAGAAGGTGTGATGCAGCCCGGGAATACAGGAATATCTTTGCTCAGACAGTAATCTACGACCTCGGGATCGAATCCCGGGCTTACGATAAATTTTGCTCCTGCTGCTACAGCCCTGTCTACCTGATCGATGGTCAGAACAGTACCTGCTCCTACAAACATATCCGGATACTCAGAAGCCATGATCTTAATAGATTCCTCTGCTGCATCTGTACGGAAAGTTACCTCTGCACAGGGAAGTCCTCCCTCTACTAAAGCTTTTGCCAGAGGAGCTGCATCTTTTGCGTCCTCCAGGACCACTACCGGCACTACGCCTAACTGGGCAAATTTTTCTGCTGCTGTACTCATAATATTTCCTCCTTATACGCTTTTTTGTTTCATATTATGGAATGCTGTTTCGTCATGTGGTATGTCTTTATCTGCATTATACTCCCCCTCCGCCAAAAGTCAAGGCTTTTTTTCCAGTTGCCACATTTCCTGGAAAGTGATACAATAGCGCCGGAATCATTCTTAAATCTTTACAAACAGGAGTGTTTGATCATGGAAGATAAAAATCCTATCCAGGTAGCTGACCGGCTGTTTCTTGTGCTGGAAACACTGGCCGACACAGGTTCTGTCACGCTGGCTGAACTCTGCCGCCAGTTAGGCCTGAATAAAAGCACCCTTCACCGCCTGCTCAGCTCCCTGATCTATATGGGCTACGTCAAACAGGACAGTGAAACCGGAAAGTACAGCCTGACTTTAAAGCTCCTTGGCCTTTCCAACAAACTGCTTGGTCATATGGATATCCTGGACGCTGTCCGTCCAAGTCTGAAATCTCTTGCTGAAGAAACAGGCGAGACCGTACATTTCGTCCAGCTGGAAGGCACAGAAGCAGTATATATCTACAAGGAGGAATCCACTCAGAACTCTGTCCGCATGGTATCTAAAGTAGGAAACCGGATCCCTCTTTACTGTTCCGGTGTGGGAAAAGCCATGGCTGCAGATATGGAAGAGCCTCAGATCCAGTCTATCTGGAACAACAGCACGATCCGAAAACTGACACCTCATACGATTATTGATTATAACCAATTCCTGGATAAAATTAAAGAAATAAGGGAAAAAGGGTATGCTCTGGATGATGAGGAAAACGAACTGGGAGTCCGGTGCATTGCCGTAAGTATCCCGGACTATCTCGGACGTCCCCGGTATGCTTTTTCCATTTCCGCTCCCGTGGCCCGCATGACCGATGAACGGATCCGCAAATTATCGGCCATTGTGCTGAAAACGAAAAAAGAAATGCTGTCAGCCATGAGCTGACAGCATTTCTTTTTCAGATATTTCACTGATCAATTCTCGACAATACATGAATATCTCCTGCAAAAGCAGACATTTTCCAGTCACCGCCGTTTTTAACCACCTGGTACCGGCATTCCTGGGTCATAAGCTGCAGAGGTTCGCCCTGCACTCTCACATAATAGGTTTCCCTGGTAGTCACGATACAATTATTTTCATCTGAATATTCCGCCTTTACGATTTCATAAGAATCCAGCTGCTCCTCAATTCCCCTTTGCACATAGGCTTTCTGCTCTTCATAAATACTGCTTCCAGGCAGAAGACAGTCTTCAATATAAGAAAAATCCATGTTTGTCATAGCATCATCAAAGTTTTTCATATATTTTTCTACAACCGCTTCCGGGCCGTCTGTATACAATACATCTGCGTCTACGCTAAGCAGCGTGTTTGGGGTATATACATATTCGCACTCTCCACCGTATTCAAGACTGCGGTATCCTACCTGAATATCTGCCTGATCTGTAATCTCTGCTCCGGAAGTATCTTCATATTCCAGAAGATACAGTTCTTTTTCCATGCGGTAAATTTCATCATAGATCCCTTCCATGCCATATACATCCTGACTGTTATAATATTTGCCGCCTGTCTGCTCTGCGAGCTCTTTTACGCCAGAGTAATCTGCATCTCCGATTCCAATAATAAATACTGGAATGTGATAGCGGTTTGCCAGATTGATCACATCATCTGCCGAACACTGGCTGTAATTATCCAGTCCGTCTGTAAAGGCGATCACACATCTTGCTCCGGTCTGAGAGGCCGCTCTGCCTACCGCCGTATACAGGGCGTCATACAAACTGGTCATATTGTCTGTATGCAAATCATTAATCGCGGCAATAAGTGTATCCGGATCACTGGTAAATTCTTTTTCCAGATAAACCCCATTTGAAAACGCCGTCAGTTCAACCATATCGCCGGCCTGGAACTGCACGCTGTTTACAAAGTTTTTCATAATGCTCTGGGCCTCTGCCATAGGGCTGCCTGACATGCTGTCGCTTACGTCTGCGACCATATCTACCTTCAGCGCTTCCTGTTCATTTAACTGATTTACTGCCGTCACAGTCTCTTTTATGTACTGAGCATTTGCGTCTTTTTTATTGATATAGAAGAAGGAACTTTCTAAATCTTCAGGAACTTCCCCTGTATCTGAATTTAAAATTTGCAAATATAGTTTTACTTTTGGGAAATCTGATGCATCCACCTGTTGAACACTGACAGACAAAGGATTCTCAGGTTCTATATACATATAAACGGTCGCATCCATCTTAGCAAATGCTTCTTTGAAAGCCGCGTAATCCTTTCCATTCTCGGCAGACTCCAGACTATCTAAAGTTTTCATATTTTCTTCATATCCGGCTTTTACATCTGCATCGGCATTCTCCAGGTCTAAAGATTCATACAATTCCATCCGCTCCTGAATATAAGCGTCATTGGCGCTGATCAGATCTTCCCTGGCCTGCTCTGCCTGGTCATATAAGGCAAGTGCCTCCGACGCTCTTTCTTCATTGATCGCCGTTTCGCATGCGGTAAGAGCTTCAACATAGGCTGAATATTTTACCTCATCTAAATTATAAGTTTCCTTTTCATTTTCCAGATGTTCAACGTCTTCTTTACATTCCTGAAAGTTTTCCGCTTCCGTCTTAATATCTTTTAATTCATGGATAAGGTCATTTTTCTCCGAAAGATCCAGGATTCCCGTTGATCTCCATTGGTCTTCCAGACTGTCCGCCTGCTCCGTATATTCCGGGATCTGCAGCTTCTCGATCTCTGAAACAACTTTTTGCCGCTGATACTCCGGCAGCAGCAGAAGTCCCCCCGCCGCTGCCGCGGCGGCAAGAACGATCACAGCCAGCACAGCAGCGATAACCGGTATTTTAGATTTTTTCTTAGCTGCCGTATTTTGCTTAATATTTTTTAACCCCTGATCATTTTTAAGCCCCGCAGGTATCTCCGCCTTCTCCACCTTAGCGCCGCAGTTCATACAAAATTTATCCCCTGGTTTTAATTCTTTTCCGCATCTTTTACACTTCATCTTACTTCTTTTTCTCCTTCGATAAATTTTCTTATTCCATTTCCTCCGGAAGCAGGCCGAACCCTTCTGCGATCCCTTTAGCGTCAGCCTCTGCCCATCGGTCGATCAATCCTCCCTCTGCCGCCTGCTTTCGGACCTCTTCCACTGTATGGAAACCATGCTCAATGATAAAACCGGGAACGCCTGCCTCGGCAGCTCCCCGCAATACCCCATAATAATCGCCGTTATTCCCGGTTCTTCTGCAGATAGTACCCGGGGTATCCAGGCTGTCATTTAAGGCATCAGACCATTCTAAGAGACTTTCACCGTCCATATTGGTCTGGAACGTATCCTGAGAAGAAAGTCCTGTTTCCCTGTACATCTGTGCGATATTTTTTCCTATGGAATTTCCTGTCTTTAATGCCGTTTCCTGCTGACACGCTATCTGATTAGCAATTATGATAGGTTTATTGATCCCAACAGGCTGAAAATAAGTATCAAATCCATTCGCTCCATCAAGATTTGCATTTGTATGCAGTGATAAAAACAGATCAGCCCCTTGCGCGGCCTTCCCTCTTAAAGAAATATGGGAATTATCTAACGTTTCATTACTATATCCGTCAATCGTAATTGTTTCTGTATCTCTTGTCAGGTAGGCGCTGATCCCATAATCTTCTTTCAGGATCTTCTGTAAGGTTTTTGCGATTTCCAAAGTAACGTCTCCCTCACAGTAATAGATACCTGTATCTGTGATAACCTCATTGACGCCTCCGAAATGACCTGGATCGATACATATCCGTATATCTGTCTGAAGTACGGTTTTAGGCGCTTCCTCTACTTCTGTATCTTTTTTTGTTTCCTCCGGTCCATTTTTCTCTTCTGTTTCTGCTTTTTCCTCCTCTGCGGTTTTTTCCCCGGATTTCTTTGCCTGTACTTCCGACTCTTTCATCTTCTCCCCTGTTGCCGGCATTTCTCTGCTTATTTCCCCACCTTCTGTTTTTTCACATCCTGTCAGCAGCAGTAATCCTGACAATAAGATTGCCGCACAAACAGTATATCTCCGTCCTTTCACTTATCTCCTCTCCTCCATGCAAGTTCATTTAAATCTATTATAATAAAAATCCCCTTCCGAATGCAAGTATACCTGACGCTTAATCAAAGAAACGGAGCTGTCTGTCTGACAGCCCCGTCATATTTTATATCCTGTTTTTATTCATATCTGACAATTTCTTTTTTCAATCTTTTCATGATCCTCTTTTCCAGCCGGGAGATATAAGACTGGGAGATCCCCAGCAGATCTGCCACTTCTTTCTGGGTCTTTTCTCTGCCGTCCGGCATATTGATCCCAAACCGCAGCCGTACAATAGTTTGTTCTCTTTTTGTCAGTTTCCCGATAGCTTTTCCCAGAAGATTTCTTTCCACCTCATTCTCAATATCCTTATAGATTACATCCTCGTCTGTTCCCAGGATATCCGAAAGGAGCAGTTCATTCCCGTCCCAGTCCACATTCAGAGGCTCGTCAATAGAGACCTCCAGCTTTGTCTTGCTGTTTCTCCGCAGATACATGAGGATCTCGTTTTCTATACACCGGGAAGCATAGGTAGCCAGCTTGATCTTTTTCACCGGATTAAAAGTATTGATGGCCTTGATCAGACCGATAGTCCCGATGGAGATCAGGTCTTCTACCCCCACTCCTGTATTATCAAATTTTTTAGCAATATAGACAACCAGACGGAGATTATGCTCGATCAGGGTGGATCTGGCTTCCTGATCCTCCTGGTTCTGGAGTCTCTCGATCTGAGCGCTTTCCTCTTCCGGGGATAAAGGCGCTGGCAGGACCTCTGCTCCTCCGATATAATGGAGTTCATTCCCTGCCGGCAGTAAAAATCCTGTAAACCTTGAAAACTGAAATCCTTTTTTCATACAAACATCCATATTCACAAAACTCCTCCTTAACTAACTGTCCAGAATCTTGGGACTGATGATCATCTCGAATTTTCTGTAAGGAGACAGGGGAGCGGCAGATAGTCCTATAGCGGCCTGGGAGATACTTTTTTTCCTTCCCTCCCAGAAGATCTCCAGCCGGTCTGCAGTCACCACAGGGAGCAATCCTTTTTCACAGCCCAGGGCTGTATAAAAGATAAATCTGGGATTCAGGCTTCCCAGATCCTCTCCTTTGATATTGTTCAGACTACAGAAGCTTTCCAGCGCCTCCCGCTGCTTTTTCTCCAGCATACTGGAAAATCTGTCTTTTTCCATGACGCATACCGGTTTTCCGGTATTCCTGTCAGTCAGGCAGTTTCCTGTATCCAGCAGTCCTTCTAATTCCATTTTCTGTCCTCCGGTCTCCAGGACCACCCGGCACCGGGAAACAGCTTTTCCTTTTAAGTATTTAAAGAGTCTTATGCTTGTGTCCAAAATCCAATAAGCGGTAAATGTGATCGTAAAAAAAATCAGGATTCCTTTTCCCGCCTGAAGAGGCAGCGCGTACAACAGTCCTCCAAGCAAAAAAGATATGCCCCAGCAGGTCAATAGGCCGGCGAGCAGTTCTTTTCCCCTTCTAAGGCCGCAGCCCAGCCGGACCATCACCAGGGAGGTCCCAAGGGAAAAAATCAACATGTTTCCTGTATTGATCTCTTTTGCAGTCCAGAAAAACAGGGAGATCAAAGCGGCTCCCGCCAAAGCTCCCCCTAAAGCTCTCCAGGGTCTGGCAGTCCCCTGAAGGATCCGGTTTGTCAGGCAGAGAACCAGGAAATCCATAAAAAGATTTACTACGAAAAACACATCTATGTAAAATTCGTAGTACACAAAACACCCCCTAAACCTCTACATGACTCTCTTACTTATCTGGAATAAGCAATGTTCATTATAGAGGTCAGGGGGTGCTGATTTTGTCAAAACCGCTTGGATAGATCTAAAATCTTTTCGACAGCCCGGTCCTTCTTTTTTCGTCTTATGTCACCTGTTTTATGTCAAGATAAGATCTCATGGATATTTTCCAGTATGTTCCGCATATTTCCCGCCGCCGCCTGTCCCGGCGCAGAAGCATTTCTTCCCGCGGCAAAGGTCAGGGCAGAGCCGGTAAACTCTCCGCAGATCCTGCTTAAAAAGCCGGTCTCTCCCATAGACATAGTGATCAGCGGCCGGTCATATTTTCCGGAGGCTTCTTTCGTTGTATCCAGCAGTATGAGCAGATCTGAGAAAGACCTGGGCATGACTGCGATCTTCAGGATATCGCTGTTGCTGTTATACATCTTCTCCAGGATCTCCAGCATCTCTTCTTTAGAAGGAGTTCCCTCAAAATGATGGTTGGAAGCTACTACTCTGACTCCCTTTTCCTGAAGACGGCTCACCAGCTTTTTGGAGGCTTCCTTTCCAAAAAAGATCTCTACATCTGCCAGATCAATCCTCCCTGTATCTGCCGCCCTGTAAAGGAGCTTTACATAATTTTCAAACGAGATCTCCCGGCTGCCTCCTTCTTTGGCTGTACGAAAGGTGAAAAGAAGGGGAATCTGTCCCAGTCTGTCGGTTATTGTCTCTAACATTTCCAGGACTTTTTCTTCCTTCTCTCCCTCTTCATAACAATCTACCCGCCATTCTGCCAGATCCGGTTTCTGTCTCAGGATCTCATCTACGTCCAGAAGGATCTCTTCACGGTTGTTTCCCGTGATGGGAATACAGATCTTTGGCATTCCTTTTCCGATTTCTATCTCTTTGATCTTTACTGTTTTCATATGCGTTTTCCTTTCTCCCCGACTGATCTTTCTTGACAGCAGAGAAATAACATTTTAAACTATTAAACAGGTTCACAAAAACGGAACTCTGAACACTATTTCATCAGGAGGTATTTCCTATGTCCGAAATTGCAGGTACCACAAAGCTGGCCTGTCTCCTTGGCAGCCCGGTATCCCACAGCATCTCCCCTCTGATACATAATTTCAGTTTCCAGTATCTGGGGATCGACTGCGCCTATCTTGCCTTTGATATAAATGAACAAAACTTAAAAAAGGCCGTAGAGGGGCTGAAGTCCCTTCATGTCCTGGGCTTTAACCTTACCATGCCTAACAAAAATAAAATCCTGGAATATCTGGACGGTCTTTCTGAAGCCGCCAGGCTTATCGGAGCCGTCAATACAGTAGAAAACCGGGATGGACGTCTTATCGGCCATAATACCGACGGTCTGGGATTTATGCACTCTGTAAAAGAACAGGGCATCCAGATGGAAGGCCAGACCATGACCCTTATGGGGATCGGCGGGGCAGCCACTGCCATCTGCGCCCAGGCGGCTCTGGACGGAGTAAAAAATATCCATATTTTCGCCAGGAGTACCAGCTCCCACCTTCCCCGGATCCGAAAACTGGCTGCCGATCTGGAAAAAGAAACTTCCTGCGCCATTTTTCTCCATGATATCCGGGACCTGCATGCATTAAACTCTGCCATGAAAGAAAGCCGGCTGTTTGTCAATGCCACCTCTGTGGGAATGGCTCCTGATACTCAGGGCTGTATCCTTCCGGATCCTTCTTTTCTCTTTCCGGAACTGGCTGTGGCAGATATTATTTATTCCCCCTGGAAGACCAGGCTTCTGACTATGGCAGAAGAGGCCGGCTGCACTGCCTTTAACGGTTTCTCCATGCTCCTGTGGCAGGGAGCCGGGGCATTTCAGATCTGGACCGGCCGGGAAATGCCTATGACGCCTTTAAGAGACTATCTCCGTCAGAAAAAAATTTATCCCTGATCAATGGAGACTTCCGCAGTTCCCTGCATCGCCGCGTAAGATATCGATCCCGTGTCCCAGAGCGCCGATCACGTACTCCAGGCATTCCCTGACCGCCTTGGGACTGCCTGGAAGGTTTACAATCAGGGTCCGGTTCCGGATCCCTGCGGCCTGGCGGCTTAACATTCCCCGTTTTGTTACCTGCATGCTGCAGGCCCTCATAGCCTCCGGGATTCCCGGCACCATACGCTGGCAAATATCCTGCGTAGCTTCCGGAGTAAAATCTCTTGGCGAGAATCCGGTCCCTCCTGTAGTCAGGATCAGATCTGCCATATCCTCATCAGCGATCCTGGCCATCTCCGCTGCCAGAAGCTCCCTCTCATCCGGAAGTATATTCCGGTATACTACCTGATAGCCTTCCTTTTCTAAGATCTCACAGATCACCTGTCCGCTGATGTCTTCCCTTTCGCCTCTGGCTCCGCTGTCGCTGGAAGTGATCACTGCTGCTCTTCTCATATATGTTCTCTCCTTTCTTTTCCGGCAGGACTTTCATGCCTGTGGTTCCTGTATCTTTTAAAATTTGAAATATCCGCTTTTTCCTCCGCTCTTCTCTATCAGATGGATATCTGTGATCTCCATTCTCTTGTCTATGGCCTTGCACATATCGTAAATGGTCAGAAGAGCTGTGGTGACTCCCGTAAGGGCTTCCATCTCCACCCCGGTCTTCCCCTGGCACTGGACAGTACAGTATGCTGTGATCCTGTTTTCTTCCGGGAAAAGTTCAAAATCCACAGAACATTTATCCAGAAGAAGAGTATGGCACAAGGGGATCAGATAAGGCGTCTGCTTCACTCCCATGATCCCGGCAGTCCTGGCAATCCCCAGCACATCTCCTTTTGGCACCTGTTTCTGGCTGACGTCCTCCATGATCTCGCGGCTTACCAGAATACTGCCCTTGGCGACAGCCATCCTGCTGGTCGCTTTTTTTTCTGAAATATCCACCATTCTGGCATTTCCCTGTTCATCGAAATGGGTAAATCCCTGTTCCATAAAAGACTCCTTTCTTTTCTATAAAAAGCACAAAGGGCTGCCGCATAAACTGCGGCAGCCCTGATCTCTTACAACCTTATCTTCTGTTTTTCAGGAAATCCGGGATCTGAATGTCCTTCTGCTGCACAGTACTCTTAAACTGTGGCTGCTGGAAGGTCGGCTGATGGAAAGTCGGTATCTGGTAAGACTGCTGGGGCTGCGCCTGCTGAGGCTGTGCCTGTCTGGTTGCCTGAGCCTTTGCTCCTCTATCTGATTTTCCGGATTTTTTGTCTCTGGAAACACTGGCTTTTCTGGCAGTCTCATCATCCAGACCTGTAGCAATAACCGTGATGCGTACATAGTCTGCTTCTTTATCGTCATAGAGTGCACCGAAGATAATATTGGTATCCTCTCCGGTAAGATTCTGAACATAGCTTGCCGCATCGTTTGCATCCATCAAAGAGATATCTCCGGATACATTGACAATCACATGAGAAGCGCCCTCGATGGTTGTCTCCAGCAGCGGGCTGGATACAGCCTGCTGAACAGCTTCCATAGCCTTATCATCGCCTTTTCCTTCACCGATACCGATATGGGCGATACCCTTGTCGATCATAACGGTCTGTACATCGGCAAAGTCCAGATTGATCAGTGCCGGCAGATTGATCAGATCGGTGATACCCTGAACTGCCTGCTGCAGGACTTCGTCCGCTTTCTTCAACGCCTCCGGCATAGAAGTACGGCGGTCTACGATTTCCAGCAGACGGTCATTTGGGATAATGATCAGTGTATCAACATTTTCTTTTAATTTTTCGATTCCTGCAAGAGCATTGCTCATACGGGTCTTGGCCTCAAAACGGAAAGGCTTTGTCACAACGCCTACGGTCAGGATCCCCATTTCCTTGGCAACTCCCGCAACTACAGGTGCGGCTCCGGTACCTGTACCGCCGCCCATACCGCAGGTAACAAATACCATATCAGCGCCCTGGATAGCCTGTTTGATCTCTTCGATACTTTCCTCAGCAGCTTTCTCCCCGATCTCAGGCTTAGCTCCCGCACCCAGGCCCTTGGTCAGCTTCTCGCCGATCTGGATGATCGTAGGTGCCTTGCACAGGGTAAGCGCCTGCTTATCTGTATTAACTCCTATAAACTCAACGCCGCCGATGGCTTCCTCCACCATTCTGTTTACTGCGTTATTTCCTGCCCCGCCTACGCCGATAACAATGATCTTTGCAGATGATTCAGCTTCGTTTGTCATAATCTCTAACACGGTATTTCCTCCTTTAGCTCCCTTGTATGGTCTGGATAATCTTCAGCTTTTGCTGAATGGTTCCCATATTTTCTTCTAATTCTATGTCCCGGCAAAGCCGTATGTATCAGTCTATACTTTTTAGCTGGTCATTACATATAGATATATAATATCTTTTTTTCTAAAATTAATCAACCGCAAATTTCACTTTTTATAAAAAAATTATAACCATTTAACCGGTTCATTCCAAAGCAGCACCCCACTGGAGCCGGTCCCTCTTTTGTCCGGTGTCTGCTATTCCTCCATGCTTCTGGTATCTGCTGAATCAGAACCATCGCTGTAATCCAGCTGGTCTCCTCCCGTATCTTCCCGGGCTGCCTGGGAACTTTCGCTTTCCTGGGTATCCTCCTGGTCTTCCTCCTGGGTGGCGTCATCAAATACTACCGATTCTGAATCCTCTGTGGTATTCTCCAGATGGAGAATCCCTGACATACCTTCCAGTTCCGGCAGGATACCTACCAGACGGTTGATCTTCTCGTCCATATTTTCATCATCGCCCAGACGCACCTCGATAGTCCCGTAATACAGCACCAGCTGGTTGAGATCGTTAAAAACCAGCCTGTCCGGCTTTTCTTCCATCTTTTCCAGCATTTTTCCCACGCTGAGGATGGTATTGAGCTTAGTGGTATTGATCCCTGTAAGTCTCTCCCCCTGAACCGCTTTTTTTACGTCGATCCCTTCAATCTGAGGCACATTTTCCATAGGCTCTTCTGTTATGATCTGCACAATACCCTGGCGGTCAAAATTCACACACTGTCCCTGAAACTCAATATATCCGATCATCTGCTTTTCCTTTACCTGAAGGAGCAGCGTATTCCGATTGACTCTGGAAATGGCGATACTGTCGATCATGACTTCATCTTTTGTACTTTTCTTCGTATCGATAAAGCCGGCCAGGATAGAGTTCTTAGCCATGGGCACATCCAGGACCATATTTTTTATCTGATCGTCTGTATAAAAACTATTGCCCTCTACCTGTACGCCGGTAACCCGGAAGCCCAGGAAAAACACCAGAACAAAGATCAAAAGGATCCCTGCCGCGGCTTCTATGATGATCCTGTACAGTTTTCTCCTGCTCATAAAGCATCTCCCCTAATCTTTCTGCGTTTTTGCTCCGAGACAATTCAGATCTCTGGAGATATCCTCATATCCCCTCTCTATAAATTCCCGGTTTTCCACACAGGTCTCTCCCTCTGCACCCAGTCCGGCCACTACTAAGGCAGCTCCTCCCCGAAGCTCTTGTGCCTTGACCAGAGCTCCCGAAAGCCTGCCGCCCCGGATCCGGGCAGCCTGCCCATCCAGCGTGATCTGCGCTCCCATCTTCTGAAGCTGGGGCACTACTTTAAACCGGTCTTCAAAGATATTTTCTATTATCAGGCTTTCTCCCCGCGCGCAGGTCAGCACTGCCAGAAATATGGACTGGAGGTCTGTGGGGAACCCGGGATAGATCCCGGTTTCCAGCCTGCGAAGAGGAGCAAAGGCCCTCTGGCTGCATAGAAACAGTTTACCACTCTTATACATATATTGTCCACCTATTTTCTCATAGGCGGACAGCAGCGCCCCCATTTCTCCTGCCGGAGGATCCAGCAGGATCCCTTTTCCTCTTGTAATAGCGCTGGCGCACACATAAGTCCCCGCAGCAATCCTGTCCGGAGGGATCTGGAAAACTGTATCATGAAGACCGGATACCCCTTGGATCACCAGACATGAGGTGCCGATCCCCCGGATCTGTCCGCCGGCCTGGTTCAGAAACCGGCACAGCCAGCTTACCTCCGGCTCTGCAGAACCTCCCCGGATCACAGTAGTCCCCCTGGCGCATACAGCTCCCAGCACTGCATTCTGGGTAGCTCCCACGCTGGATCTGGGAAAGAAGATCTCGCCTCCATGAAGGCCCCTGGTCTTTCCCCGAAGGCAGCCTTTTTCTTCTTTAAATTCCGCTCCTAATCTTTCCAGAGCCTCCAGATGAAGGTCTATGGGCCTGGCCCCTATGACGCAGCCTCCCGGAAAGGGCAGTATCCCTTCCCCGCATCTTCCCAGAAGGCTTCCCATAAGCACAATAGAAGAACGCATCTTCTCCCCCAGTTCTCTGTCTGCCATACAGTTGTCAAGGTCCCTGGCACAGATTTCCAGAGTATCTTTCCGCCAGCGCGTCCGGGCGCCCAGCCCCTGGAGGATCTTTTCCATCAAAAAGACATCCGCGATCCTGGGACAGCCTTTCAGCACTGTAGTCCCTCTATTTAAAAGAGCGGCCGCCATGATTGGCAGTGCCGCATTTTTTGATCCCTGTATCCTCACTTCTCCATCTAAAGGAATCCCGCCTGTGATCCTGATCCTGCCCAAGCCATCCACTCCCGCATCACTTTCCGAAATACTATCTGAGATTATACTATGCAGCTTGCTTCTTCCTGGTGAGTCCTCCGGCTCTAGGTTTTTATCTGCCGGCTCACGGACAGGGCTATCCCCATCTCTCCTAGAAGGAACAGCACGGACGTGCCTCCATAGCTGATAAAAGGCAGGGTGATCCCTGTATTGGGAATCGTATTCGTCACAACTGCAATATTCAGGATCACCTGGATAGCCATATGGGCCATGATCCCTGCGGCAATAAGGCTTCCGCACAGATCCGGAGCATGGGTGGCCGTGACCATCAGTCTCCAGATCAGAAGGCCAAACAGAAGGATCAGCAGACATGCTCCTGTAAGTCCTGTTTCCTCACAGATAATGGAAAAGATCATATCGTTCTGGGCTTCCGGCACAAATCCCAGCTTCTGAAGACTGCTCCCCAGCCCTTTTCCAAAGATCCCTCCGCTTCCGATGGCATACAGTCCCTGGATAGTCTGAAATCCTTTCTCATATGCTTCCGGATTTCGCCAGATAGCCAGCCGCTCCAGACGATAACTGGCCATTCCCAGGAATATGGCGATGAACAGGATCCCTGCGGCGCCGATCCCTACAAAAGGCAGATATCTGGGATTGGATACGAAGATCAGGATCACTCCGATCCCCAGAATGATCACTGCGGTACTGAGATTATTGGTTCCCACCAGTCCCACTACAGGGAGAAGGATCATCATTCTCCCGGCCATATAAAGGATTCCCCGGTTTTCTTCCTTTCCTCTGATGATCACCCAGGCAAGAAGGAGGATCACCGCCACTTTGGAAAATTCAGAGGGCTGAAAAGATAACGGCCCCAGAGACAGCCATCTCTTAGAGCCGTTATATTCCTCTCCGAAAAGCAGCACTGCCAAAGACAGCGCCAGAGAAACTCCATAGAAAAAAGGCGCCATTTTTACCAGGAAATGGTAATCCATAAAGGAGACCAGATACATTCCCATAAGTCCAAGGGAAGTAGCAAACAACTGCTTTTTAAAATAATAGGCGGGATCATGGAATTTTACCCTGCCGTTATAAGCGCTGGTGCTGTAGAGAAAGATCAGTCCCCAGACTACCAGAAGCAGTACCAGGAATACGAGAAAGCCATCCGCTTTTCTCTCCTTTTTCTTCCTGACATCCAAATATATCCCGCCCTTTTGTATCTGTTCCCTCTAATTATATGGCTTTCCTTTCTTTCTTATGTCAGTTTTCTCCTTTCTTCATGCTTCGGACATATTCCTTAAATTTATCTCCCCGCTGCTCATAATTGTCGAACTGTCCCCAGCTGGCACATGCGGGAGACAAAAGGACAGCGTCGCCTTTGTTCGCTTTTTCGGCGCAGATCTTTACTGCTTCTTCCAGGTTATCCGCCAGAATGGTATTGTAAAACCCACACTCATGGGCAGCTTTTTCAATCTTCTCTCTTGTCTGGCCGATCAGGACCAGATATCTCACTTTCCCGTCAAAAGCCCGGATCCACTCCTCATAGGAGGACTCTTTGTCATAGCCTCCTCCGATCAGCAGAGTGGGCCGCTCCATAGCTTGTATGCCTTTGATGGCCGCGTCCGGATTGGTTCCCTTTGAATCATTGTAGTAGGCCACCCCGTTGATCTCTTCTACAAATTCGATCCTGTGGGGCACAGCCCGGAATCCCATAGCCGTCCCGCGGATAGTCTCCACCGGCACGCCGGCGCACCACGCCATGGCGGCTGCCGCCATGACATTTTCATAATTATGTCTGCCCAGAAGATACAGCTCTCCGGTCTTTACAATCTCTGTCTCCCGTCCCTCCTGTCTTAAAAGGATCCTGTCCCCATCCAGGAAGATCCCCTGGGGAAGTTTTCTCTGGCTGGAGAAAAATACTACCGTGGCAGGACATTTCTCTGCAAACTCCCGAAGGACCGGATCTTCATAGTTCAAGATACAGAAGTCCTCCTTTGTCTGATTGGCAGTGATCAGTTCCTTCACCCGAATATATTCTTCCATGGTGTGATGGCGGTTCAGATGATCCTCGGTAATATTTAAAATCGCCGATACCTTAGGAGCAAAGCTTTCAATGGTCTCTAACTGAAAGCTGCTGATCTCCGCCACTACATAACTGTCCTCTTTTGTATCCAGGGCGGCAGCCGTATAGGCGTTTCCGATATTTCCTACCACAAAGACGGAATCGCTGTACGCCTTCATGATCTCTCCCAGGAGAGCCGTAGTAGTTGTCTTGCCATTGGTTCCTGTAACTGCCAGGACCTTTCCTTTTCCCATCTGATAAGCCAGCTCCACTTCTCCCCAGATCCTTACGCCTTTCTTCTTCAGACGTTCTACCGGAGGGATATCCTGGGGAACACCCGGACTCATGACTGCCAGATCCAGACTTTCTATAACGCTGTCAGGCAGTTCTCCCAAAAGGATCTCACAGGAACAGTTATCCGGCAGTTTCTTTCGGATATCCTCTTCTTTTAAATTCTCATTTCCGTCATATAAAATGATCTGGGCTCCTACCTGCGCCAGGAGCTTTACCGCCCCTGCGCCGCTGATCCCGGAACCGAAGACCAGAACTCTTTTTCCTTTTAAATCGTCTCTCTGTAAATTCATGATACTTTCTCCTTATCCGTCTATACTCCCATAAGAGCGATCAGACATAAAATAGCGGTGATCACAGAAAAAACAGCCACTACTCTTGTTTCAGACCAGCCGCACAGTTCAAAGTGATGATGGATGGGCGCCATCTTAAAAAATCTTTTTCCGTGGGTAGCCTTAAAATAAGTCACCTGGATAATAACTGAGAGGACTTCCACTACATAGACCAGTCCTACGATCAGGATAAATAAAGGCATCTGCAGCATATAGGCGGTGCCTGCCACAAATCCTCCAAGAGCCAGGGAACCGGTATCTCCCATGAAGATCTTTGCCGGATATACATTAAACAGCAGAAATCCCATAAGAGCTCCTACCACCGCACAGGTAATCGGCTCGATCCCGCTGTTTGTCCCAATAGCCACCACAGAAAAGAACGTAGCCACCATAATGGTCACAGAGGAAGCCAGACCATCCAGGCCATCGGTAAAGTTTACCCCGTTGACTGTACCGATCACTGCGATAAACAGCACAGGTATCGCCAGGATCCCAAGATTCAGTTCATACCCGGGAACAAAGGGGATCTTCATAGCCAGGGAAACATCTGTAAAATTCACCAGATAAAAAGCAAACACTGCTGTCACCACGATCTGACAGGCCATCTTCTGTCCCGGCATCAGACCATCGGAACGTTTCAGGACCACTTTCAGATAATCATCCAGAAACCCTATGACTCCAAATCCCAGAGTCAGGAAAAGCACAGGAATGATCTTCGGATAATCCTTTACAAAAAAGATGGAAGTGATCACTGTAGAAAGCAGGAAGATAATTCCTCCCATAGTGGGCGTTCCTGCTTTCTTCAGGTGAGACTGGACTCCTTCCGTCCGCTCTGTCTGTCCCATCTTCAGTTTTCTCAGATAGGGGATAATGATGGGACCCAAGATCACGCTGATCACAAATGCCAGCAGTACCGGTAAAACCATTTTAAAATCTGCCATAGTACACCTCATTTATATGTATTTTTTGCTCTTCTCAGTATAATGCTTTTTCTCCTGTTTTTCAAGACTGGCTTCCCCGTCTCCATCCTCTCAGCCTTCGATCCCCATATAAGGCAGGATATTTTCATAGATATCCTTCAGCACCGGGGCTGCGATGGTCCCTCCATAATAAACGCCCTGGGGGTCATAGATCACCACGATCCCCAGGATCTGTGGATCCTCTGCCGGAGTAAAGCCCAGAAAAGAAGAAATATACCGGTTCTCGCTTCTTGGCAGTGTCTGGGAAGTAGCCGTCTTTCCTCCTATGGTCCTTCCCTCTATGGCCGCGTTTTTCCCAGAACCTTCTGATACTACCTTTTCCAGGATATAACGTACTTCCTCCGACACTTTGGAAGAAACGATCCCCTCCTGTGTCTTATATTCCAGTTCTTCTATAAGATTTCCCTGTTCATCTGCCACCCGCACTCCAAAATGAGGCGTCACCCTCTTCCCGCCATTCACTATAGAGCTTACGGTAGTAGCAAGCTGTATGGGAGTGATCTGGAAGGACTGGCCAAAAGAGATCGTAGCCAGCTCCACCTGACCGATATCTTCTTTTTTATGCATAATGGTCCCGGCCTCCCCCGGCAGATCGATCCCCGTCTTTTCCATAAGCCCGAACTTCTGGAAATAATCATAATAGGTCTCGGCCCCCAGCCGCAGTCCCACTTCAATAAACACCGGATTACAGGAATTCATCGCTCCCTGAACAAAATTTTCCGCCCCATGTCCTGTCCTTTTATGACAGTGGATCCTTCTGTCTTCCACGATCTTATAGCCCGGGCAGTTAAACTGGTCATCCAGATCCACCACTCCCTGAGACAGTCCTGCGGCCATGGTAATGATCTTAAAGGTAGATCCTGGTTCATAGGTATCGTTGATCGTCGGATTTCTCCACATCTGATTACAGGCATCCTGAAACTCCTGATCTGTCATCTGGGAAGTATCGGTTTCTGTATTCAGGGTAAACGGATCATTCAGATCATACTCCGGCACATTGACATTGGCATAGATCTCTCCATTCTGGGGATTCATAAGAAGGATGGAAACCCCCTGGGCCTCTTTCTCCTCCATGACTTTCAGCGCTGCCTGCTGGGCGTACATCTGGATATTTTTATCCAGACTGATCTGAAGATCATAGCCTTCCACCGGTTCTACCCTGCTTTCTCCCAGATCTGACAATTCTACGCCTCTGGCGTCTGTAGTCGTCAGGATCTTCCCGTCGATCCCCTTTAAAACATCTTCATACAGCACTTCCAGTCCTACGATCCCCTGATTGTCCCCTCCCGTAAATCCCAGGACCTTGGATGCCAGTTCGTTATAGGGATAATCTCTTTTATAATCTTCATCCACCTTTACTCCTGCCAGCTCATAACTGCGGATCCTGTCCCCCACTTCTTTTTCTACATTCGTCTCTACCCGTTCAATGGAGGAAACTGTCTCTACCCGTTTTCTAGCCGTTTCTTCCGGGATCCCCAGTTCTTTTACCAGCATGGCGATCACTTTTTCCGGCTCTGTGATCTGGCTGTGGATCACAGAGATGGTACAGACCGCTTTATTATCTGCCAGGACCTCTCCGTTGCAGTCCAGGATCCTGCCTCTGGCAGCTTTAATGTCTCTTTCTCTTTCATGGAGTTCCTGGGCTTTCCTGGAATAGTAATCTGACCGGACCACCATAAGATAAAACATCCTTCCCATAAGCCCCAGGAGCATCAGCGCAAACACCGCAAAAACAATAACCGTTTTCTTTTTGTGATAGGTCCTGTTTTTCTTCATAATACCGTTTGACTCCCGCTGTCTGTCTCTGCTATTATATGCAGTTTTCCGGAAAAAATATGAAAGGCCGGCAGATCTGCTCCGTTTTCCGGTGCAGACCTGTCGGCCTTTTTCTTACCCGTCGGCGGTATCGCCGGTGCTATTTTCTCCGTCTTCGGTATCTTCCTGATCCCTCTCTTGTGTATCTGCCGGATCTTCCGCATCACTTTCCCGTCCAAAGTCTTCCAGTTCTTCTGTATCATAGACGTCTTCCTGATAGGAAGGATCATCTTCATCGATCCCTGCCTCCTCGTTTGTGATACCGTCAGAATACTCATCATTTAATTCTGTTTCCTGGGGATCTCCGTCTCCATAGCCCTGGTCGAGAACAGTTCCGTAAGGATTGGATACTCCGTCCTCAATAATGTCTGTCAGTTTCGGAACTCCATAAAATCCCTGCCACAGAACTGTCTCCTCTGTGGTTTCCTCATCCTGGGGGATGTTCATGTAAGGCAGTACCTCTGACATAATGGCCTGAGCCAGATACTGAGCGTAACTGCTGGACGCCTGGCTGTCCACGTTTGGAGTATCCACTACCACATAGATCAGCATCTGAGGATCATCCAGAGGCGCAAATCCGATAAAAGATACCAGATAATTATCCTTCTCTGTGTCTGCAAGCTTCTCTGCTGTTCCCGTCTTACCTCCCATGGAATAGCCCTGGACCTTGGCAGAACGGCTGGTTCCGCTCTCCACACTCATTCCCATATACTCCCTTATATCAGCAGAAACATCTTCAGATACAGGCTCTTTCATAACCGTAGGCGTAATATTCTGCAGGACCTTTCCGTCCTGATCTGTGATCTCCTTTACGAGATGGGGCTTATAATAAGTTCCTCCGTTTATGGCTGCCGACATGGCTGCGATTTCCTGGATCATAGTACAGGTAAATCCCTGTCCGAAAGCGGAAGTAGCCAGTTCCATCTCATACATATTATCCTCTGAAAACAGAATACCGGTTCCCTCGCCGGGAAGATCGATACCCGTCCTGGTACCAAAGTTAAACTTAGCCTGATATTTCAGAAATTCAGCCGATCCCATTTTCCTTCCGATGGCCATCATACCGTCATTACAGGAATTCTGGATTACCTCACCCAGGCTTTCTATCCCATGTGCATTAGGATAAACCGCACATCTTACAAAATCCTCTCCGATCTGCTGACCGCCGTCACAATAAAAGGTATCGCTTTCTGTAACTGCGCCGGATTCCAGAGCACTGGCCACCACAATAGGCTTTACAACAGATCCCGGCTCGTAGTCATCACTGATACAGAAGTTCCTCCACATATCAAAAAGAGCTTCTCTCGTCTCTTCGTCATTCATTTCCTCGATTTTTTCTTCTGTATAGATTCCTGACAGATCACGGGGATCATTGAGATCGTACGCTCCAGAACTTCCCATAGCCAGGATTTCTCCCGTATTAGGATCCTCGATGATCACCCCGATATTTTCCGCGCCCTTTTTCTGCTCTCCTGCCACATTATTGGGGCCTGCGGAAAGAGCCGTATTAAAAGCCTCTATATATTTTTCCACGATTCCCTGGATCGTAGCATCCAAAGTAGTGGTAAGGTTCTTTCCGTCTACCGCCTCCACAATGGTCTGGGCCTGGTCTGTATCATTACTTAAATAGCCGAATTTCCTGCCGTTAGTGCCATTGAGGGTGTTGTTGTAATATCCTTCCAGCCCCCAGTCCGCAGTGTTTCCCGCGTCGGTAAAGCCGATCACATCACAGGCCAGGCTTTCGAGAGGATAGACTCTCTTATAGTCATCTTCAAAGTAAATACCCTGGACATTGCTTCTCCTCTCCCTTTCCTCCTCGGACAGAGCATTCCGCTCGTCTTCATCCTCCGGCAGTTCATTGGCCTGCTGAAAAGCATTCTTGTCATCCATGGAAACCTCTTTCTCCAGGATCTGATACTGACTGGAACTGGTCTCTTCATTATCCAGCAGCCCTTCTATGGTGTCCCTGTCAATATCAAAATATTCTTCCAGGGCCTCAATCGTAGGCTCCCGGTAGTCGTCGTTATAATTGACTGCCTGGCAGTCCAGGATCAGGTTATATACCTTTACACTATTTGCCAGCACCGTTCCGTTCCGGTCTGTAATGGTACCTCTCCTAAAAGGGATGGTAGTATTGGTATACTGCTGCTGAGACTGGGAAAGGACCTGCTGCGCATAACGGTTTCCCTCTCTGGCGTTTATTACGGTAATTCCCGTCAGTAAACCAGCGAAAGCCAGCAGAGTTACTGCAAACACCCCCGCCAGCTTTCGTTTCATCTTCTTTGTTAATTTTCTTTTCTTTGATTCCTGTTTATCCAATCTTTCACCTGCTTAATTTTCCGGTACATCCTGATACTGCCTTACATAGCTGTTATTTCCCGGCGTATAATACCGGATCTGGTCCTCCGTGGCATACTGCATTCCCAGCTCGTTGATGGCTTTATCCCGGATTTCGTCCAGATCTACGCTTGTCAGTACCTCGCTGTAATATGCATCGTTATCTTCTTTCAACTGGTTCAGCTCCAGTTCTCTGGCCGCCACTACACTTCTCTGGGCAGTCACCTGGGCAGTCAGTTTAATATAATGTACACAGGCTGCAGTGGCCAGAGCGCATACCAGACTGAGGAAAACAATATAGCCTCTGCTTATGCTGGTACTTTTTGCCCGATTTCGCTTTGCCCGTCTGCTCAGTTCCTTTTTTGGCTGTTCAGGTACCTCTTCCAAACGCCTTACCGCATTGCCGTCTTCATAGTAACCGGTATAGCTCTGCCTTCTTCTGTTGTTGTATTTGTTTCGGTTCCTTGTACTTGCCATGAAACTCTCCCTTTCGGGCGTTCTGCCCTTACTCTTTTACCCGCTCAAATACCCTTAGCTTCGCACTCTTAGACCGGCTGTTATTTTCCAATTCTTCCTGACTGGGAAGGATGGGTTTTCTGGTGATCACCTTTCCCTTGGATTTTTTTCCGCAGACACATACGGGAAAATCCGGCGGACAGGTACATGGGTTTTCATTTCTCCGGAAAATGGTCTTTACGATCCTGTCTTCCAGCGAATGAAAAGTAATGATACAGATCCTCCCGCCATCGTTTAACAGGTCGATCATATCATCCAGACTGTCTCTTAAAACATCCAGTTCCTGATTCAGTTCGATACGGATTGCCTGGAAGGTCCGTTTTGCCGGATGGCCTCCCACGGCTCTCATTTTCATGGGAATGGCGTGTTTGATGATCTCCGCCAGTTCCCCTGTGGTCTCTATAGCTTTTTCCTGTCTTGCCAGACAGATATGCTTGGCGATATTTTTTGCGAATTTATCTTCCCCGTAGTCCCGGATAATGCGGTACAGCTCTTTTTCACTGTAAGTGTTCACAATATCCCTGGCCGTCCGAGGATTTCTCTGGTCCATACGCATGTCAAGAGGGACATCTTCCCTGTACGTAAAGCCTCTCTCCTTGTTGTCCAGCTGGTAGGAAGATACCCCCAAATCTAAAATGATCCCATCTACCGATGTGATCCCTATCTTTTGTAATTCTTTTTTCATGTTGCAATAGTTGCTGCGGATGATCGTCACATTCTCCCCGAATTCTTTTAATCTCTCACCCGCAGCCTTTATCGCAGCTTCATCCTGGTCTATACCTATCAAGCTCCCCTTGGCAGATAACTGCTGACATACCGCATAGGAATGTCCGCCGCCTCCCAATGTTCCATCTACATAAATCCCATCCGGTTTTACCCTTAAATTCCGGATGGTCTCCTCCAGTAATACAGATTGGTGTTTAAATTCCATTTTTCTCTCCTGGCTTTGTCAGATCACAATGCCCATATCCTGCATACCCTGTGCAATGGCATCCATATCTTCATAATTGCTGTTCTCCAGCCATTTTTCCTTACTCCAGACTTCAATCCTTGTAAGATTGCCAGTCAGCACCACATCTTTGCTCAGACCTGCAAATTCCCGCAGCGTCTGCGGTACGAGAATTCTCCCCTGCCTGTCTAATTCGCACATTGTTGCACTGGCTACAAAGAAACGTAAGAAGGCTCTTGCATTTTTATCATTAAGTGGTAAAGCTTTCAGCTTTTCTTCAAAGTTTTTCCATTCATCTTTGGGATAAATCGACAGACATCCGTCTAAGCCTTTGGTAAGTACGAACTCCTCTCCCAGTTCCTCCCGGAACTTCGAGGGAATGATCATCCTCCCCTTTGCGTCGATCGTATGACTGTACTCTCCCATGAACATATGAATGTCACCTTCTTTCGTGAGGATACGATTCTCCCCTTCGTGCCCTCCATGGTTTCTATAGGCCGCTTCTGCCATCAGCTACCCATTTGCCACCACTTTTCACCACTTTCTACCACTTATATGCTCATTCTATACTAATAAAGAGGAAAACGCAAGAGGAACATATGTTTTTTCCTTAAAACAAAAGAGACCGCTGCATAAAATGCAACAGTCTCTTTTATCGTAAATTTTCTTTCAGCAGCCCTTCTGCTGTCTGACTCCCAAGCAGGAAACCTGGTCATCTCCTGCCCCCTGGGGAGTTGTTCCGTTTTTTTCCAGATACTCCTCGATCAGCCCATCCAGAAGCTGGCTGATATCCAGGATCCTGCTCCTGGTCATATTTCCCGCTATAGCGGCATTCAGATCTTCTCTGGTATTTTCGATTTTTATTTTCAGTTCTATCTGTGTCATTTATTAACTCCTGCAGTTCTTTCCTTCCACATTAATCTTTCCGTAACCAATCCTGCGCACATACAGGCCGCAGATAAAACTAACCACTTTTCTATTTGTATCTAAAAGACATCTCTTCAGATGAAAATAGGATTTCTGATCTTTGCAGATTTTATACGTTAAATCGGAAGAGGATCACATCTCCATCCTGAACCACATAATCCTTGCCTTCCATACGGACCAGACCTTTTTCCCTGGCCCCGGCATAAGAACCACTTTCCAGCAGATCCCGGTAATTCACCACTTCGGCCTTGATAAATCCACGTTCAAAATCTGAATGGATCTTTCCGGCAGCCTGCGGCGCCTTTGTACCGACCTTGATAGTCCAGGCTCTTGTCTCATCTTCTCCGGCAGTAAGGAAACTTAAAAGTCCCAGCAGCCGATAGCTGGCTACGATCAGCTTTTCCAGCCCAGACTGTTTAATGCCCAGGTCTTCCAGAAATTCTTTTTTCTCATCATCTTCCAGTTCTGAGATTTCCTGTTCGATCTCCGCGCACAGGGCAAACACTTCGCTGCCGGTTTCTTTGGCGTACTCTCTTACCTTCTGTACGTGGGGATTCGACTGAGCGTCATCTGCCAGATCATCCTCAGATACATTGGCTGCGTAGATCACCGGCTTGTAGGTAAGAAGATTATATTCTTTCATATAGCCTTCCTGATCTTCGTCCTCCAGTTCAATAGTAGAAGCCGGTTTTCCATCTTCCAGGTGAGCTTTGATCTTCTTTAAAAACTCCAGTTCTTTCGCCGCATCTTTATCCATTCTGGCCGTTTTGGTGGTCTTTGCGATCCTTCTCTCCAGGATCTCCAGATCTGAAAAGATCAGTTCCAGATTAATAGTCTCGATATCCCTCATAGGATCAATAGACCCGTCTACATGGACCACATTCTCATCTTCAAAGCAGCGCACCACATGGACAATAGCGTCTACCTCCCGGATATTAGCCAAAAACTGGTTTCCAAGACCTTCTCCTTTGGAAGCTCCTTTTACCAGACCCGCAATATCCACAAACTCGATCACTGCAGGAGTTACTTTCTTAGAATGATAAAAATCTCCCAGCAGCTTCAGTCTTTCATCCGGCACCGCCACGATCCCCACATTGGGATCAATGGTACAGAAGGGATAGTTGGCAGACTCGGCCCCCGCTTTTGTAAGTGAATTAAATAATGTGCTTTTTCCCACATTGGGAAGTCCCACGATTCCTAACTTCATAGTGAAAAATCCTCTCTTTACTGTATATTTTTATCTTTCGACATGATCATTAAAACAATGCCGGATCGGAAAGAAATCTCGGCTCTTTCCTCCAGGATCTCATTGCTGACTCCGATCTCGTCAGAATTTACCAGGGTATGATCTTTCAGCGGATATTTAAATCCCTTAAGCGTCACTCCCTCCACTTTGTCTCCCATAGTGAAGAAAGAAACATACTTGCCAAACTGCCGGTCTCTCGGGATCACGATCCCCCTGTCCAATAAAGTAATGGCATTCTGGCTGTCCAGGATCCATGCCCGCGCCCCCTGTTTCATAGGAAGAAACAGGGACTTCAGATTGGCCATATAATGATCCAGCCGTCCCCCTGTAGCTCCCAGAAGGAGGATCTCTGTGCAGCCAAGCCCAAGCGCCAGTTCCAGACCGATCCTGGTATCCGTAGCATCTTTCTCTGGCCGGTACCGTTTCACCGGCGTATTCTGATCTTCATAATAGGACAGGATCTTTGGAGAAATGCTGTCGAAATCCCCCAAAATATAGTGGGGAACAATATTGTACTTATAACAGAATTCCAGTCCTCTGTCAATCCCGATGATATAATCCGGTCGGATCCTGTCAAAAACGGACAGGGCAAAACTATCCTCGATCTCACCGCCGCAAACCAGTATTGCTTTCATATTCTTCTATGATTCCTTTCAAAGCTTTTGCATTCTCTCTGGTATCTCCTCCGAACACGGCAGATCCGGCCACGATCACATTGGCTCCCGCTTCCAGCACAGTATGGATCGTTTCCCGGTTGATCCCACCGTCCACTTCAATATCCAGATCCTTTCCCTTGCTTTTAGCCATCATCCTTAACCGGCGGATCTTTTCTGTACAGTAAGGAATGTATTTCTGGCCTCCAAAGCCCGGGTTTACAGTCATCACCAATACCATATCTGCCAGCTCCAGCACATCTTCCAGAAGAGACACCGGTGTTGCCGGATTAATGGCAATGCCAGCTTTACAGCCCTTTTCATGGATCAGCCTCAGGGTCCGGTCCAGATCCACACAGGCTTCTGTATGGACCGTGATCATATCTGCTCCGGCTTCGGCAAATTCCTCTACCAGATGCGCAGGCTCTTTAGCCATAATGTGTACGTCAAAAAACAGCCTTGAGGCTTTTCTCAGGGAAGTAACTACAGGCACTCCCATAGAAATCGTAGGAACAAAGTGTCCGTCCATAATGTCAATGTGAAGCCACTTCACTCCGGCTTCCTCCACCTGTCTAATCTCCTCGCCCAGATGCCAGAAATCTGCAGCCAGGATCGAAGGGCATAATTGGTATTCCATGAAATCAGTATCTCCTTTTCTCTTCTAATTCTTTATAAATCTCTATATAATTTTCATACCTTCTGGATTTGATCTCTCCCTCCTGGAGAGCTTCCTTCACCCTGCACCCCGGCTCATGGGTATGGGTACATCCCTGGAAGCGGCAGGTGCCTTCGTAAGGTGCGAATTCCGGGAAATAATAACGCAGTTCTTCTTTCTCCATATCTTCCACATAAAAAGAAGTAAATCCCGGAGTATCCATAAGATAAGTGTCCCTGTCAATGGGTATCAGTTGAGAATGACGGGTGGTATGTCTCCCTCTTCCCAGCTTTTTGCTGATCTCTCCTGTTTCCATCTGTACATGCGGCGCCACTAGATTTGTGAGGGACGACTTTCCAGCTCCTGAAGGACCGGCTACCGCAGTAGTTTTTCCCTTCAGGACCTGCTCCAGGTCCCGGATCCCCTGTTTTTTTTCCGCGCTTGTGACAAGTACCTGATAACCGCAGGCAGAATAGATCCCGACAATCTCTCTGATCTCTTTCTCCTGTCCCAGATCTTCCTTATTCAGACAGATCACCACCGGCACATTCTGCCGTTCCATGGTAATGAGAAACCTGTCCAGAAGCATAAAATTAGGATTCGGTTCCTTCACTGCGAAAATAACCAGAGCCTGGTCGATATTCGCTACTGCAGGGCGGATCAGCTGGTTTTTCCTCTGCAGGATCTTCACTACATTTCCGGTTTTTTCTTTTTCATCGATCACTTCGATCTGGGCATAATCTCCTACCAGAGGTTTCAGTTTTTCTTTCCGGAAGATTCCTTTTGCCCGGCATTCATAGACGTTCCCTTTTCCGGAGTCCACATAATAAAATCCTCCTACTCCTTTGATAATTCTTCCCTGCATCTTACCTCCCTGTGGTGTTCTGTTATTCTCTGGTGTCAGAACCGCAAACTTTCAACTCTGGTGTCATTATATACTCTTTTGTCTGGAAAGGCAACCAGACAATAAACAGTCTTTGTCATCTTTGGACTGACTCGGAATCGGGTAGGGGAAGTTTCCTTCCCCTACCCGATCATCGCGATACCTCGCTCATCTCGTGGCATTGCCACTCGATGACCGTTGCCGGTCGGATGCCCGCTCGTGCAAGCACGGCGGTCGCCCGACCGGCGTATCGCGCAAAAAACTGCTCGGGCAGAAATTTCCGGTGGCTTCCGGCCTTTTCTGCCCGAGCAGTTCTTATCTTCTTCCTTTCTAAATGTGGGGATCACTGCTGGCTGAATTCCAGCGGATAGCTCCATATAGTCGTGTAATCTCCGCTGTCCTCGTCCAGTACATCAAAGTAAAGAGTACCTGTCGATTCGCCGCTCTGCCCTGTGATCTGCCCTACTGCGTACTCGCCGTTTTCATCAAAGGTCAGGGTCTGGTCCTGAAGGATCGTTGTGCCTCCCTGGGCATCCTCAGATCCCTGTACCAGTCTCAGTCTCACCAGCTGCTGTCCGTCATAATTTTCCGGCTCCCGGATCTTCAGATTACTGATAGTCGCCCATGTTCCCGAAGACGCGGAGGTTTCCGTACTTGTATCTGTCCCCTCATCCTCTGACTGGGTATCTGTATCTGTCTCTGTCTCCTCTTCTTCCGGCTCTGTCAGGACTTTCAGTGTGATAATACTGCCCTGTTCGATCCGCTGTCCGCCCTGAGGAGTCATTTCATAGACCTGACCATATCCTACGCCTGCGCTTTCGCTGTAGCTGTGTTCTACATTGGCGATCAGCCCCTGATCTTCTACGATCTGCACAGCCTGCGCTTCCTCATAACCTCTCACATCCGGGATCCTGGTCATTGTATCCCCTTCTCCGGTGCTGACTGTGATAGTTACCTGAGTTCCTACGGCTACTTCCGAACCTTCTCCCGGATCCAGGGAAATAACATTTCCCACAGCCACATCCGCATTCTGTTCCTGCTGGATATTGCTGGGATCAAGACCCAGTTCCTGAAGCTGAGACTGTACCTGGCTGAGAGTCTGCCCAATAAGGCCTGTGGGAATGGTTACCATCTCTTCCTCTGCATCAGCAGGTCCTGTGCTCACATAATAGGTGATCTGAGTATTGGGATCTACTTCTGTATCGGCTGCGGGATCCTGACGGCAGATCTTTCCTTCCTCCACTTTATCAGAAGCTTCTTCCCCGCCTTTGGAAAGGCCCAGGCTCAGACTCTTTACTGCTGACTGGGCTTCATCCGGGGTCATGTTCGTCAGATCCGGCACCACTACTTTTTCCTGTTCATCTGTAGTTTCCTGCTGGGTCTTGGTATCCTGTCCGCTGTTTTTGGAACCTCCCACGATCCCCGCTGCGGAAGCTACAAAATATATCAGTATACAGATGATCACAGCTCCGATGATCAGGCCGCCGATCGTCATTGCCTTTTCAAGCTTGGTATTAATGCCGCCTCTTTCATCATCATCATCATCATCGTCATCATCTTCGTCATACGCTTCTTCTTCCTCGTCCTCATCCCCGTCATCATAATCTGAGTTCCTGGAATATCCGCTGTTCTGGATCTCTTTCATTTCCTCAGGAGTGATCATGATGGTCTGGGCATGATTGCTCAGAGGAGAAAGATTTACAAAATTCCCATCAGGATCGATGAGGGAATGTTTCAGATCATTGATCAGCTCTGCCAGTGTACTGTATCTTCTGTCAGGGCTCTTCTGGGTACACTTCAGGATAATATCCTCCAGGCTGTGAGGCAGATCCGGCACATAATGAGAAGGCGGGACCATCTCGTCCTGAAGATGTTTAATGGCGATGGCAACTGTGGTATCCCCGTCAAAAGGCACCCTTCCGGTGACCATCTCATACATAGTGATACCCAGGGAATAGATATCGCTCTTAAAGTCGCTGTATCCTCCTCTTACCTGCTCCGGAGAACTGTAGTGTACAGACCCCATAGCGTTCGTGCTGATAGTATTGGAAGAAGCCACTCTGGCGATCCCGAAATCTGTTACCTTTACCTTTCCGTCTGTAGAAATGATAATGTTCTGGGGCTTGATATCCCGGTGTACAATGTTCCGGTTATGAGCCGCCTCCAGACCCATGGAAACCTGAATGGCAATACTGGTTGCTTCCTTTACAGTCAGCCTTCCTTTTTTGGAGATATACTCCTTCAGGGTAATGCCTTCTACCAGCTCCATGACAATGTAGTTCACGCCCTGATCCTCCCCTACGTCAAAGACATTTACTACATTGGGATGAGCAAGCCCTGCAGCCGCCTGGGCCTCTCTCTGAAATTTACGGATAAAATTTGTATCTGCGCTGAACTCCGGCTTTAAGACCTTCATGGCCACAAACCTGTTCAGCTTATGATCTTTTGCTTTATATACATCGGCCATGCCCCCGGATCCGATCCGGCTCACAACCTCATAACGCTCTCCTATGATTACTCCCACATTTAACATACTTCCACCTCTTTTGTGTCTGGCTGTACCAGTACCACTGCTATATTATCTTTTCCGCCATTTTCATTGGCCAGAGAAACGAGCCTCAGGCCCATTTCTTTCAGATCACTGCTGGTCTCGGCAATCTTCCAGATCTCTTCATCTGAAACCATGTTGGACAGACCGTCGGAGCAAAGGAGCAGTCTGCTGTTCTCCTTCAGATGGATATCAAAGAAATCCACCTCCACCTCTGGTCCGATGCCGATGACTCTGGTGATAATATTTTTATCCGGATGGTGTTTCGCATCCTCTCTTGTAATCAATCCCCTGCGGACCATCTCTTCTACCAGGGAATGGTCCTTTGTGATCTGGACGATCCTGTCCTCGATCAGATATAGTCTGCTGTCTCCCACATTTGCTACATAGGCATAATCATCAACGATTGTAACAAGAACCATTGTGGTCCCCATACCGGACATTTCCTCATGGAGATTTGCCTCTTCCAGAACTTTCCGGTTGGCCTCTTCAATGGCATGCCGGATAATAATAATGGGATTTTGATTTTCATCTTCCAGAATTGAATGAAGCAGGATCTGAACTGCATAACTGGACGCGAAATCTCCTGCCTTATGACCGCCCATACCGTCTGCAACCACAAAAAGATTCGGAAGATTTCCCACCGGCTCCTCAGAAGCAAATATGTAGTCCTGATTCACCTGGCGCTTCTGTCCCACATCTGTTACAGAATATGATTTCATCCTACGAGTCCTCTTTCTTATCAATGTAACTTTTTCTTAATTGTCCACAGGCCCCGTCTATATCGCGGCCCATTTCTCTTCTAATAGTAACATTTATTTGGTATTTTTCAAGTTTATTTTGAAAATTCGCTATAACTTTTTTGTCCGACTGGACGTAACTGCGCTCTTTTATCGGGTTCACCGGGATGAGATTCACATGGCAGTTCAGCCCTTTTATCAGACGCGCCAGTTCCTCGGCGTCCTCCTGGGAATCATTTTCTCCTCCCACCAGACTATATTCAAAAGTCAGTCTTCTCCCGGTCTTTTCGAAGTAATTCCTGCAGGCTTTCATCAGTTCTTCCAGAGAATATTTTCTGGCTATGGGCATAAGCTGTTCCCGCTTCTGCTGATTGGAAGCATGAAGGGAAATGGCAAGGGTGATCTGGAGATCCTCCTGTGCCAGGTCGTACATCTTTGGTACTATGCCGCAGGTGGAAACGGTAATATTTCTCTGGCTGATATGGAGGCCCTTCTCATCACTGAGCATACGGATAAAACGGAGAAGATTGTCATAGTTGTCCAGAGGCTCTCCCGTACCCATGACTACCACATTGGAAACTCTCTCTTTGGATAATTTCTGGATCTTGTACACCTGATCCAGCATCTCTGAAGGCAGCAGATTCCTGGTCCACCCTCCGATGGTCGAAGCGCAGAACCTGCATCCCATCTTACATCCTACCTGAGAAGAAATGCACACACTGTTTCCGTGATGATACTTCATCAGAACGCTTTCCACCACATTTCCATCAGGCAGAGCAAAGAGATATTTCTGGGTCCCGTCCAGTTTAGAAGTCTGGACTTCCAGAACCTTCAGAGATACGATCTGGCAGTTTCTTTCCAGCTTTTCCCGGAGGCTTACAGAAAGATTGGTCATCTCCTGAAAGCTGTCCGCCTGCTTTTTATGCAGCCATTCATAAATCTGTTTTGCCCGGAAAGGCTTCTCTGAAAGGCCCTCCACCGTCTTCTTCAGCTCCGGAAGATCCTGTGATTTTATATCTAACTGTTCCATTCATTTTTCCTCTTTAATCTTGCCATAAAAAAGCCGTCGCACTTATGGATCCCCGGCAGAAGCTGGAGATATCCCCGGGCCGTTGTCTCTCCCCGGAGTTCCTCGCACAGATAAGGATCCAGGCTTTCCAGCTCGTAGGGATAATGCTCGGTAAACCACTGTACATTTTCCAGATTTTCTTCTTTTCCGATGGTACAGGTGCTGTAGATCAGGGTGCCTCCCGGTTTCACATAAGTAGAAGCCTGTTCCAGGATCTTTCTCTGAAGTCCTACCAGATCCCGGATCTTTCCCGGATTCAGTTTGTATTTGATATCTTTCTTTTTGCCCATAACGCCCAGCCCTGAGCAGGGAACATCTGCCAGAACGATATCTGCCTTTTCCAGGGATTCCCGGTCAAGCTGGGTGGCGTCCTTTTCTGTCACCACCACATTTAGAAAATTCTGCCGCAGGGCATTGTCCCGGATCAGATCCGTCTTGGTCTGAGACAGATCTCTGGCCTCTACCCGTCCGGTCCCATGAAGCTTGTCCGCCAGATAGAGGGCCTTTCCTCCCGGTGCGGCGCACAGGTCGATGACATAGTCTCCTTCCTTTACGCCGGCGATCTCTCCAGCCAGCATGGAACTGACATCCTGAACCTGGATGCTTCCTCTCCGAAAAGCGGTGAGAGCCGGAAGATAATCATAACCCTTCACATAATAAGCTCTCTCCACATAGGGAGCTTTCTCCACGGTGACATTCTCCTCTTTGAGACTTTCCAGCACAGCCTCTTCCTCCGTCTGATACTCCCTTATCCGGATAGTAGCCGGCTGGGTTTCCAGAAACGCTTCCAGCATCTTTTCCGTCGTGGCAAAATCATATTCCTCCAGGAACCGTTCCACCAGCCAGACCGGCATGGAATAGATCACAGACAGATATTCCACCGGACTGTTTTTTTCCGGAAAATGAATGCTTCCATATTCCCGGACGATCCTTCTGAGGACTCCGTTAACAAAGCCTGTGAGATTGTAAAACCCTCTCTTTCTAGCCAGCTTCACCGCTTCGTTGCACACTGCGCTGTCCGGCACATTGTCCATATACAGGAGCTGATATACGCTGGAACGGAGAAGTTCCCGGATCACCGGCTTCATCTTTTCTGCAGGGACCGTGGAAAATTGATCCAGGATATAGTCCAGGCGGATCCTGTATTCCAGGGTTCCTTCGCATATCCTGGTAATAAAAGCCCGCTCCTGTTTTTCCAGATACTGATATTTTTCCAGGGTGTTGCGAAGGACCAGATGACTGTACTGTCCCTCCTTGTCGATCTCCAGAAGAATATTCAATACCAATTCTCTTAAATTTATCTTATTCGCCATAGTTATCCAACCTTTTATCTGTTGTCTGAACAGTTATTTCCCCAGGATCTCTCCCGGCCGGATCTGGAATCCTCTCAGAAAAGAGCCTGTATCCATACGTTTTTTCCCTTCCAGCTGAAGTTCTTCTATTTTCAGGATCCCGTCTCCTGTCTGTACATAAAAGGCGTCTTTCTCCACCTGGATGATCTGGCCGGGTTCTCCTTTTTTATCCTGCCCATCTTCCACCCGTGCCTTCCACAGTTTCAGGGTTTTCCCCTGGAGTTTTGTATAGGCGCTGGGCCAGGGATCCAGTCCCCGGATCAGCTGCTCAATAGATCTTGCAGGATTTTTCCAGTTGATCTCGCCCATTTTTTTGCTGATCATAGAAGCATAGGCAGTGGTGCTTTCTTCCGGCTGTTTTTCTCTGACTGCCCTGCCTTCTTCCAGATCTTTTAACACCTTGACGCATAGCTGGGCGCCGGCCTGGCTCAGCTTGTCAAAAAGGCTTCCCCCGGTCTCATCTTCCGCCAGGGGAACCACTACTTTATCGATCATATCTCCTGTATCCAGGCCCTCGTCCATCTGCATGATGGTCACCCCGGATTCTTTCTCTCCATTGATCACCGCCCACTGGATCGGCGCCGCCCCTCTGTAAGCAGGAAGGAGGGAAGCATGGACATTAATGCACCCGAACCTGGGGATTTCCAGGATCTCTTTGGTGATGATCTGTCCGAAAGCCGCCACTACGATCACATCCGGAGCCAGTTTTTTCAAGGTTTCCGTAAACTCCTCTTCCCGGACTTTTTTCGGCTGATACACAGGGATCTGGTGCTTTAGGGCCACCTCTTTTACCGGAGTAGGCATAAGTGTTTTACCTCTTCCCTTTGGCTTATCCGGCTGGGTCACCACGCCGATGACCTGATGTCCCGCCTCGATCAAAGCTTCCAGAGTCCCTACGGCAAAATCCGGGGTCCCCATAAAGACTACTCTCATTCCTCATCATCCTCCTCATAATTGGTCCGGCGCAGTTCCCCCTCTACCAGTTCCGTATACATCTTTCCGTGAAGATGATCTGTCTCATGGCAGATAGCCCTTGCCAGCAGTTCCGTTCCTTCCAGAATGATCTCTTCCATATTTTCATTATAAGCTTTTACCTTTACATAGTTGGGACGGGTTACTGTGCCGCTCATCCCCGGAAGGCTTAAGCAGCCTTCGTCTCCTGTCTGAGAACCGGAAGTCTCGATGATCTCCGGATTGATCAGGACATGGGGATCTTCTCCTGTAGTATCGATAACTACCACCTGTTTCAAGATCCCCACCTGTGGAGCCGCCAGTCCTACGCCATAGGCGTCATACATAGTGTCAAACATATCCTGGATCAGTTCTTTGATCTTCGGCGTCATTTTTTCAATCTTTCTGCATTCCTTTGTTAAAATAGGATCTCCCTGTATTCTTATGTTTCTAAGCGCCATTTTTTTGGCCTCCTTTTCTTTTTTCTAAACGGTAAAATCGTATTGTATATATATATTCCGGAATCCCCGGTTAACTTCTATATATTTTTCCAGAGCGTTTTTTATCTTCACCAGGATCTCCCGGTCCTGATGACGCATATAAAGGACCCGGCGGTACATATCCTGGACCTTTGCCACACTTTCCGGAGCCGGTCCGATAAGGGTCAGATCCTTTCCCGGATAGATCCTCTCAATATACTTTCTGCAGTAATCCATGGCCCGGGTCAGGATTTCTTCCTCTTTTCCCGCTCCCCGCACAGCGGCCATGGCCGCCCTGGGAGGATAGTCCATCAGGGATCTGTAGGCCATTTCCTCCTGATAAAACCAGTCGTAATCCTGGGCCGCAGCCGCCTGGATACAATAGTGATCCGGGTGGTAAGTCTGGATCACTGCTTCTCCCGGCCGTTCTCCTCTCCCGGCTCTGCCTACCGCCTGGAGTAGCAGCTGGAATGTTTTTTCCCCCGCCCGGTAATCTCCGCTGCATAGGGAAAGATCTGCAGCCAGCACTCCTACAAGGGTAACCCGGGGGAAATCGTGTCCCTTTACGATCATCTGGGTACCGATAAGAATGTCCGCCTCTCCTCTTCCAAAAGCAGAAAGGATCTTCTCATGATCGTCCTTTCTTCTGGTAGTATCTGCGTCCATGCGCAGGACCTTTGCCCCTGGAAAACTTTTCAGCACAAGGCTTTCGATCTGCTGGGTGCCGGCCCGGAATCCCCCGATATAGGGGGACCCGCATACAGGACATTTCTGTACGTCCGCCGTCTCATAACCGCAGTAATGACAGATCAGCCTGCCGTTTCTGTGGGAAGTAAGAGACACATCACAGTGGGGGCATTTCATCACATGGCCGCAGGAACGGCAAGTTACAAAACCGCTGTATCCTCTCCGGTTCAGAAACAGGATCACCTGCTCCTTTTTCTTCAGTCTTTCCTGGATCTTTCCGGTAAGCAGGCTGCTGAAGACGGACCGGTTTCCTGTTTTTAATTCTTCCCTTAAATCTACGATAGATACATCCGGCAGCGTACTTCCTCCGTATCTCTGTTCCAGACGTACCAGACGATAAGCGCCTGTCTCGGCCTTATAATAACTTTCCACACTGGGAGAAGCAGACCCCATCACAACAAAGGCCCCTTCCATTTTGCCCCTCTGGATAGCCGTCTCCCTGGCATGGTAGCAGGGGGTCTTTTCACTTTTATAAGAATCTTCATGTTCCTCGTCAATAAGGATCAGCCCCAGTCTGGGGAAAGGGGTAAACAAGGCTGAACGGGGGCCGATCATAACGGAGATTTTCCCCTCTTTTGCCCGTTCAAACTGATCGTACCGCTCTCCCTGGGACATCCTGGAATGGATCAGGGACACCTGTTCTCCGAATCTGGCGTAAAATCGGGATACATTCTGATAGGTCAGCGCGATCTCCGGGATCAGGAGGATCACCTGTCTTCCCTGCTCCAGCACATGACGGATAAGCTCCATATAGACTTCTGTTTTTCCGCTGCCGGTGACCCCTTTGATCAGGCAGGGACGGGGGGCTTGGGAATCCCATTCCTCCAGGATCTCCTTTACCGCCTGCTGCTGTTCTTCATTGAGGAGAGCTGGCTTTTGGGATGGGATCGTCTTTGGGAGAGGGGTCCTGTAACACCGTTCTCTTTCAACAGAGACCAGTCCTTCTTTTTCAAATCCCTTAACTACTTCGGGGCTGATCTTCATTTCTTTTATGGCCGAGGAATACTCCAGGATCTTCTTCCTGAGCAGGGCCCGCATGAGCCGCTCTTTTGCCCGGTAATGTTTCCGAACATACTCGTTTAAAAGACTGTCGCAGGCCTTGGGGTCCGCTTTCAGACAGATATATCGTCTCTCTCTGGCAGCCGCTTTTTCCTTCACCGGAAGGACTGTTTTCAAAGCCTGGTTCATAGTGGAGCCATAGTTCCTGGCGATCCAGGCGGCCAGAGAGATCAGCCGGGACTCGATCTCCATTCCCTGCTCTTCCACAGCCAGTATAGGTTTTATCCGGTCTGCTTCTATTTTAGGCTCTGAAGAGAGTCCCACCACATAGCCGGTAATCTCTCTGCCACCCTTTCCAAAAGGGATCCTGACTTTTTTCCCTTCTTCTATCTGGGGTTCCATCTCTTTTGGAACCTGATACTGAAAGGTCTTATCTAATTTTTCCTGAGAAATGTCTACTATGATATCTGCGTATAAATCCTTCATTTATTTCCTGCTGTCTTCTTCCAGTATTTCCTGGATCAGCACTCTTTCATCCATGGGATATTTCTTACCTTTGATCTCCTGATAATCCTCATGACCTTTTCCGGCCAGCACGATAATATCTCCCGGCTGTCCATGGTGGATCGCATAGGCAATGGCTTCCTTCCGGTCGATGATCTCCACATATTTTCCTTTGGTCCTGCCGATCCCTACTTTAATATCGTCAATGATGGCCTGAGGATCCTCGTTTCTGGGATTATCGGAGGTTATGATAGTCAGATCCGCCAGATTTCCGGAAACTTCTCCCATCTCGTATCTGCGGATCTTGGAACGGTTTCCTCCGCAGCCGAAAAGACATACCAGCCGGTTGGGCTTATATTCTTTCAAAGTAGTGAGAAGACTTTCCAGACTCATGGCGTTGTGGGCGTAATCGATCATCAAAGTAAAGTCATCCGAAACTTTCACCATCTCGATCCTTCCTTTTACATGAGCGTTCTTTAAAGCCTTCTGGATATTTTCCACAGTCACCCCGAAATGGCGGCATACGGCAATAGCTGTAAGGGAATTATAAACGCTGAACTTTCCGGGCAGATCGATCTCCACAGGGAAATCCATCAGGCCCTTTACGTCATAGGCAATGCCCAGAGTTCCTTTTCCGGTGACCAGACGGGTATTTTCCGCTCTGAGATCTGCTTTTTCAGAAAAACCAAAGGTTTCCGCCTGGCAGGTATGCCCCTCCAGGATCCTTTCCAGATGGGGATCGTCCCCGTTAAAAATTCCTACTTTGCACTGTCTGAACAGCATGCTCTTACAGTGAAGATAATCATCAAAATCCTTGTGCTCATTAGGGCCGATATGATCCGGCTCAATATTGGTGAAAATACCAATGTCAAAAGTAAAGCCGGAAGTCCTGTGGAGCATAAGTCCCTGGGAAGAAACTTCCATGACTACGCTGTCGCATCCTGCCTCCACCATCTTTGCGAAATACTCCTGGATCAGATAGGACTCCGGCGTGGTATTAGCCGAAGGGATCTTCTCTTCTCCGATAATGGTCTCGATAGTGCCGATCAGCCCTGTCTTATGCCCTGCATTTTCCAGGATCGACTTGATCAGATAGGTGGTAGTAGTTTTTCCCTTGGTTCCTGTAATACCGATGGTTTTCAGTTTTTCAGCAGGATGGCCAAACCAGGCTGCGGAAATGCAGGCCAGAGCATATCTGGTATCCTCTACCTGGATCACCGTTACATCTTCCGGCACCTGGACCAGATCCTGGACCACCAGTACAGAGACACCTTTCTGGGCTACCTCTGCTGCGTAGCTGTGTCCATCCGAAACAGCTCCTTTGATACATACAAAGAGACCGTCCTTTTGGGCCTTTCTGGAATCGTAGATCACGGCAGTAATTTCTTTATCTAAAGTTCCCTGGATACATTGGTAATCCAGATTTTCTAATAAATCCCTTAAATTTTTCATTGCTGATTCCCCTTTCCATATACTATCTAGGATACCATAAAAGAGGGAGAAGGGGCAACCCTTCTCCCTGAGGAAAATCCGTAGAAAATCAAGTATCCTTTCTTAAAATTTTAAGATATTCTTCATATGCAAACACACGATTCCTGGAAGCATTTGTTGTTTCCTTTAAAATTCCCAGTTCCACTAATTTTTTTACAGCAGCAGACACAGTATTATAACTTACTTTCATAGCCTCCGATGTTTTTTTTATTTCGATAATCGGATACTGCTCAACATAGTCAAAAAGAGCTCTCAGATTGTCCCTTTTACGAGTCGTTTTCGGCAGTCTTTCTAAATTTTTCTCATGAAGATCTGTCAACGATTCAATCGTCTTCAGGGAATCTTTTGCTGCTGCTGATACTGCCTCAAGAAAAAACGCAACCCATTGCTCATAATTTCCATTTCTTCTTACTTCAGAAATCCGATCATAATACTCTATCTGATTTTTCACCATAAAAAACAACTAAAAATCTGATTGTCCGCTAAAACACTGTACTTATCAGCACA
>ERZ1643247.51-NODE-51-length-164970-cov-19.753018_pt1 | contig 164970 bp, 156 predicted proteins | sample MGYA00579264_ERZ1643247 | MGnify/ENA primary metagenome ERZ1643247 (study PRJEB29033, sample SAMEA4952262) | chicken gut metagenome | biome: Broiler Chicken; feature: Gastrointestinal Tract; material: Caecum | place: Ireland | collected 2018 | study: Broiler... | reverse complement strand
TTCCGGTGTCCCAGGCGCTTTCTGATGTTTTGTAACTCATGCCCCTCAGACAGCTTGTTTACTTTATCACATTTTCCATTTCCTGTCAACAACTTTTTTAAGTTTTTTAAACTATTTAAATTGTATATTTAAAATGTACTCTTGCGACAGCTCAGTTAGAATACCACAGTTCACCAGGACTGTCAACTGTTTTTTTCATTTTTTTATATTTTCTTTCCCTTAAAATACTTTTCCACTTCGAAAAGCGAAGGAAGGATTTTTTCCGCCAGTTTCTCCATCTCCTCTGTTGGCTCTGCAAGATCCGGAACCATAATGGCTTTCATCCCCGCCCTGCAGGCAGCTCTGATTCCATTATAGGAATCTTCTATGGCAAAACAGTCGGAAGGTTTGACATGAAGACGGCTGCATGCCTCCAGATAAATATCAGGATCCGGTTTGCTTTTCTTTACCATATCTCCACATACGATCACATCAAAAAATGGCAGGATTCCTCCCTCCCTTAGCTCTTTCAGAACGACTTGTTCTCTTGTAGATGTGGCAAGTCCAATCTTTACTCCCCTGGTTTTCAAATATCTCAGAAGTTCACAGACACCTGGTTTCTTCGGCAGTTTTCCTCCTTCCGCTTCTAAATGAAACAGCGCCGACATTTCTGCTTTATATTCGTCATAGGGAAAATCCTCCCCGTAAAAATCCAGAAAAATCCGGCGTGTAGCCGCGGCGTTTGTTCCCAGACATTTTCTGCATACCTGCTCCACGTCTGAAAACCCATATTTCTTTGCCACAATCTTCCATGTTCTTATTACCAGAGCCTCTGAATCAAAAATCACACCATCCATATCAAATACAACTGCTTCTGTCATTTTTATCCTCACTTTTTCTGTTTACTGATCTTTCCTGCAGATCCGTCTTTTTTCTTTTCCATCTTCCTAATAGAAATCTTACAAAAATATCTGCGGCTCTGTCCATCTCCTTCAGACAGAACTGCAGATATTATTTTTCAGGCTATGCCCGAAAAGCACTGTTTATTCAGATGATCATTTATCCTACGATTGTGGCTTCCCTGAAGTAGCAATAATATCGCGGATGTTTTACAACTCTTGAATAATAGGCCGCATTTATTCCGTTCATCCAACCTGTTCTTCCTCTGCTGTCTACAATACGGAAGTACGGAACTTTATTCCGGATACAAATATGAGTAATCTTTACTCTCTCCCCTATCTGCGGCGCAAAAGATTTTACTTTGGAGCCAGCTTTTTTGTATGTCTGGAAACGCTTTACTACCGTATAGTTATTTGTTTTCCCACTTGCCCACCGAATGTTTCTTTCCGCGAGCCGGGTTGTGGTACTGGTCCTTACAAATCTGCCTCCCCGGTATGCGTAGCTCATGTCAAAATCTATCGCTCCCGTATTATAAGCCAGACCGCCGGCAAGGAAGGTTATCGTATTTCCGGACACTTTTTTCACATCAAAATAATATTTATAGAAATATTTGCGGCTGAGCATATTTCTCAGGTTCAAAACTGTTTTCAGCCTCCCGCCGCTGTACTGGTAAAGACATGCGGAACTTTCGTTGATACTGTCTCCCATACATTCCATAAACAGAAACGGTTTCCTGTTTGAAAGCGTACAGATGCGGAATCGGACTGCCGTAGGCTGAAAAGACGAAAAGTTTTTTACCAGCCTGTTTTTTCCATTGATGATCACACGAACCCGGTTAAAATATCCGCCTCTTCCTGTGGTCGCAATCCTGATGCGGTCCCTTCTGCCGTCTCCTGTCACGTCATATGCCGTATATGTTCTGTTCAGCCCCAGGCGTGTAAACCCTGCCGCTTTTACAGGTTTGACCTGGAACATACATACTGCCAGCATGATCAGCAGAAACCATTTCCATGCTCCAAATACCTTTCTTTTTTCCATTCTCTTTCCTCCTCTTTCTTATGCAGGAACTACTTTCTCAGTTCTGCATGATAAATTTAATCGCATCCTGAATCCAGGATACATAAATCAGACGTATTCCATCCGTTTTTTCCACAGACGAACGGCATACCTCCGGTAAGATCACTGTGTCAAATCCCAGTTTTTTTGCTTCGGCCACCCTCTGGGCTGCCATACTGACTGCCCGGACCTCTCCGCTTAAGCCCACTTCTCCAAAGGCCATTACAGAATCAGGGATTACAATATCCTTGCAGCTCGAAACAACTGCAAGAGAAATTCCCAGATCAATGGCAGGCTCCGTCATTTTCATACCTCCCGCAATATTTACATAGGCGTCACAGGAAGCAAGATGGATTCCAACCTTTTTTTCAAGAACGGCCATCAGAAGATTCACCCGGTTAAAGTCTGTTCCCACTGCTGTTCTTCTTGGAATCCCGAAATTGCTCTGACAGACCAGAGCCTGAATCTCCACCAGGATCGGACGGGTTCCTTCCATGGAGCAGGCCACAATGGAACCGGAAGTGCCTGTGGGTTTTCCATTCAGCATAAACTCCGAAGGGTTTTTCACCTCTTCCAGTCCGGTATTTCGCATTTCAAAGACTCCGATTTCATTGGTGGATCCAAACCGGTTTTTTACAGCCCGCAGGATCCGGTAAGACGCGTGGCGGTCTCCCTCAAAATACAGCACTGTATCTACCATATGTTCAAGGACTCTGGGACCGGCCACATTTCCTTCTTTTGTCACATGGCCCACAATAAAGATAGAGACTCCCTGGCCCTTCGCAATCTGCATCAGAACATTTGTGGATTCCCTGACCTGGGACACGCTTCCCGGCGCGGAACTGATATCTTCATGAAACATGGTCTGTATAGAGTCGATTACAACAACGTCCGGTTTCTTTCTCTCGATCACTTCACGGATAGTTTCCAGGTTTGTCTCGCACAGGATCTGCAGATTTTCGTTAAATTCTCCGATCCGGTCGGCGCGCAGCTTGATCTGTCTCAGGGATTCCTCTCCGGAAATATACAGGACATGATTCCCCTCGCCCGCCAGATTTCTGCATGCCTGCAAAAGAAGGGTGGATTTTCCGATTCCCGGATCCCCACCCACCAGCACAAGGGAGCCGGGGACAATGCCGCCCCCAAGCACCCTGTCAAATTCTGCAATTTTTGTCAGTGTCCGCTCATCGGAAGATAAGCTGATATCTTTCAGCTTCACCGGCTCTGACGTTTTTCTGTCCGCTGCCTGCTTTATTCCTCCGGATGACGTTTTTTTTGCAGAAACCGTTTCTTCCACAAAAGTATTCCAGCCTCTGCAGCCCGGGCACTGCCCCATCCATTTGGCGGATTCATAACCGCATTCCTGGCAAAAATAAACAGTTTTTTTATTTTTCAGCATTTCACGATTTTCACTTCTACTGCTTCCGGACCGCCAAGCTCCGCACTGAAGGAAAGCTTGCCTCCCAGATTTGTCTTCATGGTTCCAGCCTCTGTTCCATTAATGCTGACCGCGTATTCACAGTCTGCCTCCATTTCCACTGTAATCTGAGTATCCTCAAATCCTTCGATGCGGAAACTCATGGAAGATCCGTCCTGTTCCAGATCATATACGGCTGTTCCCGGAACAGATTCATAGACAAACATTCCGTTTCTCTCCAGCTTTGTGATGTCGCGGTATGTTTTTACTTTATACATATCGCCCTGGTGCTGATAGTCAGATACCTTTGATTTCTGAGCCAGTTCATAATTTCCAAAGCTGAGACTCCCGTTGTCCTCTGTACGGATCAGTTCTTTTACTACTGCCATGTTCTTATGTCCTCCCTAAGACTTTTCTGTTGTTTGATAATTATTATATCATTTACCCTTTTTTTTGAACAGTATCCTCTTTCAATTTTCGCAGCTTTTTTCTGTATTCATGAATCCTTCTTTTCAGAGGAAACCGGTATGAACTTCAGTTTTTTCTGATGAAGCTGCACTTTTACTGTGTCGCCTCTTTTTATTTTCCCTTCCAGGATTTCGTTAGCCAGAGTATCCTCCAATTTCGTCTGGATCGCCCGCCGCAAAGGTCTGGCGCCGTATTTGCTGTCAAATCCTGCTTCCGCAAGATAGTCCTTTACGGAATCTGTGATTTTCAGCCGGATATCCATCTGTTCCTGGCAGCGGTTTTCCAGATTTTTCAGAAGAAGAGACACGATTTTCCTGATATGCTGTTTATTCAGTGTGTGGAATACCATGATCTCATCGATCCTGTTAAGAAATTCCGGTTTAAACAGACGGCGCACCTCTTCCATGACATTTGATTTCATTCTCTCATAATCCTGTTTCTCATCCTCGCCGGACATAAACCCAAGCTTCTTTGGTTCAATGATCGCCTGGGCGCCTGCGTTGGAAGTCATGATAATGATCGTCTGTTTAAAATCCACTTTTCTTCCATGAGCGTCTGTAATATGGCCGTCGTCCAGTACCTGAAGAAGAATATTAAACACGTCCGGATGGGCTTTCTCGATCTCGTCAAACAGAAGGACGCTGTATGGGTTCCGCCTTACTTTTTCACTGAGCTGTCCTCCCTCGTCATACCCCACATATCCGGGCGGAGAACCGATCAGCTTGGAGACGCTGTGCTTCTCCATATACTCGGACATATCTACACGGATCATGGCCTGCTCGCTTCCGAACACAGCTTCTGCAAGAGCTTTGGAAAGCTCTGTTTTTCCTACGCCTGTAGGCCCCAGGAAAAGGAAAGAGCCGATGGGGCGGCTGGGATCCTTCAGTCCTACTCTTCCTCTCTTCACCGCCTGGGCCACTGCCTTTACTGCCTCATCCTGTCCGATCACCCGTTTATGCAGCTCTTTTTCCAGATGAGCAAGACGTTTTGTCTCCCCTTCCGTAAGACGCTGAACCGGTATTTTTGTCCAGTCCGACACGATATCAGCTACTGAATTTTCTGTAACTGTAAGCGGTTTCCTTTTATTTTTTCTCTCCTCACGGATTCTGTATTTTTCCAGTTTTTCTTTTGCTTCGTTCTGCCGGCGTCTGGCTTCTCTCGCCTTTTCGATATCAGCATGCTTAATGGCTTCTTCCTTTTCCGCCTCCGCGTCCCGGATTTCCTGTTCCAGCGGCTCTGTACCCGCAGAGGCCCGGTATCCTCCGATCTGTACCTTCGACGCCGCCTCGTCAATAATATCAATGGCCTTGTCCGGCAGAAAGCGGTCAGTAATATATCTTACGGACATCTTCACTGCCGCTTCCAGAGCACTGTCTTCGATCACAACGCCGTGATGCTTTTCATAATACGGCCTAAGACCTTTCAGGATTTCCAGCGCCTCCTCTTCTGTAGGTTCCTCCACTGTCACCGGCTGGAAACGTCTTTCCAAAGCTGCGTCCTTTTCAATGTATTTCCGGTATTCTTCCAGGGTTGTAGCCCCTATCAACTGGATTTCCCCTCTGGAAAGAGAGGGTTTCAGAATATTGGAGGCGTCGAGAGCTCCCTCTGCCCCGCCTGCTCCGATAATTGTATGGAGTTCATCAATAAACAGAAGAACGCCTCTGTTTTCCCGTACTTCATTTACCACATTCCGGATTCTTTCTTCAAACTCTCCCCGGTATTTGCTTCCTGCCACCATACCGGATAAATCCAGCACAACGACTCTTTTGTTTTTCACTGTGTCGGGAACCATTCCTGATACGATTTTTTGAGCCAGGCCTTCCGCAATAGCAGTTTTTCCCACTCCGGGCTCTCCCACCAGGCAGGGGTTGTTTTTTGTTCTTCTGCTGAGGATCTGGATCAGACGGGCTATTTCCCTGTCTCTTCCAACTACCGGATCCAGCTTTCCTTCCGCTGCCATAGCCGTCAGATCGCGGCTGTACTGGTCAAGGACAGGAGTTCCTGAGCCTTTCCGGTTTTTCAGAGTTCTCGCTGTCTGCATTCCCTCTGCTCCAGACTCTCCCTCAACTCCCATTGCCGCCAGTACCGCGGCATACAGTTTCTGAATATTGACTCCCATGGTATGAAGAAGTCTGGTAGCCACAGAGTCCGTTTCTTTCAGCATCGCCAGGAGGATATGCTCCGTACCGGCTTTCTCCTCTTTTTGCGCGGACGCTTCCGATACGGCGGATTCAATCAGCCGCCGCGCTCTTGGACTGTATTCCGGAGGTCTCTCCGGCGCCAGCGTATCCGGCGGCGCGATCAGTTTCTGAATAAGCGAGGAAAGCTGTTCTTCCTCTACATGAAATTCCTCCAGTATCCTTCCTGCGGTTCCGTCTTTTTCCCGCAAAAGTCCAATCAGTATATGCTCTGTGCCAATATAAGTATGCTTTAAAGACTGGGCCGCTTTTTTTGCCAGCAAAAGGGCGTTTTCAGCCTGTCTGGTAAATCTTTTCTGCATCGTCTCCTCCTATCTGTCAATTCCATATTCGTCAAAGATCTCATCAATCAGCGCGTGAACTTCTTCTCTGGAAACATTTTTACAGCATCCCCTGGCCATAGCAACCACAAGATGCTGTTTCATTTCTTCCAGCGCCTTCATTTTATCTACATCCACGGCGATCACCGCACCTTTTCTCCGGTCAATAGTCACAAAGCCTTCCTGCCTGAGAAGGGCATATGCCTTGTTTACTGTATGCATATTGATCCCTATGGTGTCTGCCAACTGTCTGACAGATGGAAGCGTGTCTCCCTCTCTGAGCCTTGACGTGGCGATTCCAAGGATGATCTGGTTCATCAGCTGGACATAAATGGCCTCATCACTGTTAAAGTCTATTTCAATAACCATATTCCGTCCTCCTTGTCTCTTGTTACACATATACTAGCACATATCCTATAATTTGAAAACAGTTATTTTTTTACAAGAAAAAGCAGCCCGAAGGCCGCTTTTTCTCTGTTCTTTTTATCCTATGATCTTTTTCATCTGTTCTCTGTTCAGCGGAAGATTGAATCCCATCGGATTTACCACTACAGCCTCCGCCTGCTCCATCAGAATTTCAGGAAGCTTGGCAAAAGAAATCTTTGCGGCGCGGAGCTTCTTTCCTCTTGCGAATTTTTCAAATTCCAGCACGTCAGAGAAGACCGGCTGCATGATCTTTCCGTCTTTATTCTTCAGATAGGGCACGCTGATTTTTTTCGGATCGTCCCCTTCCGGGTTCAGAGCCACCAGAAAATCCGCCTTTTTCAGATCCGCGATCAGCTCCTCTTCCTGTTCGTGAAGATTCTTTCTCTTCTCCTTTTCCACCGGACGGCGCAGTTCCTGCATAAAGTAAATGCCGGAAAGCTGAAGCGTCGGATTCAGCAGCGGTCTTTTCTCCGGAGGCATCTGGGACAGATCCGGCTCCCGGGCAACTTTTTCCAGATCCACTTCCACCTGGCTTCCGTCCTTATTCCAGATCAGAGAATTTACGCCAATGGAATAAAGGAGCGCATAAAGTCTCGGGAAATTTTTCTTCTCATATTTCATTCCCATCAAAAGGATCTTGTCGTCCAGCTTCTTTTTTCCAAATTCCTTCAGAGCTTCCTCCTCCGCGAAAAACCAGGCCTGATCATTATATGTTTCTTCTCCGCAGGTCACATAGGGAAGTCTCGTTACCTGGGAGTACAGAACATAAATATCTTCCCTGGCCCGGATTTCCTTCACTGCCTCTTCTACACTTATTCCCATTTCTTCTTCCTTTCTCACTTCCGGAAAAGCCGTCCACAGGCTGTATTCCGAAATTCTGCTGTTTTATTTTGTCAGAAATTCCACAATTCCGTCCAGGGCCGCCGCCTGCTCTTCTTTCAAAGAAGATTTTACAGTAAGGGTCTCCTGGTAAATTTCCATATTCTTCATGGAAGAAAGAATTTCTTTTATCTGCTTTCCTGCTGAAACCGCCCAGGTGCCATTTTCGATCACCGCAGTTTTCCGGTTCTGGAAATTATGCGCCTTCAGCTCGGAAAGCAGTGTTTCCATTTTCGGGAAAATTCCTGCGTTATAAGTCGGGCAGGCAAAAACGATCCTGTCGCAGCGGAAGGCTTCTGCAAGAAGATATGACGGATCTGTCTTGGAAACGTCATACATCGCAATATTTTTTTCACCTGCGTCGCCCAGCTTTCCGGCCAGAACGTTCACCGCGTTTTCTGTGTTTCCATAAATAGAAGCATACAGGATCAGCACTGCATGATCTTCCGGCGTATAGGTGCTCCATTTCTGATATTTATCGATAAACCATCCAAGATTTTCTCTCCACACCGGACCATGAAGAGGACATATCATCTGAATGTCAAGAGCGGAAGCTTTTTTCAGGGCGGCCTGGATCTGTGTTCCATATTTGCCTACGATATTGGTCAGATATCTTCTTGCGTCTTCCAGCCATTCCTGTTCAAAATTCACTTCATCCGCAAAAATGTTTCCGTTCAGAGCGCCAAAGGTTCCGAAGGCATCGGCGCTGTACAGCACCTTGTCCGCTGTATCATAAGTCACCATACACTCCGGCCAGTGAACCATGGGTATAAAGGCAAAAGCAAGAGTATGCTTTCCTGTAGTAAGCGTATCTCCCTCTTTAACCGCTACAGCGCGGGAATCCACGTCAAAGTCAAAGAACTGCTTCATCATGGTAAACGTTTTCGCGTTGCCTACGATTTTTGCTTCCGGATGACGAAGGATCACCTCCGCCAGAGAAGCGCAGTGATCAGGCTCCATATGGTTGATGATCACATAATCCAGATTTCTTCCGTCCAGCACATGCTCCAGATTTTCGATGAACTGACTGCATACTGCGATATCCGCCGTGTCGAGAAGAACGGTTTTCTCGTCCAGGATCACATAGGAGTTGTAGGAAACCCCTCTGGGAATCGGATAAATATTCTCGAACAGTTCCAGACGTCTGTCGCTGGCTCCGATCCAGTACATATCCTCTGTTACTTTTTTCACACAATACATATTGCTGTTCCTCCTTCAGGCCTCATCAATGGCCTTACCTATATCATGTCTCATATATTTGTTGGAAAACTGAATCCACTCTGTGGCTTCATAGGCGTTCTTACGTGCTTCCTTCAGATCTTTTCCCTTTGCGGTGATCCCCAGAACCCGGCCGCCGTTTGTGACGATCTGTCCATCCTGGAACTTCGTTCCCGCATGGAAGCAGTAATAACCGTCTTTTCCTTTAAAATTCTCGAAGCCGTACATAGGAATTCCTTTTTCGTATTTTACCGGGTATCCTTCGCTCGCCAGCACCACGCAGACCGCCGCGTTATCCTCGAATTCCAGCTCCATCTCGTCAAGGCGGCCTTCTATGCACGCTTCCATAACCTCTACGATGTCCGTTTTCATTCTTGGAAGCACCACCTGAGCCTCCGGGTCTCCGAATCTTGCATTATACTCCAGAACCTTCGGGCCTTCTGCCGTAAGCATCAGACCGAAGAAAATAATACCCGTAAAAGGACGTCCCTCAGCCGCCATAGCGTCGACGGTGGGCTGGTATATGTATTTCTGGCAGAACTTATCAATCTCCTCTGTATAGAACGGACTTGGCGAAAAAGTTCCCATGCCTCCTGTATTCAGTCCCTGATCCCCGTCCAGCGCGCGCTTGTGGTCCTGGGCGGAGGTCATCGTCCGGATAGTCTTTCCGTCCACAAAAGAAAGCACAGATACTTCCCGTCCGGTCATAAACTCTTCAATGACCATGGTGTTTCCGGCGCTGCCGAATTTTTTGTCCTCCATGATCTCCTTTACGCCCTCTTCTGCTTCCTTCAGATTATTGCAGATCAGAACGCCTTTTCCAAGAGCAAGACCGTCCGCTTTTAAAACAATAGGAAATTTTGCCTGTTCGCGCAGATACTTAAGCGCTTTTTCCGCATCGCTGAAATTTTCATACGCAGCCGTAGGGATATGATATTTCTTCATCAGATCCTTGGAGAAGGCTTTTGATCCCTCCAGGATGGCCGCGTTCTTTCTCGGCCCGAACACCTTAAGTCCCCGGGACTCAAACACATCCACAACGCCGCCTACCAGCGGATCATCCATTCCGATCACCGTCAGATCCACTGCATTTTTCTCTGCAAAATCAGCCAGTTTTTCAAACTCCATGGCGCCGATAGGCACACATTCCGCATACTCGGAGATTCCCGCGTTTCCGGGAGCACAGTAAATCTTGTCCACCTTCGGACTTTTTGCCACGCTCCAGGCAATCGCATGTTCTCTTCCGCCGCTTCCAACAATCAATACTTTCATAATCCTGCTCCTCTGTAGAAAACTAATCTATTTGCTGATATGGACTCTGCCGTCCCTCACAGCTACCTTTCCATTTGCGATCAGGTCGATAGCCTTCGGCAGAATCTTCCATTCCGCCTCTTCCATTACGCGCCGCTGAAGGATTTCAGGCGTATCGCCTTCCCGGACTTCCACTGCTTTCTGAAGAATGATCGGTCCGGTGTCCGTACCTGCGTCCACAAAATGAACCGTTGCTCCTGTCACCTTTACTCCCCGGCCCAGAGCTCCCTCATGGACTTTAAGCCCATAAAAACCTGTTCCGCAGAAAGAAGGGATCAGAGACGGATGGATATTGATGATGCGGTTTGGGTACGCCTCCACGATCATCGGCGGGATCGCCACCAGATATCCGGCCAGCACTACAAGGTCCACCTGATTTTTCTGCAGTTCGTCCAGAAGCGCCCTGTGAAAGACTTCTCTTGTCTCATAGTTTTTCGGAGAAATACATACTGCCGGAATACCTTTTTTCCTGGCCCGCTCCAAAGCGTATGCTCCGGCGTTGTTGCTGATCACAACCGCCGCTTCTGCATTTGTGATCTTCTTTTCCTCTATGGCATCCAGGATCGCCTGCAGGTTTGTGCCGCCTCCCGACACTAGGATTCCAAGCTTCAGCATAAATCCACTCCCTTTTCGCCTGCTTCAACACGGCCCACCACATAAGGAGTCTCACCTGCGCTGCGGACTGCTTCCATCGTCTTGTCCACATCCTCCGGCGAAACGGCAAGCACCATGCCAAGACCCATATTGTAAGTGTTGTACATCATCTTCTCTTCAATATTTCCTTTTTCTGCCAGAAGCTTAAAAATTGCAGGCACTTCATAGCTGTTCTTCTCGATCACAGCTCTTGTTCCCTCTTTCAGCATACGGGGAACATTTTCATAAAAACCGCCGCCTGTGATATGGCTGCAGCCGTGAATACGCACGCCGGCCTCTTTTACAGCCTTCAGAGCCTTTACATAGATCTTTGTCGGTGCGAGAAGCGCCTCGCCCAGAGTTGTTCCCAGTTCTTCATAATAAGTGCCGAGAGATTCCTTTGTCATCTCAAACACCTTGCGCACAAGAGAGAATCCATTGCTGTGCACGCCGGAAGAAGCGATTCCTACCAGCACGTCTCCCGGAGTTACAGCCTCCCCTGTGATCAGATCTTTTTTATCAATGATACCTACCGCAAAGCCTGCAAGATCGTATTCATCCTCCTGCATAAGCCCCGGATGCTCCGCTGTCTCCCCGCCGATCAGAGCGGCGCCTGCCTGCACGCATCCCTCCGCTACTCCGCTGACGATTTCCGCGATTTTTTCCGGATAGTTTTTGCCGCAGGCAATATAATCCAGGAAAAACAGAGGTTCCCCGCCGGCGCATGCAATATCGTTGACGCACATTGCCACTGCGTCGATGCCTATGGTATCATGCTTATCCATTACCATTGCCAGCTTCACCTTTGTGCCGCAACCGTCTGTTCCGGATACAAGAGTAGGCTCTTCCATATCTTGAAATGCCTTCATGGAAAAAGCCCCCGAAAATCCTCCGATCCCTCCGAGTACTTCCGGTCTCATGGTCTTTGCAATATGCTGTTTCATCAATTCTACTGATTTGTAACCTGCTTCAATATCAACACCAGCGTTCTTATAATCCATAATATCCTCCACTGTTTTCCTTCTTTATCTCTGCACTGCGTCTTTTTAGTAATTCTGATAGCCGACTTCCTGCAGTCTGGCATCCTTTGCTTCTACCTGTTCTTTCAGTTCTTTGCTGTAGTCCTTCAGTCTGGCAAGAAGTTCCGGATCTGAAGTCGCAAGGATTTTTGCCGCCAGAAGTCCCGCGTTTGCGCCGCCATTGATGGCAACGGTAGCCACCGGGATTCCGGAAGGCATCTGAACGATAGAATAAAGAGAATCTCTTCCTCCCAGAGACGTGGTGTGCATCGGAATTCCGATCACCGGCATGGGAAAGATCGCCGCGCACATTCCCGGCAGATGAGCTGCCATTCCGGCGCCGGCAATGATCACCTTTAATCCTTTTTCTTCCGCACTCTTTGCATATTCAAAAAATACGTCCGGTTCTCTGTGGGCGGAAATGATTTTCATCTCATACTCCACTCCCAGTTTGTCAAGAATCGCCGCCGCTTTGCTCATAACCGGCATATCTGAATCGCTTCCCATTACTATTCCAACTTTTTTCATTGGTAGGCCTCCTTTTTCTTCATTCCAGGTTGATTCTACTAAGATTCTATTTTTGTGTCAACAAATTTCCCCAAAAGAAATATGTTCACAGCCAAAAATTTCCTGATTTTTTCTTTTCTTACTTCTGTTCTTCCTCAAACGGCCGGTTCAGCTCCTCTGTTCCCGGCAGGACAAACCGTCCGTTTTCAATGATAAAGATCCGCTCTCCCTCTTCATCGATCACCGCGATACTGCCCAGTTCCTCATAAGGTATGGTAATATCTGTATGGCAGCCGTAATAGGCAAGACTGAGATCTTCTTTTCGCAAAATAGAAATCTCATTGTCCCGGGCAATGATCTCTCTTCCGTCGGGATTGTACACAGGAGTATCCTCCGCCCAACTGTAGCAGGTATCTCCCACAGCAAAATGAGGGCCCATCTTTTCCGCGATCAGAATCGGCAGCTTTTCCGCGATCCCGTATTTTTCCGCGGCTACATAGGCAGTCGTATTTGTGCCGATGGCAAATTCTCCCATAGGCAGCTTGGGATGATGGTAAAGAATATTATCTTCAATATACGCCCTGTTTTCCTCCTCGCTCTCAAAATTCGAGCAGGAGTAATCGATCACCTGTCCGCAGTCGAATACCAGCTTCAGATCCCTGAACTGCAGACCATTGAGATAAACTTTCTTTACATGAAGGATTCCCCCTGTTCCCGCAAGCTCCGGAGATGTAAACACTTCTCCCACAGGAATATTCACATCCGCCACGCAGTTCTCAAAGTTCGTCTGCCGCGCCGCATCTTCCAGCGTATGAAGATGGATGATCAGATCCGTCTCATTGCCGTCTTTTCCCTTGATTTCCACCCACTGGCAGGTATCCAGGGTTTCAATGATCGTCTGCTGGATACGTTCATACTGCTTATAATCCAGAGTATTGATCTTCACGATCTCCCGGAAGATCTCCGGAAATTTTTCCCCGATTTCCGGAACCGGATAGGCAATGATCGTAAAGCTTCGCTCATCCCCTTTGATATATCTGTTTACAATCTGGCCGGATTCATTGTCCAGCTCCACCTGAAGCTTCTGCTGGGCTTCGGTAAGCGTCCACGCCTCCGGCTTCGGCTGGGGGGCAAACGGTTCTTCTCCAAAGGTTTCGATACATGCCGGGCCGCCGTGAACATCCGCCAGTTCTTTATAATTTTCGTAAGCCGTCTGCATAGAGCGCAGCTTTCTCTTTACAAAATCACTGTCCAGAAACAGGGCGCAGTCCTGACGGTGGTCGTAATCATACTGAGGATTGGGGATTCCTCCCGTATATCCCACACGGGCGTTTCCTCTTTTGTTTACCGCATGGGTGGCATGACGGTAGATCACCGGTTCAAGCCCCATAGCCCTGAACTGGAGAACAGCAGAGCGCACCATACGCTCAAATCCCAGATTATAACGGATATTTACGGTTTTCTTTTTGGAGATATCCTTTCTGCCGTTTATAAATCCGATGCGGTAGCCCTCTGTATAGGTTCTTGCCATACTGTCGATTTCGTCCTGGGAAAGCGAATTAAGGAACTCTGCCACTCCTGTTTCGTTTCCGGAAACATACTCCCCATAACGATAAAGATATCTGAGATCTGCAAGATCCGATTCCATAACAATCCGTACTGCGAAATCCAGCTCCGGATCCACACCTTCGGCTATCCTCTGTTCCATCATATCCTGACAATAGTCATTGACATAGGAGCGGAGGATTTCCTGTACGGTTTTCGCGGAAGGCAGCTCTTCCTCTCCGAAGGCAGAATGGATTTCCAGGAAAAGCTCCGCGCATACAAGATAATCCCACCACTTTTTTTCATAAGCATAGGCAATAGTTCCCCGAAGCTCTGCATACAGAAAGGTAAATGCCTTCCCATAATCCCCCAGAGTTTTTTCCGCATAAGCGGGATTTCCATAGGAAGTCCCATAATTTTGCGGAAACAGTTCTTCATAAAGACTTCTGTTCTCCGCCTCGTATTCGGCCAGAGAAAGAGCATCTTCCTCTCTTTCCAGAATTTCTCCTGTTTTTTTCAGGAACTCCGCTGTCTTTCGGAAAAAATCAGCATAGGTTTCCTTTATTGTCTTTTCTGTACATATTTCCCATATTCTCCCTTTTGCCAGAGAATACCGTTCCATCAGCCATTCGTCCAACTGATCATCTCCTTTTTCATCCGGACATACATTCCCTTGTTCCCCATATGTCCGTTATTTTCTTTACTGAGGCGCGCTGAGATTATGCGTCGATCACATGTCCGAGACGGATATGCTTATCTACCAGTTCCTTCATATATTCCCAGATTTCCCTGGAACCTTCTGGAGTATGCTCGTTTCTTTTATAAATCTGGCTTTTTTTCACTTTATGCTCCGCCCAGCTTTTGCCGTCTGAAGCATCGTTCAGCAAAAGAGGCTGGCAGTTGTCAAGCACATGAGCAAACTTTGCCTCCGGAGTTTCGTATGCCTCAAACTCTTCCCACAGCGCCCGGAACCAGGCGCCCTGATCCTCAGGAAGAAGACCGAAAATACGGTCCGCCGCCTTTGTTTCTCTCTCTTTCTTTGTGGCGGCTCCCGCCTCGTCATAAGCATATGTATCCCCTGCGTCGATCTCAACAAGATCGTGGATCAGAACCATGGGAATAACCTTTGCCAGATCCGCCTCCTCGTTGGAATATTCCTTCAGGAGCACCGCCATAAGAGCGAGATGCCAGGAATGCTCCGCATCGTCCTCTTTGCGGCTCGCATCTGACAGATAGGTCTGGCGGATGATTTTTTTTACTTTATCAACTTCCACAATAAATTCCATTTGTTTTTTTAAACGTTCCATTTTCACACTCCCATTAAAAAAAAGCCCAGCCATCCTACCATGATCACGCCGTTCAGTATTGAACCTACTGTGCTGGTGCGGTGCATACGCTCTTCTTCAGAAAAACTTGAAAGGCCCATAATAAATCCATAAACAGAAAGCATTGCGGCAAAAAGACAGATACCTCCTACAATAAAACCATATTTTCCATTCAGCCCATAGGCTGTAAGAACAGCGGCTACAAAAAGAAGGAGAGACGCGGCCGCCAGTCCCACCGACAGCTTTCCCTTTCCGGCTTCTTTTCTTTTTACAAAAGAATATCTATACCTTTTTGCCATAATGCTTTCTCCTCAGATGATCGCAGACGGCAAAGCCGGCATAGCCCAGCGCCGCCCCCAATGTGTTTAAAATCATATCGTCCACATCAAAACAGCCTACCTTTGTAACAAGCTGTATTGATTCCACGCAGAGACTTAAACAGAATCCCGACAGGACGATCAAAAATCCGTTTCTCCACTTCCGGCAGATAACAGGAAGAATAAATCCATACGGGATGAATCCGATCACATTTCCCAAAATATTCGTAAAGAGGGCAAAGAGACCAAGCTGGTCTCTGTACACCCAAAATCTTCTGATCTCTACGAAAGGAACAAAGTTGTACCGGTATTCACGTTCCGCCTCTGCCACACGTCCGTAAGCTTCCGAAAAAAACAGGAAATAGAGCAGCAGCAGGACGTAGACCACAAAAAGAAAAATACCCATCCGCCGTATTGCGCGTTTTGTTTCGTTTTTCAAAATTTTCCCCTATATCAGAATATCCGATTTTCTTTTTAACAATCTTACTCCGCTGATGATCATAAGAACACCAGCCGCAATTCCCGTTGCCAGAGTAATAATCCCTATGACCAGACTGCAGACTCCGGCTCCGGACATTGTTCTGTAAATCTTCTCGTTCACGGCTATTCCTCCTTATAACTGAATACCTTGACCGCGCCTCTCTGCCGCCGCAGAAAAGCATCCGTTTTTCTATTTTGCTCCGTACTGACGGTAGTATTCGTCAATAGCGGTCTTCAGTGTATCGTCTATGATCACTTTTCCTTTGTATTCTTTGTTATACAGATGTTCCACTACTTCCTTCATGTTGACGATTGCATTCGTCTCAAAGCCATAAAGGTCTTTTATTTCCTCAAGAGCGCATTTTTCTCCGCCTTTGCCTACTTCCATACGGTCCAGAGATACCATAAGACCTACGATTTCTACGTCAGCCGCCCCTCTTACCTTTGGAACTGTTTCCTCCATAGATTTGCCGGAGGTCGTCACATCCTCGATCATGACTACCCTGTCGCCGTCCATGAGCTTGCTGCCCAGAAAACTTCCCTTATCCGCTCCGTGGTCTTTTTCTTCCTTTCTGTCTGAGCAGTAGCGGACTTCCTTTCCATACAGTTCGCTGTATGCAATGGCAGTCACCACACTGATAGGGATTCCCTTGTAAGCCGGTCCGAAAAGCACGTCAAAATCATCGCCGTATTTGTCATGGATCGCCTTTGCGTAATATTCACCCAGACGCTTTAACTGGGAACCCGTCACATAAGCTCCCGCATTCATAAAGAAGGGAGATTTTCTTCCGCTCTTTAAGGTAAACTCTCCGAACTTCAGCACATTGCTGTCCACCATGAATTCGATAAATTCCTGCTTATACTGTTCCATATCTCTTAAAACCTCCGTATTTACAGGCACTTTCCCTGCCTTCTGATTTTATTTTACCGCACCGATGAGTTCCCGGATGTCCGAAACTTTTTCTTCCTCCATAAACGCCTCAATCCCCGCTGCGATCTCAACTGAAGCATAGGGATTGTAGAAATTCGCGGTTCCCACGGAAACTGCCGTAGCTCCTGCCATAATAAACTCAAGGGCGTCTTCTGCCGTAGCAATGCCTCCCATTCCGATGATCGGCAGTTTCACTGCCTGAGCCACCTGATATACCATACGTACAGCAATCGGTCTTACCGCCGGGCCGGACATGCCGCCGGTCCTGTTTGCCAGGGCAAATCTTCTTCTTTTGATATCGATCTTCATTCCTGTCAGCGTATTTATCAGAGAAAGCACATCCGCTCCCCCTGCTTCCGCAGCCCGGGCCATTTCCGTAATATCTGTCACATTTGGGCTCAGCTTCATGATCACCGGCTGTTTTGCGTATTTTTTCACTTCTTTTGTAATAGCTTCCAGAGCTTTCGGATCCTGCCCGAAAGCAATGCCGCCCTCTTTTACATTCGGGCAGGACACATTGATCTCCAGAAGATCCACCGGCTCGCTGCCCAGGCGTTCTACTACCTGACAGTAGTCTTCCGTTGTTTTTCCGCAGACATTTACGATTACTTTCGTATCATATTTCTTCAGAAAAGGAAGATCTCTGCTGCAGAACACATCAATTCCCGGATTCTGAAGTCCAATGGCGTTCAGCATCCCGCTGGGTGTTTCCGCAACTCTCGGAGTTGGGTTTCCCGGCCACGGAACATTGGCAACGCCTTTGGTGACTACTGCGCCCAGACGGTTCAGATCTACAAATTCACTGTATTCCATTCCTGAGCCGAAGGTACCGGAGGCAGTCATGACCGGATTTTTCAGTTCCACACCGGATAAAACCACACTTGTCTTTGTCATAATTCCACCTCCGTACTTAAAAATACCGGTCCGTCCTTGCAGACGCGTTTGTTGTGCACCTGGGAATGTTCGTCTATCTCTTTTGATCTGCAGACGCAGGCCAGACAAGCCCCGATCCCGCAGGCCATACGTTCTTCCATGGAAATCCAGCAGGGGATTTTCTTCTCTTCGGCATACTTCTTGATCGCCCTGAGCATGGGCGCGGGACCGCAGGCAAAGATCACGTCCGCCTCAAGGGCCTTTTCCTGCACCACGTTCATAACATTGCCTTTTGTACCGGAGCTTCCGTCCTCTGTTGAGACATATACCTTTGCGTATTCCGCGAATTCTTCATTTAAGAACAGTTCGTCCCGGTATCCCAGGACTGCTGTTTTTTCCGCGTTCAATTCTTTTGCTGTCTCCAGCATTGGCGGGATTCCGATTCCTCCGCCCATCAGAAGCACACGCTTTCCCTCCGCTTCGTCAAGAGGGAAGCCGTTTCCCAAAGGTCCCAGGACTTCAACAGGAACTCCCGGATGCAGTCTGGAAAAGCTTTCCGTACCTGTATTTTTTCCGGTCACACGGTAAACAAGACGGATTCTTCTGTTTTCTCTGTCAATCTCACAAATACTGATCGGCCGGGGAAGCAGTTTACTGCCGTCCCGGGTATAAAGAGAAAGGAACTGACCCGGCCTGGAAATATCCGCCATATGGTCTGCCTGAAGCCACATACTGTAGATGTCTGAGGCAATTTTTTCCTGGCTGACGATCTTTAAGCTTTCCTTTATTTTTTCACTCATCTGTTTCCTCCTGCGGCTGCTTTCCGGCAGCCTTTTTGTTTTCTCTTATCGATTTTCCAGAGCGCCGCTGATGTCAGCAATCATATCCTCTACCGCTTTTCTTGAAGCATCGGCATAGTTCAGTTCTCCAAAGGAAGCGTAGGCTTCCTGTTTATAGGCCGCAATGATGCCTCTGGAAGAATTTACGATGGCGCCAAGACCATCCTCATTGAAAAAGTGTACAAGATCCGCGCCTTTTCCGCCCTGAGCGCCGTAGCCCGGCACCAGAATAAAGGTCTTTGGCATGATACGGCGGAGCACCTTGCCCATTTCCGGATAAGTAGCTCCCACAACGGCGCCGATATAGCTGTATTCTTTTCCCATATGCTCCTCGCCCCACTGAGCGACTTTTTCTCCTACCCATTCATAGAGAGGACGTCCTTCAATAATACGGTCCTGGAACTCACCGCTGGAGGGATTGGAGGTCTTTACAAGAATAAAGAGGCCTTTATTCTCTTCCTTGCACACATCAATAAAAGGCTTCACGCCGTCGGAACCAAGATAGGGATTTACTGTAGCGAAATCCTCGTCAAAGCCGGCCCATTTTTTTGATCCTACCTGTACTTTTCCCAGATGGCCTGCGGCATAAGCCGCGGAAGTGGAACCGATGTCTCCTCTTTTAATGTCTCCGATCACTACAAGATCTTTTTCCTTGCAGTAATCGATTGTCTTTTTATACGCCTGAAGTCCCGGAATGCCGAACTGCTCGTACATGGCAATCTGAGGCTTTACTGCAGGGATCAGATCATAAACGGCATCCACGATCCCTTTGTTATACTGCCAGATCGCTTCTGCCGCGCCCTCCAGAGTTTCTCCATACTCCTGAAACGCCTTCTCCTGGATATGCCCGGGAATGTAATTCAGCATAGGATCAAGTCCTACTACAATGGGAGCGTTGGTTTTCCGGATTTTTTCAATCAGCTTATTAATCATATGATCATTTCCTCCTGAAATTAATTTATCGCCAAATTCAGAATCTGTTCAAGAACATCATACACGAATTAGCTGATTTAATAAAGTATTTTTTTATATTATTCCGCCGCTATTTTATTACTGTACTTTTTTTGTCCAAAATTTGCACAAAAACTTGATTTTTTTATAAACATGCAGATTAACCTTGACAATTCAAAACCCGGGATATATAATCAAATCACAATCCACTACATTATTAATATATAAAATCATAAAATCACTAGTTTTTAGAGATTATATATTACATGATATAGTCTGTAAAATCTGGTGATTTTTTCGTCAGATAGATTTTAACTTTTTATTTTTATGGAGGTAACATCATGAACAAGGGGACTGTAAAATGGTTTAACGCAGAAAAAGGCTATGGCTTCATCACAGGCGAAGACGGAGCTGACGTATTCGTACATTTCTCTGCGATCAACGGAGAAGGATTCAAATCTCTGGACGAGGGACAGGCAGTGACTTATGATCTGACCGAAGGCGCTCGCGGAATGCAGGCTGCCAACGTTACAAAATTATAATCCGAGGCTTGATACGGCAGAATAACAATCCTTTTCAGGTTTTACCTGACGTTCAGCGGTCTCATTCGATAAGTTTTACCGCAACAGAAAATCCCCGGCATCACCGGGGATTTTTATTTGTTATGTTATTGCGGATACTCTTTTTCGGAAGGATTCCGTTATCCTATTCCGCTGTATCCGCAGAAAGTCCTGAAGTATAATTATCAAGGGCGCTGGTATCCATCACTGTCTGCTGTACCACTGACGCGTCTTTTTCTGTGACTTTATCATATACGGAATATCCGATCCATGCTACAAGAGCCACACAGACAACGATTCCCACTACCTTTTCCAGTATATCATAAAATTTTTCTTTTCTCTGTTCATTTCTGCGATTTGCTTTCAGCGCTTTATAATTGTCCACTTTTTTCTGACTCATAATGGAATCTCCTTTGTTCTAAATAAGTGTTTCTATTATATCACAGCGCCCGGTAAAAGTGAAGTCTCTTTCCAAATTCACAAACAATTCACACAACCACGATTACTCCGCCGTCATTGGCGTACATGCTGCTGACTCCCGCAGTGTCAAGCACTACGATCCTCTTTACAGCCATTTTTTCTTCCAATGCTTTTTTCAGAATCATCGCCCTGTCATAGCAGTTGCAGTGCGAGATCGCCAGGATCTTTTTCTCACTGTCCTTTGTTTTTTCCACAATATACTGCACCATCTTGATAAGTGCCTTATTGATTCCTCTTGCCTGGTCAAGCTGGCAGATCGTACCTTCCGGAGTGGCTCCCATAACCGGTTTGATCTTCAGCGCGCTTGCCACAAATGCCTTTACTGTGCTGAGACGTCCGTTCTTTCTGAGAGTTTCCAGATTATCCAGTACAAAAAATGTATTCTGCTCTGCAATATAAGCTTCCACTCTGCTGACCACTTCTTCAAAGGTACATCCGGCCTCTTCACATTCCTGTATCTTCATTCCGATCAGAGTTTCCCCTACAGAAGCGGATCTGGAATTGAACACATAAATTTTCTTTTCCGGCTTGTCTTCCTTAAGAAGGCTTCTTCCAAGAACAGCGCTGTTATAAGAACCGCTTAATTCTGCCGAAAGCGTCACCGCATAGATCCGGTCCGCTTCGCAGTCAAAAGCTTTCATATATCGTTCAGGAGAAGGGCAGGCTGATTTCGGACATTCTGTACTTGCCGCCACTTTCTGAAGGAATGCTTTCTGATCGAAAGACGCGTCGTCTACGATAGTCTCCCCATCTACATTCAAAGTCAGCGGAACTGATTCAAAATGTTCGTCATTCTTCCATTCCTCCAAAAGCTCTCCGCAGCTATCTATAATTATTTTATAGCCCAATTATATCGTCCTCTTTTCTATAATATGTAGTATCAAATACCACATCTATATTATCATATCCCTTACTGTTTGAAAAGACTTTTTGTAAAAACTCTGTTCTTTTTTTCTATTCTGTTTTATAATGGACAAAGCACAAAAAATCAGGAGAATCATACTATGCTTGCACTGAAAATCAATAACGTCAAAACTTTTATGACCCAGCTTCTTATCGGCGACACTTTCGATGCTTTTCCTCTTGCCGAGGCGTCTATTACTACATTCAATACGTTTACGATAGACGGACGGGTTAATAAAGAATTTTTTGATACGGACACACAGGATATCCTCACCCAAAACGCTGTGATTTATTCCCACTGGAAAAAAATAAAACCTTTCTGCCGCAGTATTATCCGCGGGAAACTGCTTCCGCTGCAGTTTCGGATCATTTTTCAGCTTGCGCCATATCAGCTTTCCGAAATCCTGAAAATAGAAGAACCGGAACCGGCTGCCAGTACGTTCAGCAGTTTTTCCCTGAATATCCAGTACAAAAACAAAATGCTTCTCTGCACTACGGGAGTTGCCCGTACGTCTTTTATAATGGATAAAAAACCTGATCAGTACTGGGACGATGCCATCCTCCATTTTTTTAAAAATCTGAATATTGATTATGAATACTTATAATCTATCCAGGTTTTCCTGCTCCTGTGTTTCTCTTTCCTGAGAAAGGTAATATGCCAGCATATCCACAAATTCACTGTTCGTGGGTCTGTAGTTTAAAGAGTATCCTGCGATTTCGTCCATTGTTTTCTTATTTGCCGTCCAGCAGACATTGATCACTGTTCGGATGTCATGTTCCACGTTCATTGGCGTAGATTTGAATTTCTTTGCCAGAAAAGGGTAAATGTCCTTTGTTATTTTAATCGGCCGTTCCTGTGCCTCCATAGAAATTTTCACCGCTTCGGCCACAAAATAATATCCTTTATATTTTGATGTCGCACCCAGCTTTCTGATTAAATGATATACTTCTCTCATTTTTTCTCCTCCGTTTATTCTATGTAGTTCACTATTATACGACAAAATACTGGTATTTTCGTTTTTCGTAAACAAATCGTCATTACTCGAAAAAAATTGAAATTTTACGATTTATTACTGCAATTCTCCACTACACACAGAGTCAGAATAAAAATCGGAAGTTTCGTTGTCAAGAAAAAATCAGAAAAAAAAGGACTTCCGGTACATTCAAAAAACGAATGTCCGGGAGCCCTTTTCTAAATATTATTTTGTAAGCATCAGCAAAATTTCGTTGCTTCTCTGAACAAATTTCGTCATCTCTTCCGGGGAAAGAGGTTTATGACTGATCATCGCCAGGTCATACAACTGCTGACAGATCACAGCGCCATTTTCAGATTCCGGGTTTTTCGCAAGATACTGTACAAGAGGATGGTTGGCATTCAGCACAAGTGTTTCCTGTCCGCCAAACATGTTGGGATCCATTCCGTACATATTATACATCTTCATCATATCCTGCATACGGCGGCTTTCCTCAGAAAGCATCATCATCGCGGAAACACCGTCGTTTTTCAGATTTTCCACTTTTACTTCCAGTTTCTCTTTATTCAGGCTTTTTCTGAAAAGCTCTGTCAGCGCTTTTGCAGTCTCTTCATCTGCCGTTCCCTCGCCTTTCAATTCTTCCGTCAGATCAGCATCGATCCTCTTGAACTGAATCGTCTGATCTTTCTGTTCCAGATGTGAGATAAAGGGAGCGTCAATATTGTGCGAAAGGATCACAGCGTCTTTTCCAGCCTCTTTGAACATGTTGATATACTGGCTCTGCTGCACCGGATCTGTCACATAAAAAATTGTTGTTTTTTCCGGTTCTTTCTTGGCGGAATCCTTATCTTCCTCCGTCTTCTCAGCAGTCTCCTCTTTTTTCTCCTCCGGTTTTTCCCCGTCTCCCTCCTCTTTCTGAGGTTTGTTTGCTTCTATGCAGTCCTTCAGAGTCAGGTATTTGTCATCCAGGTCTTTAAACAGAATATAATCATGAAGTTTTTCAGCAAATTTACTGTCCTTTATACATCCGTATTTAATAAACGGACTGATATCATCCCAGTATTTTTCATAAGCTTCACGGTCAGTCTTGCACATTCCTGTCAGCTTGTCCGCTACCTTCTTGGAAATATACTCCGCTATCTTCTGTACAAATCCATCATTCTGCAGCGCGCTTCTGGACACGTTCAGCGGCAGATCCGGACAGTCGATGACGCCCTTCAGGAGAAGAAGGAATTCCGGGATCACCTCTTTGATATTATCGGCGATAAACACCTGATTGTTATACAGTTTGATCGTTCCCTCTATGGAATCATACTCTGTATTGATCTTTGGGAAATAAAGAATTCCTTTAAGGTTGAACGGATAGTCCATATTCAGATGGATCCAGAACAGCGGCTCTCTGTAATCCATAAAAACTTTCCTGTAGAATTCTTTATATTCATCCTCGGTGCATTCATTGGGATGCTTCATCCACAGCGGATGAGGATCACTGAGAGATACCGGACGTTTATTGATCTTTACTCTGTCACGGGCCGGAGATACTTCCACGATCTCCTTCTCTCCGTTTTCGTTCTCTTTCTCCTCTGTCTTCGCATCTTCATGAATATGTTCTACAACAACATCGTCCTCCCGAAGTTCGGACTCGTCGATCGTTTCATATTCCTGTTCTGCGTTTTCCTTTGAGAGATAAATATTCACCGGCATAAAGGAACAGTATTTCTCGATCACTTCACGCATACGGTACTCATTACAGAATTCCAGACTTTCGTCATTTAAAAACAGTGTGATCTCCGTTCCCACTGTATTCTTGTTTCCGTCTGAAATGTCATATTCCGTTCCGCCGTCACAGGTCCAATGCACCGGAACAGCTCCCTCTTTATAGGAAAGAGTATCAATATGCACTTCATCAGCAACCATAAATGCAGAATAAAAGCCTAATCCAAAGTGGCCGATCATCTGATCATCTGTTGTTTTGTCCTTATATTTCTCCAAAAATTCTGTAGCTCCGGAAAAAGCGATCTGCGTAATATACTCCTCTACCTCGTCCGCCGTCATTCCGATACCGTTATCAATAAATTTCAGAGTTTTTTCTTCGGAATTTACGACTACATGGATTTCCGGTTTATAATTTTCCGGGAAAGTATACTCTCCCATAACTTCAAGTTTTTTCAGCTTTGTAATGGCGTCGCAGCCATTGGAAATCATTTCTCTGGCAAAAATATCATGATCTGAATAAAGCCATTTTTTTATAATTGGAAATATGTTTTCACTATTAATCGACAAATTACCGTGTTTTGCAGGCATGTCATCCACTCTCCTTTATATTGATCAATTTCTGTTTTATATAGTAATACCCTTTTTATAAAAAGTCAAGAAAAAATTAGCACTCATTTGAAATGAGTGCTAATAATTTGAAGCATTTTTTTATTTTTTCCTGTTCCGGTAAACAAGAATCCCTCCAATTACCACAACCGCTGCAATAAGAATGATCACAAACGGCAGGATCGGCGTACTGTCTCCTGTTTTTACAGCATTTCTGCGGTTTGCCGCCGGAGTCAGATCCAGACCGGGAGCCGTTACCTTCGCTTTTGATATACGGAACGGAACCTGTTTCGTATCAGATCCCTCTGCATTTGTCCAGGCACTGCCGTTATACTGCTGAAGTTTAAAAGCCACCTTCAATGTGTAGCTTCCGCTCTTTGCCATTCCGAAAGAACCTGTATACGGCGCTCCCGTCCATGTATTCGTATTGATCACCGTCCAGTTCAGCGGTATATAACGCGTATCTCCTTTTCCTGGAGAAGTATTGTCCATACCCGCGCCTACTGCAGTAAAGGAAATCCTGGACTGAGTCGTATACACTCCGTTGTACTCGATTCCGGATATATAATTATCATCTGCAGAGACTTTTTTCGGAGAGTATGCATTTACACTTACCTGAATATACGCCAAAAGCGTCAGTTGGTTATTGTTATCCACACCGTCCGGAAGAGAAACCGCTCCCCGGATACGGAAATTCTGCGCCTCTGTGCTGGATGGATCGTAGCTGCAGTTTTCTACATCCCATGCAACTGAGGCTTTCATATTTCCCGCGGTGGTTTCTATCACCACTGTTGACGGAAGCTTCAATGACTGCGCGTCTTTTTTCGTTCCGTTTACAATTCCTGTCACTGCTGACGGCTGCTGGATCTTGGTAACTGTCGCCGTTCCTTTGATCACCTGGAATTTTACCCCAACATTTGCTTCAGCCTGTCCGGAAGCGATCTTTACGCTTTCCTCATAGCTGCCCGCCGCCAATCCTGTTTTCGGACGGATGGTAAAGCTTACCGATTCTCCTGGCTGCAGTACAAGATCTGCCGATCCCGATCCGCTGACCTCAAAGTTTTCCGCGGAAGGCTGCGTCAGAGTTTCCGTCTGATTTCCGTTATTGGTAACAGTAAACTGCTGCGCCTCTACCTCGCCATATCCCTCTTTGGTACTGGAAAATTCCAGTGTATCCGGAGATACGGAAAGACTATGCGTGCTTTGCTCCACTGCAAATCCCGCAGTGATCTGTATTTCAGTTCCTGTTCCTTTGTCTGTAATCACAAAAGTTTCTTCATAACTGCCTGCCGCCAGACCTTTCTTCGGTCTGACAGTAAAGGAAACAGATCCGCCCTGGGCGCTTACCTTGTCATCTGCAAGGGATGCGTCAAAATACTGGGCTTCCTCTTTTCCGTTTACAGACCAGCTCAGCTCGGCATCTCCGGTTCCAGTATTGGTCACTGTCACAGATTTCTCTGCCGGAGCCTCCGCATAGCCTTCCACTGCTGTACCAAAATCCAGTTCCGAAACATCCGCTTCGATCTGACTTGTTTTTTCCGGTTCCGGAGTAGGTGTCGCCGTTGCCTCCGGCAATGTTGTCTTTACAGAAACAGAGAGGAGCTGGCTGCCGTCCGACACATTTGAAAAGCTGATCGTATCGTCATAGGATTTCCCGGCTTCCAGGTTTTCCGTTTCCGGTTTTACTGTAAATGTAAAGGACGACCCCGCCTCTACAGTCACCGGATCCGAAGGCGCTACCGACACTGTTCCCGCTACTGTAGATGTTTCGATTGTCACTGCCTGCGTCCCGGAATTTGTTATTGTTATCGTCTGCTCCTCTGCTCCTGTAAATTCCAGAGCTTCCTTGTCTGCTTCTACAGCGGCCTTGGGGCTTTCCTCCTTCACAGTCATCTTCGCGATAAAGGAGGCTTCTGCTCCCTCTTCACTTGCATATGTGATAGTGTCTTCATAAGTACCGGACCCTGTTCCCGCTCTCGGGCCGATCCACAGTTCCACGGTTTCTCCCGGTTCCAGAGGATCGCTGATATCCTGGACTACAAAATGCTCCGGACTGATTTCTGTGAAGTGCAGCGTTCCTGTTCCTGTGTTCTTCACCGTCACATACTGTCCTTCATTGTCTTCCTCTTCTCCTGAAGCAACAGTTCCGAAGTCCAGGATGCCGGAACCGTCCTCTGTGGAAACTTCCGCCTGATAAGATACATCCGGATCTTCGTTTCCTGTATTTTCCGTTTCGCTGCTGCTGTCTTCTTCTGTCTGGATTTCATCTTCTTCTGCCGCAGGTATGTCTCCTACTGCTTCCGTCCCGGCTTCTTCTGTAAGCCCTTCTGACAGGATCACTTCATTTTCATTGGCGCTGTCTGCTGTTTCCGCAGCAGCATCTGAAGCTTCCTCGTAATAGGTTCCGTCCTCTGTAGCCGGAGGGATTCCATCTACCTCTTCTGTTCCGGCTTCCTCTGATTCCTGGTCATACTCCCCGTTTTCCTCATTCTGGGATTCCTCCTGTACTGCAGGATCCTCTGTATATTCTTCATTTTCTTCCGTCATGTCCTCCGGTGCGCTTTCCGCCGGATCCTCTTCAGACATTTCTCCTTCCGGAACCTCTTCCGAAGGTTCCTCCGCCGCTTCTTCGCTTTCATCGTTCAGGGAAGGCTCTTCTGCCGTTTCTCCGGATGCTTCTTCTCCTGAATCCGCCGCTTCCGTCTGATCTGCGGCCTGGTCTGTGCCGGCAGCCTCAGAGCCCTGGGCATTCTGGGCGGCAGCCTCTTCTGCAGTCACCACATATCCGGTAGACGCCTTCAAAGATCCTGTGATCCCTTTGTCTTCCAGTCCGGTGATCGTAAGAACGATCTTAGCACCCAGATCCTCCTGAGCCACTGTGTAGCTTTTTTCTTTGCTGAGTTCCTTCATTTCCTCATCGCCGTCTGTCTTCCGGGACCATAAATAACTTATGCTGTCCTCGGACAGTCCCTGAGGCTTTACCTCTTTCAGATCAGCTTTCAGGGTACTTCCCACTGCTGCTGTTCCGCTGATTTTCAGTTGCCCCTCCAGAGCAGCAGACGATGCTGCAGCAAAAACAGTGGAAGGAAGCAGGGATAATACCATAAAAACTGACAAAATAACTGCTGTAATTCTTTTTTCCCTCATAAGTCATCCTCCTTTTCGGCTTCTGCAGCTCCCCTGCATTCACCTGTAATTCTATACTTTTTCAGGATAAAGATCCTGTTCCGGATCCCTTTTTAGGTATCCTCATTATATCACAGGAGGCACTGCCTATGTAATTTCTATTTTCCTTCCAGTTTTTCCGCTTTTTCAGCCTTCCACGATCAGGTAGCCTCCTGATGGAAGCGCAAAGACTTCCGCTGATTCTTCCAGTTCCCGGTCAGACAGTCCTTCCACATCTGCGCCTGACTCGTCAAGATATCTGCGGACCTCCTTCAGAGAACGGACCTCCGCCGCCATACATTCCTCCAGAAATTCCTCTGCTTCTTCAGGAGTCTCTGCTACCGGCTCGTCAAACAGACGGCCTTGTTCCTTTAAAAACACCTGTATGCACTCTTTACTGTACACGTTTCATCGCCTCCTCTATATTTCCCTTTGTTCTGATCAGTTCTTCCAGCACCGTCTCTACACGCTTCGTCGTATAGGACGCGGCTTTTTTTACTCCGGGCTTCGCGTGTTCCATTGCGAAACTGTAGGGAGTTGCCTTCAGCATTTCTATATCGTTGTATTCATCTCCGAAAACCACACATTCTTCCGGCAGGATTCCCAGACGTTTCTGGTATACCTCAAGTCCTCTTGCCTTATTTGTTCCCAGCGGAATAAAATCCACCCAGGCAAAACCGGAAGTCACAACTGTGCACCTGCCGGAAAAGCGCTCCTGCCAGTACCGGATGGACTCCTCCTGAACTCCGTCCTTTTCATATACAGCAAGCTTCATACACGGCTCCGTGATTTTATCAAAGCTGTCGATCACCCTGGAATCTGTTTTTACCACCTCTGTCATCAGTTCCAGAAAATGCTGCGTCTTTGGCATAATGTAGTAGAAATCTTTTGTAGCGCAGGAAAATTCTGCTCCTTCCGTTTCATAGATGGCCTCCGCGATCTCCCTTGTCAGCGCCGGATCAAACCGATCCTGATAAAGTACTTTTTCATTCTGTACCGCCATGGCCCCGTTTTCACAGATAAACGCCATATCATCCAAAACAGGCGCGAACAGGCGTCTCATATTCGGATACTGACGGCCGCTGGCGGCCACAAAAAGGATTTTATTTTCTTTTAACTCTCTGATCAACGGAAATAATTCTTCCGGGAGAGACTGCGCTCCGTTCAGAAGCAGCGTCCCGTCCAGATCACTTGCCACTAATTTTATCATATTCATACTCCTCATAAATCTGCAGTAATTCTGCAGGTGTTTCCGCCACTCTGTCCGCTCCGCTGCTCTCCAGTTCCTGCCTGTCGCGGAATCCCCACAGCGCGCCTATCGTATACATTCCTGCAGCTTTTCCTGTTTCCATGTCCGTTTTTGTATCGCCTACATACATACATTCCTCCGGCAGGACTCCAAAAATCTCTGCTGCCTTCAGAGGAGCGTCCGGCGCCGGTTTTCTTCGGATCCTGTCGCTCTGTCCGATGACAAGATCCAGTTCATCGCCGAAAAGCTTTTGGATCACCTTTACCGCCGCTTCATGAGGTTTATTAGAACAGACTGCCAGATGCAGCCCCCTCTTTTTCAATTCTCTTAAAGTTTCCGGAATCCCATCATAAGGGGTCACTTTATATAAAGGATCCTCGTCGAATTTTTCCCTGTACAGACGTCTCGCTTCCTCGAAATGAGTAAGATCCGGATCTCCGGCGTCCTTCAGACAGCGGCGGACCAGCATTTCCGCTCCCTCTCCGCTGTAATACCGGAAGTTGTCTGCAGGAAGTTCTGAAAGTCCAAACTCTCTCATAATCCCGTTTGCCACATATGCCATAGATTCCAGTGTATTCGCCAGCGTTCCGTCAAGATCAAATATGAATGCCCTGATCATTTTCATCCTCCAGTTTTGTTCTCAGTTCTATTCCCAGTTTTTTTGCCTCATAAAAAAGTCTCCCCACAGGAAGCCCCACCACATTGGAGTATTCTCCCCGGATAGCTTTTACATAAATGCCGAACTTTCCCTGGATACCGTAGCTTCCGGCCTTATCCATCGGTTCTCCTGTCTTTACATAGCTTTTGATCTCCTCCTCGGATACCGGATAGAAGGTTACGTCCGTACATTCCGCAAATGTAGTTTCCTTCCATTCTCCTTCTCTTTTTTCCAGGATCGTCACCCCTGTATATACCTGGTGCGTATTCCCCTGGAGCATGTTCAAAGTTTTTTCCGCATCTTCCCTGTCTCTGGGCTTGCCGAGTATTTTTCCCGCAAAGGCAACGATCGTGTCCGCTCCCAGGATCACCGTTCCCTCGTCCGCCGGACAGACTGCCTGAAGCGCTTTCTGCCGGGACAGTTCTTTTACAACCGTTTCCGGATCCTGGCTGGGGATCACTTCCTCCCCGTTCCCGGGGCGTACCTCAAAAGCTGCTCCGGCCTGCTCCAAAAGCTCTCTCCGTCTTGGAGAAGCGGAAGCAAGTATTATTCTTCTCATAATTTTTTCGTTCCTTTTCGTCATTTTCTGTTACAGTATACTCTGTCGGCAAAAAAACCGCAATCTGCAATTCGCAAATTCATTGTAAAAAAACAGACATTATAAAGAAACCTCCTTAAGAATGCTGAGATTCACCCTTCCCTTTTTGTACGAAAAGTAGTACAATGATACCAGATATTTTGAAAAAATGGCCTGCCGGCCAGAAAATCGAAAGGAGCAGCATATTATGGCAAAAATGAATAAGTATTGGGGATTCGTAGCTATAGGTGCGGCTGCGGCGGCTGTTGCAGGCGCTGTTGCGGCTATGGCGCTGAAAAAGAAGCCTGTGAACGATTATGATTTCGACGATTTTGAGGATGATTTTGAAGATATAACTCCGGATTCTGATGAAGAAAAGAAATCTTCGGAGGAGACTTCAGAAACTTTCGCTTCCTGGGAAGAAAACGAAGATACTGCAGACCAGCCATCTGCTGAAGCGGAGGATACAGCCGCTGAAGATCTGGAAGAAACTGTGGAAAAAACCGGAGAAGCCTCCGATGCGGAAAAAGTCCTGGACGAAGAACTGGACGCCGCTTCTGAAACTTCCGAAGAAGAATGATCTTTAGCGTCGGCGGCGTTAAACCGTACGCGGCTCTGCAATATTAGACCCCTGCCGGAGTTCTGCTTTCGCATGATTCTGGCAGGGGTCTTCCGTTTATTCTTTAAAAATGACTCAGGCTTTTACAGATCAGCAGGTAGCGCCGCCGATCACCGTTTTCTCCAGGATCTGCTTCTTATCGATCTTGCTGTTCAGAAGCTTGTCCTGTACATAATCAAATCCCAGTCTCTCAATGGTATCTGCAAAACGCTCGCCGGAAATTCCCTCGTCGCGGAAGAAAAGAATCGCGCGTTCTACCAGATCGATCACTTCCTCCTCTGTTGCAAAAATCTTATCCAGCGGCTGGCCTTCTGCAACCTTTTTGCCCCAGCGGCCGCCGATATATACCTTGTATCCGGTCAGCGATTCATTGACTGCGCCAAAGGGACATCTGCCGATACAGCGTCCGCAGTGGTTGCAGCTGTCCTCCGGAATCTGGATCCTGCCGTCTGTAACCTTCGCCACTTTGATAGGACAGTTGTCCTGTACCTGGCACTTCTTGCATCCTTTGCACTTGGAAAGATCGATCTCCGGTACGCGCTGCCCGATGATACCGATATCGTTCAGATTCGGTTTTACGCAGTTATTCGGGCAGCCGCCCACAGCGATTTTAAATTTATGGGGCAGGTCTACGCCGTGATATCCGATATAATATAACTGATGCAGTTTCTCAGAAAGCTCAAAAGTATCGATCAGACCGTACTGGCAGGTAGTTCCTTTACAGGAAACCACCGGACGCACTTTTGATCCTGTGCCGCCGGTCTCCAGCCCTGCTTCCTCCAGGAAAGCAAACACTGCGTCCAGATTATCATAGGGCACTCCCTGGATCTCCAGCGTCAGACGGGTCGTCATAGTCACCTCGCCGGAACCGAACTTTTCTGCAGCTTCCGCAACTTTGCGCTGTTCCTCAGCAGTCAGTTTTCCGTTTCTGGTGATCACACGCACATTAAATACGTCGTCATATCTCTTATCCTGAAGGCATCCAAGTCCCTTTACACGCTTGATCTCCGCCGGAGAAAGCTTCTTTCCATTGCGGGGAACCTTTACATCGTTGAAATATACGCCGCCTTCCAGAACCTTCGTATTCGTATATCCGCAGGCTTTCAAACGGTTCTGGAAGAAGTATCCTCTCTTGCCCTTGGTACATACCAGAAGAAGCTTCGCATCCTTATCCAGCCCCTCGACAGGTCCGTCTACTTTTGAAAGATCCACCCAGAGAGCGTTTGCCACGGTCTGCTGCGGCTGCACATCGATCACTGTATAATCCTTTGCCGCTCCTGCCGCGTATTCCGCCGGGCTCATGGAATCCAGCACTCCGTCAATCTTATTTTCCAGAATGTAGCATGCGGTGACAAAAGGATGGATCGCCGTGGAAAACGGGGGCGCATAAGCAAAGTCGAGGGTATCAAAGTCATCCAGCTTCATTCCCTGTGAAATTCCCACAACAGCAATATCCGTCATCTTGTCCACTGCGCCTGCTCCCAGTACCTGGATTCCCAGAAGCTTTCTTGTTGCAGTCTCCGCGATCAGTTTTACCACAAAGGAAGACGCGCCCGGATAATAATGAGCTTTATCATCTACCACACAGATCACTGAGGTAATCTCGTATCCGGCCGATTTCGCCTGCTCTTCCGTAAGACCGGTCCGGCCTCCGTTCAGGCCTGGAAGCATACGGACAACGCCTGTTCCCAGACAGCCGCCGTATCCCTGTCCTTCGCCATACATGGCTTTCGCCATTGCACGGGCTGCCAGATTGGCGGTTGAACCCATAGCGGACCACTGAGGCTGGCCTGTAATGGCATTTTTCACCATTGCACAGTCGCCTGCGGCGTAAACATCCGGAAGATTTGTCTTCATCTGAGCGTCTGTAAGTATGGTGCCTTTAAACATTTCCAGTCCGGAATCCGCAAGGAAACCGGTAGCCGGACGGACGCCGATAGCCACGATCACAATATCGGCCGCCAGAGTTCCGTTTCCGGTGATCACTTTTTCCGCTTTTCCCTCTCCCTCGATCCCGTTTAAGGTGGTGGAGGTCAGCACACGCATGCCGGCAGCCTTCAGCTGCTTCTTGGCATAATCTGCCATCTCTTTGTCAAAAGCGTTCGGGGTGATCTGAGAAGCCGCGTCGATCACCGTCACTTCCAGTCCCTGAGCCATCAGATTTTCCGCAACCTCAAGACCGATAAAACCAGCGCCGCAGACAACTGCTTTCCGGCACTTCTTTTCTTCCACATAGCTGCGGATATCCGAGGCGTCATCCGGTGTACGCACACAGAATACGCCGGGGAGAGTAATTCCCTCGATCTGAGGCACAAAGGGAACCGCTCCTGTGGCAATGATCAGTCTGTCATAAGTTTTCGTAAATTCCTCGCCGGATTTCTTCTTCAGACAGACAGTCTTTGCGCCGCTGTCAATAGAGGTGGCTTCGCAGCCTGTATAAACTTCCGCCCCTGTCAGGCCGGAATATTTTGCCGGAGTATTTACGATCAGTCCCTCTCTGGAGGGGATATCGCCTCCAATATAATAAGGCAGACCGCATCCCGCATAGGAAATATCTTCGCCTTTGGTAAATACCTTTACCTCTGCGTTCCGGTCGCAGCGCTTCAGCTTTGCAGCCGCCTTTGTTCCGGCGGCCACACCGCCGAGAATTACATACTTCATAGTATATTTCTCCTTTCGCATTATCATTTTATATACCATTGATCAGGACAGGATGTTTTTATTTTCCAATCTCTGAAATCCATTATAATACTTGATATCTATAAATGGAAATTGTAAAATACAATCTATAGTATTGAAAAAACCTATGGATAAATGGAAAGGAATTTGTATATGACGATCCGACATCTGAAAATTTTCATCGCTGTAGCAGAATCAGCATCTATGAGCGCAGCCGCAAACCGCCTGTACTTAACGCAGCCCACTGTCAGCCAGGCTATCCGGGATCTGGAAAATCATTATCAGGTTCATCTGTTTGAACGCCTCCACAAAAAACTTTTTATTACAGAGGAAGGCCGGCAGCTTCTGGAGCTTGCGCGTATGGCTGTAGGAAATTTTGACAGTCTGGAGCTTTCCATGCAGAGATTCCAGGAACGGCTTTCTCTCCGTATCGGTTCTTCTCTGACTGTAGGAACCTGCCTCATGTCCAGCGTGATCTCTGATCTAGAAGCCGCCTGCCCTAAAATGGATGTCTATTCCTTTGTAAGCAATACTGCGGAAATTGAGCAGAAGCTTCTGCGCAGGGAACTGGACGCGGCCGTAGTGGAAGGCACGATCGAGTCTCCCAGACTTACTGCAGTACCTATTGTGGAGGATTCTCTTGTGCTTGTCTGCGGAAAAAATCATGATTTTTATAAAAAAGAGGTGGTCTATAATTCCGAGCTGGAAGGAAGAAAATTCGCAGTCCGGGAAAAAGGCAGCGGAACCAGAAAGCTGTTCGAACAGTATCTTTCCGCCCACAACATCCACATTCAGACTTCCTGGGAAGCCAACTGCCCCCGGACGATCCTAAACGCTGTTATCCACAATAACGCTCTTGCAGTACTTTCCCAGCGCCTTCTGAAACATGAGATCCGCCACAGATCCGTAAAGATTTTTCATTATGAAACAGGAGAATGGAACCGAAGTTTTAAACTGGTTTATCTGAAAAAGTTTTCCGAAAACGCAGAAAAGCCAGGCGAAGTCTTCCATGGAAGATACCCCTCTCCCTGCATTGAGAATCTCCGTTCTGTTCTGGAACGGTATCGTACCCTGCCCCGGCCCACAGATTATCCTGCCTGTGTTCTGAAAAACGATATCTGACCATCCAAAAAAGGCCCGCCGTATCTTTTGCGGCGGGTTTTCTGCGCAGCCGGACTGTCAGATACTGACAGCCAGCTCTCCTGATGTTTTCCGGTATTCTGTTTTCTTTCTTTCTTCCGCTCCTTTGCCGTACCAGATTTCTTTCATATTCATCACCAGCATCTGAAGCCGGTTTTCGATATTGGCAAAGCTTACGTCCGGATCATAGTCAAGGGAAAGGATCTGCGCGTCCGGATATTTTTCCTTCATCTTCTTTGCGATGCCCCGTCCTACCACATGATTGGGAAGGCATCCGAAGGGCTGAAGAATAACAAAGGCCCTGCATCCTTCTTTTGCGTGATGGAGGATCTCTCCCGGGATCAGAACCCCCTCTCCGGCGTCAAAAGTGTGATGGATGATCGGGTCGCTTTCCTTTACCAGATCCTGCATTCTCACAGCAGGCTCATAAAGAGGATGTTCCTTCGCGATCCGGTCTGTAGTATCATGGGCAAGATTAAAGATATGATCCGCCGTATACAGCCAGGTCCTCTTTGTGATTCCTCTGTTTAGGTGATACTCCTGGATCTGCTTGTCCTGATAAAAATAAGTTTTTCTGATCACATCGGTCATTTTTGCTTCTATTACTTCAAATCCGTTGTTTTCCAGGTATTTCTCAATATCATGGTTCGCTCCCGGATGGAAGTTCAGCAGGTATTCTCCTACGATCAGTACTCTCGGCTTTCTCCTTGAACGGTCGTAAGGGATTTTTCTCATAATCTCGATTCCCTTCCGGAATCCCTTCACCGCTCCTGGAATACCGGAATGCTCCAGTCCATCCACAAGGCTGTCCATAGCTTCCTCAAACGCTTTTTCCGCGCTTCCTTTTTCCAGTTCATAAGGACGGATCTTTCTCAGAAGCTCCTCCAGAGCGTCGATCATAGGCATGGCGAAAGCAATTCTGAGAGAAGAGACAAGGCTCAGCCGGAAGCCGGGATGCAGATCATGGCTGTCTCTGTCGTCGTTTGTCAGAATCGGTACCTGAGGAAATCCTGCATCATCCAACGCTTTTCTCAAAAGAGCGCTGTAATGGGTAAGACGGCAGTCACCGATATATTTTCCCATTCCGATAGCCGTATGATCCGGATCATATTTTCCGCTCTTCAAAGCGGCCAGAGCTTCTCCGATCACGATCTGCGCCGGAAAACAGATATCATTATGTACATATTTTTTTCCGAGACGGATGGCCTCCTCGCGCCCCGGCTGCAAAGAAACCGCCCGGATTCCCTGGCCGCAGAAAGCCGCAGACATGATCCTGCTGAAAGCGTGAGAAGTATTTGGGACCAGAACGACCTTCTCTTTCCGGTCTTCTTTTGTAAATTTCACCGGATAAGGCTCCGGAAGTTCTCCGGGAACTGTCTTATCTCCTCTCCTTCTCTTCATCATCACTGTTTCCAGAAAAGAGCGGACTCTGATGCGCAGCGGTCCCTGGATATCGCTTTCGTCCACTTTAAGGATCAGTGGTGTTTTTCCGGATATTTCCCTCATCATCCGGACAATCTCATCAGAAAGATAGGCGTCGTGGCCGCATCCGAAACTTACAAGCTGCACATATTCCAGGGACTGGCTCTCTGCCGCCATAACGGAGGAAGCAAGCATTCTTGCGTGATAATTGTTTACAATATCCAGACGGCTTTTTCCAAGATCCACCTCCTGAATATCGGGAAGCGAGTCTGCCGTCAGCACCGGAATTCCGTAGCCTGCAAACATCTCCGGCAGTTCATGATTTACAAGAGCATCGTTCTGGTAAGGCCTGGATGCAAGGACTACGGCAAATCTGTTTTCTTTTTCCACCATTTTAAGGACGGCGGCTCCCTCTTTTTTCAGTTCTTTCTGAAAAGTCTTCTGCGCCTTATTTCCCGCTTCAACGGCTTTTTCTGTCAGCTTTCCTGGAACAGAGAAAGTATCTTTCATATATTTTATAAGCTGTTTTTTCTGATCCTCTTCTGTGTACCAGTGGAACATGGGTGAGTCAAACGGAATTCCCCATTGTCCTTTTGGATCGTCGGAATTACGGATCACAAGAGGATATCCCTTCACTACCGCGCACATGGACTGACTGGTATCCTCCCGGTTTTCCGAAGGAACTGTTGTGATCACCGGCATAAAAATCCGGTCCACACCTTTTTTCACAAGATTGCGGATATGTCCGTGAACCAGCTTTGCAGGGAAACATACTGTATCTGAAGTTACTGCCGGCAGTCCGTTTTCATATATCGTACGGGTGCTGAAATCTGAAAAGCGGACGCCGAATCCAAGCGATTTCCAGAAAGCAGTCCAGAAGGGCGCGTTTTCCCAGAAAGAAAGCACTCGGGGCATACCAATAGTAATTCCCTTTTCCTCCATAAGCTTCGGATGATCATAGTCCCTGAACAGCAGCTCTTTTCTTGTCTGATACAGATTTGGAACCTCTTTCAGCTTCTGCGTTTTTTCCTTCAGCTTTTCCCGTACTTTCTCATCTTTTGGATTTCCCAGTATTTCGCCTCTCTCACAGCGGTTGTTCGTGATCCAGGAGCTTCCATTCGAAAAGGTGATCACAGTACGTTTGCAGTGATTGCTGCAGAACGGGCAGGGCATGTTTGCCGACTGACTGTAGGAAAAATCATCCAGCGCGTCCAGGTCAATAAAAGTCTGCTTTTCCGGTTCCTTCTGATGCTGCTCCTTTGCCGTAAGCGCCACTCCGATGGCTCCCATAAGTCCAGGATAAGGAGCCCTTGTAACCGGCTTTCCGATATATTCCTCCAGAGCTCTTAAAACCGCGTCGTTTTCAAAGGTTCCCCCCTGCACTACAATTTTGTCGCCCAGTGAATCTACATTAGAAAGTCTTACTACCTTTGTAAATACGTTTTCAATAATGGAGCGGCACAGTCCTGCCATAATGTCTTCCGGCAGTCTGCCGTTGCGCTGTTCCGTAATAATGCTGCTGTTCATAAATACTGTACACCGGCTTCCCAGCACTGCCGGATGACTGGAGGAAAACGCGGCCTCCGCGATTTTCTCCGCCGGTATATGGAGAGAAGAAGCAAAGTTTTCCAAAAAGGATCCGCAGCCGGAGGAACATGCCTCATTTACAAGAATATTGGTTATGATCCCGTTCTCCAGCCATATCGCTTTCATATCCTGACCGCCGATATCCAGGATAAAAGTTGCGTCCTTCACATATTTCTCCGCGGCTCTGGCATGGGCTACCGTCTCCACCGTATGATATTCCGCCTGAAAAGCATTGGCGAAAAGCTGTTCTCCATAACCGGTTGTTCCTGCCGCAAGAATATGAAGCCGCAGCCCTTCCTTCCGGTAGCGTTCTCTCATCTCGATCAGCGCCCGTTTCGCCACATCCAGAGGAACACCCTCATTCGGGGCATAAAAGGAATCCAGGATTTCTTCCTTCTCGTCAATAAGAACAAACTTTGTGGTAGTGCTTCCTGAATCTATTCCCAGATAGGCATAAACATCCTTTCCGCCGGAAGGCTTCTTCCATATACGAAGCGCTTTTTTATGTCTGCTTTCAAATTCCTTCCGCTGTTCCGGGGAGGCAAACAGGGGCTTTCCCTCCTGAAGCTTTGCATGTTTCATCTCTTCCAGTTTTTCATGGAAAAGGGTCAGCAGTTCCTCCGGGGTACGGTCTTTGCTTTTTTTCAGCATATTCCGAAGAGAAACGGCCGCTCCGCAGGCTACCATCAGTTCCGGATGCTCCGGGATCAGAATATCTTCCTGAGCAAGGGAGAGTCTCTCGGCAAAAACCTTCACCAGCACCGGATTAAAGGTCAGCGGCCCGCCCTCAAAAGCCACCGGAGCTTTGATTTCAAGACCCTGAGCCAGACCTCCGATCGTCTGCTTGGCAATGGCGTGAAAGGCGGACAGCGCCAGGTCTTCTTTGGCAACTCCCTGATTCAAAAGCGGCTGGATATCCGTTTTGGCATATACGCCGCACCGCCCGGAAATATCGTAAACACAGGTTCCCTGACCTGCCAGATTATTGAAATCTTCTACCGGAACCTTAAGAACAGAAGCGATCTCGTCAATAAAAGCGCCTGTTCCTCCGGCACAGCTTCCGTTCATCCGCATATCCGCCACATTTACGGTATGGGAAGTATCGTCCTCTCGGAAAAAAATCATCTTCGCGTCCTGCCCGCCCAGTTCAATGGCTGTTCCGATAGAGGGATACTGTGTCTTCAGCGCCTCTGCATTTGCCGCGACTTCCTGGATAAATGTAAGTTTCATCTTTTCCGCAATAGGCTTTGCGCCGGATCCCGTCAGCGCTGTCTGAAACTTTCTCCCTGGGAAATGCTCCTTCAGCGTGTTCAGCACAAAAGCGATGCTTTTTACCTGATCCGCATGATGCCTGCGGTAATCAGAAAAAAGGAGCCTGCCTGTTTCCGGATCTATCACCGCTACTTTTGTAGTGGTGGAACCCACGTCGATACCCGCCAGCAGCGTTTCCTGTTCTTTCTTTTCTTTCGTCATTTATCTTCATCACCTTTTATTTCTGTATAAATTCACTGCACCCTTGAAAATACCACCGGTATTTCCAAAGGTGCAGCGATTATTTCCGCATTGTTTTATTTTAACGCTTTTCTTTTCTTTTTTTCAAGAGTAAATTTGTATATCCTCCGCTTTATTCTGTCCTCAATGCTTTTACCGGATCGCTTTTCGCTGCCTTTCTGGATGGTATCAGTCCTCCAAGCAGTGTCAGGAACACACTCAAAACGATCAGTATTACCGCATATCCTGCCGGAAGCACTGCGTTAATGTCGCTTCTTCCCGCAATGGAATGAATGATCTGGTTTCCGGGTATCAGAAGAAGCAGTGTGATCCCGATACCCATTGCTCCGGCACAGAAACCGATAATAAACGTCTCCGCGTTGAACACCTGGGAAACGTTTCTTTTGGAGGCTCCGATAGCCCTGAGAATACCGATCTCCTTCTTTCTCTCCAGAACACTGATATAAGTGATCACTCCGATCATAATGGAGGACACCACCAGCGAAATAGCTACAAACGCCACCAGTACATAGCTGATCACATTTATAATATCCGTCACAGAAGACATCAGCGTGCCTACCATATCGGTATAAGTGATGGCCTTTTCTTCCTGGCCGGAATCTTCCATTTTCTCATTATAGGCGTCCAAAATGTTCAGGATCTGTTCCTTGCTCTCAAAATTCCTGGGATAAATGGCGATTCCTCCCGGCTTATTCTTATCCGCATACCCCAGCTTTTTAAGATTATTTTCATAAGCGGCGTCCTCGTCGGACATCATGGAAGTCAGAAGCTCCGTCAGCTCATCCTGATCCATATTTACCTGGATCGCATTCATAAAAGCGTCTTCGTCTATACTGACGGCATTCTCCATAGCAGAACTCATTTGTCCCACATACTGCTGGATCGCATCCGCCATGGCGGAACCGATCTGTCCGGCCGCCTGACGCATAGCGGCGCTGATATTATTTCCAATCTGTCCCAGCATACTTTCCATACCGGAACGGAACTGTTTTTCTACTTCCTCCTGTATGGTTTTCCCTTCATCCTGAAAGATCGCGGAAACTTCTTCTGCCGCGGCATTCAGATCCACAGCCTCGGCAAGATTACTGTAAAGCCGCTTCTGTCCGGCATCTGATTTCAGATAATCTAAATAAGCCTGTCCAACTGCCGCCGCATCCGGCAGCACATACTCCGCCGCGTACTTCTGGTATCCGGCCAGAAGAGCCGCAAAAATCTGTTGGATCTGATCCGGCTGGATCTGAATGTCAATGCTGTTCCGGATCACGTTCTCCGCCTGTGCCGTCAGATTCTGCTGTACCTCCGGGAGCTGAAGATAAGCGATGATCGTTGCAACACTGGATTCTTCAATATTATTTTCCTTTGCATAATTCTGGTAATCCGTTACAAGCTGCGCCGCGATTCCCCATAGCTGATCCGTAGGAACGGACACACTTATGTTTGACGATATCAGATTCCGGATACTTTCTTCCAGAATATTTTTTGCCTCCTCTGTTTCCAGATAGTCCTGGAAGCTCTGGGCAGGATCTGTGAATTCAATATCGGAATCTTCCGGAAGGCTCTCCTGGAATCCTCTGATCATATCCTCCGTCATTGCACGCAGTTCTTCCTCTGAAATTTCCAGATCCAGTCTTTTGCCTAAATCCTCCGCCTTCTGTTTCAGATCCTCTGATACCTCCGGCAGAATTTTCTCCAGATCAATGTTCATGATACCGCTTAAATCCAACTGGCTTCCGTCTATTTGAAAAGCGCCCTCCAAAGCCGATGTATCTATATCCATTCCGGAAAGCGCGGACAGATCCAGGGAGGAAAAAGCATCCTCATCTATCTGAAACGCCTTCTCCATTGCCTCTCCGTCCACACTGAAAAGAGAAGATACGTCAAACTCATCCTCTTCTGCCTCTTCTCCGAATTCTTTTCCGCTGAACACATTTATATTTTTATTCTGAAGCTGGTTTTTCACGATCTGACTGTCGGCTGCCTTTTCAATAACATGGCTGGTAAGCTCCGGCGTATAGCCGATACCGCTTGAAAGCATAGCGATGTCTGTGCCCTCTGCCGGCTTTACGATTCCCACGATCGTAAGATCCTCTCCTTTGTTTACCACTTTTTCCATGTAGTCTTCATCGCCGGATTTATCTGTCCATACATTATAGTCTTCGTCATATGCATAAAGGTCTGCGCTGTTGACAAGCTTAAACTGGATTCCCAGGATCTCATCATAGGAATACTGCCGGATATCTTCAGGCGTTTCCACATCTTCCTCCTCGGCAAACTGCTTTACCATCCTGTCCAGTTCCTCTCCGTCGCGAAGTCCAAGGGTATATAACATAAGATCGCTGATATTTCCATTGGATGTAAGAACCAGCACACATTCATTATATTTCTCCGGCCAGTGCCCCGCCATTACGTCATACTGGTCTTTATACAGGTCTTCATCCGACGGCATTTCATAGAACACATCGGTATTCATGGACATAGACATCAGGCTGTTGGTGCTTTGTCCGGATCCCAGGCCCAGGGCCGCAAAAGAGCGGTCAGGATTCACCTGACGCGTCCCGTTTTTATTATCCAGAAAAATCAGAGGCGACACATTATATGTATATTCTATAGAATTCACATAATCATCTATGCCGCTCTCTCCGCTGTCCAGATAAGTTTTCAAAGACTCCAGGTCATTGGAATCCATTTTTGAAAACATATTCGTCACCATCTCATTGACGCCCACCTGTCCCTCTCCGCCGGATACCGTACTGTTGGCGGCGTCTATCATCATGGACGTAAGATCCACGCCGGTGCTGCTGATCTCCAGAGGATATTCGGAAAGCGTCTCTTCCTCTACAGACTGAATATAATCATTGACTCCTGTTGACAGGGAAAGGATCAGGGCAATTCCGATAATTCCAATGGAACCTGCAAATGAGGTCAGGATCGTCCTGGCTTTTTTTGTTTTTAAGTTGTTAAAACTCAGTGATAAGGCCGTCAGAAACGACATGGAGGACTTTCCCATATTTTCATGTCTGGGAACTTCCAGAGCCGCCTCGTCCACCTCATAAGGCATAGAATCCGAAAGTATCTTTCCGTCTCTCAGGTTTACGATACGCGTGGCGTACTGCTCTGCCAGCTCCGGATTGTGTGTTACCATGACTACCAGACGTTCCTTTGCCACTTCTTTTAAAAGATCCATGACCTGCACGCTGGTATCGCTGTCCAGCGCGCCGGTAGGCTCATCTGCAAGAAGGATTTCCGGATCGTTTACCAAAGCTCTTGCAATAGCGACCCGCTGCATCTGTCCGCCGGACATCTGATTTGGTTTTTTATGGATCTGCTCACCCAGCCCCACCTGCTCCAGGGCTTTTCTGGCGCGCTCCCTTCGCTCGCCTTTTGAGATTCCTGATATGGTCAGCGCCAGTTCCACATTGGCCAGGACAGTCTGGTGAGGGATCAGGTTGTAGCTCTGAAAAACAAAGCCGATGGTATGATTCCTGTAGGAGTCCCAGTCCCTGTCCTTATACTTCTTCGTTGAAATCCCGTTAATGATAAGATCACCGCTGTCATAACGGTCAAGGCCGCCAATGATATTCAGAAGAGTAGTCTTGCCGGAACCGCTGGGCCCCAGGATAGCGACGAATTCGTTCTCCCGAAGATTCAGGCTTACTCCGTCAAGAGCCTTCTGCACCAGATTGCCAGTTTTATACTGTTTGTAGATCTCTTTGATCTGAAGCATTTAAAGTTTCTTCCTTTCTCATTACTTTTCCACTTTGCCCCCGTTTTATTCTCAAAAGTTCTGTCTCTAAGTCCGATCTTATCATTTTATCACATTTGCCTGCAATTTTCCACAAAATTAAGAAAGCGGCCATGGGAAAAGCTTTCCCACAGCCGCCGGTTTTCATATTTTACTCACTCCATTCATTGCCGTCATGACTTCCATGATAATAAAAAGGATCATCCATACAGAGGTGAATGCATAAAGACAGTATCTTTTTCCAATACGGTTATTTTTCCTCCATTTTTTTATCTTCTCTCTGTTCAGGAAAAGAATCAAGACTGCAGTTATAAAAAACGCAGCAGGAACTCCACAGGTAAAAACAGACTTTAAGGGCTCCGCCATCATTTCAGACATTCTTCCCATCAGATCAGAAAACACCAGATTGTTCAAAATATGGATCACAAGAGACCATTTCATGGAATATTCCACAGCGATATATCCCAGCACCAATCCTGCCCCCATAGCAAAGCTTCCCTGCAGGAAGTTTCCATGTATCAGCCCGAACAGTACGGCTGATATAACTATGGCAAATTCCTTTCCAAAGGGCAGCAGTCTTCTCATAATATATCCGCGGAAAACAAGTTCCTCGGCTATAGGTCCCGCCAGCGTACTATAAAAAAACATGGAAAACGTCGTACTAACCGCCGAGGCGCTCTCAGCCGCTTTTGACAGTGTATAGCCAAAAGGATTCAGGAGCAGCTCCGCAAGTGACGATGCTGCCGCAAACAGCACCTGGCATGACATGAACACACAGAATGCTGCCAGAAATACCTGTATTGTCATAGGTTTCTTTTCATGAAGCATATGGCGGATATCTTTCGTTTTTCTGTATCGGACAGCCATATAAAGAAGACCGGCCGCCGTACCTGCAAGACTAAGAAGTCCGGCCTTGTCCATAGCATATTTCAGCATTTGCTCTGAAAAAGCGTCCACTCCCGTCAGGCCCACATTTCCTGCACTTTTCCATAAAATATACAGAAAAGAAACGCCTACCAGGATCAGATGATAAATAAAAACACTTCTTACCGTCCGGTTCATCTGTTTTTTCAGTTCTTTCTTCATTTTGTTCTTCCTTTTTCCTTTCGCTGTTGTTTCTTTTACTATAAAGCAAAAGGAGGGAAAGCCGCCGTTTTTTGTTGTAAACAGCGCTCTCCCTGTTGTAAACGTTATGAAACAGAAGCTTCCGGCAAAAAAATAAGGATTTCCAGGCTGTAGACCGTAATATCATGTTTTTTCCGGATCTCTCTGTGAAGGCTTCCTTTATATTTTTTTGCGGCGTATGTCATATTCAGGATTCCCAGGCCATGTTCGTCTTTTTCTTCCTTTGCGGTGATGCCAGGAGAAAAAATCGCCTCTTCATGGACCGGATTCTGAAAAACAAGGGTCAGCATCTTTCCCTGCTGCCTGATCTCTACGGATATCCATTTCGGGCCTTTCTCCTGTCGGTTCAGATACTCCAGCGCATTGTCAAGAGCATTGGCGAAAAGTGTACATATGTCTGTTGCCCGGATACCAGAAGAGTCCTGTATTTTTCCCTCCAGTGTTATTTCAATATTTCCGGCTCTGGCCAGTATATTTTTTTCATTCAGTATCGCATCCGCGATTTCATTTCCTGTATAAAAATCCTGTCTGCTCTCTCCAAGTATAGTCTGCAGCTCCAGTATATACGCCTTTGCCCTTTCCAGATCGCCGCGTCCGGCAAGCTCTTTCAGACAAAGAAGGTGGTTGTTTATATCATGGCGGAAGCTTCGCATCTTTTCTTCCCTTTCCTGATACGCCCGGAAGTGGTTCAGCTCTGTCTTCAGATAATGTTCTCCCACAGTTGTCATATACTGAAAATAATCTTTTTGATTTTCCTGATGGATCAGGATCACTGCAGAAATTTCCAGAAGGATCACTGCAAAGCATCCAAAGCCTGTAAAAATCCTGGAAGCGCCCTCCTCCATTCCGGTTTCCTTCACTCCGATCATCATAAACCCTATAACAAGAAGAAACAGCCCGCAGATATGCAGAAATCTTCTCTCCCATGGCCCCAGCTTCCGGTAAGGCGCGTCAAGCCGAAAGGACTGTTTTATTTTTTCTCTGCCGCAATATACCGCCGCCGTTCCCATCCAGAATATTCCGTCAGCCACATAAATCCAGCTACTGTTCTCAGGATAATTTCCAAATGTATAAGGAACTCCATAAAACAGAGCCAGAAGGCCGGTCAGATATCCCATAGCAGGAAACAGAAGTCCGGTTCCGGCCAGTCTGCGCTTCTTCCTTGTCAGGAAGATATGTACGCAGAAAAAAATCAGAGCTGACAGAACAGCCATGCTTTCTGAAGCCTGAAACACTATCTGACCTGCAAAAACAGTCAGAAAAAAAGCGGCCAGATAGGTTATTACGCTCTTCCGGCATGAAAGAGGAGCCTCCAGGTATACGATTCGTTTTATTCCCAGAAGCGCAAGAAGAATCTCCGCCGCGGATATGCAATTATGAATAACAGAAAATAAGACTGTTCCCTTCATCTTCCTCCTCCATGCCTATCCGCACTCTTTCAGGAACCTGGCAGCCGCTTTTTGAAAAGCAGCCCTGCGTCCTCTTCCAACAGGAACCCTCGTTCCATCCGCCAGCACTACTTCTTTTCCATCATAAGCCTGCACTTTTGACATATTAACAATATAGCTCCTGTGCACCTGAAAAAACTGAAGCTCTGGCAGTTCTTTACACTGCTCTTTCAGTTTCTTCCGTATCAGATAATGTCCTGTCTCCGTATAGATCACTATGTACACATTTTCACTTTTAAAGTAAAGGATCTGATTCAAGGGAAGGTAGTATTCTCTTCCATCCTGGCTGACAATCAGTCTCTGTTCCAGTACTTTCTGTTTTTCCGCCGCTTCCAGCGCGTGATAAAGCTTTTCCAGGTTTACCGGCTTCACCAGAAAGCGAAACGCCCCTACCTCGTAACCTCTCAGCGCATATTCCTCATGGCTGGTAAGAAGTATCACAGGGACAGGAATTCTTTCTTTTTTCAATTCCTCCGCCGTCTGGATGCCGGAAAGTCCTGGCATTTCAATATCAAGGAAAATGCAGAAATACGCGTAAGGATCCTTCTTTACTTCGCGCAGAAGCGCGGTTCCGGACGAAAATGTCCGTATTTCCACATCCAGGCTGCGGAAATACTGTTCCAGAACCTCCCTCATCATTTCCGAAAAAATTTTTTCGTCATCACATACCGCAATTTTCAAAGCGTTTTCCCTCTCTTTCCCCTTAGACGAAAAGAACGCCGCCGGTGGAAATTTCCATCCGGCGGCGCTGTAATACTGTTATATATTCAGAAGATCACTGTATACTTTCAGAGCGCCGTCTGTCTCATGGGCAAGTACGCGCTTCGCAAGTACCTTTCCAAGCTGAACGCCTTCCTGGTCAAAGCTGTTCAGATTCCACAGGAAGCCCTGGAACATTATCTTGTTTTCAAAATGCGCCAGAAGAGCGCCCAGGGAACGAGGATTAACCTGATCGCCGATGATGATGCTGGAAGGACGTCCTCCTTCAAAATTCTTATTAAGATTTTCGTCTGCTTTTCCGCAGGCAAAAGCCATGATCTGCGCCGCAACATTAGCGCAAAGCTTCTGCTGGCTTGTGCTTTCCTGGATCACAACATCTGTATCCATCTGGTTGTGTCTGAATCCAATAAACTGAAGAGGAACGATGTCTGTTCCCTGATGCAGAAGCTGATAGAAAGAATGCTGGCCGTTTGTTCCCGGTTCTCCGAAGATCAGCGGTCCTGTCACATAATCCACCGGCTGTCCGAAACGGTTTACAGACTTGCCGTTCGACTCCATATCCAACTGCTGCAGGTGGGCCGGGAAACGGCTCAGCGCCTGGGAATACGGAAGAACAGCGGTACTTGGATATCCCAGCACGTTTCTTTCATATACGCCGATCAGAGCGTCCAGCATAGCCGGATTCTCCAATACATCTTTATTTAACGCTGTCTTATCTTCAGCAGCAGCGCCTTCCAGGAACTGCGCGAATACCTCCGGTCCGAAGGCAAGCGACAATACAGCGCCGCCTACTGCAGAAGTGGAGGAATAACGTCCGCCGATATAATCGTCCATAAAGAAGGCTGCCAGATAATCGTCGCTCTTAGCAAGAGGAGAAGTTTCACTGGTAACAGCGATCATATGTTTGGAGGGATCCAGGCCTTCTCTGGATAGAGCGTCTTTTACAAAGGACTCGTTTGTCAGGGTTTCAAGGGTGGTTCCGGATTTTGATACCAGGATAAAGATGGAATGAGCCACGTCAATGCCGTAAAGAACAGCGGCCGCATCATCCGGATCTACGTTGCTTATAAATCTGGCCTCCATCTTAAACGCATTGTTTTTCTTCGCCCAGTTTTCCAGTGCCAGATACATTGCGCGGGGACCGAGATCGCTTCCTCCGATACCGATCTGGACAACAGTTGTAAATTTCTCGCCTGCCCCGTTCGTAATCTCACCTTTATGTACCTTTTCCGCAAACTCGGCGATTTTTCTCTGCTGCTCCACATAAAACGCGCGCTTGTCCACGCCGTCCGCCTCAACAGTATTCCCCAGCTGTCCTCTTGTCAGATGATGAAGAACCAGACGTTTTTCTCCTGTATTGATCACCTCTCCATTATAGAGAGCCTCGAATTTCTCTGTAAGCTGCGCTTCTTCGGCAAGAGCCTTCAAGCCGTCCAGCACTGTATCGTCCACCTGCTTTGCTGCAAAATTGTAGGCAAGACCTTCCGCCATGGGCACACTGTACTTTCTGACACGTTCCGCGCCGTTTTCTCCGCTCATCGCTTCCGCAAGATTTACTTTTTCCACCTCAAAAAGCTTCTTATAGGAAGCAAGTGTGTCTAAATTATTCCAGGTAATCATGTTTGGATTCCTCCTTAAATTTAATATGTTCCTAACATTTTTATATGTCTGATTATAATATTAAATCGCCGGAATTTCAAGACTGAGCATAGAAACAGATCCGGATTTCACTGACAACATCTTCCCAGATCCGTAAGAACACCATCCGAGACCTGAAGGACCCTGTCTGCCGTCTGCGCAATACTTCTGTTATGGGTGATCATAACGATCGTCTGCGCAAATCTTCGGGAAGCTTTTTTCAGAAGGGCGATCACCTCGCTGCTGTTCCGGGAATCCAGATTTCCTGTAGGCTCGTCTGCGAGGATCAGAGAAGGACGTGTGATCAGCGCCCTGCCGATAGCCACTCTCTGCTGCTGCCCTCCGGAAAGCTGTCCGGGAAGATGATTTCTCCTTTCCTTCAGGTTCAGCACCGCAAGCAGCTCCTCCAGATATCTTTTGTCCGGTTTCTGATAATCCAGCAAAACAGGAAAAATCATGTTCTGTTCCACTGTAAGCTCCGGTATCAGATTAAATGCCTGAAATATAAAACCAATATTTCTTCTGCGGAAGACCGTCAGTTTCTTTTCCTCCATGGCGAAAATGTCTCTTCCGTCGATCCATACTTTTCCGGAAGTAGGCGTATCCAGAGCGCCGATCATATTCAGCAGAGTACTTTTGCCGGATCCAGATTCTCCTACGATCGCCACATATTCCCCCTTCTGAACGGAAAAACTGACATTTTTCAGCGCGTGAACAGATGTCTCACCGCTGCCGTAGGTTTTTGAAACTGACTGAACTTCTAATAAATCCATTTTGAAGCACCTCTTTCTTATTCCTTTTTGCAGAGAATACCACCTGTACCTTACGGCAGAGTGACTTTCACCCTACAATTTTGTAGGAATCCTAAGTTTGAGGGCAGAATGTAAGGATAAATTCCGTACCTTTTCCCAAGATACTGGAAACTTCTATGACGCCTCCGTGGGCCTCCACGATCATTTTTGCCAGCGGCAGACCCAATCCGATTCCCTGCTTATCCTGAGAAAATCTGCTTCGGTAAAACCGCTTAAATATATGATGAAGATCTTCCGGATGTATCCCGGTTCCATTGTCTTTTATGATCACGCGGACCATGGATGCGGACTGATTCCAGCGGATTTCCACAGTATCTCCCTCTTTCGTATGGTCAAAAGCGTTTTTTACAATATTTTCAATCGCTTCCGTCATCCAGCTCCTGTCACATTCCAGAAAAATATCTTCTTCTCCTTTTGCGGACAGCGTTTTCCCTTCCTCTTTTGCCCTGTATACAAAATGCAGTTCGATCTCCTTCATCAGATCCGACAAATTCTCCCGGGTTTTGTCAAAAACGATAGATCCCGCGTCAAGCTTTGCGATCTTCAGAAGATTCTGGACCAGAGTTTCTATCCGCTCCAGTTCTTTTTCTGACAGCACCGCAAACTCATTCAGTTCCGGAAGGTCTTCTGTTTCTCCCTGAAGAAGTCCGTTATATATATTCAGCGCCGCCAGCGGCGTTTTTAGCTGATGGGAAATATCTGAAATCGTATTTTTCAGAAATTCTCTGGAGCTACGCTCCTTTTCCATCTTTGCATTTAAAACAGAAGCAAGGGAATTTACTTCATGGAACAGACGGTATAACTCTCCTTCCTCCTCGCAGGGAATACGCTCCTTAAGATTGCCGGAAAGATATTCTGTGATCACAGAGGAAGCTTCTTCCATAATTTTATTCTGTTCTCTGAAGTATCTGAAGCAAATTGCCAGGATCACAATTCCTGTTCCCAGTCCGGCAAACAATATACATACCGCCGCTGCTTCAGGCACAAGAACTGTCAGTCCTGAAGAAAGCAGACAAAAAAGCAGTATTGCCGCAATTATTTTGTATATCATCATACGGATTCTTTTATCTGCCAATATCTTCATCCCGCACTCCTTATCCCTTTTTCTTCCTTCTGTCTTTTCTTATGCCTTTTGAATTCCTTTTATAATTTTCCGAAACTGGACGGTAAACAGAACCGCCGTAAAGCTTACTGCAATCACATCCGCAATCGGCTCCGCCATATAAACGGCCATCGTCTGATCTGCTGTTATAATATGCGGCATAATGTAGATAAGCGGGATCAGAAGGACAAATTTCCTCATTACCGCCACAATGATAGATTCCGTCGCTTTTCCAAGCGCGTTAAAGGTCATCTGGCAGGCCATCTGGATTCCCATAAGGACCATAGCGCCCATATAGATCCGAAGAGCGGTCCTTGTATAATCCACCAGTTGGGAATCTGAAGTAAACATAGAGGCAAATCCTCCCGGGATCAGCATGACCAGTCCCCACAGAAGAGCCGAATATCCCAGACTGACCTTCAAAAGCAGCTTAAAAGCAGCCCGGACTCTTCCCGCGTCGCCTGCTCCGTAATTATAACTGATAATAGGCTGCGCGCCCTGGCCAAGTCCCTGCAGCGGCAGCATGGCAAACTGCATGACACTTGTAAGAATCGTCATTGCTCCTACTGCGATGTCTCCGCCGTATTTCTGCAGAGAACTGTTAAAGCAGACGGAAATCACACTTTCACTTGCCTGCATGATAAAAGTCGCGATCCCCAGAGCCAGGCACGGAAGGATGATACCCGGAGTCAGACCGAGATTTTTTCTTTTTATCCTGAGAAACGTCCTCTTTCCGCACAGAAAGCTGACTACCCATATACAGGAAAGGGCCTGGGAAATAATCGTGGCCAGCGCAGCTCCCCTCACATCCATATCGAAACCAAAAATAAAAATCGGATCCAGGATAATATTCGTAACTGCCCCGATCAGGACCGACAGCATTCCTGTTTTTGCAAATCCCTGAGCTGTTATAAAGGCGTTCATTCCAAGTGTAATCTCCACGAAAATTGTTCCCAGGGCGTAAATGTTCATATAGCTTACGCCATACCCGATAGTATTCTCGCTTGCGCCGAAAGCCATAAGCAGATCCCTGTTCCAGATCAGCAGGATCACTGTAAGGACAACGGAAATCAGGATCTGGAGAAAAAAGCAGTTTCCCAGTGTTCTTTCCGCCGACTCCTTATCCTTTTTCCCCATAAAAATAGACGCCCGGGGAGCTCCACCGTAACCTACCAATGCGGCAAATGCGGAGACGATCATGATCAGCGGCATACATACGCCAACACCTGTCAGCGCCGTTGCCCCAATCTCCGGAATATGCCCGATGTAGATTCTGTCAACAATATTGTACAGCATATTGATAAGCTGGGCGGCGACCGTAGGCAGCGCCAGCCTTAAAAGCAGCTTTCCCAGAGGCTCCGTCCGCAGAAATTCTTTACTTTCCTGCCCGCCTGCTGTATTGTTCTGCGTTTTTTTCATCTGTTCCATGATCCCTCTCCCCTTTCTATTGCTCTCCTGGAGTTCTCAAACATCTGTCTTATAAAACGGAGGTTTGCATCCATCTCCTCTTCTGTCGTTCCCGCCAGAACTATTTTAAGGTATTCCTCTCTCACGTCGTCGATCATTTTGGTCACAGGTTCCGCCTCCGGCCTTAGCTTCAGATGTATCCTCCGTCTGTCCTCTGTATCGGGAATCCGCTCTAACAGCGACTTCTGTATCAGAGCCTCCACAGCTTTGGAAACCGCTCCTTTAGAAAGCATTCTTAGTTCCACAATATCCGCCGCGGTATCTTTCCCCGGATTGTTCTGCAGAAAACTGATCACATCCGCCTCCACTGCGGTAAGATCGTGCTCTGTACAGACTTTTTTCAGCATTTTGTCATACAGGCGCAGAAGGCTCCTTAGTCCTGTCCACAATTCTGTGCTCCGGTTCATTTGTGCCTCTCCTTTAGTTTCTTTATAAACAGTTTCTTTATAAACTATTTGCATAGAGTATTATACTACATTTTTTCTTTCCGTCAAGAAATATGAACAAAAAACCGAAAGACCGCCGGAATCATTCCGACGGTCTCTTTTTGTCTGAAGCTATTTTTTATTGTTTTTTACGCTTTCGGAAGGCGGAACGAGCTTTTCAGAGAAACAATGCGGTTAAATACCGGCGCTCCTTCTTTTGAATCATGAATATCCGCGCAGAAATAACCGTTTCTTACAAACTGATAGCTGTCGTAGCCTTTTGCCTCCATCAGAGCCGGCTCTACATAAGCGGTTACTGTAGTAAGGGAATTTGGATTCAGGTTCAGGGAACCGTCCTCCTTATTATAAACGCCTTTTTCTTCGTCCACGATGTTTTCATAAAGACGTACCACTGCCTGACCTGCCTGGGATGCCTCCACCCAGTGGATGGTTCCTTTTACTTTCCGTCCGTCCGGAGCGTTTCCTCCCTTTGTAGCCGGATCGTAAGTACAGTGTACCACACGGACTGTTCCGTCGTCGTCTGCCTCAAAGCCTGTACAGGTGACAAAATAGGCGTTCATCAGACGTACCTCTGTTCCCAGGAACAGTCTTTTATATTTCTTCGGCGGGTCGATCATAAAATCCTCCCGCTCGATATACAGTGTTTTCCCGAAAAGAATTTTTCTGTTTCCAAGAGCTTCGTTCTCCATATTATTCGGAGCGTCCAGATCTTCGATCTGGCCTTCCGGATAGTTGTCAATCACCAGCTTGATTGGATCCAGAACCGCCATCATACGGGGTCTTTTCAGTTTGAGGTCTTCCCGGATGCAGTATTCCAGCATGGCGTAGTCCACAGAGCTGTTTGCCTTGGAAACGCCGCAGAGATCCACAAACATTTTGATGGATTCCGGGGTGAAGCCTCTGCGCCTGAGCGCCGCGATGGACACCAGCCTGGGGTCGTCCCAGCCGTCTACGATTCCGTCCTCCACCAGCTTTTTGATATAGCGCTTGCCTGTGACTACATTTGTCAGATAAAGCTTCGCAAATTCGATCTGTTTCGGCGGATGGGGATATTCCAGTTCTCTGACTACCCAGTCGTAAAGGGGACGGTGATCCTCAAATTCCAGAGTGCAGATGGAATGAGTAATGCCCTCAATAGCGTCCTCAATAGGATGGGCGAAATCATACATGGGATAAATGCACCATTTGTCCCCTGTATTGTGATGCGTCATATGGGCCACCCGGTAGATAACAGGATCCCGCATATTCATATTCGGAGACGCCATGTCGATCTTGGCCCGGAGCACCTTCTCTCCATCCTGGTATTTTCCTTCTCTCATCTCTTCAAAGAGACGGAGATTTTCTTCCACGCTGCGGTTTCTATAAGGGCTTTCTTTTCCCGGCTCCGTTAAAGTGCCCCGATACTGGCGGATCTCATCGGCAGTCAGATCGCATACATAGGCTTTTCCTTTCCTGATCAGCTTTACGGCAGCCTCATACATCTGTTCAAAATAATCGGAAGCAAAAAACAGACGGTCCTCCCAGTCTGCTCCCAGCCAGCGGATGTCCTCCAGGATCGAATCCACAAATTCCGTTTTTTCTTTTGTAGGATTCGTATCGTCAAATCTCATATTAAATTTGCCATTATATTCCTTGGCAAGTCCGTAATTTAAGAGAATAGATTTGGCATGTCCAATATGAAGATATCCGTTGGGCTCCGGTGGAAAACGCGTATGCACAGTATCATAAACACCCTCTGCCAGATCTTTATCAATAATATTTTCAATAAAATTCTTGGAAACGTTCTCGTTCTCCATCTCTTTCCCTCCTGAACTGTTCTTGAACTTCAATCATATCATAGTTTCCCGCGTTTTAAAAGTTTTTTTATGACAGACAAGAAAAAACCCCTGAACATTCAAGGTTCAAGGGTTTCCATAAGCTGATGACGGGAATCGAACCCGTGACCTCCGCCTTACCAAGGCGACGCTCTACCGACTGAGCCACATCAGCATCTCCGCAGCTTTTCTGCCGCTCACAGTTGATAATAATATCAGATAACACGGGTCTTGTCAACAGTTTCTTTTTATTTTTTTCAAAACTTTGCCCTTTGCTTTTCTTCAGATTTTATGACTGGATCTCTTCTTTGCAGGCCCGGATCTTTCCTCGTATTCTCTGCAGCGCATTATCAATGGATTTTGGCTTTTTTCCAAGCAGCTTCGCTATTTTCACATAGCCGTATCCCTGCATATAATACGCCAGGACCTTATTTTCCATAGGGCTTAAAGCTTTTTTTATCTCTTCTTTCAGGATCCTGGTCCTCTCCTGGTCTATGATCACCGCCTCGGGATTTTCCGACCACCGACCTTCCAGATCCTCCGCCTCCCCTGCCTGGCTTAAAGAAACATAGGAATTCAGAGGCAGATGCTTCTGCCTGTTTGAGCTTTGAATGGCGCTGTAAAGCTGTCTGTCAATACACAGCCCGGCAAAAGTTCGAAACGACGCTTCTTTTTCAGGCCGGTAATCCTGCACTGCTTTAAAAAGCCCGATCATTCCCTCCTGTATCAGATCATCAGTTTCTCCTCCGATCAGATATACTGCCCGCGCTTTTTTCCGGACAAATTCTTTATATTTTTCCATCAGATAATCAGAAATTTCCTTTTCGCCTTTCTGAAGTCTGACGATCAGCTCCTCATCACTGCATTGGTCGTAACCGCTCATACTGCCTCCGTTTCCCGGTTTGGCCCATCTCTTTATTATTTCTTATTTTCCGCCAGCCTCTGTCTTACGATCTCATAAGAGAGAACGCCTGCCGCCACTGAAGCGTTCAGGGAATCAATATCACCGCGCATGGGGATCGACACGGTGAAATCGCAGGCTTCGCGCACCAGACGGCTGACTCCCTCTCCCTCGTTGCCGATCACAAGACCGATGGGGCCTGACAGATCCGTCTGATACATGGACTGTCCTCCCATATCCGCGCAGGCAAACCAGATCCCCTCTTTTTTCAGTTCCTCCATTGTGCGGACAAGGTTTGTCACTTTTGCCACAGGAGTATAATTAATGGCTCCCGCAGACGTTTTGGCGACTGTGGCGGTAAGCCCCACAGACCGTCTTTTTGGTATGATCACTCCATGAGCTCCCGCCAGATTTGCCGTACGGATCACCGCGCCCAGATTATGCGGGTCTTCTACATTGTCCAGAAGGATCAAAAAAGGAGGCTCCCCCTTTTCCTTTGCTCTTTCAAGAATATCCTCGACAGAAGCATAGTCATAAGCGGCCACCTGGGCGAGTACTCCCTGGTGAGCTTTCGTTTTGCTGAGCTGATCCAGTCTCTCTCTGGGAACATATGTGACAATCGTATCCTTCTTTCGCGCTTCCCGGGCGATCGTGTGCAGAGGTCCATCCTGGCATCCCTCCAGAAGATACACTCTGTCCACAGTTCTGCCGGAACGGAACGCTTCCAGTACCGCATTGCGGCCTTCTATCCATTCGCTCATTCTTCATCCTCCCCGATTCCCATGCGGATCAAATCCAGCATCCGCGTATATTCTTCGCTTAGATAAAGATATCCGATCAGCGCCTCAAAGCCTGTCGCCCTCCTGTAGTCTGCCATGGTAGCGTGTTTTGCCATTGTAGGAGAGTGGGCGTTACGCCCTCTTCTGTACACGGCGTGCTCTTCTTCCGTAAGCTGGTCTTCGATTTTTTCCATGATCGCCGACTGAGCCGACGCCTTTACAAGACTGCTTGCCTTCTTATGCATACGGTTCACAGGACAGTTGCCTTTTTTTACAAGGATCGTGCGGATGACAAGCTCATAAACGCCGTCCCCGATGTAAGCCAGCGTAAGCGGTGAATAGCTGCGGATATCCTGATCCTTCAGGTGAAACAGCTCCTTCATGTAACTTATACTCGTTTCCATTTCACACCTTCCCGGGTATCCTTCAGTTCAATGCCCATTTCCAAAAGGCGGCTGCGTATTTCATCTGCCTTTGCAAAATCCTTTGCCTTTCTCGCCGCCTGTCTTTCCTGGATCAGTTCTTCAACATCCTTATCCAGGACCTCTTCTTTTTTCAGTACGACAAGGCCAAGAACATCGCAGAGGGTCACCATGATATCCAGAACGGCTCCCGCAAAAGCCCCTGTGCTTTCTTCCGTTACGTTGGTGTTTGCGAATTTCACAAGCTCAAAAACAGCAGCAAGAGCGTCCGCTGTGTTAAAGTCGTCGTCCATAGCCTCTTCAAATTTTTTACGGAAGCTTTCCGCCTCTGCAAGCAGGCTCTGTTCGTTTTCCGTCATCGGGCTTTTGTCCGCCTCTTTCCGGTCTCTCAGTCGTCCCGCCGCGTCCACAATACGCTCCAGGGCATTCTTTGAGGACTCCATCAGATCCGCGCTGAAATTCAGCGGGCTTCTGTAATGCGCGCTCAGCATAAAAAAGCGCAGGACCTGCAGATCATACTGTTTCGCGATTTCCCTCACTGTCCGGAAATTTCCCAGGGACTTTGACATTTTACGGTTGTCAATATTCAGGAATCCGTTATGCATCCAGTATCTGGCGAAAATTTTCCCATTGCAGCATTCACTCTGGGCAATTTCGTTTTCGTGATGAGGAAAGATCAGGTCTTCTCCTCCTGCATGAATGTCGATTTCCTCCCCCAGATACTTTTTCGACATTACGGAGCATTCAATATGCCATCCCGGGCGGCCGTCGCACCAGGGAGACTTCCAGTAAGGCTCTCCTTCTTTTTTCGGCTTCCAGAGCACGAAGTCAAGGGGATCCTCCTTCTGCTCCTCTCCGGACACCTTAAGGGAACGGAATCCGGACTGCAGATCGTCAAGATTTTTTTGGGACAGCTTTCCGTACTCTTTGAATTTCTTTACACGGAAATATACGGTCCCGTCCGATACAGCATAGGCGTATCCTTTGTCGATCAGCGTCTGGATCATTTCGATCATGCCGTCGATTTCCTGGGTAGCCAGAGGGTGGGTAGTGGCCGGTTTTACGTTCATTGCCGCCATATCCTTTTTGCATTCTTCAATATAACGCCTGGAAACCTCCTCTGCGCTTACGCCTTCTTCTATTGCTTTTTTGATGATCTTATCATCCACGTCTGTAAAATTTGAGACGAAATTTACTTCATAGCCTTTATATTCCATATAGCGGCGCACTGTGTCAAAAACAATCATAGGCCGCGCGTTTCCGATATGGATCAGGTTGTATACGGTTGGTCCGCAGACGTACATCCTGACTTTTCCCTCTTCCAGAGGGACAAATTCTTCTTTTTTTCGCGTCATTGTATTAAAAAGCTTCATATTTTTTTATCCTTTCCTGCGCATAAATATCATGGGGATCAACTGATCAAAGCTCCTCCAGAAGACAAACCGCCTGAGAGGTTATCCCTTCTTCTCTTCCGGTAAAGCCAAGGCGTTCTTCTGTGGTTGCTTTTATACTGATTCTGCTCTCCGGGATTTCAAGAGCCTTTGCTATATTTTTTCTCATTTCCGGAATATGAGGAGCCATTTTAGGCTTCTGCGCAATAATGACTGCGTCTATATTGCCAATGGCGAATCCTTTTTTCTTTAAAAGCTCCCCCACCAGAACAAGAAGTTTGACGCTGGATATCCCCTCATAGGCAGGATCTGTATCCGGAAAATGCTGTCCGATATCGCCAAGGGCGGCGGCTCCCAGCAGCGCGTCCATAATGGCATGGATGAGCACATCTGCATCTGAATGGCCTAAGAGCCCTTTTTCCCAGGGAATATCCACTCCCCCCAGGATCAGCTTTCTTCCCTCTGTCAGTCTATGTACATCATATCCCAAGCCGACACGCATCATACTTCTTCCTCCATTTTCAGCATTTTTGAAACTCTGAGGAAACTCAGCCTTCTTCTTACATAGGGAGCCAGCCTCAGACTGATCGGTATGATCTCCTCTGTCAAACCAATATCATATACGCTTTTCTTGCATCCGGCGATATTCATCGCCTGGATCAGTTCTTTTTCTTCCGGCAGGTCTTCGATGATATCCGCAATGGTACTCAGGCTGTCCCTCAGCCTGGACGGACTTACTTCCAGAAGCAGTTCCGGAGTATTTTCTTCTGCGATTCCCTGCAGGATCCCTTTTTCTCCAAAAACTTTTTCTCTGAGTTCCGCGTCCCTGTCCTCATAAGGGATCACCCTGCATTCTCCGTTACGGATTGCCCGGGCGATCTGTTTATATCTTTCAAGCACAAGCAGAGTGCCTACAGAAACCTTTTCTCCATGAAGGGCGTCCAGTCTTCCGTTGATCACTTCCATTTCCCACAAATGCGAGAGATGATGCTCCGCGCAGGAAGCCGGCCGGGAATTTCCGACCATCTGCATAGCCAGTCCGGACAGGATCAGGGCATACATCAGTTCTTCACATCCCTCCGCATCTCCCTGGGCAATATCACGAAGACTGGAAGTTACTGTTCTCAGTGCTTTTTCTTCTAATTCGATGATTCTGCTGCAGATATATTCTCCTGTCAGAAGATGGGCGATCTTCCAGTCTACCAGACAAATATATTTTCCGAACAGATCCGAAATCCCCGAAGCGGTCAGCCGCTTTGGAGCTCTGGCAAATATGGAGGTATCTGCAAAAACAGCCATTGGCGGCACTGCCGGTACTGTTTTTTTCATACCTTTCCAGGTCATTGCCGCTACGTTTGATACGAATCCGTCTACGCTTGCCGCCGTAGGAACGGAAATAAAGGGGATCTTATACTGAAAGGCTATATAACGGCTGATGTCGTGGATCGTTCCGCTTCCCACAGCCAGGATCAGGTCAATATCCTCGTCCATATAGTTCTCTACGATCTCCACCGCATGTTCGTCTGCATGAAGCTCCTCCGCGTCCAGCACCAGAACCTGGCAGCGGTCATAGATATCCTCCATGATCTCTTCCGTCGCCCTGCAGGTATTGGTGTCGCAGATCAAAAGCGGCGAAATATACTGTTTCAAAAAGCCGTCCGACATAGCCTCTTCCAGCTTCTCAACAGCTCCCTCTTCAATTATAATCTCCTTTACATCTATGTGATGTTTTTTTCCACAGCTACAAGGTCGGCCAAAATCATCCGTATCGACTCGCATGTGTTTCTTTCCTCCTGTTTTCAGATATACTATTACAGTGTGCTATTATACATGATTTTCTCCGAAAAAGCAATTCACTTTCTTTCTAAGAAACCGGAAGCCTCCGGCAGTTTTCCCTGCCGGAGGCTTCCGTACTCATCCTTTTATAAACGGATCTTTATTCTTCAATTGACGCTATCATTTCCACTTCGCAGAGAACGTTCTTTGGAAGTGTCTTTACTGCCACGCAGGAGCGGGCTGGTTTATTTACGAAATATTTTGCGTAAATTTCATTGAAAGCTGCGAAATCTCCCATATCGGCCAGAAAGCAGGTTGTTTTTACAGCATTTGCAAGGCTTGTGCCCGCTTCTGCGGCAACTGCCTCCAGATTTTTCATCACCTGTTCCGCCTGTGCCTCAATGCTCTCTCCGGCAATTTCTCCTGTTGCAGGATCTACCGGAATCTGTCCGGAAGTAAACAGCACGTTATTCAAAACGATTGCCTGGGAATACGGTCCGATCGCAGCCGGAGCCTTGTCTGTATACACTACCTTCATCATAAGATCTCCCTTCGTTTTTTGATTTTATTCTATATCAAAAAATTATAAGGGTCAAGCAATTTTTTTGGTCAGAGATTCAAATAATGATACACTACTCTGGATATCTCACGGATATGCGTGATTGCCTCATCGCTGCTCTTCCATCCCTCGGACATTACGCAGAGGATATATGTGGTCTTCGGTCCGTAAACCACCGCCATGTCGTGCTGGTCGCTGTCTGTTTCTCCCGTTTTATTCGCTACCCGGACATCCGCGCCTATACCGGCCGGTATCTTTGTTGTATTCTGCTGGTTCAGCAAAAGCTCCAGCATTTTCTGAGAAGCCTCTTCGCTGACGCACTCTCCGTTTACGATTCTCTCCAGAAGGATTCCGCAGTCTTTAACTGTAGTCGTATTATGCCCCCCAAGACTTAATGACGCTGAAGCAGACGGAAGGAGAATACTCTGGTAAGAAGTGTCTTCATATCCTTCCTCTTTCAGGTATTCGTTTACTGCTTCCGCCCCGTCCAGAAAGTCGTGTTTTTCAGACTGAAGTCTTCCCAGTTCATTACAGGACTCATTGTCGCTGACCGTGATCATATTCCAGAGAAGATTATCCACTTTTTCCTGAACAGTAGGATCATCTGGCTGCGTTTTCAAAAGCCGGGCCTGATTTTCCAGAACCTGGTCCATATCCTGAAAGGTCTTTGCCATAACAAAAGATTTGATCAGACTTGCGGAATACATCGGCGTATTATTCAGAAGAATTTCCTCGCCTGTATCCAGATCCTTGACATAGACTCCCCATTCTCCGTCATAATCCTCAGTCATGGTTTCCAGAAAGGGCTCCAGACTGTCCATGCCAAGCTCCTCCATATCTGTCACTTTCCCTGTTTCATCCATAGGAAGTCCTTCCGGAGTTACGCCTTCCTGCATCTCAAGAACGCCGTGATCTCCGCCGAAATAGTAGGTGCCGGAAAAATGCTGCCCGTTAGAAGTCATTTCAAGAGCGTGATAACCCGGTTCCGTAACCATTTTTCCGTTCTCATCAAAAAAGTAGTATCCGTTATATGTTACGTTTTCCACTTTCAGATCATCTATGTATCTGACCTGAGGCGCGGCCGTCAGCTTTCCCAGGTTATTTACCATGTACAGCCCGTCAAATTCCTGTTCCATACAGGAAAGTCCTTTTATGCTTACGACATGGGAACTCTCCGCTTTGAATTTTCCGCTTTTGTCATGATAATAAAATCCATTCAAAACTGTGCCGTCAATCTCTGTATGATCAAAATAGTGAACGCCCTTTTCCGCGGATTTTGTGCCGTCCTCATTCAGGCAGTAGAATCCCTCGCTTTTCAGAAGGTATTTCTCTGTTCCGTCCCCTATGGGCTGGATCTGTGCTTCCACTGTAGGCGACAGCAGGTTTTCTGCTTCGGAGGCAGCGGACGCGGCGGCTGGCATCGCCAGGAAACCTAAGATGCCAATCACCATTCCCAGCCGTCGATAACCGGTTCCAGCTTTCATAAATCTCTCCTTTTTGTCTTAAATACAGCTCTGTCTTTGGCAAAAAACTTTCTTACAGTATACCTGAATTCCCCTGTATGTCAAGAGAGCCGCCTTTGTGCGCCCTTCGGGAAACCCTGGATTTTCCAGTTTTTTCTTTTCATACATCTTCCCAAAAACGCCTGAGGATCTGTTCCACAGTACCCAGCCGGCAGGGAATCACATCGTCCCATTCTTCCGGAAACAGAGATTTATAATCCATATTCCAGAATCTGTCATCCATCAGAAGGATCGTCCCTTTGTCGTCTTTTGTCCGGATCACTCTTCCGGCGGCCTGAAGGACTTTATTCATTCCCGGATACCGATAGGCATAGTCGAAACCGTTTTCTCCTTTTTTGTCGTAAAACTGACGCAGGACTTCTCTTTCCGGACTGATCTGGGGAAGTCCGGTGCCTATGACAGCGGCTCCGATCAGCCGGTCTCCGATCAGATCGATCCCTTCTGAAAAAATCCCTCCCATTACGCAGAAGCCAAGAAGCGTTTTTCCAGTTCCCTCCCGGAACTCTTCCAGAAACTCCTCCCTCTCCTGTTCATTCATGTCAGAGGTCTGACGGATACATCTGACCCACTCTGCCGAAAATTCTTCTTCATAAATCTGATAAACATCCTCCAGCAGTTTATACGAAGGAAAAAACGCCATATAATTTCCCTTCTTCTGCCATGTCATCTTTGCAAGGTATTCCGCTATTTTCCGGTATTCCTCATACCCCCTTCTGGCATATAGGCTGCTGACGTCCATACAGGAAAGGATACATCTGTTTTTCTGCTCAAAAGGCGACCGGACGTAGATACCATAATCGTCTGTCCTTGTGCTGAGAAGCTTTCGGTGATAGATCATTGGGAGCAGCGTGGCGGAAAAAAACACTGCGCTTCTTCCCTTGTCCATACACGCCTGAAGGTTTTCCGCAGGATTCACACAATACAGCCTGATATAAAATTCTCCGTTTTCTCCTGACGCTGTGTAGATCACATAGTTTTCATCTACCAGGTCGGAAATATTCAAAAAATCTCTTACTCTGAAGTAAAAATCAAGAAGCTCCTCCGATACTTCCGCAAAGGCCGGATCTTCCATAAGCTTGTCCATTTCCCCCTGGACGGCAAGAAGATGGAGCGGGAGCGCTCCGGCGCTTTCCAGCACCTGAAAGTTTTCACATTCCATTTCAAGCTCCCCAAGCTGCTGGCTGACCTTTCCCAGCGCCCTGTAAAGTCTGGGACTGTACGGTTTTACAAAACGTCTGGCCTCCTGCACTTCCCTCCTGGTAAGAACGGCGCTGTACATTTCTCTTCCCCGCTCTACCAGATTATGAGCCTCATCTATCAGAAAAATATAGTCTCCCGCCGCGTTTTCCCCAAAAAATCTCTTCAGATGCACATTGGGGTCAAAAACATAATTGTAGTCGCAGATAACGGCATCCACCCAGACAGCCAGATCCAGACACATTTCAAACGGGCAGACTTTGAATTTTTCCGCCTGTTCCAGAATCGTGTCTCTGTCAAACATCTGTCCGGATATCCAAAGATCATAAACCGCCTCGTTGACCCTGTCGAAGTGCCCTTTCGCGTAGGGACATTTTTTCGGCGTACATTCCGGCTTTTCGCAAAAACAGAGCTTTTCCTTTGCCGTTATCGTAACCGACTGAAGCAGAAGTCCCTTTTCTCTGAGGATTGAGAAAGCTTCCTGTGCCACTGTCCTTGTGATCGTCTTTGCCGTCAGATAAAAAATAACGTCTCCTTTTCCCTGGCCCAGCGCTCTTACAGCCGGAAAGACCGAGGACATAGTCTTTCCCACTCCTGTGGGCGCCTGTATAAAAATCTGTTTTCCGCTGAAAATGGCATGATATATGCCTGATACCATTTCTCTCTGTCCTTTCCGGTACGGAAAAGGAAACTCCAGCTTTTCCATGGAGGCGTTTCTCTTCCGGATCCACTGCCTGCGCCAGGATACCCAGCGATGATACTCTTCCAGAAGCTTCTGATACCATTTTCTCAGTTCCTCCCTGGAAAACCTTTCCCGGAATCTTTTGACTTCTTCTGTATCAAGATTGGCGTATGTCATCTGAACGTCTATCTCATCCAGTTCATTCTGGTCGGCATAGATCCACGCGTAGCACATGGCCTGTGCCCGATGGACCGCAACCGGCTCTTCCAAAAGCTTTACATCTTTATAAACGCCCTTTATTTCATCAATACAGATAATATCTTCCTCTGTTATGATCCCGTCCGCCCGTCCTTCCACACGGATGGTCAGATCGTCAAACTCTGTATCTTTCTTCAGAGGGACTTCCGCCTGATATCCTGTTTTCATCTGTTTCTGGATTTTCCGGTGGAGCCGGCTCCCTTTCAGCATTGCTTCCCGGTCAGCCGTCCCGCTTCCGCTGTCCAGATCTCCGCTTCTTAAAATAAATTCCACCAGGTTCCGGACAGAAATTCGAACGATTTCTTTTTCCATAATCCTTATACCTTCCGCAGCATGATCACGTCCCGCTTTTTTCCGGCAACTGCAAAAGGCGCATACCTTATCAGGATATACGCCTCCAATAGTCACTGTTTCCGATCAGCCCACAGCAAATTTCGCTATCACTTCATTAAAATGCGGGTTCTCTCCATAACATTTTACTGTAAGATTTTTTGTCAGATCCATACTTAAAATACCCAGGATTGACTTCGCATCAATAATGATCCTGTTATAGAAAATGTCTATATCAAAATCACATTTGCTTGCCGCATTCACAAACTCTCTTACGTCTTCCGCCGCATTTAATCTGATCTGATGTTCCACCATCTTCCTTATCCTCCTGATCCATCAAGTTTCGCTGGATATCCAATACTACGCGTATTTTGTCACCACAGCCTTGATTTGTCAACGGATTTCATGTTTTCTTCATATTTTTCAACAGATTGTATAATTATCTCCTACAAATCTTCCCGATTTCTGTCAATTAATTCTATAAAAACTCTGTCATATTTGAACGAAATTTTAATGGCGCAAACTGTTTCTGGAGAGACGGATTTCTTCTTTCAGGTATCGTTATATACTGGCAGAACGCTTTCCACAGATCCTCATAAACGTCTTCCTCTGCCGGCATCTCCTCCTGGTTCTGATCAGGGGCGACTTCCTTGTACACAGTACACTCTCCTCCCTTCGGATGGGCCAATACCTTATGCCTGTTCTGATCGTAGATCATCCAGTTTTCATTTGGAAAACGGTCGGAAAAATGAGGTTCCAAAAACTCCAGTATATCGTTCTGCGGGGAAATGCCGGAATACAAAACGCCTCCGCCCAGTTCCCTGAAACGGACAAACCCATAAAATCTGTGGATCTCATGCCATACTTTCACCTGAAGAGAGGACACAAGATTTACAGCCGGATCCGCCAGAGCTTCCATTATATGTCTGTCGCAGCGTCCCTGGCCCAATGCCTTTCTCAGCAGATAAAACACAGCCGTTCCCTTATCCGGATGGACGGATACAGCCGCGCAGCAGACCGCCCGATAAGTATTCTCCCCCAGCTTTTGTTTTACAGACCGGGCCACCTTCAACGCTTTCTCACTATCCGAAGGAATTTCCACAGAGGTGCAGAACAGCTCCGGATATTCCGGTTCGCAGGTGGAGATCTCTATCTGATATCCCCTGGCGCCCCAAGTCCATCCATCGTAAACTGCGGAAAAAATACCCTCCATGGAATCCTGACAGATCAATAATTTTTTCTCACATGTCATTTCTTCCACCTCCTGTATTTTCCGAAGAAAAATCACAGTCGTCAAAAAGAGACATCTGTCGGTATGCGGTTTCTTTCTCCGCCCCGGACAGCCTTCTGTCCTGTCCTAAAATATTCCTTACAATATAATCCTCTTCAAGCTTCAGAGGATACATCTGTCTGCCGCGGCAGGTGATAAAATAAACCGCTCTTTTCAAGACCACGCCCATATTTTTAAGATCATGGAAATCCAGGGAATGATATCTTCTGGCGCCTACGATCCTTCTTGCTGATTTCTCCCCGATCCCCGGCACTCTCAGCAGAGTGCGGTAATCCGCCCTGTTGATCTCCACAGGGAAAAATTCCAGATTCCCTACTGCCCAGTCGCACTTCGGATCCAGGAAAAGATTAAAATTAGGTCTTCGCTCAGACAGCAGTTCCTTTGCCTCAAATCCGTAAAAGCGCAAAAGCCAGTCAGCCTGATACAGCCTGTGTTCCCGAAGAAGCGGCGGTCCCTGGGGAAGGACCGGCAGCGCTTTGTCCTGGTTGACTGAAACAAACGCGGAATAAAACACTCTCTTTAAAGAAAAGTTCCGGTAAAGAGACTCTGCCGCAGATATGATCTGAAAATCGCTTTCTCCGGATGCCCCTATGATCATCTGCGTACTCTGCCCCGCCGGGGCAAACCTCGGCGCATGGCGGTATACGGCAAGTTCTTCCTTGTTCGCTTCTCTCTGAAGCTGGATCTGTTTCATAGGGCGCAGGATTGTTTTCCGGCTTTTATGAGGAGCCAGACGTTTCAGCCCCTCCGCTGTGGGAAGCTCCAGATTTACGCTCATACGGTCCGCCAGATATCCCGCTCTCCTGATCAGGTCCGGCGAAGCTCCCGGAATGGCTTTCAGATGGATATATCCCTGAAAATGATAATGTTCTCTTAAAATTTCCGCGGAACGGATCAGTTCTTCCATTGTCTCATCCGGGGATCCTTTTACTCCGGAGCTCAGAAACAGCCCTTCAATATAATTTCTCCTGTAAAATTCTATAGTCAGGCGGCTGATCTCCTCCGGAGTAAAGCTGGCCCGCACAATATCGTTGGAAACACGGTTCAGGCAGTATTTGCAGTCATAAACACATTCATTGGTATAAAGGACTTTCAAAAGACTGATGCACCGCCCGTCGCCGGAAAAACTGTGACAGATCCCCGCGGCTATGCTGTTCCCTATCCCCTGGCCGCCGCTCTTTCTGTCAATTCCGCTGGACGTGCAGGCTACATCATACTTGGCCGCGTCCGCCAGGATCTGAAGCTTCTCCATTAGCGTCATGGATTCCCGAGTTATCATAAACATCCCTCCAAACAAATGTTTGCCATCATTCTAATTCAAACATTTGTTCGCGTCAACCCAATAAAACGGGACGGAAAAGGAAAAAGTTCCGGATATTTCAGATACTGCCTCCGGCAGTTCCTCTGTACCCGAAACTTTTCTTTTTATTTTTTATCCGGCAGATCAGATCTGTGTCATCACAAAGATATCATAAATTGCCTTCACTGCGGTCTCAAAATCACGGTTTTCAACGCCAATGATGATATTTAGTTCACTGGAGCCCTGGTCGATCATTTTCACATTGACATGGGCGTGGGCCAAAGCGGAAAATACACGGCCTGCTGTTCCTCTCTGGGATTTCATTCCTCTTCCCACTACGGCGATCAGAGCCAGATCCGACTCCATTTCTATAAAATCCGGATTTACCGCACGATGGATCCCGGCGATCACCTGCTGCTCCTTTTCCTCAAATTCATCCTGATGCACATATACGGTCATGGTATCAATGCCGGAAGGAACATGCTCAAAATTGATCCCCTGCTCTTCAAATACCTGAAGTACTTTTCTACCAAAGCCGATCTCGCTGTTCATCATGGATTTTTCAATATTAATGGAACAGAAACCTTTTTTTCCGGCAATGCCGGTGATCACATATCTGGGCTTCCGGCAGGTGCTCTCTACAATAAGGGTTCCCTTGTCTTCCGGACGGTTGGTATTTCTGATATTAATGGGAATTCCCTCTTTCTGCACCGGAAAGATGGCATCTTCGTGCAGTACGGTCGCTCCCATATAAGACAGCTCTCTGAGTTCCCGGTAGGTAATGGTCTCGATCACTGCAGGATCGTCCACAATTCTCGGATCCGTCACCAGGAAACCGGAAACATCCGTCCAGTTTTCATAAAGATCCGCATGAACCGCCTTTGCCACCAGAGATCCTGTAATATCCGAACCGCCTCTGGAAAAAGTCTTCACCGTTCCGTCTTCCATAGCCCCGTAAAATCCCGGGATAACGGCGCGCTCGCATTTTGCAAGGCGTTTTTCAAGAAGCTTATCTGTTTTGTCTCCGTCAAAATTGCCGTTTTTGTCAAAACGGATCACCGAAGCCGCGTCTACAAACTCATAGCCCAGATAAGCCGCCATGATCTTTCCGTTCAGGAATTCTCCTCTGGATGCCGCGTAATCTGTACCTGCCTGAGCCTTAAAGTCTTCCTCGATCTGTCCGAACTCTTTTTCCAGAGAGAGTTCCAGGCCAAGCCCCCGGATGATCTCATAATAACGTTCCTTGATTTCTCTCAGGATCTCTCCGAAATCTTCTCCTGCAGCCGCTTTTTTATAGCAGGCATACAGAAGATCTGTCACCTTGGTATCCTCCGGAAATCTTTTGCCAGGCGCAGACGGCACCACATAACGTCTGCTTTCCTCGCTCCTGATGATTTCTCCCACTTTCCGGAACTGATCAGAGTTTGCCAGGGAGCTGCCTCCGAATTTCACAACTTTTTTCATAATAATGTCCTCATCCTTCTGTTATTCTGGTTGCCAGTAAAAATCTGTATTCTATTTTACCTGAAACAGAAGATTTTGCAAGCATTTTATCCTTTACTCTGCTAAAATTTCAACCGCAGTATTCTCTGAGAACGCTCTGAAGGGCCGAAGCGCTGCTGGAATGGCACCTGCATACGGGGATGGATTTTCTTTTCGCCTCCTCTACCGCGCAGTTGACCATCTTATGAGACACCGTACTGGTAAACAGAATCAAAAGATCCGGATCCCCTATTTTTTTCTTCATCGCGCCTTTCTCTTTCGCAAATATTTTCGCTTTGCATCCATAACATTTACAAATATCCGCATATTGACATACCATTCTTTCATTTCCGCCTACGATCACGATACTCATACGTCACCTCTTTTTTGTTATACTAAACTAACTATATGTGAAATTTTTGAGTTAGCTTTTACTAACTCCTTACTCACATATTAACATATAAGATTTTTTCTGTCAAATACTTTCTATCTTTCCTCTATGTTCTTTCCTGCTGTTTCTTTTTCCTCTCCCGGCGCTCCTTTGTCACTGGCGGATCTGTTTTTTCTGTAATCCTCTGCCCCGCACACAGTAAGCACGCCTTCCGCCACACGGAAACGGATATTTTTTCCGCCGTAGGCGATTCCGTAAACACGGTCCGGATCCGACTGATAACCGGGACGCGGATCGTTTTCCAGAACCTCCGTAAGCGGCTCTCTGATCTCTTCCGGAATCTTTTCCAGCCATTTTTCAGGAAATACCACCTTCAGTCTGTGATCCTTGATCCTTTCTGTAAAACCTCCTGACGCTTCCGGACGGCAGTCTGTCGGAATATATGGTTTAATGTCAAAAATCGGCGTTCCGTTCATCAGATCGGCGCCTGTCACATAGAGCACAGGCCCCAGCTCCCTGTGAAATTCCACCCGTTCCAGACGGACGGCAGACAGCCCCAGGCTGTTGGGGCGGAAAGGCGATCTGGTGGCAAACACGCCTTTTCTTATATTTCCTCCCAGTCTGGGCGGCCTGACAGTAGGCGACCAGGTCTCTCTGATGTTTTCGGAAAACTGCCAGATCAGCCAGATATGGGTATATTCCTTCAGGCCCCGAAACGCCTCCGGGATCCTGTACTCCGGCTCAAAGACTATCTTTGACCTTTGCTTGTTCAGCCTTCCGCTTTGATGAGGGATTCCGAATTTTTCTGTAAAATCATTATAGATACGCCCGATAGTCTTGATTTCCGCCATTTTATTCTTCCTCCGCGTCTCCAAAAATGCTGTCATAATCAAAGGAAAGATAGAAATCTTCCATTTCCTGAATTTTTTCCCGGTAATTCTCTTCTGTCAGAAGCCCTTTTCCCTCATAGATCCAGTCAATGATCTGATCGCTGATCTTCGACCCGTAATGAGTAGGATCCATATAATTATCCAGATTCTCCGTAATATCGTAGTGATCCGTAAAGGTATAAAGCTTTACATTGTCGTAGGGAAGAAGAAGCTCCGCCTGCAGCTTTTCCGCCTCAAAATAACGGACCAGATCCCCGTTTCTCTCCGCCTCGTCCCAGAAAGCCACACTGTACGGCGGCGTATAGAAATAGAACATGGTATCCGGATTTTCTTCTACTGTTCTGATGACGTTTTCCGTTACATTATCAGTAACTGTTTTCGCGTCCTCTTCTGTAAAAGCCTTCTGTTCTCCTGCTTTTGTCTCCGGTCTCTCATACGCCTCCAGCACATGCTCCTTTCCAACAGGATGCTCCCACTCCCAGTAACTGTAAGCGTCCATAGATGTGGTCTTTTTCCCGTCTATATTATACTTTATCACCAGGAGCGTGCTGTCCAGGAAAATTTCTTTGTTCAGCACATAGTTTACGTCATTGAAAATATCATCGTCATAAAGATATTCAGGATAATCATTATAGTTGCGTACTTCTCCCGCCTGGAAGATCTTATTATAGTCCAGACACCGGAAAATACATTTTGTATCCGGATTGGCGCTCAGCACCTTCCGCACCTCCTGATCGATCACATAATAAGTTTCTCCTGTGTACGTGACTTTGATGGATTTTGTCCCGAAAAGCCTGTCAAACTGGGAAGCTTTAAAATTCTGCATCATAGACGTACCTACGATTGCAGCGTCATAATCATAAGTTTTGATGATCCCATCGTTCAGATAGCGCTCCATACCGTCTACCAGGGGATATTCCACGCCGTCCACGGCTTTATGATAGTGAAAGAACGGGTCGAGCACAATGGTGGCTCCTCCGGCCAGCACCAGCGCTGCTACTGTCCCTCCCAAAACAACTTGTACAAATCTGCGGCTGTTCATATTTCCTCCTTACTGCTCCTCTTTCCGCCATTCCGGTACCCTTTGTAATTTTTTCCTAGAAATTAAAATACAAAAATTCTGATACGCCTGACAGGGACATGATCCCCCACACAAGATAAAGAATCGCCGTCAGAGACCGTCTTACCGTAGGCTTGAACTCCATCTCCTGATTATTCTTAAATGCAAGGCAGATCACCAGTGCCGCCGTCATAAGGATCAGAGCGTCAAATCCTCTGATGGAGGATACGATCTCATTCAGTCCCGGTATATACTCATAAATAAAGGCAAATTCCGTCAGCTTAAACTGTTCCAGCATGGACGCTCTTACATTTAAGTTCTGGAATCTCAGGATTTTTTTGATCACTGTGACTGCCTGAGAAATAGAGTCTGCCCGGAAAAAGATCCATGTCACATTGATAAACAGAAAAGTAATCATCCACTGCAGAACCGTATGCATGGAATTCCACTGTTTCTTAAACATTCTGGTCAGCGCGTTGGCAACGCCATGAAGGAATCCCCAGAGGATAAACGTCCAGTTGGCCCCATGCCAGAGTCCGCTGACAAGAAATACGATGATAATATTGATATATGTACGGACAGTTCCTTTACGGCTTCCCCCCAGAGGAAAATAAATATAAGTTCTCAGGAACCTGGTCAGCGTCAGATGCCAGCGGCTCCAGAAATCCACTACAGAAAGCGCTTTATAAGGCGAGTTAAAGTTCATAGGGATCTTAATATTGAACATATACCCCAGTCCGGTGGCCATATCACAGTATCCGCTGAAATCAAAGTAGATCTGGAAGGCATAGGCGAACATCATCAGGATTCCTTCCATGGACGTGATCCCCGCCGATACGTTGCCATAGCCCCAGGTAACGGCTTTGCTGAGCGTATCCGCTATGATGACTTTTTTCACAAGTCCTGCGGAAAACACATAAATGCCGTGAGCCATATTGCCTGATTTCATTTTCCAGTTGTTCTTATCGGCAAACTGAGGCAGCACCTCATTGTGAAGCACGATCGGTCCTGCCACAAGCTGCGGAAAGAATGTTACAAACAGCGAATAATCAAGAATATTGTATTCCCGCGTCTGTCCTCTGTAGGAGTCGATCACATAGGACACCTGCTGGAAAGTAAAGAAACTGATCCCCAGCGGCAGAACAATATGGCGGAGCTGGAAATCTGTGGAAAACGCTTTATTCAGATTGTCCACAAAGAAATCATAGTATTTGTAGTAAAAAATAAGACCAAGATTAAATGTCAGTCCCACAGCCAGAAGGATTTTTTTCAGCAAACGAATTCTGGACTGGGGCATCTGCCATTTTCTCTGAAAGAGCTGGGACAGAATATAATTGACAATAATACTGCTTCCCATGATCCACAGATAGCTTGGATTAAAATATCCATAAAACCAGAAAGACATCAGTACCAGTTCAAGCTTGGCCAGCATATGGCATCCTGCTTTGTGCAGCCCAAAGTAGCCCAGCAGCGTGACCGGCAGAAAAAATAAAATGAAAATGTACGAATTAAACAGCATTTCTCTACTCCTTACCTCATTTACCTGTTTGTCATTATACCGGAGAGTTCTTTTGCATGCAATATTTTTGTAACTTTTTCGATACATTTTTTATTATTTTGTTATATTTATGTCTTATCTTTCTTCTCATCCTCTTATGGATTCCATTTTTTTAATTCTCTTCTGCATAAAGAACAGGGCCCGTACCTTTTGTTTTCCTCATAAAACAAAAGGTACGGGCCCTTATTTCTTTCTTTTTATCCTCTAACGGTCAAGAACGTCAACCTTTGTGTCGTCTTTCGCGTCCAGATTATTGATATACTTTTTCGTCTCTTTTACGATCACATTAGATAAAAGGAGGACCGCCGCCAGATTCGGGATCGCCATCAGCGCATTGAGTATATCCGCAATGGTCCACACCAGGTTCAGGGAAACTATCGGCGCAATGGCCGCTACTGCGATATACAGCACCCGGTATGGGATCAGTCCTGCTTTTCCGGAAAAATATTCCACGCAGCGCTCGCCGTAATATGCCCATCCAAGAACAGTTGAGTAAGCAAAGGAAATAATGCCTACCACCAGGATCACCGGACCCAGAACAGGAATCTGCTGAAATGCCAGAGTAGTAAGAATACCTCCGTCCGTAATATTTCCCATATCAATAGAGGGATTCTTCATGATGCTGGTCACCAGCACAAGACCTGTCATCAGACATACCACCACCGTGTCCCAGAAAGTACCTGTACTGGATACAAGTGCCTGACGCACCGGATTTCTCGTCTGAGCAGCCGCAGCTGCGATAGGCGCGGAACCCATGCCTGACTCATTTGAAAACAATCCTCTGGCGATTCCATACTGCATGGCGATCATGATCCCTCTTCCCACCAGTCCGCCGGCAGCGGCTCCCGGAGTAAAGGCAAGACGGCAGATCGTCTGAATAGCCGGAATAATATAGTCGTAATTAATGCCAAGGATGATCAGACATCCAAGCACGTAAAAGATCGCCATAAACGGAACAAGCTTTTCACATACGTTGGCAATCGATTTGATTCCGCCGAAAATAACAAGAGCCGTCAGCACAGCTACCACGATCCCTACCACAGCGGGAGGGATCTTCAGATTTTCTTCGCAGACCGTAGCGATAGCGTTGACCTGAGTGGCGCAGCCGATTCCAAAAGATGCGAAGCCTCCGAAAAACGCGAAGAGTACAGCCAGCCATTTCATGTGGAGTCCCCTCTCAAGGGCGTACATCGCTCCTCCCTGCATTCTTCCATCCTTTGTTTTTACCCGGTATTTCACAGCGATCAGAGACTCGCTGTATTTCGTCGCAATGCCGAATACTCCGGTAAGCCAGCACCATAACACCGCTCCGGGACCTCCCAGGGCCACCGCCGTTCCCACGCCGATAATATTGCCGGTTCCTATTGTGGACGCCAGAGCCGTAGTAAGCGCGCCAAACTGGCTGACCTCGCCTTCGGCGTCAGGGTCCTTTGTCACTGACAGGCGGATGCCGGTAAAAATTTTCTTCTGGATAAACCCTGTGCGGACAGTCATAAAAATATGCGTCCCAAGAAGAAGCAGGATCATCCACCAGCTCCATACCCACTGATCGATCTGATTGATCACATTGGTAATTGTCTCCATTCTCTTTCCTCCCGCAATTTTTTGATATTTGTAAAATTACAGCCCATAAAATCACGAGAATATTATATCGAATATCAACAGCTTCCGCAACACTTTATTGCGTTTTCACTGCACTTTGTTAAATTTTCGTAAAAAACTACCGCCATTTAAGCTTTCCGGCTGTCAGGATCCGGCCGTTTCTGACTTATCCATCCAGTTTTTTAAGTCTTTCATCTTCTCCTCTGCATCTTTTCTTCCGATATCATATACCCGCTGGATTTCTTTCAGATCCTTCTCCATCCGGCCGATGGTGAGCTTTTCACTTGGACGGATCACAAATATTTCTCCGTTTTCCTCCATCTGACGGATATCCTTCAGCGTCTGATTGTATACTTTGTGCCTGTTTTTCAGAGTTTCCGCGAAAAGAGGATAACGCCGGTAGCGCAGCTCTGCCATACGGGCATTCTGTGGCTTCTTTTCATATCCTTCTTCTCTCGTAAGCACTACCACGTTTCTCTCGTATCCCATCTTCTGAAACTGCTTTACCGGAATACTGTCCGCACAGCCGCCGTCCAGCAGTTTCTTTCCATCATAAGTAACGATCTTTGACACATAAGGCATGGAAGCGGACGCCCGCATAGCGTCGATCTGTCCCATCATATCTGTAATCTTGATATACTCTGCCTTTCCTGTTTTCAGATTGGTACAGGTAACGTAAAAATCTGTATCGGACTTTGCAAACACTTCATAATCAAAGGGATCCAGCCGTTCCGGTATTTCATGATAGCAGAATTTCTCTCCTACGATTTCTCCTGTATGCAGAAGATTCCAGAAACTCATAAAATGTTTGTTGTTCCGGTATTTCTTATAATACCGTATGCTTCTGCCCTTCTGGCCCGACACAAAAGAGCAGCCGTGGAGCGCTCCGGCCGAAACTCCGATCACTCCGTCAAAATGAAGGCCATGATCCATAAAAACATCCAGCACGCCGGCTGTATAGATTCCTCTCATGGCTCCGCCTTCCAAAACCAGTCCTGTTTTCATGTATGTTCACCTTCCTATATTCCAACTGTTCTGAACCTGTCTGTATGCTTCCCGGAAGCTGATCCCATGGTCCGCGGCCAGAGCCGCCGTACTTTCATACTCCGGATAGCAGACCTGGCATCCGTCCGGCAATGTGCAGATTTTCACCGCGGCAGATCCAAGAGGGGTGGATATCTCTGCCGTTTTTCTTTCTAAAACGGTACGTTCCATGACAGTCCTGCGGATACCGATGGTCGTCGTCTCTTTAAAAATAATCTCTTCCATCCGGCGGATATCTTCTGCCGTACAGATAACTGTCAGCTCATAAGCCGGACGGTTTTTTTTCATATAGACAGGCGTATAATGCACCTCTCTGGCTCCTGCCTGAAAAAGCTTATCCATCACAAGACCCAGCACCTCTCCGGTACAGTCGTCGATATCTGTTTCCAGACGAAATACTGCGTCTTTATCTGTCCGCCCTTCTTTTTCCTCTTCTGTCCGGAAAACCGGCTCTTCTTCCGTTTTCCCACTTTCATCCGATGTTCCCCTGGCTGTCTCCGGCCGGATCAGCATCGCCCTTAAGAAGCCCGGGCACGCATACTGGCGTTTTCCTGCCCCAAGGCCGATCTTTTCTATGGTGAATGCCTCCGGAAGACAGTCGGAAGTACGGATGGCGGCCGCAATGGCTGCCCCGGTCGGCGTCACCAGTTCTCCCTCCACCTCTGTGATCTTCAGCTTCAGATGATTCTGCTCCGCAATATTGACTACTGCCGGCACCGGAACAGGAATCACTCCATGCTGGCACCGGATACATCCGGTGCCTTCCCACAGCTTTGACACGATCACATCTGTAATATCCAGATTGTCCAGGCAGATAGCTGCCGCCGCTATATCCACAATGGAATCCACAGCCCCTACCTCATGGAAATGCACCTGGTCTGCGGGCACTCCGTGAGCTTTTGCTTCCGCCTGAGCCAGTATATCAAAAACAGACAAAGCCGTCTTTTTCGCTCTTTCCGTCATAGAGGAAGAGCAGATGATCTCCTGTATCTCTTTCAGTCCTCTGTGTTCATGGCGATGCTCATTTCCCGAATGCTCATGCTTATGATGTTCTCCGTGGTGATGACTGTGTTCTGAATGTTTTTCATGGAAATTCCCATGAAGATATTCCATATCATGATCATGATTTTCGTGGGCTTCATCCAGGATCACCGCAAAGTCGCAGGCATCCAGCCCTGCTTTTTTCACTCTGGAAACCTCTGTGCAGAATCCGCCTACGCCAAGACCTGCAAGTGTGTTTTCCAGCACCCCCCTGTCAGCTCCCAGATCCAGAAGAGCAGCTACTGTCATATCTCCGCTGATACCGGAATAACATTCCAGATATAAAGTTTTTCCCATTGTACCCTCCGTTATTTTTCCTGTTCCCGGATACCGAGACGGTTGATCTGCGTGGCGATATATCCTGCCCCGTATCCATTGTCAATATTTACCACAGCGATTCCATTTGCGCAGGAGTTGATCATTGTCAGAAGAGCGGACAGACCGTTCATGCTTGCTCCGTATCCTACCGAGGTCGGCACCGCGATCACCGGCTTATCCACAAGTCCGCCAAGGACGCTGGCAAGAGCGCCCTCCATTCCAGCCACCGCGATCACACAGTTGGCGTCCTGAATGGTTTCCAGCCGGGAAAGCAGGCGGTGGATCCCGCTGACTCCCACGTCATAAATCCGTTCCACCCTGGCGCCGAAAAACTCCGCCGTCTGGGCAGCTTCCTCCGCCACTGAAATATCTGCCGTTCCCGCGGTACAGACCGCAATCCTGCCTTTTCGTTCCTTATTTTTCTTTTCTATCTTGATTATATGGGAAAGCTCATCGTATTCCACCCCCGGAAGGAGATCCTTTACCAGTTCGTATTGGTGACGGGAAGCTCTTGTTCCCAGCACCTCGCCGTTATCTTCATACAGTCTCTGAAAAATACGGACAAAATGTTCATCGGCCTTCCTGCTGCAGAAGATGACTTCCGGAAATCCGCTTCGTATTTCTCTGTGAGAATCCAGCTTCGCGTATTCTCCCATTTCTTCAAAGGGTTCTTTCCGGAAATAGTGTTCCGCCTCTTCCAGGGTGATTTCATTATTCTTGAATCTGGTCAAAATCTCCCTTGCTTCCATAATTATACACCTCTCTTTGAAAAAAGGAAGGAGTCTGCTTTCCGCCTGCTTCCTGCACGCTTCCTGCATTCTCCCTCCAATGATTGTTTCTGCTCACATACGGTACAGAATCATACCGCCTTTTCTCTCGTATCCGGTGTCCCACAGTTCCTCCAGGGACAGCCATTTGCTTTCGCCATATGTAACTGCTTTTACTTGAAAACCTTCTTCTGTTTCTCTGTAGCCTGTCAGCATAAACCAATGCCACACATAGTCATCCAGCTTAATATTTTTATGTTTCAGAAGAAGATATGGAATCGGACATGACTGATCGATCTGTTCACGGATCGCGTCTGCGGCTTCCTGCCAGGTATGTTCTCCGTGAAAAGGCTTCATCTCAAGCTCCGTATCTCCCACATCGTGGAGATATCCCTCAAAGCCTTCCATAAACATTTCCAGTGTGTCAATTCCGTTTGGTCTTGGACAAAGATACGGCTTCATCTGATAAGCAAACCGTATATACTCGTCCTTGTCGATTTCCTTTGTTTCATAAGGATAGAGATCGGATTTTCCTGCCTGACGCGCAAAATAAATACAGCTCTCACAGGCCGCTACCGCGCCGCATCCGCCGTCTCTCATAGAAGATTCCGGAAACCAGTCCTGGTTTCCCCCATACGATCCATCTACCTGAAAATAATTCAGTTCATTTCTCTGCATTCTTTCCAAGTTCTCTCCCGTTCCTCTCTAATTAAAATTACGGGCTGCCGAGTCTTCCATCCTCCTGAATGCATCATTCCCGGAGTATCCTTCTCTTTCAGCCATATGCTTTTATCATTTAAGTGCACAAGGATTACTATAACATATTTTTATAGGAAATAAAATACTGTTTTTCAAATATTTTTCAAAATTTCCGGCTTATGCAAGCGCTGAAAGAATTTCTTTTTTATAATTCAGGAACTCCTCTGTAAGATTAAAATCTTTTCTCCTGGGTTTCGGTTCCCGGATAACAATTTCCTTTGTGATTTCTCCCGGCTTTCCTGTCAGAAGGCAGATTCTGTCAGAAAGAAGAATAGCCTCATCAATATCATGGGTGATAAAAAGAGTGGACAGCTTTATCTTTTCCATAATATTCAGATACCAGGTATGCATACTGCTCTTGGTGATCGTGTCCAGAGCGGAAAAAGGCTCGTCCAAAAGGGCCACATTCCGTGAAAACATATAGGTGCGCATCAGCGCCGCCCTCTGTCTCATGCCTCCGGAAAGCTGCCGGGGATACTTCTTCTGGGTTCCCTCAAGCCCAAACTCCTCAAAATAAGGTGCAGCCTGGGCCCGGGCCTCCTTTTTCTTCATTCCTCTGATCAGAAGAGGCAGAGCCACATTGTCCTCAATAGTCCGGTAGGGGAGAAGAAGATCCTTCTGAAGCATGTAGCTGATCCGTCCGGGTTTTCCCGTGATCTCCTCTCCGTCCAGAAACACCTGTCCTTCATCTGGCTTTGTAAGCCCTGAGATCACATTAAAAAGCGTAGTCTTTCCTCCGCCGCTTACGCCAAGGATACTGACCAGTTCTCCCTGATGAAGAGTCAGATCAATATTCTGTATGATTTTTTTGCCGTCAAAAGATTTACTTACATTTTTTACCGTCAGTTCCGACATTGTCCGCTTCCTTCCTACTCCGGAAGATAATCATTGGAAAAACCTGTATTGTCCGGAATTTCTGTTTCTGTCAGACCGTTTTCGTTCAGCCACTGGTAAAAAGCGTTCCATCTTTCCGGATCAATATAGCCCCACTGAGCCACTTCCGCCTTATACTGGTCTTTCAGATATTCCTGACTGGCAAGGACCAGATCTTTATCAAGCTCCGGAGCCGCTTCACAAAGGATATCCGCCGCTTCCTCAGGATTCTCGATGGCATATTCATATCCGTCCCGCAAAGCTGTCAGGAATTTCTTTGCTGTTTCCGGCTCTTCCTCCAGAAAATCATTATTCGCGATCACTACCGGAGTATAGTAGTCAAAGACCGGATTAATATCCTTGAAGGCAAAATAATCTGTTTCGATCCCGCTCAGCTCAAACTTTATTCCCGCCCAGGCATAAAAAATCCAGATAGCGTCCACGGATTTTGATTCCAGGGCAGAAACCTCGTCCGTAACCGTACTTGGGATCATTTCCACTTTACTGAAGTCTCCGCCGTCCTCTTCCACTATATCCTGGATCATAGCCACTTCAATCGGGCTGTCCCAGGTAGCATACTTCTTACCTTCCATTCCTTTTGGAGTATCTATCCCTTCTCCCTTTCGGGAAATGATTCCGGAAGTATTATGCTGGATCAAAGCGGCGACAGCCGTTGTAGGCAGAGCGTTGTCTCCCGCCACTCCGGGAGCCATAGTATCCTGGAAAGAAACTCCAAACTGGGCCTTTCCGGAAGCTACTAAAGCGTCCGCCCCGTCTTCCGGAGGCTGAACGATCTCTACTTCCAGCCCCTGATCCTCAAAATAGCCCAGGCTTTCGGCGGCATAGAGTCCCGTATGATTTGTGTTTGGCGTCCAGTCCAATACAAAGGTGATCTTTTCCGTCTCTTCCTGTTCCGCATATACAGGAACGGCTCCTGTTATGGAAACAGCAGTCAGCGCAGCGATTCCTGCAGCCAATAATCTCTTTTTATTCATGTACATCCTCCCATGGCATACATTTTTTCTGAAGGTAATCCACAAGCTTCATAAGAAGAAGGCTGATAATGGATATTAAAAAAATTACTGCAAACATTTTGTCAAAAGCAAAAGCTTTTTTTACTCTGGTCATATAGACGCCCAGGCCGTTAAAGCCGCCCAGCCACTCGGAGATCACCGCTCCTACAACAGAATAAGCCGCAGAGATCCTGAGGCTGGAAAAAAACTGTCCCATTGCTCCCGGCAGCTTCACATACCGGAAAATCTGAAAACGGCCTGCTCCCATAGACCGGAGCAGATTCATGGTGTCCTTGTCGGCGCTCCTGAGTCCTGTCAGTACTCCTACAGTTACAGGAAAAAATGTGGTGATCACGATCAGGATTACTTTCGGAAGCATCTCATAACCGAACCACAGCACCAGAAGAGGCGCAATGGCCACAGTAGGAACTGTCTGCGTCAGCACTACAAGGGGGTATACGGCTCTGTACAGTTTTTCAAACCGGTCCATAAGGACCGCCATAGCGAAACCAAAAGCCACGCCGCAGATCAGCCCCACAAAAGCTTCCGCCAAAGTCACCCTGAGATGAGACATCAGAAGAGGGAAATCTTCCGCAAAAGCCATAACTACCTGCACCGGCGAAGGCAGCATGTACCCCGGAACAATTCCAAGCATACAGACCGCCTGCCAGATCACCAGAAGGACCAGAAGAGCCGCCAGAGTATTAATCGTCCAGGTGATGTTTCGTAACTTTTTTCTCAATAGTAAGCACCTCACCCTCCGGGCGGTAAGTCACCTTGATATAGGCCGCTACGGACGGAGCGCCCGCCCGGATGGCAATATGCTGGCATTCCTTTACAATGTCCATCAGTTCATCGTAGTCTCCTTCAATGGCAGTCTCAAAGGGGCCTACATAACAGTTCAGCCCTGTACTTTTGATATAGGCGATCACCTCGTCCACTACACGGATCAGTTCCTCATCATCTTTTGCTTCAGGAAGTACCTGAATAGCTACACTTGCATTCATCTTTCATTTCCTCCTTAAATTTTATTTTTCTGACTGGCCGTTTCCTCAGGAAAAGCCGGCCGTTATTTCTGCAAAAGTAAAACTCCCGCAGAGAACCTACGGGAGTCAGCTTTCTTAAAAGCGCGATAATCCTATATACTCCCTACGCTGGCATTATCCAGATCAGGTCAACGGGTCCGATACGAATACGGCATCAATCTCAGCAAGGCTTTCCCCAGCACCCCTTTTACGGTCATTTTACTTTCGGGCCGTCTCCGCTGCCTCAGCAGGAAGATATTTAAAGTTTATCATGGATTGACAAAATGTCAAGAATATTCTCCAGTTTTCCTATGTAAAAAGTGGGAAAATCTTGACATTTTACTGAAAATATGATATCTTTTCTCGATAAGAGAAAGGATGTGAGATTTGCGTGGACGACTCTTCTGACGATTACCATACTATCGATTCCCGCATAAAAATCATGAATATATAAGGTATAGCTTGTGAGCTCAGCTTACAGGCTATACCTTTTTGTGTATTTTTATTTTTAAACAACAGGAGGATTTTAAGAAATTTTATTATGATAGGTTCTATTATTTTAATTATTGTTTTTACATTTTTAAATGCAGTTTTTGCAAGTGCGGAAATCGCAGTCATTTCTATGAATGAAACAAAGCTCCGATGTCTTGTGGAGGATGGCAATAAAAGGGCCAAAAAGCTTTCTATACTCACGGAACAGCCCGCCCGGTTTCTGGCTACCATTCAGGTAGCGATCACGCTGTCCGGCTTTCTCAACAGTGCCTTCGCATCCGACAATTTTGCCGGAATCATCGTGGACGCCCTGATTTCCGCCGGAGTGCCTGTTCCGGCAAAAACATTGAATTCCATTGCCATGGTCATCATTACTGTGATTCTTTCTTATATCAGTATCGTATTCGGTGAGCTTGTCCCTAAACGGATCGCCATGAAGAACTCGGAGTCTCTGTCTCTCGGACTGGCTCCAACGCTTTATGGAGTCGCCAAGATTTTCTCTCCTCTGGTGTCACTGCTCACTGTTTCCACAAACCTGATCCTGAAGCTTCTCGGGATCAATCCTGCCGAAAATGACGATCAGGTGACAAAGGAAGAAATCCAGATGATGCTCATGGAGGGAAACGCCCAGGGCGTTATTGACACCCAGGAAAATGAATTTATCCAGAATATTTTTGAATTTCATGATATTACAACTGAACAGGTCTGTACCCATCGTACTGACGTGATCGTACTGGATACAGAAGATTCTATGGAGGACTGGAAGAGTATCATTTACCAGAACCGCCACAGCTACTATCCTGTCTGCCAGGAAACAAAGGACAATATCATCGGAATCCTGGATACCAAGGATTATTTCCGTCTGGATGATTTCTCCAGGGAAAATATCCTGGAAAAGGCTGTAAAACCTGCTTTCTTCATTCCGGAGAGCATGAAAGCCGCCAAGCTGTTCGACCATATGAAACAGACAAGAAATTATTTTGCCGTTCTTCTCAATGAATATGGAGAAATGTCCGGCATCGCTACTCTCCACGATCTTCTGGAAGAACTTGTGGGAGATATTTACGAAGAGAATGAGGAAGATACCGAGAAGATCCAGCGTCTTTCCCCTAATTCCTGGCTGATACGCGGAGACGTGGAAATGGACGACGTGGCCCAGGAACTGCATCTCACCCTTCCGGAGGGAGATTACGATACCTTTAACGGATTTATCTACAGTATCATCGACAGCATCCCCGAAGATGGTAGCCAGTTCACCTGTGAAAGCAACGGCATGATCATCCATGTAAAATCCGTAGCAAAACATAAAATCGCAGAAGCTATCGTAGAAGTGCCGGAAACTGAAAGCAAAGAGAAAACTCAGGGAAAATAAGATAAATTTATATTGGGAGGATTTTTATGACACATACACTTGAAAATGAACTGCTCCGCATAAAGATTGAGGATCACGGCGCGGAGCTGTGTGAGATTTATGACAAGGAAAACAGCCGCCAGGTACTCTGGCAGGCTGATCCCGCTTACTGGAAACGCCATGCGCCGGTTCTTTTTCCAAATGTAGGAAGGTATTACAAAGACCGCTGTCAGATCAACGGAAAAACTTACTGCTGCGGACAGCATGGTTTCGCGCGGGATATGGATTTCGTCTGCACAGAAGAATCCAATGTCTCTGTTACCCATTGCCTGACTTCTTCTGACGCTACCAGAGAGTTCTATCCTTTCACATTTGAACTCTATATTAACCACCAGCTTCACGGAAAAGACGTTTCTGTTTCCTGGAAGGTGATCAACAAGGATACGGAAACCATGTTTTTTACAATCGGAGGCCATCCGGCTTTTCGTGTTCCTGTCCTTCCGGATACCAGCCGCAGCCAGTATTTTCTCACCTTCAGCGGGCAGAAAGAACTCACTTACTGCCTTCTGGATCTCTCTACCGGTACGGCTCTTCCGGATCAGACCCGCACTCTGCCTCTGGAAAACGGCGCCTGCAGGATCGATCCTCACATGTTCGACAGAGACGCGCTTATTTTTGACAATAATCAGATCACAAAGGCCGGGATCGCGCTTCCTGACGGCACACCGTATGTGGAGCTTATCTGCCAGGGCTTCCCGAGCTTCGGTATCTGGTCCTCTTCCATGGACGCTCCCTTTGTCTGTCTGGAGCCATGGATGGGGCGCTGCGACAATTCAGGCTTTGAAGATGAACTTAGTCAAAAGCCGAATATCAATAAACTGGACAGCGATGGAGTATTTGAAAAGGCTTATGTGATTTCCATCAAATAAATCTGCATCAATTAGGCTTAAAATATAAAGAGTACAACTCTCCGGCTTATGAGGAGTTGTACTCTTTACAATTTCTATTTCCCAGATATTAATACTACTTCTTTCTGATCATACATTTTACCAGATTTTAGGTCTTTCTTCAGGTGCACAGTACATACCGTCCCCCTCCTCAATTCCACAAACATCATAGAACTGATCCATTGCCGACAGCACCGCATTTACACGGATTTTTCCCGGAGAGTGTACATCCGTTGCAATTTGATTAGAAAGCGCCTCCGGACGAAGTTCTTCCGCCCACAAAGACGCCCAGGACTCCATCACTGTTTTTAGATCATAGCCGTTTTGTTCAGCAATTTCAAGAACACAGGAAAGCCCTCCCAGATCTGCAATATTTTCCGTCACTGTCTGCTCTCCATTTACTTCCAGTCCTGCAATTTCCATACCGTCATAATAGTCTATTACCTTCTGGGACAGTTCCTGGAAGTATTCCAGATCCTCGTCCGTCCACCAATTTCGGATATTTCCTTCCGCGTCATACTGTGCTCCGGCACTGTCAAAAGCATGAGTAATTTCATGTCCTATAACTGCGCCGATCTTTCCTAAATTTTCTTCCGGCTCCGCATCCGGATCATAGAAAGGTTCCTGCAGAATGCCGGCAAGAATAGTAATGCTGTTAGTGGAGGTATCATAGTACGCATTCACCTCTTGAGGATATACGAGCCATTCCGATTTGTCTACAGGTTCATCTTTTGTCTGGAATACCTGCTCCATCTGCACATGCGCAATTTCCATAAGGTTATCAACATAGAGACCTCCCTCTTCCGGACGTTTCAATTGTAATTCATAGTCCTCCTGAGGCCATTCGTCAGGGCATCCAATCCTGGCATCCAATGTCTGCAGTTTTTCTATGGCCTGCGCTCTTGTTTCCGGGCTCATCCACTCCATATTTTCCAGTCTGTTTTCAAATACTTCCGCCACCTGGACAATCATTGACTGAATTTGGGATCTTGTATCCTCCTGAAAGTACTTTTCACTGAACAGCTTTCCGCACTGGAACCCCAGATTACTCTGAACACTGGAGCAAATCTGCTGCTCATACGGTTCTCCCTCTTCCAGGCCATTTACCGAATTGACGTATGTCTGCTGCGCCTCATGGCTTTTTGTGTCTACATATGGTGAAAGATCCCGGTACAGACTAACTTTTACATATTTCTTCAAAAGCTCCAAGTTTTCATCTTTCAAAAAAGAGGCAACTTTTTCCATACACCCTACATCAGAAATAATCATTTTTTCATCCGGCAAAATTCCAAATATCTCTTCCAGGGTTTCGGAAGAAACAGATTCCCCAAACAATTCTTCTACATCTGAAGCCTTATATACATTATAAGTTTTCTGAGGATCATACAAGTCAGCCAGACCCAACGAATTCTCTGCCAGAGCTTTCATCATATCTGCTACCTCTTTTACAGTACTGGAAGCTTCATCTTCAGACAGACCGTTAATCTTCAAAAGTTCCTGCATATATGTTTGAAATAACTCCACCTGTTTTTGATTTGCTGCGTCATCTGAAAACCAGATTTCTTTTGAAAGTCCAGTATCTCCGCCTACTAAATAAAGAACATTCTGGCTGGAGTCTTCCCCATCCACCCCATAAGTAAATCCCAGCAAACTGGCAATGCCGTATTCGCGATAAAAGGTAAGACAGGCTTTCACAAGCTCTTCCACACTCTGGGCCTGATCTACTTTTTCCAGGAAGGCGTTTCCAGCCTCACCATAGCCGCCCTGATCTCTGGCTTCCGTATCCATTCCTGTGAGATAAAAAGCGCCTACATTGTAACTGTCGCTTCCAACTTCTGCATCCTCATCTTCAGATGCTTCTTTAACCATCTGAAGAAGACGCTCATCATTCTGCTCCTGCACAATATAAAACCAGTTTTGTGCAGCTTTATCTGCCGGAATTTCCCATTGCTGAAACAGATCATAGTTAACTGCTTCATAAAAATCATCTTGCAGATCCGGCTTTTCTTCCTGCTGAATGACCGTTTCTTGTGTTTCCTGCTCTTCTTTCTCAGTTTCTGCCGCATATCCGGTAACCGGAAATGCCAGAATCATTGCCATTCCAAGAGCTGCCATTTTACTGCAGCATTTGTAAAATCTTCGCACAACGCCCTCCTTATCTTATAAAACTTATTGTCAAAAAATTCATATTTATTATATCAGTTTCCGGAAAGAAGATAAAGCATAAAATATTTCCTGCGCTAGCAAATAAAAAAACAAGGCATATGAGACTTACACTCCTGTGTCTCATACGCCTCTTTAAGTTTTTTCTTTCCAAATTATACACGCACTATATATTTTCTTCCATAGCGCCAAAGATTATCCTCTGCTAAAAACTCTCTTGATCCTGCTCTTGATCACTGCATTATCCTTTACTGCATCGATCAGGACGGCAATTAAAACAACCGCGCCTGTTACTATTGTTTCCCAGTAAGAAGAAACTCTGAGGAGGGTGATACAGGTGCTGATCACGCTGCTTAAAATACCGCCGATAATAGTCCCAAGAACATTTCCAATACCGCCTGACATGGATGTTCCGCCCAGTACAGAGGCAGTAATGGAATCCATCTGCCAGCTTTCGCCGATGCTGGCCTGAAAAGACGCCAGCCTGCATGCCATCAGGACACCTGCTATGGCCGAAAGAAGGCCGCTTAGGCAATATACCAGCATTTCGATGCGCTCTGTTGGAATACCTACGATTTTAGCACAGCTTCTGTTTCCGCCCAACGCATAAATGTAGCGTCCGAATTTCGTTCTTTTCAGCATAATTGTCAGAATCACACAGATCAGAGCCATAATGATCACAATGTTGGGGAGAACACCCCCGATCACACCGTTCACGAGGGTTTCTGCAGATTCCGGCATTCCGGTTATTGGCATTCCTTTAGTAATAACATATACAATACCTTTATATATCTGCATGGTTGCCAATGTTACGATAAATGGAGTCATTTTAAAGTATGCGATAAAGAAACCGTTCACTCCTCCCAGGATGATTCCCAGAAGGCTGGAAATAATAATGGCGAGATATGGATTCATTCCATAATTTACCATAAAGATGGCGGAAAACATACCGCAGACAGATCCTATGGTAGCCACCGACAGATCGATTCCTCCTGTCAGAAGGACTATCGTCTGTCCGAAACCTACGATGATCACAAAGGATGCCGCTCGTGTCAGAGTACTGATATTATATGCTGTAAAGAAATTCCCTGTGGCAAGATGTACCACAATTCCAACCAGAATCGTAACGATCAGGACCATTCCGGCAGTCGATTTAAAAAAGCTTTTTACTTTATTCATTTTTCGATTCTACCTCCCTATTGAAATGCCACTTTCAGGACATCTTCCTGTGTAATTCTGTCCACATCTGTGATATATCCGCTGATCCGCCCCTGATGGACAACCATAATTCTGTCAGACAGAGCCATAACTTCTTCCATTTCTGAGGAAATCACCACTACGGCCACCCCATTGTCTGCAAGTTCACGGATAAGCTGGTGGATTTCTCCTTTGGCATTTACGTCAATGCCCCGGGTAGGTTCATCCAGAATCAACATTTTAATGCCCTTTGCCATCCATCTGGCAACAATCACTTTCTGCTGATTGCCGCCCGAAAGATTTTTTATCAGTGTGTCACGGGATGCGGTCTTAATCTTAAATGAATGAATATACTGTTCTGCAATTTCCACAGCTTTTTTGTAATTGATCAGTCCGTTCTTTTTTATTTTATCATAGGAAGGAAGCATCATATTTTCCATAACGGACATATCCGGCGTAATTCCGTCGTGGCGACGCTCTTCAGATACATAGCCCATCCCATAATTGATGGCATCAATGGGAGATTTTATATGTACTTCTTTTCCTTCAATAAATGTTTTCCCGCCCTGCTCTTTCTCAGTAATTCCAAAGACACATTTAAAGATCTCCGTACGTCCTGCTCCTACAAGCCCCGCCACTCCGAGGATTTCTCCCTTATGAACCTGAAAGCTCACATTATGGAATTCTCCTTCTCTGGAAAGATTTTTTGCTTCAAAAAACACTTCCTCGGAAACTTTTCTATTTACATGAGTGGTAATCTGTACCTTTTTTCCTGCCATCTGATTGATCATCTCTTCTTTTGTTATATCAGACGTCAGGACTTCTTTTACAAGACATCCGTCTCTCATAATCGTGATACGGTCTGTCTGTTCCATAACTTCATCCAAATGATGAGTAATGAATACCATGGCGGTACCGCTCTTTTTCAGTTTTTGCATAGACTTAAAAAGACTTTCCGTTTCCCGGTTGGTTAAAACCGCCGTGGGCTCATCCAGAATCAAAACCTTAGGCTCATAAGCCAGAGCTCTTGCTATAGAAACTAACTGCTGGTAAGCTGCCGACAAATTCTTGACAGGCTGGGAAACATCCACATGAACATCCAGAAGGTCCAGAAGCCTCTCCGCCTCTTTGGCTGTTTCTTTCCAGTTGATAAGCCGTCCGCTTAACACTTCGTTTCCCAGAAAAACATTTTCCGCCACGCTGGCTTCCGGTACAAGGTTCAATTCCTGCGGTACAAGAACAATATTCTTCCTCATAGCTTCCCGCGGAGAGGAGAACCTGATCGGTTCTCCCTCCATCAGCACTTCTCCGCTGTCCATATAGAATTGACCTGTCAGAATATTCATCAGAGTACTTTTTCCGGCTCCATTTTCCCCTACCAGAGCGTGGATCTCACCTTTTCTGAGTTTTAACGTCACGCCGTCAAGAGCCTTTGTGCCCGGGAATGTTTTGACAATATCCCGCATCTCGATCAAAAGCGGCTCTGTATTATTCTGCCTTTGCATTTGCATCCTCTCCATATAACATTTCAATATACTGGTCTGCATCTTCTGCATATACAGAAGTAGAACCAACTGCTGTGGACTCCTCTACTTCTTCGCCGTCAATTGTTTTGATAGCATTGTAGATCAGCTTATATCCCATATCGTAGCAGTTCTGTACCTGCGCTACATACAGGGTGCCGTCTTTTAAATATTCCAGTGTACGAAGATCGTGATCCATGCCGCCGATGATGATATCGCCGGATTTTCCTGCATCACTGACTGCCTGACATGCGCCTACCGGATTGGACATATTATTGCAGAGAATTCCCCCGAGATCCGGATATGCCTGCAGCCAGGATTCTGTAATGCTGATTGCTTTTTCCACAGAGTCATTGTCTCTCTGCTCATCTACAATCTCAATGTCCGGATATTCAGCAATCGTATCCTTGAAGCCCTGAAGACGTTCTTCATGAGAAGCCGCCCCCATAGTTCCTGCCAGAATCGCAATCTGTCCCTTTCCGCCCATCTTTTCGCAGACAGCTTTTGCCAGAGCGCATCCGTCTCCATAGTTATCCGTATTTCCTACAAAGAAGGATCTGTCGCAGTCTTCTACGTCAGAGCTTGCAAATGTTGCTACCGGAACGCCTGCGGCCACTGCTTCATCAATAGCTTTTGCTGTTGTTTCCGGCTGGTTGACGTCTACGGCGATCAGATCATATCCCTGGCCTACCGCTGTCTCAATGGAATTCACCTGATCTACTGCATCCGGCTCTGCCGGTCCGTACCATTCATAGTCAATGGTTACGCCTTTGTCCGCAAAGTCGGCTACTGCGGCGTCAATACCGGTTTTAATTGCGTCATACCAGCTATGGATATTTTTATAGGTACAGTAGATTTTATAGCTGTCTTCCTTCGGCTCATAACTCGTATCAAACTCAGTATCTGCCAGGCTGGTTTTTCCTGTTGCACTGTCACCTGCCTGTGCAGCGTATACAGCATTTACCCCTCCTCCTAAAGATCCTGCCATGACTGCGGTCATCACCAGCGCTACCATTTTCTTCTTTAACATTTTGTTTTCCTCCTTTTTTCTTGATTTTTATTACTGAAATTTTACTACCGCTTTAATAACTTCATCTTTGTGATTCAAACTGTAATCAATAGCCTCGATACAGTCTTTGAAATCAAATTCGTGAGAAACAATGTCCTTTACAGGAATCAGTCCGGAAGAAACAGCCGCTATTGCCTTCGGCCACAGATTCCTGTAACGGTATACAGAATAGATTGTTCCTTCCATTGCATTTAATGTAGCAATATCCAGTTCCAGAATAGGTTCCGGAGACACGCCTACCAGAGTAACTTTTCCGGCACGTTTTATCAATTTACATGTCTGAAGAGTAGTTACCCGGTTTCCGGCACATTCATATACCTGATCCGCTCCGCCGCCCGGAAGTGTTTTGGCAAATTCCTCAATGCTTTCTCTTGTACTGTTAAATACTCTTGTAGCCCCTATTTCCAAAGCCTTTTCCAAACGTTTATCCATTACGTCTGCCACATAAATTTCACTGACACCTCTTGCTTTCAAGCTCATGATCGTGCAAAGTCCGATACATCCGCTTCCCAGTACAATTGCTGTCTCGCCGATTTTTGCATTGGAGAGTTCTGTAGCATGCATACCAACTGCCAGCGGCTCGATCATAGCGCCTTCCAAAGTGCTCATGTTCTCCGGAAGCTTATAACACATACTTGCGCTGTGTACGCAGTATTCTGCATTTACACCGTCTCTCTCGCCTGGGATTGCCAGCATCTTAATATTTTTGCAGAGATTGTAATTTCCTTTTCTGCAGTCCTCACATTCACCGCAGGGAACCGCCGGCTCAATAGAAACCTTATCACCGATCTCAAACCCCTCTACACCTTCACCGATGGCGGTTACTACTCCGCCCGGCTCATGGCCCAGCGCCAGGGGACCGTCAAGCGTCCAGTTCGCCAACTGTCCTTCCTGGTAGAAATGAAGATCTGATCCGCATACGCCTACATATTCCAGCTTGATCTGCAGTTCTCCTTTTCCAGGCTGCGGAATGTCTCTTTCCACCCACTCCAGTTTCTTTTTTCCCGTCAACACACATACTTTCATTTTGCCTTCCATTTTTGATTCCCCTTTTCTTTTTGTTTTTATACTTCAGCCAGTACTCTGGCCACTGCTTTTTTCCATCCGGCATATTTTTGATCCGCCGTTTCGGAAGCCATATGAGGCTCATAACGTCTGCGTTTCAGTTTCTGAAAAATTTCTTCTCCCCAGAATCCCAGGGCAATGCCAGCCGCATAAGCCGGGCCGATTCCAGATAATTCCTCCGCATCCGGCACTTGGACTACAGCCTCCGCGATGTCGCTTTGGAACTGCATCAGATATTCATTTCTGGTAGGACCGCCATCTACTCTCAGCTCCTCTACCTTTACTCCGGCATCCTCACTCATGGCTTTTACAATGTCAGTAATCTGGTACGCAATACACTCAAGCCCCGCCTTCACCACTTCTGCCTTCTTAGTCGTCCTTGTCATTCCTACCACTGCCGCTTCCGCCCTGCTGTCCCAATAAGGCGCTCCAAGGCCGGAAAAAGCAGGAACCAGATAGGTCTGGTCATCTTTTGAAGCCTCTTCCGCCAGTTTCTGTGTTTCTGCCGGGGAAGTAATCAGCCCCATATCGTCTTTCAGCCAGGTAATTACTGCTCCTGTATAATTCAGATTTCCCTCCAGAACATAGTTCACTTTTCCATCCATACGCCAGGCCAGAGAAGTCACCACTCCGTGAGTGCTCAATACCGGATTCTCTCCAATATTCATCATGATCGAAGAGCCTGTTCCATAGGTGGACTTAATCATTCCGGGATTCAGACATCCCTGACCGAACAGCGCGCCGTGAGAATCTCCCAGCACTCCGTGAATAGGAACAGGATGCGGAAGAAAACCTTCAAAATCTGTTTCTCCGAAATTAGAATTCGAGTCACAGACCTCCGCCATATTTTTCGCATCAATTCCAAACATTTCACAGATTTCTTCATCCCATTTCAGTTCAAAAATATTAAAAAGCTGTGTTCTGGATGCATTAGAATAATCGGTTTTATAGGATTTCCCTTTTGTAAGCTTATAGATAAGCCAACTGTCAATGGTTCCGTGGCAAAGCTGTCCGGCATCTGCTTTTTCTTTTGCTCCCTCTACATTTTCCAAAATCCATGCAATTTTTGATGCCGGAAAGTAGGGAGACAGGTTCATCCCTGTTTTTTCTCGTATTTTCTCAGCCTGTCCTGTTTTTTCAACTCTCTCGCAGATATCTACAGCCCGGGCGCACTGCCATACGATCGCCAGTCCCAGCGGTTCTCCCGTAACTCTATCCCAGGCAAGAGAAGTTTCCCTCTGATTACAGATCCCGACTCCTGCCACAAATGCCTTATCTATTCCGGCCTCTTCTATAAGGCGTCTCACCACTTCCAGGGTATTTTCATAAATTTCTGAAGGATCATGAGAGACCCAGCCCTTTTCATTGACAATCTGTTCATGGGCTTTATCTGTACGCTTAATCAGATTTCCGCTGCTGTCAAAAAGCAGCGCTTTTGTTCCCTGGGTGCTCTGATCTATACTGATCAAATATTTTCCATTCATTTTTCCATCAGCTCCATTGCCTTCTTCGCGATACCCTCGCTGTTCAGCCCATAATAATCGAATACTTCTTTTGAAGTTCCTGTAATTACAGGAGAATCTGGAAGACTCATATTAATCACCTTTTTAGGACATACTTCCCCCACTACCTGGCTTACCATGGAACCAAGGCCGCCAAAAGGCGAGTGTTCTTCTACGGTGATAACTGCTTTTGCTTTTTGCGCCGCGTCTATGACAGCGTTTCTGTCCAAAGGTTTTATACAGTACATATCAATTACCGAAGCGCTGATTCCTTTTTCCTTCAAAAGCTCCGCCGCATCTCTGGCTGGCTTTACCATTTCCCCGCAGGCAATAATAGCGATATCTGTACCTTCGCATACAACAGTCGCTCTGTCCATTTCAAAAGGAACATTTCCCTCCTCGTATACGGGCTCCACTGCATTTCTACCTACACGGATGTATGCCGGTTTTTCATCTTTTAAAAGTGCTTTTATAAGTTCTCTTGTCTGCAGATGATCACTTGGAATATAGACCCTCATATTGGGAATTGCCGCCATAGCAGCAATATCCTGGGCGGAATGATGGCTCATCCCCAGAGCTCCGTAGCTGATGCCCCCACTGATGCCGATAAGTTTCACATTTGTATTGGAATAAGCCGCATCCACTTTTGCCTGTTCGTAGCTTCTGGTTGAAAGAAAACAGGCTGGAGAAACTGCGTAAGGTTTCTTTCCACATTTTGCAAGTCCGGCGGAAATACTTACCAGATTCTGTTCCGCAATTCCTGTTTCTACAAATTGCTCCGGATATGTATCTGCAAAAGGTGTGAAAGAACCGCTCCCCCTGGAATCGCTGCACAGCGCCACAATATCTTTATCTGTCCTGGCTGCTTCCATCAGTACTTCGCATATCATCTGCTTATTTGCAATCTTACTCATGAAGGGCCGCCTCCTTCCTTTCTTCCAGATCTTTCATAATCTGCATATATTCTTCCTGACTTGGCACATGATGATGCCAGGATGCCTTGTCCTCCATTACAGCGGAGCCGCAGCCTTTCACTGTATTGGCTATAAGTACCGTTGGTTTTCCCTTTACCTGCTTTGCCTCGTTAAAAGCATCCTTTAGCTGGCTGATACTATTTCCGTCCGCCACGTCGATCACATGCCATCCGAAGCTTCTGAAACGTTCATGAAGATCATCCTGATGCATTACATCTTCTGTATTTCCTGAAATCTGAAGGCGGTTTCTGTCTACTACCGCACAGAGGTTATCCAGCTTATACTGGCTGGCTGCCATGGCTCCTTCCCACACAGAGCCTTCTGCCAGTTCCCCGTCGCCCATCACAGTATATACACGGCAGGAACGCCCGTCCATTTTTCCTTCCAAAGCCATTCCGACACTGACCGGAAGCCCATGGCCCAACGATCCGGAATTCATTTCAATCCCAGGTAATTTATTGTTGGGGTGCCCGATAAATTCAGATCCGAATTTACCAAATTTTTTAATCACTTCTTCAATAGAGAAAAACCCTTTTTTAGCCAGCACGGAATATAGCGCTTCAACAGAATGTCCTTTGCTCATCACAAATTTATCTCTGTCTGGAGAATCCATATTTTCTGGAGTTATATTCATCTGGTCAAAATAAAGCTCCGTCAGGATTTCCATTACACTCATATCGCCTCCGATATGGCCCGCCTTGCCCTCCATTATCATATCTACTACATTTTTTCTCAGCTCATAGGCTAATGCAGATAAATTTTCCATGAAGGTCCTCCTTTCAGATTCTAAATTATATTTAGCTTGTTAAGTTCTTTATTTATCTTGATAGTATCATTATTTTTGTCGAATGTCAATATTTTTTTAAATTATATTTATATTTTTGTTGTTATTTTTCGTTAAAAATTAATCAATATTTATATATAAATTTAGTCATTTTTATAACAATGATAGGAACCAGGAAAAATATGCCAAAAAAATACATTGCCTGTGGATCTTCTCCATTTCAGGCAATGTATCTTCAACTAAATATTTCTTAATTTTATTTTATTTTCCTCACACTTTCCCGCTCAATCAGCCGTGTTCCAATCTCTGTTTTCAGCGAATAGGAACGGGCCGTTTTCATCTTTGCCATCAGCATTTCTACTGCACTGGCTCCAAAAGCGTCTTTCGGAACGTTCACTGTCGTTACTGCCGGAACCATCATCTGGCAGATCGGGCGGTCGTCAAACCCTATGACTGAAATATCCTCCGGCACTCTGTACCCAAAATCCTGTATTCCCTGAAGCGCGCTGCATGCGAGAAAATCATTTTCCGCAACAAACACTGTGGGAGGCGTATTAATATTCTCCAGATATTCTTTTATCCCGCGCCGCACCATCTGTTCCGAATAATCCACGTCACAGACAAGCGACTCATCAAAAGGCAGTCCCAGATAACCCAGCCACCGCTTATAGGCGCGGTATCTCTCCTCAAAACTGGTGATCCGGTCCCGACAGCGGATATAGCCAATCCTTCTGTGGCCCATTTCATAGCAGTACTGCATAACTTTACTGATCCCCTGCGAATTATTGATTGCAACGGAATCTACATCGCTGTCCTGAAATGAATTATCCAAAACCACAAAAGGAAGACCACTGTCTACAAACACCTGGAGATCATCCCGCTTCATCTCCACTCCAAAAATAATAAATCCCTTACAATCCGAAGTTCTGAGCTGTGTTTTCTGTATTTCCACGTCCGTATCTTTATTCATATACACAAAGCTGAGATTGTAGCCATATCCACTGAGACTATTATTCAGCCCTTCCAGAATGTACGTAAAAAACGGAGATTCGTCAATGATCCTGCCAACTGTTTTATAAACTACAAATCCAATATTACCATTGATCACCGGAACATCCTTCAACAGGTGATCGCATCCGAGTTCCCTGATTTTTTCTATTATTTCCTGCCGTTTCTGTTCCCCCACGCCAGGTTTATTATTCAGCACCAAAGAAATCGTCGCTGTGGACACCCCCAGCATCTGCGCAATATCCTTCGCCTTTAAACTCATTCTTCTGCGTCACCTCCTTTTTCTAAACTAAATTGTACTAAATTTCCTAAAAATAATCAAGCAATTTCCCGTCCGGCTTTCAAAAAACTTTTTCTCTCATGCGAACTTCTTATTGCATTTTTCCCATTTTCGTTCTAAAATAAGCATTGCTTAATTTCATTTAGTCAAACAGAAAGAAAGGAAGATTTTTTCATGGTACCAAAGCTGATTACCATTGATCTTGACGGCACTTTGCTGAGAAATGACTGTACCATTGCTCCCACAGTCAGGAAAGCTATTCTCACCTGTCTGAATACCTCAAAAACATTTTTCGTTCCCTGTACGGGCAGAAGCTATCAGAACAGCCGCTTTGTGCTGGGAGATTTCCCGGCTTTTCCCTATTATATCAACGCTAACGGTACAACTGTTACAGAAGGTTCTTCCGGCACTCTTCTGCATGCCAGCACACTTCCTCTGGAGACCGGATGCGCAGTGTATTCTCTTGCCAGAGAATACAAAACTTTTATCGAAATCTATCATGGGCTTACTGCTTATGACGGAGCCGCAGGAAGACAGAATTTAAAAGAAAGCAGCTGCAGCAAAGACTATATTTCCCAGCTTCTTTATACGAACACCCATTTAGAAAGCCTGGATGACTTTGTTTTTGACAAAAAACATCCTATCAGCAAATTTCACATTGTCTGCGTAAGCCAAAGGGAAAAGCAGGAACTCAAGCAGCGTCTTTCCCGTATTCCTGGCGTCTTCCCCATCTCCACCACCGATTTCAATATCGAGATCTGCCGGGAAGGATGGAGTAAACGGGAAGGACTTATCCGCCTATGCCAGATTCTTCATATTTCTCCTGAAGAAACAGCGGCCATCGGAGACAGCGAAAATGATTACGAAATGCTACAGTGGGCAGGCTGCGGTATCGCCATGGGAAATGCTGCGCCTGAAATTAAAAAAGCGGCGGATTATATCACCGGAAGCAACGAAGAAGAAGGGATTATACAGGCCTTAAAGTATCTGGGGCTTTTGTAGCAGCTTAAGTCTTCCCCTATTATTATAGGGAAAACCCGATTTTCTCTGTCCAGTCTGTGGCTCCCGCCACAGACACTGCATTTGCGCCGCATTTATTTCCGTATTCCGCGCATTCCCTGACGTTTCTTCCTTGGGCAAGCGCATGTAGGAATCCTGCCACGAAGCTGTCTCCCGCTCCTGTGGTGTCTATGCATTTTACATTTTTCTCAGCGGGCATCCAGAAGCTTTTCTCCCGTCCACATACATAACAGCCTTTACTTCCGCATTTAACGACTACTGTTTTTACGCCGGCTCTTCTAAGACTTTCCGCTGCCTCTTCCACTGTATTTTTCCCGGTGATCAGCATAGCTTCTTCATCATTTGGCATCAGATAATCTACATAAGAAAACGCCTCCGCAAGTTCCTCTGCCGTCTCGTTTTTCTTCCGTTTCGTCATATCCGCACATACGATCTTCCCTTGTTCTCCGGCAGTCCGGAAAATTATCTCAAGTTCCCTGGGCCCTATTTCCGGAGATACAAAGATACTGGCAAAACATACGATTTTCGCGCTTTCCGGAAACGGCATATGAATATCCTCCAGAGTAAGCTTTCGCAGCGTCCCGGATGGATTGGTGAGGAAATGTCTCGAGCCGTCCCGGTCTATTAAAACCACATTGATCCCTGTAGGAATATCTTCTCTGATACAGTCGTCAGGAAGGAGAATTCCGTATTCCTGGCAATGCTGCTCCAGGTATTTTCCCGCCTTGTCCCGTCCTATAATCGTTTCAAGCAGCACCTGTCTTCCCATTTTCGCCAGAATAGTCGCCTCATTAAGGGCGTCCCCTCCTGTGGAAAGCCGGATTTCCTCCGCCGGAGATGATCCTGTCTGAAACACTTCTTTTCCCGCCGGCCGGACAAGTACGTCCAGAATACCGGCTCCTATGATTACGATTTCTGGATAATTATTCTTCAATTTTTACTCTCCTTATGATGTTCTCTGGCTGGTTCTTCTCTCGCGCCAAGCCCGGCAGCCATACCGTTTTCTTCTTCTGTTCCTTATTCATTTGCCATATCATACAGCTTCTGAATCTCTTCCGGAAGGTGATCCGGGATCATGGAGCGCACACTGTCCTCATTTCCGTTTTTCATCGACTGTTCATAATACCACTCTTTATAACGGATCATGGCAAGCACCTTCTCCAGCTTATACATTTCTTCCCTCACCGCTTCCTCCTGGCGTACAAACAGCTCCCGCCTTTTGGCGTAAGTGCAGCTTCCCTGAGCGCACCATTCCATAAATGTCTTGATTTCTCTGATTTCCAGCCCTGACTTTTTCAGACACTCGATCACTCTGAGCGCTTCTATTTCTTTCTCTCCGAATCTGCGTACCCCTCCGCTTCTTTTCAGTTCCGGGAACAGCCCTTCTTTGTCATAATATCTGAGGGTGGATATGGGAATCCGGAACATTTCGGATATCTGTCCGATCGTATACATCCTCGCTCTCTCCTTTCCGTCTCTTCACCCGGTATCGTCTTCTATGCCAATATTTTTCTGTTAAGATCACAAACTTCCCGTCGACTTGAAGTCAGCGTTATATACTGATTTTAACATGAAAATTTTGCGTTGTCACAAAAAATTCCGATTCCTGACAAAAGCTCCGCCATACAGATGAATGTCACAACATCTGCACAGCGGAGCTTTCCATTTTATTTCACAGGAAACTGTGTTCCTGTAAAAAAGAACATATGTCAATCATTTTCATACCGAATAGATATATTCCCCGTTCTCCTTCACACCATAAAAATCTGCGAAGCTCATGGAAAAAATCTTATCTTCGCGGCCGGTAAGGTCAACTTCATTTTTGATAAGGTACTGGTAAATTCCGTCATGGGAAATATCTCCCTGCTGCAGGAAGCCCACAAGACGGTGATTACGGAAGATTGCTCTCTCATACTGATCTCTGCTCTCCTTCGCGATCACCTGATCACCTTCTTCCGGATTCAAAACACCTACGCACAGAGACACCAGGCCAAAGAAATTAATCGTATTTTTCGCCGCAAAACGGTCCACATACATAAATTTGTTTCCAAGAACCATATTCTGAGCCGCGATTTTTCCCTGCTTCTGGGCGTTTGGCCAGATACCGGAAAGGCCTGTCACATCTCCTGCTGCGTAGACAAAAGGATCGCTGGTCTGCATATAATCATTTACCTGGATTCCCCTGTCGATCAAAAGGCCGCTGTTCTCAAATCCTGCCACAGCACTTCTCACTCCAGCCGCTACGATCACCATATCGCACTCCAGCTTTTCTCCATTGTCCAGAACCACATGAGTGATTTCTCCGTTTTCATTGGAAACAGTATCCGCCCCTCTTCTTCCCAGACAGAAACGGCATCCTGCATTTTCAAAACGCTTCTGATACTCTGCCGCGCCTCTCTCGTCAAGCTGAATAGGAAGGATCCTTTCCGCCATTTCCACGATCGTGATCTTCTTTCCCTGTTCCAGAAGTCCATAAGCCGCGTCAAGCCCCACAAGGCCGGAGCCGATGATCACTACTTTTTCAGCCTTTGCCGTTCTTTCATCAATGGCTCTTGCATCGCTGAGATGGCGAAGTCCGAAAACATTGGATGCATTTCTCAAGTTTCCTACAGGAGGAATGAAGCTTTCCGCACCTGTGGCGATCAAGAGTCTGTCATAGTCACAGGCGTACCCCTCAGTTCCGTAATATACTTTTTTTGCTTTTGTATCCAGCCTGGTCACTCTCTGCCCGGCAATCTGCCAGATATTATTCTTTTCAAAGAAGTCCGCCGGAACAAAATTCAGTCCTTCTGCATCGCGTTCATGACTTAAATACTTATGCAGCATACAGCGGGAATGGGGTTTCTCATCCACGGAGAGCATCACGATCTCATCCTGAGGCGCCAGTTCCCGGAGAGTTCTGGCGGCAGTCATTCCCGCCGCTCCGATTCCGATAATCACATACTTCATCTCCGTCACACCTCCTCTACGTGGATCGCCTGCTTGGGACAGGCCTTCACACAGCTTGGCTCCCCGCCCAGATCCCTGCAGAAATCACATTTGATCACGACGCTGTGTGTCTCGTCGTCCGGCTTGAGAACGCCGTAGGGACAGTTCATGACACACATAAAGCAGGAGCCGCATTTTTCTCTGTCATAATAAACATGACCGTCCCGGGGATCCTTCGTCAGCGCCCCGCTCATACAGGAAAGCACGCACTCCGGCTCGTCGCAGTGGCGGCAGAATACCGGTTTGTAGCCGTACGCCGTCTTATAGATGAAATTGCGGCTCTCGTTCGCCGGATCGCCGAGATCCAGTGTATAGATATCGCCCGCATCCTTCCGGTGGGCCTGCATGCACGCCAGGCTGCAGCTTTTGCAGCCGTCGCATTTATCCGCTTCTATGATAATTCTTCTCATGGTCACGTCCCCCCTGTCAGATATTCAGTCCGGCACGTTTTTCCATAATGATCTTTTCCAGAATATCCGCGCTCTCTTTCGCATCGCCGTTGATGATCACCTGTCCGCCGGTAAGCTGCTTCATATCTTCTGTGAGAAGCTTCACTGCCAGGCCGCTTCCGGTAACGAAAGGCGGAAGTCCCAGATGCAGGGGAAGTCCCAGAGCCAGTCCGAAGCATCCGTCCGCGAGGGCCTGCTCCTCAAGCCACTGCGCGGCGGAGAGAACCAGAGGAAGCTGCGGAAGATCCACGCCAACCTCTTTCGCCAGTTCCGTAGCCACGATCTCCAGACGTCCGATGGCAAGACAGGGGCCAAAGTTCAGCACAGGCGGGATTCCCAGTTTCTCGCAGACCGCGCGCAGCTTCGGGCCCGCAAGCTCGGCCGCTTTGGGCTCCATCAGGCCGCAGTTCTCGATTCCGCCTGAAGAACAGCCTGCAGTCAGAACCAGGATATCCTTCGCGATCAGCTCTTTGGTAAGCTCTACGGAGAGCACGTCGTGTCCGCCCGCAGTCAGGTTGGAGCAGCCTACCACGCCGGCAATACCCTTGATATCTCCGGATACAAGAAGATCGATCAGCGGCTTCCAGGAATCTCCCAGGAACTTCTTCAGAGAGCCTTCGCTTACGCCGGTAAGAGTATCGTCGTTTCCATGTTCCGGGAAGAGGTTCATGGGAACGTTTCCTCTTCTCGCCTTATATGCTTCCACGATCTCGTCGATGATCTCCATACTCTGCTGTTCTCTGTTCTCAAACACGAAAGGTTTCAGCTCGGCGTTGGCCTTTTTCGCCACGTCATCCAGACAGATCTGTTTGATCTTCAGCTCGTCGCAGATAGGTTCGATACCCGGAAGCGTACAGTTAAACTCAGAGAGTACCGCGTCGATGGCTCCTGTCGCCAGTACCGCCTCGCTGGTATAGTTATTTCCCGCATGTCCCTCGAACACTTCTGTATAATGAGCGCCGCGGAGCTGCAGATCCTGGCCTACGCAGGTACATCCGACCAGCTTGAAGCCTTTCGCTCCCGCCGCTTTCGCCTTCGCCACTGCCTCGTCGCTTTTCAGTCTCTCCTGAAGATCCACGAAGATGGTGTGCTGATGTCCTGTGATCATAATGTTGATATAATCCGGATCCACCACACGGAGGCCTACCGGCGCCATGCGGAGCTCCGGCTCTCCCAGAAGCACGTCGTTGAGAAGGTTCGTAAGAGTCAGGCCGTAAAGTCCGGTGGAAATACCGAGCTTCAGACAGTCTGTGTACATGTCCACCGGGTCGGAGTTCAGGTTGGTGGAACATTTCACAACGCCGTGGAACACTTCGCCCTTGGCTCCGCCGGGAAGGATTCCCAGTTCTTTCCACTTCTCGAAGCGGGGAGCGTACGCAAGCTTCTCCACCAGTTCCATTTTCACATATTCCGGCTTGTACAGGTCGTCCAGCACTTTCTGAGCAACCTTCTCCGCCTTCTCATATTTATCCTCTGTCTCGATCCCAAAAACTTCCGCTAGGTGATTCAGAGCATTCTCGCCCTTGATCTCTCCTTTTGTCTGAGCGGTCTTCAGCACATTAAGCGCCGTGTTCTCCACGATATGGATATAACAGCCGGATCCGGCCGCCACTGCTCTTAAGAAATTCCGGGCAACGATCACGTCCGCCGTCGCTCCGCAGATACCTCTGGGCGCTTTCGGGGTAATACGGCAGGGGCCGTTGGAACAGAGACGGCAACAGACGCCCTGCAGACCGAAACCGCACTTCGTACTCTGGCTCTCCACTCTGTGGTGGGAAGTTTCCATGGGAAGGCCCGCGATATATTTCTCCAGGGGCTTGTCCGCGCTCTTACATGTGGAACATCCAAAACATTCGTTCATTAACTGATCCTCCTTGGTGTAGTTTTTTTACTGAGTTTCTTTTATATGTCAGTGTACAGACAACATATTGTTATGTACATTAACACTATACCATTTTGTAACAGATTCAGTATAACAAATCTGGATTAAATTAGTCAATATCAACTCTGCCTAATTTACATCAGTTTATCGTTATTCTTTCATTGGCAAAACTCCTCATGGTCTTTCATTGCTTTTTTCCATCCGGCATGCTATATTTTACATAACATTAACACACAGGGGACAACTCGTCCCAAACCGCGTAATTTCAATGATTTTCAGCGTTCATTTCCATACCAGCAAAGGAGTAGCCTATGATTGAAAAAAGACTGCAGAAACGTTTGAGAAAAGCCACCATTCTCGTAATCTGTATCTGTACGGTATTTCTTATCTGCGGAGGGCTTTTTTCTTCCTATCTGGCGCGCACCAGGGAGGAATTTCTCAGAGAACAGGTGATTGCCGAAACAGAAGAATATAAAAACCGGATCCTGAAACAACTGGAGGCTGATTTTCAGACTCTCTCTACTTTATCTGTGTTTCTGAACAGCGAATACATTTCCGATGCGGAACTTTTAGCCGAGCATCTTCGGCAGACACAGGAGTATAACGAATATATAACGATTGCTTATTATAATACTGACGGAAAAGGCGTTATCGCCAGCCGCGGCAGGGATATCCTGACCGAAGCCGGTCTGTCAGATCTCTCTCCGGAAGGAGCGGACAGTATAGAAAAAGCCCTGAACGGCGAATCCTGTGTTTCCAGACTGTTTGAAAGCCAGATTTCGGGTAACCGGGTATTTGTTTACAGTGTGCCTGTCTATGAAAATGGAAAAATCATAGGCGCTCTTGCCGCCAGCGATCATATTGAGATTTTTTCGGATATTCTCTCCGGCAATACCGTATTCGGCGGAGGCGGATATATTCATCTGATCGATTCCGAAGGGGATTTTCTTGTCCGTTCTTCTAACTCTGTAGTAAAAGATAATGTTCCCTCGATTTTTGAAGGACCTTATCTTTCCGGAGAGTCAAGATCAAACGTGGAGGACGCTCTGGAAAATCAAAAAAGAATTTTTTCCTCTTTCAGTTATAATGGACGCGACTATCCGTTTCTGTTAGAGCCCATAGGACTGAATAACTGGTATCTTTTCTGTGTCAATACAGGGGACAGTCTGAATGCGCGCACAGATATTTCCACTCACATGGCGCAGCTTATGGCAGCCGCCATTGTACTTCTGGTAATCTTTCTGATGCTCTATGGATACCGGCTGATGCGCAATTATAATAAAGAGCTTCTTTATCTGGCGTACCATGACGCTCTTACCGGAGCGGAAAACATGTCCCGTTTCCGGCAGAAGCTTATCGAAACGCTGAAAACCGGCAGAGGAAGCGTGGCTGCATTTACCATACGGCAGTTTCCTTTCCTCACTGAAATTTTCGGAAAGGAAAAATCCGACCAGCTTCTCCGGCAGATCAGAGAGATAGCCGACAGGCATATAACGGCGGAAGAATTTTTCTGCCGCGATGCGGAGGATCGTTTTTATCTTTTTTTCAAAGACACAGAGAAAGATATCATACGCCGACGTCTGGAGGCTTTCATCAGTGAAATTGAAAAAACCACAATTTTTAACCGGACCGATTATCAACTGGCCATCTACTGCGGCGTGACTATCTCTTCCGACTCCGTCGATCCTGAGGCTGAAGCCGAAAATATGCTGACGCATATTCATTTTGCCCTGAATAAAGCCAGAGGAGGACACAGCAGCACCATCTGGTTCTTTGATACCGAACTTCACAAGCAGGAGGAACTGGAAAATTATATTGAAAGCCACATGCACAGCGCACTGGAAAACGGAGAATTCAAAATGTTCCTTCAGCCGAAAAAGGATCTTCGAAGCGGTTCCCTGAATGGAGCGGAAGCGCTGGTACGCTGGCAGACAGAATCGGGGAAGATGATTTTTCCCGATCAGTTCATTCCCTTATTTGAGTCCAACGGTTTCTGCACAAGTCTTGATCTATATATGGTAGAGCAGGCCTGCCGTCAGATCCGCACATGGCTTAACAGCGGTATAGAACCTGTGCCCATTTCTGTAAACCAGTCAAAGCTGTTGTTTTTTGAAGGTGATTATGTGCACAAACTGACGGCCATCCTGACTAAATATCAGGTTCCCGCTCATTTTATCATTCTTGAAATACTGGAAGGGCTGGCGCTGGAAAACCTCAACGAACTGAACGAAAAAATCTCCCAGCTTCAGGAACTTGGCTTTCGTATCTCACTGGATGATTTCGGAAGCGGTTATTCTTCACTGAACATTCTGGGAAATCTGAAAATCAACGAAGTAAAACTGGACAGAGATTTTCTGATGAATGCCGCCGACCAGAACCAGAACCGCGTCCGGCTGATCATGGAAGAAATCGTCCATATCGCCGGCCGTCTGGGAATTTCCACTCTGGCAGAGGGCGTAGAGACACCGAAGGATGAACAGTTCATCCGAAGTATCGGGTGCGACACCGGCCAGGGATATCTGTACAGCAGACCTCTGAGCGCAGAGGATTTTGATGAAAAATATATGAAGCATATGGTTTAAGGGATATAAAAAGCTTCAGAAGAAGAGACACCTCTTTTTCTGAAGCTTTTTTATATCTGTATACCTAAATCTGTATTTTTTATTTTATTTCAGGATTGTTCAGTTTCCGCTCTCTGCCGGGTACTTCACCCCATCCGGCAGCGGATCCCATTCGTTCAGTCCAAGTTCCTGTTTAAATTTCGCCTGTTCCAAAGTGAGCTTCGGTAAATCTTCTTTCAGATAATCCAGAAGCTCGTCAATCCCTTCCCTTGTCACATTATTGACAAGAAAAATACGCTCACATCCCGCATTGATCAGCCATTGTCTTACCATGGGGATATTGGCATACGGAGAATCCGTCTTGGTAATGATCCCGATCAGCGGCCGCTGAATAAAACAACGGCTGCTATCCCCGAACAGATTGAACGGTTCATCCGCCGCCTGCACAATAGCAACCACATCGGCCTCAAAAGAAAAGCAGGCCAGTCCCACGCTGAACCGCTTAGATTCCGCATACTCTCCCGGAGAGTCGATCGTATCGTCTTCTGTGGTAGTATATTGCGTTTTTACATAGTGAAGCTCTTCCCCTTTCAGCGCCTGTGTCAGAGAAGTTTTTCCCGCTTCGCTTCTGCCCATTAAAAATAATTTTTTCACATTGTCACCCTACTTTACTGCACCACATTCTCCTGTACAGGGTGCATACTGTTTCTTAGCTTTTATGAATTTCACAGGTATGAAATCCCAGCACTTCCCTAAAAAAACGCACCACTTCCTCCACCGCAGTCTGAACTTCAGCCAGTCCGCCGGTGAGGATCAGTGATCCACAAAACCGATCCATAAATCCAATCTCCACATGAGCGCTTTTCACAGCTACGTCTGCGGCCACTACAACTGATTCCCAGGGCGTAAAACGGATAAGTCCGATTGATTCCCCGCTGTGGTCTTCCCCTTCGTGAACGCCAATATGAAGAGCCAGATTATGATAGATACTGGTATCTGAAGGCGTTATCACATGTGCGAGACATACCTCTTTCCCCGGCACGCGGACACGGGTCATCCGCAGCTTTTTCCCTTTCAGATGTTCGTAGTCGTCATGGAACAGCTTTTCCAGAAGCTCCTCCTTTGTCATTCGAGCCATAGACCCACTTCCTACCTTTTCGTGATATTGCAGACAACATATCCCAGCGAATCCCGGAAATAGTTGACGATCTCTGTAAGAGCCGAGGTGACGTCCGAGATTTCTCCGGTAATGATCAGTGTTCCGGTAAAACGGTCTGCAAATCCGAGGTAGACATTTCCGCTCTTTACCGCAATATCAGACGCGATAACTGCCGATTCCGGAGGCGTCATATTCATAATGCCGATAGCTGAGGAACGATAATCCAACTGCGGATTCAGCCCCAGCTTCTGGTATATGATCGGAGCCGGACCGCCCATTACATGGGCAAAAGTGATTTCCTTGCCCGCTACTGTTTCCTGTACGATTCTTATCTGTTCTCCATGGTCATTTGCCATCTGTTGTTCCTCTCTTTCAGAAAATTTCCCATTTAAAAAAATCATACTATCAGAGATTTTTTCTGTCAAGTTGAAATCCTTTTGTAATCCGGTAATATTCTACGGTATTACAGGGAAAAAATTTCTACCTTTTTTCTATATCTGACTTTTTCTTCTTTCTTCGATAGTCTATTGACATTTTAACTTTTTTATATTATATTATTAAAAACTTAACTATTTAGTTTTGAATATATTCTTTATTAAAAGAGGTGAATAGGAATGCAATGTCAGGTTTGCAAAAGGAAACAGGCAGATAAGATATTTTATATCTATTATGAAAATACATTCTATCAGATGCCCGTCTGCAGCGATTGTCTGCAGAAAAGATGGCAGGCGGCTGTCTCCTCCGGACAGGCGGAGAGCTTTAAGAAGCGTACAGGCTGGCGGCCCGGACAGCCGGATCCCAGACATCCCGGGGACCAGACTTTCCCTGAGCTTGCCGTGGAGGGACTTCGCACCAGAAGGAAACTTACGGCTCTGCGTGCGCGGCTGGCTGAAGCCACAAAACTGGAAAATTATGAAGAAGCCGCAAAACTGCGCGATGATATCGCATTATTAGAAGAAAAGAGGTGTGATCATGGAAATAAATCTTGAAATCTTTAATCAGGAAACAGTCCGTATTTTCCTGGCTGCAATCCGTTTTGCGCTCCATATGGGCCATCGGTTTCTCGGCAGCGAACATCTTCTGTGGGCGCTGATCCAGAATTCTGGAAAAGCAGGACAGATTTTACGGAAAAACGGGCTGGATCAGACTCTTGTTGAAGAATATCTCCATCAGTATGACTGGGACGCCAAAGCGGAAATAAAATCTTTTGCCGTACAGCTTTCAGAGGAAGCGGAACAGATTGTCAGGCTCTCGGAAAACCTGGCAAAAAGTCAGGGAAGCCTGCAGATACGCCCGGAAGATCTTCTTCACGGAATTTTGAATACCGGCGAATGTGCGGCGGCACAGCTTATGCGCTCTTTAGAAATAGATCCGGAGGAACTTAGGAACAGTTTGAATTCTCCCGGCGACCCTGTTCTGTCAGATTCCGCGCAGGCCGGAGACATTCCTCAGGAGGAACCCTCCGCGCTGGAAAAGTATGGTACGGACATTACAGAAAAAGCCCGTGAAGGGGCGTACGATCCTGTGATCGGACGTGAAGAGATCATCGAGCGTCTTATCCAAATTCTGTCCCGCCGTACGAAAAACAATCCTGTGCTGATCGGCGAACCGGGAGTGGGAAAAACTGCTGTGGCGGAGGGGCTTGCCCAGAGAATTGCCGACGGCAGCATTCCTTCTAATTTAAAGGATAAAAAAATTATCTCCATGGATCTGGTTGGAATGCTCTCCGGAACACGGTACCGTGGCGATTTTGAAGAACGGATGAAACAATTTCTTTCCGATGCGGAAAATGAGGGAAATATCATCCTGTTTATTGATGAGTTACATATGCTTATGGGCGCCGGCGCCGGAGGCGGTACTGTAGACGCCGCCAATATACTGAAACCTGTTCTTGCACGAAGCGGCCTGCAGGTTATCGGTGCAACCACACAGCAGGAATACCGCCGCTATGTGGAAAAAGATTCTGCGTTCGAGCGGCGTTTTCAGCCAGTGGAGGTTCCTGAGCCGGATAAAGGAGCTGCTATGGAAATTCTCCGCGGACTTCGTCCAAAATATGAAAAATTTCACGGTCTGAAAATCACGAACGAGGCTTTGAAAGCCGCCGTGGAACTTTCAGACCGTTATATTCAGGACCGTTTTCTTCCGGACAAGGCGGTGGATCTCATGGATGAAGCCGCTTCCAGAGTCCGCACAAAAGGACTGACCATACCTCCTCGTCTTCTTCATCTGGATCAGGAAGTCAAAGAGATCCGAAGAAAAAAAGAAGAAGCCGCAGAGAAACAGGATTATGAAAATGCAGCGGTTCTGCGAGATAAACAGGCGGCATTGGAAAAAGAGCTGGAGCTCAGGCGCAGTACATGGCAGAAAAAACAGGGACACACCGTCCGCGCCGAAGATATCGCCCAGGTAGTTGCCTCATGGACGAAAATCCCCGTGACAATGCTCACTGTAAGTGAGGCGGAAAATCTCCGCTCTCTGGAAAATACTCTGGGCAGATATGTGATCGGTCAGAATGAAGCTGTTTCTGCCGTTGCCCGTGCTATCCGGAGAGGCCGGACAGGAGTTGCCGATCCGGATCGTCCCATAGGATCTTTTCTCTTTCTGGGACCCACCGGCGTTGGAAAAACTGAACTCTGCCGTGCTCTGGCGAAGACTATGTTCCACAGCGAGAATGCTATTATCCGCTTTGATATGTCTGAGTACATGGAGTCCTATGCTGTATCTAAGCTGATCGGATCACCTCCGGGATACGTGGGGTATGAAGAAGGCGGTCAGCTGACCGAGCTTGTCAGGAAAAAGCCTTACAGCATCGTCCTTTTTGATGAGATTGAAAAAGCTCATCCGGATATCTGGAATTCTCTTCTTCAAATCCTGGACGACGGCCGTCTTACTGACGGACAGGGAAGAACTGTAAGTTTCAAAAACACGATCATTGTTCTCACTTCCAATATCGGGGCAAGAGAGATCACAGGAAAAAAAGGCACCCTTGGCTTTGTCCAGACAGAGGAAGCTCTGAAGGCGAAACAGGAGGAAGGTATAAAGCAGCATGTTATGGACGCGGTAAAGCAGACCTTCCGTCCGGAATTTTTAAACCGCCTGGATGAGGTTCTCATCTTCCATCCCCTTACGGAAGAGGATATGAGAAAAATCGCAGATATACAGATTCAAAAGCTTGTGGACAGAATGGAAACAAAAGGAATTCATCTGGATGTATCCGAAAGCGCGCGGGAACTTCTGACAGAAAACGGTTATGATCCTTCTTATGGAGCCAGACCTCTGAAGCGGGCAATTCAGTCCCTCCTTCAGAATGCTGTTGCAGACGCTCTTCTGGAAAAACAGCCGTCCAAAGGGGAACGTCTTCTGGCGGACGCCCGAAACGGCAGGGTAAAAATCACCCGCGAGGAAAAAGAATACGCCCGATAAAATAAAAAGACCTTTCAGCGCAGATGCTTTGCTATCGGCTGAAAGGCTTTTTTCTGTTTTTCATAAATTGATCTCCGTCCTGCACCTTATTCTGTTTCTGTGCAGGTATCCAGTTCCTGAAGAAGTCCCACCAGTTTTTTCATATTCTCCTCACCGAACCGCTCCAGTATCTCCGACCAGAGTTCCTCATACTTTCCCATGGACTTCTCGGCAACAGCTTTTCCCTCTGCGGTAACGCTTATGGAGACTTTGCGCCGGTCTCTGGGATCGATTTCTCTGGTAATATAATTCTTTTTCTCCAGTGAATTCAGTATGTATGAAACGGCAGGTTTGGAAATGCAGAGCCGCTCCTGTATCTTTGGAACATTAAGGTTCATACAGGGATACTCCCGGCAGCAGGTTCCTGCAATACTGTATAATACCACCATTTCGTTAATCTGTATATCACATTCCGCCATTAAAGCAGCTTCCAGCTTCCGGAAGTGATTTATAACTGTAAAAAACTGTTCTCTCCATTCAGGATCCATATGATTAACTCCTTAATTAATAAGAATTTAATTAATTATACAACACTGATCCTTTTATTTCAAGTTCCAGCTTTTTCTGTTTATTTCAGACTTTGTCCGAATGGAGGTCAATGCAGGCATATCCGCATCACCCCAAGGATAAGAAGGTGTGCCGGATAAAACCAGTAGAAAAACCATTTTGAAAAATTTCTTCCTTTCTCCATCCGTTTCCCATTATACAGCCGGATAATTACAAAGCCCGAGGCGATAATCCCCACGATGCTGCCCAGAGCATAAAGAAGGTTCACACTTACCGGGAAACGTCCCGCGCCGCCTGCAAAATTCATAACACCAAAAATCACTGCTGCGGCAGTGAAGGCTGTCTTTAATCTGTCCTTTGATCCCTTCGCCCAGCTAAACAGCAGGGTAAATACAGGCGCCAGTACCGCCCAGTCAGAAAAGCAGGAAAGAAAAAGCAGTCCGGCGATTATCAGATTTTTTCCAAAAGGATCCCCGATTTTTTCCTTTGCCAGAAGTATAAGGAAACATAAGAACAGCGTAAAAAGCATATTCATTCCGCAAAACTCCATCACTCCCTTTTCTGTAAAGGCAAGGCAGTAAGGAAGCTCCGAAACCAGCGCAAATATCCCAAGCCTTATCCCATATTTCTTTTTGGAGTGTGTATACTGAAATCCTTCTACAAGGAAATAGCACATCGTGACCGCGGTAAAGTAGCCGATATCCAGGAAAATTTCTCCTAAAACAGTTCCTGTTTTCATAAAAATCGTTGAAATATGATTCAAGACCATTGTCACTATAGCTATGTATTTGATCGCGTCTCTGTTCAAAACTCTGTATTTTTCATCCATTCTTTCCGCCTTCTTCTATTTGTTCTTTTATATTCTTTAACGAGAACCCTTTTCGTTTTCCTTCATGGATTATCCAGAATCACAGGTCAGGGTCAGGATTCCCTGTATTTTCTTTTACAGCCGCATGATCATCAGCCGGCAGGGCCGGCCGTCTTGACACTTTAATGGAAACGCCGTACTATATTTACAACTTCAAAACAGATGCTGATGTTACAGAAAGGTTATCCCATATGACAGATAAAATTTTGATCCGGGGCGCCAAAGTCCATAATCTGAAAAATATAAATGTAGACATTCCTCTGAATAAAATTGTTGGCATTGCCGGGGTATCCGGTTCCGGCAAATCATCTCTGGCTCTGGGCGTGCTTTACGCCGAAGGATCCCGCCGTTATCTGGAGTCTCTTTCCACCTACACCAGACGAAGGATGACGCAGGCGGCAAAAGCCCAGGTAGATGAAATTCTCTATGTGCCGGCCGCTCTTGCGCTGCACCAGCGTCCGGCTGTTCCCGGTATACGCAGTACTTTTGGCACCGGTACAGAGCTCCTGAACAGTCTTCGTCTGATGTACTCCAGACTGGCCAGCCACCGCTGTCCCAACGGACATTATCATCCTCCAACATTGGCGGTAGCCGCAGAGCAGGAGCTTGTCTGTCCTGTCTGCCACACAAAATTCTACGCTCCTTCTGCTGAAGAACTTGCTTTCAACAGTCAGGGCGCCTGCCGTACCTGTGATGGGACAGGGATCATACGAACAGTGGACCGCTCCACACTTGTTCCCGATGAATCACTTACCATTGACCAGGGCGCGGTAGCTCCCTGGAATTCTCTTATGTGGTCTCTTATGACTGATGTCTGCCGGGAAATGGGCGTCCGCACCGACGTACCTTTTCACGATCTTACAGATAAGGAAAAGGATATCGTCTACAACGGCCCCGCTGAAAAAAAACATATTTTCTACAAGTCAAAAAAGACCAATCAGGCAGGGGAACTGGACTTTACTTATTTTAATGCGGTCTATACTGTCGAAAACGCGCTGTCCAAAGTCAAAGATGAAAAAGGAATGAAGCGGGTGGAAAAATTTTTGAAGGAGGAAGTATGTCCTGACTGCGGAGGCTCACGTCTCTCGGCAGCGGCAAGAGCTCCAAAGCTCAGAGGTCTTTCTCTTGATGAAGTATGCCGGATGACTCTGACAGACCTTACAGAATGGGTAAAAGGCGTCCCCGCCTCTCTTCCGGAGGAAATGCGTCCTATGGCCCGGAGTATCTGTGATTCCTTTTTCTCTTCAGCCAAACGGCTGATGGATCTTGGTCTTGGCTATCTGACTCTTGACCGGGCGTCTTCTACTTTATCCACCGGAGAACGCCAGAGAATGCAGCTTGCAAGAGCTGTCCGCAACCGTACCACAGGCGTTTTGTATGTTCTGGACGAACCCTCTATCGGACTCCATCCCGCCAACATTGCAGGACTTACCGGTGTCATGCACGATCTGATCAATGACGGCAATTCCGTCATACTTGTAGACCATGACACACAGATTTTATCTGAAGCGGACTGGATCGTGGAAATGGGTCCCGGAGCCGGTTCAAACGGAGGACATGTGATCGCCCAGGGAACAATTCAGGATATTTCCCGAAATCCGCTTTCCAGGATCGGCGCTTTCCTGACAGGTTCCCCGAATACAGGCATAAGAGAACATTCTCAAAAAGAAAATCTGTTCTCCCAGGGGCTGATCCATCTTGTCACCGGATCCATCCATACTGTCAAACCTCTGGATGTAAAGATCCCCAAGGGAAAACTTACCGTAATAACAGGTGTATCAGGCTCCGGAAAGACCACTTTGATCCTGGAAAGTCTGATTCCCGGTCTGACGGCTGTCATTCAGGGGAAAAAACTTCCGCAGCATGTGGTTTCTGTGGAAGCGGAAGGCATCGCGCAGGTAAAACTTATCGACGCCGCTCCAATCGGAATCAACGTCCGCTCCACAGTAGCCACCTACGCAAATATTCACGATGAACTGAGGAAAATTTTCGCCAAAACTCCCGACGCCAAGGCACTTGGCTGTAAAGCTGGTGATTTTTCCTACAATACAGGGAAACTGCGCTGTCCTGTCTGCGACGGAACAGGACAGATCAGCCTTGACGTACAGTTTCTTCCCGATGTAGAAATTCCCTGTCCGGAATGCAGAGGATCCCGCTACTCCAAAGCGGCGGATAAAATAAAATACACGGACAAAAAAGGCAGGGAATATTCCCTGCCGGAGCTGATGTCCATGGATATCTTTACGTCCTTTGAGGCATGTAAGGATTTAAAGCTGATCCGCCAGAGGCTTCAGGTTCTCAAAGATCTCGGTCTCGGCTATCTGACTCTTGGGGAAGAGACTCCCAGTCTCTCCGGAGGCGAGGCCCAGCGTCTGAAACTTGCAAGTGAGCTTGGAAAAGGACAGCAGGATTCTGTTTTCGTCTTTGACGAACCCACGATCGGTCTGCATCCTTTGGATGTACGGACACTCCTGGACGTTTTCGGCACTCTTATCCAAAACGGAGCTACCGTGATCGTGATCGAGCATGATCTGGATGTGATCCGGAATGCGGACTACATCATCGATATGGGACCTGGAGGCGGTTCTGACGGCGGACGGATCGTTGCTTCCGGAACGCCGGAAGATATCAGAAATACAGCAGAAAGCATTACCGGAAAATATCTGTAAATATCCCGAAGAAAAAAGTTCTCCGCAGGATCAATGCCTCTGCTCCGTATCGCTGTATACCTCACAGAATCTGCAGGCAAAGGAAGGCTCCTCTCCTCCCAGGAAAAGATGTCTTGTATCTCCTACATGCAGAGCGCGGAAACAGGCGATTCCTTTCTGCCGTTCTTCCGTTACCAGTTCTGTAAAAGAAGTGGGCAGCAATGCAAGAGAATGCCATAGGATAAACGGCGACACATTCCACAGATGCGCAAGCATGGCGCAGGTTACGCCAAAATGACAGAAAAAAGTCAGCGTTTTCTGGTTTTCTTTTTGTACAAAATAGTGGTCTCCCCTTCTGACATAGCCGTGTTCAGACAGCAGTCCGTCCAGATTCTTTGCCAGGCTGTCATATGCAGACACCGTATCGCTGCACCTTGCCGCCTCAGAATGCCTCCATCCTTCCCTGTCCATATATTCCGGATGTGAAGTATAATAGGCGGGCACCATATCCCAGGGAATCCGCAGTTCGTACCTGTCTCCTTTTTTTCTGCAGTCAGGGTAGGCTTCCTGCAGCTCCGGAGAATGGTTGATATCTACCGTACCAGGGAACTCCTGCAGCCACTTCAGTTCCTGTGCCTGTTTTCCAGTACTTTTCAGACAGTATTCTGCCGTATGTCTCGCACGTCCCAGGGGCGACACAAAGCACTGTCCCAGATTCAGACTGGGAGCCAGCTTTCCTAAAAGCGCTGCCTCGCGGTGTCCTTTTTCTGTTAATGTATCATGTTCATAGTCCGGATCTCCGTGACGGATAAAAAGAAGCCTCACTGTATCTTCCTCCTTCATTTTTCTGGTGTAAAACGCAGTACATATTTTCGGCATCATTTTATCACATGGCTGTTTGTTATACAACGGCAATCTATTGAATATGAAATCCAAAGATGATACAATCTATCTATAAAAAATATTTATTATTGAATTTCATCATTTACCGCAGGGAGGTTGCCATGAACACTATACAACTGGAATGCTTTATTACTGTCGCCGAACACCTGAATTTTTCCAGAGCTTCTGAAATCCTGAAGATCACCCAGCCGGCTGTCAGTCATCAGATCCGGTCGCTGGAAGAAGAACTGGGCGTAAAGCTTTTTAAACGTACCAGCAAAAATGTTTCACTCACACCGGAAGGCATTCAGTTTTTTCCCGATGCGGAACTGATTCTTAAAACAGCGTTTTCCGCCAAAGAGAGACTTGGAAGACATGAGGATTTCATCTCTTTTGACGTTGGCTGCCATAATCATATGGAGCTGAATCTTCTCCCCCCTGTTTTAAAAAAACTGTCAGAGGAGTTTCCACTGCTGCGTCCTTCCATTCACATGGTGCCCTTTCCCTCTCTCCTTGGGCAGGTGGAGAACCAGCAGATTCTTTCCGCATTTGCCATAAAGGAAACCCAGAGGAAATCCTCGCTTTCTTTCCGTGAACTATGTTCCGCCCCCATTGCCTGTGTATGTTCACCGGAACATCCGCTGGCCCGGAATAAAGTTCTTACCCAGGATATGCTTTCCGGAAATATTGTAGTCTGCTCTCCGCGCCATATTCCGGCTCCCCTTTTTTCCATCCAGGGCAGAATCCTTTCCGGTCTTCTTCCGCAGCAGCAGTATTTTTCGGAAAATATAGAAAGCACTTTAATTCTGGTAAAGGCAGGTCTGGGCTATACTCTGTATCCGGATGTTTTTCCTGCCCGCGAAAAAGATCTGCGATATATCCCGGTCAAGGATCTTCCGGTACTGTCCTTTGGAATCTACTACCGCTATGACAATGATCATCCCGTATTGAAACGTTTTCTGAAACTCTGCGAAGATTCTCTGTTGTCTTCTGCGGCGGAAAGGGAGGCAGGCATCTGATATTATCCTTTCCAGTTTATCAGAAATAAAAGTATACATATCTGCATCACGATCATAAGCGGTATTCCTGCTGTAAAATATTTCTTCTTTGTTTTGTGGCGGAAAAAATATACCGCAGCCAGCCCTCCTATGGAGCCGCCCAGCAGGGACAGTCCAAGAAGGGTTACAATTTTAATCCTGTGTTTATTTTTTACAGCCAGATATTTGTCAATTCCATACACTGCAAAAGTAATAACATTCAGGATCGCCAAATAATAAAAAATGCCTCTGTGTTCTTTAAAAAAGCCCCAGATATTAAAGGAAATCGTTCTTCCTGAAGACATTTTCAGGAGCAGGAACACAAAAATCTGGATGAGCAGAATACATATCGTCCATATCCTGAGCCATACATTCTCTTTCGTTATCTTCCGGTCTGTCAAGGCAATCGCCAGAGCAGTCCCTGCCGCCCCTCCAATAAGCGAAACCGCCATAGAAACTTTGTCAAAAAAGCTGCTTTTTCTCCGATAAAACACTTTCGTTTTCATAACGTTCAGCATAAATCCCAGAAGATTTACTATTAAAAAGTAAATATACCATTTATCTGCACTTATCGGATTCATCATGAAAACAGTACCCTGGCCGCTTTCACTAAATATTCCGTATCCTTCACTCCTGCTGTCTCATATGGAGAATGCATAGCCAGTTGAGGAAGTCCGATATCCACTGTATTAAGAGCCACCTGGGTGTTCGATATATTTCCCAGAGTGGAACCGCCTGCCATATCCGAGCGATTAACAAAAGTCTGGACCGGAACGCCCGCTTTCTCACATATATCCCGAAAGACCGCCGCTGAAATACCATCGGTGCAGTATTTTTGATTTGCATTGAATTTTACTACAATTCCGCCGTTCAGATACGGACGGTTTACAGGATCCGCCTTATCTGTATAATTAGGATGAACGGCATGAGCATTATCTGCCGAAACCATAAAGCTGTCCGCCAGATGGATCAGATAATCCTCTTTCGTATATCCCATAGCCAGGTGCGCTCTCGTGATCGTGTCATAAAGGAATGTAGACGCCGCCCCCTGTTTTGTCCCGCTTCCAACTTCTTCATTATCCAGTACACAATGCACTGCCATATACTGTTTCTTTTTTCCTTCAAGAAATCCCTTCATAGAGGAAAACGCACATTGGAGATCATCCAGACGCCCGCTGGAAAGAAATTCCTCTGCTGCGCCCCAGACACACCCTTTCTGTCTGTTGTAAAGAAAAATATCATGTCCAAGAACGGCTTCCTCCCGGACACCGGCATTTTCTGCGATCAACTTCATAAAGCTGTCTTTTGATGCAATTTCGCCATACAGCGGCAGCATATCCTTTTGTACATTATATTTGTATCCATCGTTTACATCCCGGTTCATATGTATGGCAAGACTTGGAATTACAAGAAGATCTCTGTCAATATTAATAAGGATCGGACGAAGCGCTCCTGTTTTCTCGTCTCTTACAATAACTCTCCCAGCAACGGACAGCGGACGGTCAAACCAGGGCGCGCAGAGCATTCCGCCATATTTTTCTATATTCAATTTTATATAATATCCTTCTGCTTCAATTTCAGGATTTTCCTTGATTTTAAAACACGGAGAATCACTGTGGCTTGCCATGATCCGGATACCTTTCATCTTCTCTTTTGGAATGGTAAACGCGATCAGGGACGATCCGTTCCGCGTCACAAAATACTGACCGCCCTGTTGAATACTCCATTTCTCATTCTCTTTTAATTCTGTAAAACCATTCTTTAAAAATTCTTCTTTCATTGTTGCCACTGCGTGAAAACAAGTGGGGCTTTTCTCAATGAAAGACAGCAGTTGTCCTGTGATCGTATCCATAAAAGTTCTCCTTTTCATAAAATATCCGACTTCCATTCTGGTTTTGAAAGTCTGCGAAAGATTTTTATTCGCTGACCAACATTGCCAGATAGCTGTCTAACCTTGTATTCACATACCCAGCAAACAACTTTTCCATCGCATTCAGATTATGATTTACATGGTATTCATCAAAAGCATTATAGTAAGCAACCCGATCTGTAAATTTAATATCAATCGGCGGATATCCTGCTTTCATCAGTTCCAGATTTACAAGCAGCCGCCCTGTACGGCCATTACCATCTATAAACGGATGAATGCCCTCAAATTCAATATGAAACCGTGCAAGCCTGGGAATGATATGCTCGGTGCTGTTTTTATAAGCATCCAGCAACTCCTCCATCTTAGGTTGAATAAGATAAGGCTGTACCGGTTCATGTTTTGCTCCCATTCTTCCAACTGCGTCCCTCACGGATAAGCCCCGGGATTTTCCCTTCTGAGCATAAGGTTCGTACTCTTCTGTCTGAAATCCCCCACTTCTCTGCTGCTTGTTTCACTGACATATACATAAGTATTTCACCTCACTTAGATAATAATATACCCTATTATCGGAATAATAGCAACGCTATCGGAATAATATTCAGCTTTTATCGGAACAATGCCAAAAAAATCCAACGGAAATACAGGCGTTATTTCTTGTGCAAGGTCAACAAGATCTGGACGGTTCTTTTTTCATCATTATCCAGTAAACAACCGCCAGTAGGATATCCGCTCCCAGCCAGGCCAAAGGGCTGGCAAGACAGATCCCGGTATATCCGATCAGCGCCGCCAGACCGAAGGTAGCCGCGATTCTCATCACCAGTTCTGTAATGCAGGCGGCAAAGGGAGCTTTTCCGTTTCCCATGCTCTGGATGGAGGAACGGATCACCGCCAGGAATCCCAGAAGCAGATAGAACGGCGCAACCGCCAGGAGATATCCGTTTGCATAATGGATAATACTGTCCGTAGGCGTGTCTATGAACATAGGCACTACCAGATTCCGGCCTCCAATGATCAAAACTCCCAGGAAAATATTCACGGCCTCGGTCTGCAGCAGAGATGCTTTCACCCCGCTTTTGATCCTGTCCCATTTTCCTGCGCCGTAATTCTGAGCCACATAACTGGCAATAGCAACGCCGAAAGCATTATTGATCAGTACGGATAACTGGTCTACCTTCGTAGCCGCTGTATATCCGGCAATGGCATCCGGTCCTATGGCGTTGACTGCCGCCTGCATGGCAAGCTGTCCGATGCACATAACGGACATCTGGAAACCCATGGGGAATCCGATCCTTAAATGAGCCGCGGATTCTCTTTTCATATAGGAAAAATCTTTCCCTTTCAGACGAAGGACATCAAATTTTCGTGCTCCGCATATGGCGCAAAGTACTGCGGAAAGAAGCTGTGAAAGCACAGTGGCCCAGGCAGCTCCGCCGACTCCCATATGGAAAGTCAGGATAAAGACCAGATCCAGTACAATATTCAGCAGAGAAGAAAATATAAGAAAATACAGCGGCGTCCTGCTGTCTCCCAGCGCCCTCAGGATGTTGGAGATCATATTATAAAAGATCGTCGCCCCGGTTCCCGCAAGGATGGCAAACATATATTCATAGGCCATATCATAAATCTGCTCCGGCGTCTGCATCCAGTGAAGGATCGGATGCGCCAGCCCGCAGCATAGCCCTGTAAGAACGATGGTAAAAAGAATACTCCAGAGAAGGGACGCGGCGATGCTTCTGCGCATACCGGCTTCATCCTTAGCGCCGCATCTCTGCCCCAGGCAGATGCCGAATCCTCCTGTGATACCCTGGATAAAGCACAGCACCAGATAAATAATAATACTTGTGGCGCCCACTGCCGCAAGAGCGTCGGCTCCCAGTGTTTTTCCCACGATTACCGAATCAGCCAGCGTATAAAACAACTGAAACAGATTGCCGCCGATCACCGGCAGGGAAAAACGCAGCAGTACCTGAAAAGGCTTTCCTTTTGTAAGATCCTGTGTCATAATGTAGTGGAAACTGCGGGGTCTTTTGTTTCCCGGCAGCCTCAAAACCTCCTTTACAGCTTTTCCTGCTTCTGCCCTTCATGTGCAGAAGTACATGAGACATGCGATATATTTTGAAAGGATTTCTGCTATGAAACAGACGATTCAGACAGACGACAGTCTTCGGGAATTATGCACCCATGGTACTCCGGATTTTCCTCTTCAGATCAATCATGACAATATCAGCGACTTCCAGGACAATTATATCCGCTGCCACTGGCACAGCGAGCTGGAAATCTCTCTGGTCACCGAAGGGACGGTTCTTTATCTTGTAGGCGGAAAATCATTTCGCCTGTGTGCCGGGCAGGGACTTATCATCAATGCAAACACGCCCCATATGATGACCCCCGCCAAAGGCAGCGCCCGTTTTATCTCCATGATCGTACATCCGTCTTTTCTTTACGGCACTCCCGGAAGCTTTCTGGAAATGGAGATCATCCGTCCATACCTGGAGTCTCCGGAGCTTTCTGCCGTTCCTCTTGACCCGGAAAAAGGCGATTCCGGTCTGCTTGCCATGTTCCGTGAGGTAGACCGGCTCTGTCTCGGCAAGCCCTTCGCCTATCAGCTTCAGGTTCACGGTCTTCTCTGCACAGCCTTCGGCAGCGTCATCCGCAGACATCAGGAAAAACTCCGGCCCGCCCGGACTGCGGCTCCCGGAAATCTGCAGAGGCTTCAGATGCTTCTGGATTATATCCACGGGCACTATGGCTCTCCTTTGTCTCTCACAGAACTTTCCGCGCAGATTCCTATGAGCAGGGAAAACTGCTGCCGCTTCTTCCGTCAGATGACAGGATGCACCATCTCCCAGTATCTGAACGACTACCGGATTTCCAGGAGTATCCATCTGATGAAGAATACGGATCTGTCCGTTTCTTCCATCGCCTCTCTGTCCGGTTTCAGCAGCGCCAGCCGTTTTGCCGCCGCTTTCCGCAAAAAAACAGGGCTTTCTCCGTCAGAATACCGCAGAAATCATTTCATCACCACGGTATCATAATACAAAAGAAGCCCTGTTTCTATACACATATTGAGAGGATTGATACAGATATTGACGATTCTTTATTTCAGCTTTTCTACAAAATCTGCCATAACCTCTGAAACCTTAATCTGCTGAGGACAAACCTCCTCGCAGCTTCTGCAGCCGACGCATGCATCCGGATGTTTGTCCTTTGGAATCGCCGACAGCGCCATAGGCGCGATAAATCCTCCCTCTGTAAGCGCATGTTCGTTGTACAGCGCCAGAAGCCTTGGAATATCCAGCCCCTGCGGGCAGTGATCCACACAGTAATGACAGGCCGTACACGGTACAGAAGTCTTTTTCACCATTTCATCAGTGATTCCCATCAAGGTATCCATCTCTTTTTCGTTAAGAGGTTTTTCTTCTTCATATGTATGAATATTTTCCTTAAGCTGTTCCATATTGGACATTCCGGAGAGAACCACTTTTACTTCCGGAACAGACTGAAGGAAGCGGAACGCCCATGCCGCAATGCTCTCATCCGGACGGAGAGCCTTTAATCTGCTTTCCTGGTCTTCAGAAAGAGCCGCAACCTTGCCCCCGCGTACAGGTTCCATTACCCACACCGGAATATCATGTTCTTTCATAAGCTGTACTTTTTCTTTTCCGTTCTGGAAGATCCAGTCCAGATAATTAAGCTGAAGCTGGCAGAATTCCATATGTTCGCCGTAAGCCTCCAGAAAACGCTTCAGCACGTCTATGCCGCCGTGAGCGGAAAATCCCAGATGGCGGATCCGTCCGTTTTCCTTCTGCTTTATCAGGTAGTCAAAAATCCCGTATTTCGGATCCAGATAAGCGTCGATATTCATTTCACATACATTGTGGAAAAGATAAAAGTCAAAATACTCCACCTGACACTTCTCCAGCTGCTTTTCAAAGATTTCCTCCACCTTGTCCATATTGGAAAGATCATAGCCCGGAAATTTTGAGGCAAGATAAAAGCTTTCTCTGGGATAGTTCTTCAGCGCTTTTCCCATTACCAGTTCTGAATTGCCGCCGTGGTATCCCCATGCAGTATCGTAATAATTCACTCCGTTCTCCATGGCAAAGGCAACCATCTCCTCAGCCTTTTTCTCATCGATTCTGGAATCGTCTCCGTCCACTACCGGCAGACGCATAGCGCCCATGCCAAGAGCGGAAAGTTTTATATTCTGAAAATCTCTGTAAATCATTGCACTTCCTCCGTTTCTGCATATTTGCCGCCGCAGACTGCGGCGCAGCTTATGCAGATATTATACAACCTAAAGTCAGGTTTAGGTCAAGAAATTTTTTCACAGCGATTTTACAGCCATACCTTAACATCGAAAAAGGAGCCCTGCGCAAAATCCTTAATCATAAAATTCCGGAATAAAACTTTCCTCCGCTGTGTCTCCTTCCTGGATAAAGCCCTGCTCCACCCCAAGGGAAACAGCGTAATCCACCAGACGCCTGTACTCTCTTTTTGTAACCCGGCGGGAAAGCAGAGGATCTTTTGCCATGGCAGGCATAGGAGTATACTGGTTCATTATGCTTATATAGATCTGATTTCCGTAAGTTTTATAAAGATACTCCACCACACGTTTCGATTCCTCCACATGGCCGGGAAGAAGCAGATGGCGCACGATCACTCCGCCCCTGATCATCCCTCTTTCGTCAAAACGGGGACTGCCCGCCTGACGGATCATTTCCTTTAAAGCCTCCTTTGCTCTGTCCCCATAGTCCTCTGCGTGAGAAAATTTTTGGGAAAGCTCCCGGCTTAAATACTTAAAATCCGGCAGGTATACGTCAACAAGCCCCTGAAGGAGCCTGAGCGTCTCCGGCTTTTCGTAGCCGCTGCTGTTATACACCACAGGAATACGAAGCCCCTTCTTTTTTGCCAGAGAAAGGGCCGCCGCAGTCTGCGGCGCGTAATGGCCTGCCGTCACCAGATTGATATTGTTGGCGTTCTGTTCCTGCAGCTTTATCATGATCTCCGCCAGCTCTTCCACAGTGACTTCTTTTCCCCGCTCTCCTCTCGAAATACTTCTGTTCTGGCAGTAATCACAGCCCAGAGAACAGCCGGAAAAGAAAACAGCGCCGGAGCCTTCTTTGCCGGAAATGCAAGGTTCCTCCCACATATGGAGAGCGGCTCTCGCGATTTTCACCTTTGCTCCGACGCCGCAGTATCCCCTGTGTCCGGCCCTCCGGTCCACTTTGCAGTTTCTGGGGCACAGGCGGCATTCTGTAAGCAGTTCATCCATCACTGCACCTTTACTTCTCCGGACAGCACTTTTTTATAGTCCTCATAATTCTTTTTCAAAAGTTCCGGCGTATTCAGTTCATAGGGACATTTTTCCACACACTGTCTGCATTCCAGACATCCCTCTATTTTTTTCATCTCCGCCTGCATCTCCGGCGTCAGCCATGCGCTGGACGGCGCCCTTCTCAGCATCAGGGACATTCTGGCGCACTGATTGATCATAATTCCCGCAGGACAGGGCATACAATAGCCGCAGCCCCGGCAGAAATCTCCGGTAAGCTCCTGTTTTTCCTTCTCAATAAACGCTGCAGTTTCTTCTGTAAGTGCAGGCGTATCTTTCATATAGCCAAGCCATTCTTCCAGTTCCGTTTCTCTCTGGATCCCCCAGATCGGCAGCACCTGTTCAAACCGGGACATAAAAGCCATAGCCGCGTCCGAACGGTTGATGAGCCCTCCGGCCAATCCTTTCATGGCGATAAATCCCATATCCGCTTTCCTGCAGTTTTCCACAAGCTCTTCTTCTCTTTTGGAGGACAGATAGCTGAAAGGATACTGAAGTGTTTCGTAAAGACCGGACCGGACGATCTCCTCGGCAATATAAAGTTTATGGGCGGTAATGCCGATATGGCGGATCTTGCCCTGCCGCTTTGCCTCCTCCATACATTCATACATTCCCGTTCCGTCCCCGGGGCGGTAGCACTGATCCGCGCAGTGGAACTGATACAGATCCACGTAATCCGTCCTCAGATTTTTCAGAGAGGTTTCCAGATGCTCCCAGAACTCCTCCGGCGTCTTAGCCCCCGTCTTGGTAGCGATATAAACCTTGTCCCTCATCCCTTCAAAAGCCTCGCCTACCTTTTCTTCACTGTCACTATAGGCTCTGGCTGTGTCGAAGAAGCGCATACCGCCCTCATAGGCACGGCGGAGCAGCTTCACGGCCGTTTCTTTATCCACCCTCTGGATCGGAAGGGCGCCGAAAGCATTCTGAGGTACTGTGATCCCTGTTTTTCCAAGTGTGATCTGTCTCATAGATTCTCCTCCTTCTGCCGCGTGAATGCAGAGGACGCCATCTTTCCTCCGTACTCTAACGCTGCCATTTAAATTAATTTATGATAGCACCATAAAAACAAAATTGTCAATCTGAAGGAGGCATTTTGAAAGAGGCGTTTTATGAAATCACGAACAAATCCGGCGTTTCCTTCAGGATCTTTTCTGCGATTTCCGCCGCCCTGCTTCCGCTGGCGTCCGAATCGGATTGGATATTCACGGCAAAATAGTAAACGTTTCCCGATGTTTCCAGACAGCCTGTAAACCAGCCGTTTACATTTTTGTGATCCACCTGTCCTGTTCCCGTCTTTCCGTACAAGGTTCCCGCCTCTGTCTTTCCAAGATACAAAGCGTCTATAACTGCGTCCATGTTTTCATCCGCAAACGGAAGCCTGTGTTCATAAAGCTTCTGAAAAAGCTCCACCTGTTCAATGGGCGAGATTTTTAAGGACGAGTCTGTCCAATAAAGCGCAAGATCCTTTCCTGCCGTCTCGTTGCCATAATGGATTTTCTTCAAAAACCTTCTCACTGATCCGGTTCCCAGACAGGCGTCTATTCTCTGGAAATACCAGTTTACAGAATTCCTCATAGCGGACGCAAGATCCTGATCCTGCTCCCATTCTGTGAAGGGACAGCTTCCGCCGTCCCACTCCATCTCTGAATTTTCCGGAGAAATCACTCCTTGTTCCAGACCGTGAAGGGCGGCGTATATTTTATATGTGGAATCAGGCGCCACACGTTTCCGCGCCTGGGCCAGATTGTAAATTTTCCAGGATTTTCCGGCGCTGTCGTAAAGGACAAAGCTTCCTTCAAAATCCCGGAATATGTCTGAAAGCTCCAGAGCAGCTACCTTTTTATCCCCGGTATCAAACGAATAAATATCTCCTGAGCCTCTGACAGTCAGCGCCGGAACGCAGGTCAGAAAAAGGGCGGCCGACAGCAGATAAGCCAGGATTCCCCGGCACTTTCTCCTTCTGTTGTCCCGGCGGTAGCCTGCGATATTCAGGATACGCAGACGTATCTGGCTGCTGCTGCCCCCGAGTCCGGAAGAAAAAGAAAAAGAAACTTTTTCCGCCAGGTCAAGAAGAGTATGCCCATAGCCGGAGTATTCCCAGTCTTTCAGTATTTCCAGGACAGCGGAATCACAGGCGATCTCCCGGTCCAGCTGCATTTTTTTCATCCCGTACCATACGGCCGGGTTAAACCAGTAAAGGATCCTCCCAAACTCGGCCAGAAGATTTACCACACTGTCATGCTGCCTGAAATGCTGCAGTTCATGGAGAAAGACGTACCGCAGAGAATCCTTCCGAAAATCCGAAAGCACAGAAACAGGCAGATATACGGATGGTCTGAAAATCCCTGCCGCCGCTGGAGATTTCAGCGCTTCTGTACTGTACAGTTCCACCTGTCTTTGAAGATTCATTTCCCGTTTACAGGAATCAAAAATCTTCCGGACGGAAGGATTTTCCACTGTCCGGGCGGACCGCCGGATACGGCGGAACCTGATCCATGAAAAAATCAGAAATCCGCAGGCCGCGGCAGCTCCGGCCGCCCATGCCGAAAGCAGGATCCTGTTTAAACCGCCGGAGGTTCCTGAGGAGACAGAAACTGCAAAATCTCCGGGAACGGAAAAAACGCCGGACGTATCTTTTGCCGAAGCCACAGCGCCTCCTATGCTTTTTCTTACAGTGTCACAGAGCAGCTCCGTAAGGGAAAGGCCCGACAGATCCACCGGAAGAAAAGGCACAAAAAGGGCCGCCAGCAGAAAAAACCAGAGACGGTATATGATCTGCGGGGAAATCCGGCTCCGCAGCAGTTTCCTCAGCGCCAGCATAAGGATCGTCAGGCCGGAAATAATAAAATTGCAGATCAAAAAACGGATACCAAAATTCTGCACCTTATTTCTCCTTTTCTTCTTTCTGAAAACGTTCATTAAGAATACTTCTCAGGGAATCTATTTCTTTTTCCGATATTTCCTCACTTTCCAGGAAGGAAGAAAACATAGCCGGCAGATTCCCGTTATAATAACGCCTGAGAAAGCTTGTATTCTTTTGTCTGAGATATGCCTCCTCCGGAAAAACAGGACTGTAGACAAACATCCGTCCCTTTTTTTCGTATGTAAGCGCTCCCTTTGTCACCAGTCTCTTCAAAAGTGTCTGAACCGTTTTCGGACTCCAGTCCGTGGTCTTTAACATTCTGTCTGTAACTTCATTTGTAGTGATCGGCGCATATCTCCATACCGTCTTCATCACCTCATATTCCGCTTCTGATATCTGCGGCAGTCTTTTCAACCTGATCTCCTCCTTATCTTATTCAGCAGTAAAATACTCGTCCAGCACCTGAGCGTCCTTCTCAACCACATAGCCGCTTCCGCCCAGGTTTTTCACATCCTCCACCATACTGATCAGCAGAATAGGACTGGCGGCATTTCTGTCTGTTGTAAAGACGGAAAACCATCCGATCTCTGTTCCGGAAGTGTCCTCCTGAGTGACTTTCAGCTCCGCAGTTCCCGTTTTCCCGGCCAGGGTCATATCTTCCCGGTGCGCTCCGTATCCAGTGCCTTCGGAATCATTCACAACGCCGTACAGTCCTTCCATAACCTGGTCTATGATCTCTTCTGAAAACGCCTGCGGGATCCAGGTCTCTGCCGCGGCGCCTTCTTCGTATCGAAGCTTCGGCTTCAGCATATTTCCTCCATTAAGAAAAGCAGTGTACATACTGGCAAGATGAAGGGGGTTCACAAGGATCTGTCCCTGGCCGTAGCCGCTGTCCGCAAGCTGTATCTCTGTTTCGATCCTGTCGGTGTTGGAATACTGCGATTTCGTCATACTGATCTCAAAAGGCAGTTCCTGGCCGAAGCCAAGAGATCTCAGGGAACTGGCAAAGGCGTCCGCCCCAATCTTTAAAGCAGCTTTCGCAAAATAGATATTATCGGAATAGATCAGTGCGTTTTTCAGATTCACCGGAGAGTAATCGTGAAGAGTGGTAACATAATAAGAGCCCCAGGAAGAATCCTTCTGCCAGGACAGCCCTTCGCTTCCGAAATCTTCATCCGGATCAATGGCTCCTGTTTTCAGACCGATTCCCGCCACAACAGGCTTCAGAGAAGAACCTGGACACCAGATCTGACGGAACCGGTTATAAAGCGGCATCTTTTCATCTTCATTCAGAGAAGTCCACTGTTCCTCAGACATTCCCATAATAAAGTCGTTATTATCGTAAGACGGAGTGCTTACCAGCGCCAGAACCTCCCCTGTATAGGGCTGCACCGCCACGGAGCACCCGGGATCCTCCGCAAATTTTCTGTAAAGAGAGTTCTGAAGCCCACTGTCAATGCTAAGCTGGATATTCTGTCCGTCCTGTTTCTGAATACTGGCAAGAACAGCCCGTTTATTTCCATTCTGATCCACGATACTGATCTCACAGCCGTTCCTTCCTCTCAGTTCCTTTTCGTATAAGGCCTCCATCCCGCTTTTGCCGATCACGCTGGAAGAATCATATCCTTCTCCTTCATGCTCCTCCAAATCCTCTGCCGTTACTGTCTGTACATAGCCGATAAGATGGGCGGCCGCCTCGCCCAATGGGTAAGAACGGACTTCTACATCTGTAAGCATCACTCCCGGAATCGCCAGAAGCTTTTCCTGTCTCTCCTGTTCCTGCTGCATTTCTTCTGACAGCCCTCCCAGGAGAACCTGCATATCCATAACTTCCGGTATTGTCGCCAGGGGTACAAAGCTGTCCTCCTGAACCCAGGAAGCGGCAAGCTTGTTCCTGACAGTTTCTTCATCCATATCAAGAAGCTGTGCGATCTGTTTCAATGACCCGGGATTTTCCTCCTCGCGCAGCTTTCCCGGAACAACGCCCACCGACACTGCCGTCCCCGGTCCCGCCAGCGTCTTTCCGTTCCGGTCAAGGATTCTTCCTCTGGCCGCCTTCTGGGTAGTGACGCTGATTTTCTCAGACGCCGTCAGTTCCGGAAAGATCATAGCGTCCTTCCACAGCAGTAGGTATCCTTCCTTTGTATTTTTGAAAACCGCTTCGTTGGAAAAAGAAATTTCTCCGGCAGCAGTGTCCATAGATGTGTTATAAGCTACTGTCACTGTTTTTCCGCCCCGGTCTGTTTCCTGGATATCCGAAATCTTTAAATCCTGAACCTCGATCCCCTCATAGATTCTGGAATTTCTCTCTATAAAGCCCTCTCTGTCCAGATTCGTTAATGTATCAATATCCACCATCTCGTACATTTTTTCGTATTCCCCGGTCTCAATATATCCCATATATCTGGCAAGCAGCTCTTCCGGCTTTTCCTTTCCAAGCTCTCCGGTCAGACGGATCCCCAGGAATAAAACCGCTGCCCCTGCCGCGGCCAGAAATATGATCGGTACGGTATTCTTTCGTTTTCTTTTCCTCATAGACACCTCCGGAAAATATATTTCTTAAATCTTACAACTGTAGGATTTAAAAGTCAAGAAATTTTTCCTTAACAGTTTCCCGGAAAAAAGCACAGACAGAGAGCGGTACTCTCTGTCTGCCAAGATACGTTTTCCTATTCTGTTCCGTCTCACTGAGCTGCAATATGCCGCGCAACATAAATTCCGCTGGCCGACGCATGGGACAGGGAATGGGTCACTCCGCTTCCGTCTCCGATGATATAGAGTCCTTTATAGCAGCTTTCCAGATTTTCGTCGATCTCCACCTCCATATTGTAGAACTTCACTTCCACGCCATACAGAAGAGTATCATCGTTGGCTGTTCCCGGAGCCACCTTATCCAGAGCATAGATCATCTCGATAATACCGTCCAGGATCCTTTTTGGGAGAACAAGGCTCAGATCTCCGGGAGTAGCCAGAAGAGTGGGCCTTACCAGCCCTTCTTCCACTCTTTTTACCGTACTTCTCCGCCCCCGGACAAGATCCCCGAACCGCTGGACGATCACGCCGCCGCCCAGCATATTGGAAAGTCTTGCGATACTTTCTCCATATCCGTTGCTGTCCTTAAAGGGCTCGGAAAAATGCTTTGACACCAGAAGAGCGAAATTTGTATTCTCTGTTTTCCTCTCGTCGCCTTCATAGCTGTGACCGTTTACGGTAATGATTCCGTTAGTGTTTTCGTTCACCACAATACCATTTGGATTCATACAGAAGGTTCTCACATTGTCCTCAAATTTTTCTGTACGGTATACGATCTTACTTTCATACAGCTCGTCGGTGAGATGAGAAAAGATCACGGCGGGAAGCTCCACTCTCACTCCGATATCCACACGGTTGGACTTTGTAGGTATTTTCATCTCTTTACATACCTTCTCCATCCATTTGCTTCCGCTTCTTCCCACAGAAACAATGCATCTTTCACATTCATAAACATCTTTTTCACAGATCACGCGGTATCCGTCTTCTGTTTTTTCCAGCTTATTTACAGGCGTATCAAAGTAAAAGTCTATGTGATCCTTCATATGATCGTACAGATTTTTCAGCACTACATAATTAATGTCCGTTCCAAGATGGCGGACCGACGCGTCCAGAAGATTCAGCTTATTCTGCAGGCAAAGCTTCTTGAACTTTGTCCCGGCGGTGGAATACAGCTTAGTGCCTTCTCCTCCGTAAGCCATGTTGATATCGTCCACATACTTCATCAGGTCGATGGCCTGTTTTTTTCCAATATGCTCATAAAGTGTGCCGCCGAAATCATTGGTAATGTTATATTTTCCGTCCGAAAAAGCGCCTGCGCCTCCGAAACCGCACATGATGGAGCAGCGGCGGCAGTTAATGCAGTTTTTGACTTTTACCCCGTCAATGGGGCATTTCCGTTTTTCCAGAGGATAGCCTTCTTCAAACACAGCCACCCTGTATTCCGGTTTCTCCTTCATCAGTTCATAAGCCGCAAAAATGCCTCCTGGTCCGGCTCCGATAATGATCACATCGTAATTCATAAAAACCTCCCTTAGATATGTCCGGCAGGATGATTCCGGCCGGAAAATAAATCTGCCGCAGCAGATGACTGTAATCGCGGGATCATAGTCAACTGTTACGGCAGTTGGTAGAAACGCTCAACCTATCTTGAGCTTATACAATTCCAAAAAATATTTTAAAGGATGATAAATAGTTCGTCAAGGGGGATTCTGAAAGTTTTCACAGTCAAGGCTGTGACATTGCTTTTTTCCCTCAGAAATGTCATAATAGTCTCAGATATTTTAACGTTAATGATCGTCATTTACAGGAAAGGAAGTCCGCACCGGATTCAGCAGAAAAGAAATATGATCACAGACCTTACAAAAGAACATCCTGACAAAACCCTCTGGCGTTTTGCCCTTCCCTTATTTATCAGCGTGATTTTTCAGCAGCTTTATAACATTGCCGACAGTATGATCGCCGGCCGGTTCGCCGGGGAACACGCTCTGGCGGCCGTTGGAGCCTCTTATCCCATTACTGTCATATTTATGGCCTTTGCAGTAGGAAGCAATCTGGGAGCTTCTGTTGTAGTTTCCAGATATTTCGGCGCAAAGAATTACCAAAAGATGAAAGCGGCCATCAGCACAGCTATTATTTCCTGCGGAGTATTAAGCGCAGCTCTCTCCCTCTTCGGCTGCCTGTTCTGTCCTCTTATGATGCGGCTGATCCATACGCCGGAAAATATTTATAAGGACGGCGTTCTTTACTTGAATATTTATATCTACGGGCTTGCGTTTCTAATGTTTTATAATGTAAGCACAGGAATTTTCACCGCCCTTGGCGATTCCAAAACGCCCCTTTATTTTCTTCTCGGCTCTTCCGCGGGAAATATCCTTCTGGATTATATTTTTGTGGCGCATTTTCACTGGGACGTTGCAGGCGTGGCCTGGGCCACTTTTCTGGCTCAGGGCGTTTCCGCCGTACTGGCTCTTGTCACTATTCTGCGCAGGCTCCGTTGTCTTCCTGGAAAAAGCTCCGCCCTTTTTGACAGATCCCTTCTGGGGCAGATTGCGGCTATCGCTGTTCCCAGCATTATGCAGCAAAGCGTTCTTTCCATCGGGAATCTTTTTGTCCAGGACATTGTAAACCGTTTCGGCTCCTCTGTGATCGCAGGATATTCCGCTGGAGTCAAACTGAATACCTTTGCTATTAATTCTTTTATGTCTCTGGGAAGCTGTCTTTCCAGTTATACTGCCCAGAATATAGGCGCCGGAAAAAAGGACCGCATTCCTCTGGGTTTCCGCGCAGGAATCCGTCTGGCCCTCATAGCGGCTGTGCCTTTTGTCATCCTCTATTTTGGATTCAGCCGCCGGATGATGGGACTTTTTCTTGAAAACACCAGCAGGGAAGCCATTCGGGCCGGCATGGAATTTCTCCGGTTTGTCAGCCCCTGTTACTTTATGATCGCTGTCAAACTGACTACCGACGGCATTATCCGGGGAGCCGGAGCAATGAAATACTTCGTTATCGCCACTGTGCCTGATCTGATCCTCCGGATCATTCTTGCCAATATCTTTTCCCGTTTTTTCCAGAGTACGGGAATCTGGATGGCCTGGCCTTTCGGCTGGGTGGCTACAACAGCGCTGACTATTATTTTTTACCGGAAGATTGCCGGAAAGCCATTTCGCTCTTGACAGGCCGCAGAAACAGTGATAATTTTACTTTGGTAAAGAAACTGCATAGTATAAAAAATTCAATGGTGAGGTATGAACATGGAAATTTTAAAACCGATCAAAGAAGGTAAAGTACGTGAAATTTATGACAACGGCGACAGCCTGATCATGGTTGCCACAGACCGTATCAGTTGTTTCGACGTGATCCTGAACAACGAGGTCACCAAAAAGGGAACCGTTCTCACTCAGATGTCCAAGTTCTGGTTTGACATGACAGAAGACATTGTCCCCAATCACATGATTTCTGTAGATGTAAAAGACATGCCGGAATTTTTCCAGCAGGAGAAATTTCAGGGCAAATCTATGATGTGCCGCAAGCTGAACATGCTTCCCATTGAATGTATCGTACGCGGATATATCACAGGAAGCGGCTGGGCAAGCTACCAGGAAAACGGTACTGTCTGCGGCATCCAGCTTCCTGCAGGACTTAAGGAATCCGATAAGCTTCCTGAGCCGATCTATACACCTTCCACCAAGGCGGAGATCGGCGATCATGACGAAAATATTTCCTTTGAGCAGAGTATTCAGCATCTTGAAAAGCATTTTCCGGGCAAAGGACAGGAATATGCGGAAAAACTCCGCGACTGCACCATCGCTCTTTATAAAAAATGCGCTGAGTACGCTCTGAGCAAAGGCATCATCATCGCAGACACCAAGTTTGAATTCGGGCTTGATGAAAACGGCAACATCGTTCTCGGCGACGAGATGCTTACTCCGGACAGCTCCAGATTCTGGCCGGCAGACGGTTATGAACCAGGTCATGGACAGCCGTCCTTTGACAAACAGTTTGCCCGCGACTGGCTGAAGGCAAATCCGGACAACAACTGGACGCTTCCTCAGGAAATCGTAGACAAGACTATTGAAAAATATCTCCAGGCATACGAAATGCTCACAGGAGAAAAGCTGGCATAAGCACAGCATAAATCAGCAGAATAAGAGAACAGGCGGTATGATCCTGAAAATCTGAGGACATACCGCCTGTTTTTCTGTATTTTTTATTCTTTTCCCAACTCCCAGAATGCTACCGCGCTGGCCGCCGCCACATTCAGAGAATCCACTCCGTGTGACATGGGAATCCGCACTGTGTAGTCACATTCCGCAATCGTCTCTTTCTCCAGCCCTTCACCCTCTGTTCCCAGAACTACCGCAAGCTTTTCCGGAATCTTCAGCCTGGGATCCTGAATACTGAGAGAATCCTCGCAGAGAGCCATTGCCGCTGTCTGAAACCCCAGTTTCTTTAAACGGTTCATACCTTCCTTCGGCCATATCTCCTTTTTGTCAAAATAAGTCCAGGGAATCTGAAAAACCGTTCCCATGCTGACTCTTGCCGCCCGGCGGTACAGCGGATCGCTGCTGCCGGAAGTAAGAAGCACCCCGTCTATATTCAGGGCAGCGGCGGAACGAAAGATCGCGCCTACATTGGAAGGATTCATTACATTCTCCAGCACCGCCACCCGGCGGGCATCTCTGCATATATCCTCCACAGAAGGCAGGGCTCTGCGGCGCATAGCGCAGAGCATCCCTCTTGTAAGCGAATATCCCCGGAGCTTTAAGAGTACGGAACGGTCCGCCGTGTAAACGGGAGTATCCCCGCAGCGGGCAAAAATCCGATCTGTCTCTTTGTTCCCCGTTCCCTCTTCTATCAAAAAAGATAAGGGCTCGTATCCTCCGTCCAGAGCCCTTTCGATCACTTTCGGACTTTCCGCGATAAAAATTCCCGGTTCCGGCTCAAAGTATCTGAGAAGCTGTACTTCTGAATACTCTCCGTAAATCCTCAGGCTTTCCGATGAAAAATCCTTCACGTTAATAAAGTCTGTCACAGCTCATTCTCCCTTACTGTTCTTTTTTACCTTCAGAGACCGGAGATATTCTTTCTGCTCTTTATTGATCCTGCGGCTTTCGCAAGCTTTCTGGATAGCCTTGTTATGGGTCCAGTTATCCAGATACTGTTTCTCGAGATAGGGAACCGAAGCCTCATACTGTTTTGCCAGAGCCGTAGCAAAATACCAGGCGATCATCATATTGACATAATACTCTTCTGAACGAACTCCCGCCACGATATCCAGATACTCCGGCTGAAAATCCTCATCCAGAAAAAAACGCATCAGCATACCGATCCCATACCGGACCGTATAGGTCTTTCCTGAGGCGATCCATCGGCGGACCGCCTCCAGAAGTTCCTTTTTATGTTTTCCGAACACTTTAGGCGAAAACATATCGCAGGTAGCCCAGTTGTCAATATAGGGAAGAAAGTTTTCCACTTCTTTCATACATGTCTCGTAATCTTTTATCTTTTCGATCACAAAAGCATGTACGTTATTTTCTTCAAAATAATAATGAGGCAGGTCGTTGAGAAAATCCCCGATATCTGGATCTTTTGCCGCTTTTCCCGCATATTTTCTTATATCAGGTGTTCGGACTCCGATCACTCTCTTCTTTTCCACATTCGGCATGAGCTTAGCCTGAAAATCTCTGAAAGGAAGATCCTGCATTTCGAGAAGGTCCTCCCGTATTTTTTCTGAAACTGTTTTCATTCAGAATACTCCTTTGTAAGAACTGCTTCAGTCAATAGAATAGACCCAGTCTTTTTTTCTTTCCGGCGCTTTTGGATACTCTCCGTCTGCATATCCCAGAATACAGTGCCCAATCCCTTCATAGTCGCCCTCTATCCCCAGTGTTTTCATGATCTCCTTTCCTTCCGGACGCTCAAATTCCTGCTTTGCCCGATGGATCCAGCAGCTTCCGATTCCCAGAGAATGTGCCGCAAGCATTAGATTTCCCATGACCAGGCTTCCGTCATAAATATAATTTGCCGAGCTTTTATCCGCCAGCACGATCAATACCACTGGAGCTCCATAAAAAGGATCGCTGTCCGTCCCCATGATCTCCGCGTTGAGTTTTGAAAGGCGGTCACGCACCTCTTTATTGGTAACTGCGATGATCACAGGCGACTGACGGTTCATTCCGGTAGCCGCGTAGGTTCCCGCTTCTATGATTTTGTCAAGGATTTCCCCTGGAATCATGTCCGGTTTATATTCCCGGATGCTCCTTCTTGTTTTTATAGCTTCCAATACTGCGTTTTCTGTGCTCATTTCTGTACCCTCCATTCTTATAACCGTTTTTTCCCGCTTCCGGCAAGAAGCCGGCCGTTTTCTAACTTCTCCGCTATTGTATCATTCCGGCCGTTCAAAAACAAGTAACGTTAAGATACTACGCCAACAGGTTATGGCTCTAAAATGTTCAGATTTACTCTTATTTCGATTTTCTATAATAATCCTTACCAACATGAGTCCTTGAGGTATCGCAGTGCCTCACAGAGTCATGAAATACAATTCTTTTCACTTTTTATTCCAAGTCAACTACTCTGGCTTGTGGAAAGCAAAGCTTGTCCTGACTATTGTGGCCCACAAGCAAACTTATTAAAAACACCTCCCCATATATACCATTGCTTTTATTATCAAAACACATTATTATATTGGTAACTATGTTCGATCAGCAGGGGTTCTTTTTGCTCTTATCCAAAATCGGAATTTCCTGTTCTTCTCTACATCAAAACCGCTATCCCTGTTTCAACCTCCAGCTTCAATCCCGTTTCTTCCGTGTACGCTTCTTCAGATACCAGTTCAAAAAGATCTTCTATATCACCTGAGACCATTGCAACCATTCCCGCACCTCTTTTTCTCTGCTGATAAAGATTGGTTTTGTATTTTCTTCAATCAGTTTAAACTTTTTCGCTGTACTCGCAAAATTGTACCGCCGGTTTTGAAATTCTTCCAGAATCATCTTTTTGTCAATGCTGTCTTTCCTGCTTTTCCTGAAAGAAAAGAATGGGAGCTTTCCGGCAAATCCCCCATTATTTTTCCATATAAATCACTCATTTTTACACTGTCACTTTACGATCACCTGACAGCTTCTCATTACTTCCAGAGCCGCCTCGTGCTTTTCCGGTGTAACTCCTGCGCAGCAGGAAGCATCCACATATACGGTAAGTTCCGGAGCCGCCGCTTTTATCATCAAGGCGTTAGATACCACACAGATATCTGTGCAAAGACCTGTCAATTCTACAGATTCCAGCCTTCCCTCCGCATACAGCCGGCCGATATCCTCTGCCAGTTCCCAACTTCCAAAACAGGATTTTTCATAAACCTTCGCCTGTTTTTTCTTCCTTAATTTTTCCAGTTCATCCGGAAATTCCCATCCTGATGTTCCGGTTATGCAATGTGGAACCGGAAGGTTCCTCCCCTCCTGCGTCTGCAGATAATCTTCTCCATGAGTATCCTTTGTCATTATGATTCCGCCTTCAAAATCTTCTGCTTTCTGCAGCAGACGCGGCAGCATAGAAACAGCTTCCGCTGTTCCCAGTGAACCGGAAACAAAATCGTTCTGTACGTCAATGATCACCAGATATTTCATAGCTTATATACCTCTCTTTCCTCAATATAATTCAGCTTTATCGCTATAATAGAAATACAGATATTTTTACTGTTTATTCCTCTATAAAAGAGCGGCTCATAATATAGAATTTACTTATGGCAGCTCTTAAATCCCCGGTTACAGGACTTCGGTTTTTATATCTTTCCACAGCATAGAATATTCTTCCTCATTGGTATCCTCATCAATACCGGTCTGGATGATTTCAAATTGCTCTCTTTGATAAAATTTTACTGCGCGGGTATTTTTCCGGTATACACGCAGAATCAGTTCCCTTCTGACTGTTTTCGCAAAATCTATCAGTTGTTTTCCTATACTGTGTGACTGAAATTCCCGGCAGACGAAAAGTCCCTCAATGTAATTCTCATTTAAGCCGATAAAGCCCCGTATTTCTTTGTTGTCTTCATAAACATAAACTTCGGCCTGGGGCAGCATTTTTTTAACCATTTCAAAATGATCTGACCAATATGCTGAATTGATAAAACTGTGGGCTGCTATATTCGTGTCAAGCCATATTTCCGCAGCGATGTCTACATCTTTTTCCTGCATCAACCGGATCAAAATGGACCTCCTTATTTCTCTTTTTACACCCTTACTCTACGATCAGGGCGGGATGAAAATTCAGATAATCTCCAGATACAAGCATATAGGGAATCCCATGAAACTCTCCCCGTATACTGTCGCCGAACCGGCTCTCCCCATGGCAATGGGAATACACTACTGCAGACGCCCTGTACTCCTCGGCGATTTTGGTAAAAGGAGACTCTTTTTCCAATATATTGGTAGGAGGATAATGAAGGAACATGATAAATTTCCGGTATCCTGCCTGTTCCGCCTGCCGGAAGGATTCCCTGAGACGGGCGGTTTCTCTGTCAACCAGTTTTTTCGCCTGAACCTCCTTCTCCTCATCCCATCCGATGATCTCCCCTCTCCGGTTCAGATAAAAAGGACCCTCAAAGGTAAATCCTTTTGTGCCTACAAGAGCGTAATCCTTATACGCTGCAAAATTGTTCTGCAAAAAGAAAAGTCTGCCCGCATATTCCTCATTCAGACGGGCAGTCTTTTTCGCATCCCAGAACATATCGTGATTTCCCCGAAGCAATATCTTACGCCCGGGAAGTCTCTCAATAAAAGCCAGATCCTCACGGCATTCCGAAAGCTTTCTTCCCCAGGAGTGATCTCCGGTAAGCACAAGAGTATCCCCTGATTACACGATCTGGTTCACATATTTCTCAATCTTACGCTCATGACGTTTCCATACTCTTCCGAAAGCATCCATCGGCTTGTTTACCTGAAAGCTCAGATGCAGATCTCCCAGCGCGTACAGTGCCATATATTTTTTCTCCTTTTCCCATGTCCTTCTGTCAGATATTGGCAGGCTCCAGTACGATCATCTGCGCGCTGTAATCCTTTTCTGTGTCCATGGAGCTTGCCTCCAGAAATACCGCGCTGCCCACTGCCTGAAGGAACGGGTCAACAGTGCTGATCTCCGCATATCCATATCCCTTATCTACATCACGGTAATGCATGGGAACCACCTTCCGGGGATGGAGCTTTTTCACGATCTCACCTGCTGTTTTTCCGTCGATAGTGTAAAAACCTCCCACAGGAATCAGAGCCAGATCAAGATTCTCCAGAAGACTTTCCTGCTCTGCGGTAAGAGCGCAGCCAAGATCCCCGAAATGAGCGATCCTTTCGCTTCCGGCTTCCAGTATTGTAATGCTGCTCTTCCCTCTCAGGGATCCGCCGGCGTCGTCATGGAAAACAGAAAGCGCGGTGATCTTAAAGGGGCAATCCGGTTTTTCCGTAACCTTTACACATTCTCTGCCGTTATGGTCGCCGTGTTCATGGCTGCAGATCACCAGATCAGCGTTCTCTCTTATATTTTTTAATCCTGGAACAGACCCGTCCTTATAGGGATCTATGATCACCGAAAATCCGTCCTTTTCAATTTTAAAGCAAGAATGTCCTAACCATGTGATATACATTGTGATGTCCTCCTTTATTAGTTCTTTTATTCATGCAGCTCTATAGGCAGTCCGTCCGGATCCGAAAAAAATGTAAATCTTTTCTTTGAAAATTCATCTGTCCGGACCGGTTCTGTCTCAATGCCTTTTTCCTTTAATTCCTTTACCGTTTCTTCTATATTGTCTGTATAAAAAGCCAAATGTCTAAGCCCCGCTGCCTCCGGCCTGGTAACCCGCTCAGGGGGATTCTTTACACCGAATATCTCCAGTTCCGTGGTATCATTTACTTTGAGGTCCAGTTTCCAGTCGTCCCTCTCCGGGCGGTAATTTTCACGGACAATGGAAAATCCAAGTCTGTTCACATAAAAATCTTTTGAAACCTCATAGTCCGATACAATGATCGCTATATGGTGGATTACTGACAAATTCATAGTGTTTCTCCTCTGTACATTTCCGAAAAGCATAAAACTGATCTCTAATAATTATACCAGCTACCGCAGTATAAATCTATCTGATTTTTCTGTACCCTGTCAGAAACCGTTTCTGATATTTCAGTCCCGCATAAGATGAAATCTGCTTCATGTAAATAGCGTCATAGACTCCTCCCACCGCTCCTACCACAGGGATTCCCTGAAGAAATTTCATATACAGCAGCTCTTTTGAAAGGCCGCGGCTTGTTTTTGATACCTGTTCTTTCTGATCATATCCTGCCGGAACCTCCGGGGTGCGGATAAATTTCTCTATCCTGTCCTCCGCTTCTTCCAGATGTTCTCCATAGGAAACTGCTCCCTCGATCAAAAGCAGCACAAAATACCGCTCCTTCTCCTCAGTATAGTTAAATCCATAATTTAAGGCAATTTCATAAACGCATTTTAAGATCATCCCGGTAAACAGCGGGATATCCGGAAGACCGATTCCCAATATCCCCATTCCTACTCCGGCAAGCCCTGAAACCGCAAGATTTCTTGTACCTGTTCTGCCAGCCTTTCTGGAAAATGCATGAAGCGTTTTGCGGCTGCCATAAACACTGTCCGTGTAAAGATTCACTTTAAATTCCTTTTCAAGTTTCTCTTTCGGGTAAAGCTTTTCTATCGCTCCCGTCCCCTTTTCAAAGATGAGATGAAATGCTTTTTCAAAAGCAGCGTCCAATGTTCCCTGAAGTTTTTCCGGAATCTTCTCCGCAAGCAGACGGTTCATAGCCGTCTCCTTTTTCTGCTTTCTTTTCTCCAGCAGACGCTTCTCTTTTTTCAGCAGAGCCTCCCATTCTTTCTGATAAGGCGTCTTTGGCTCTCTTCCCGGTATTTTCATGATTTCTCACCTCATATGTCCTTTTTTCTGTCCGCCGCACACCGGCAGATCCATTTTGACGCCCAAGCCAGAAGAACGGCGGAAAGCTCTTCCTGTTCTGCTCCTGATATACTTTCCTTTGCCTTTATCGCCATGCTTTTTTCCAGGATATCTCTATCCCTGCCCTGAAGAACAGACAGCAGTTCCGCTTTTTGTTTTGCATAGATCCCGGTCTGAAGAAACGCAATGGCCTGAAGGGTAAATACCGCTGATTTGTACAGTCCTCTCAGAATATCGATGCTTTTTTCATGCAGCATATTATGGACGCACATATGATAGATATTGCAGACGCCCATATGTACCGCTCTTCTGATATCCTGTGAACAAACGCCCTCCCGCACCTTGTCCAGCGAACCTCTGACAGGAGTGGTATCACAGCAGAACTGGAAGAGATCCGATGGATCCCAATTCAGCAGTTCCTCTTTTCCTGAAACAAAACCGCAGATTTTTTCCCGGGCCGGAAGGCTGTCCAGAACCTTTCCATATGTATGCAGATCCTCTGCCGAAACCTGATCCAGTATTAAGACTACGTCGATATCGCTCTGTTCAGACGCCTCATTTCGCCCATAACTTCCCTGCAGTCCAATAAACCAGATACGGCTTCCAAATATTTTTTCTACCTTCTCCTGATACTCCGCCATCCACACAGAAATTGAAAATTCCACCCTGCACCTCCGTTTTTTCTTATTTTTGCATATCTCTACTATATCTGTTCAGACAAAAGAATACAAGAAAGAAATTGTAAATAATCTTTCTGTCGGAAACTTGAAAACACGGGGAAGATATTATATACTAATGGCTGATCATCAGTTAAAGAAAAGGAATATTTCATGTCACAGTACATTGATCTTATGATAAACGGCAGGGAAACTCCTTCCCGGACCACCTTGTTTTATATTATCTGTCTTCTGGCTGTCTCTCTTCTCCTGCACCTGTGCCTTCGCCCGCTGCGCGCCAGAAGAAGGATTCTTCATCTCAGCAGAGCAGCGGACAAAATGAGTCCCCAGGAATTTTTTCAGCTCAGGATGGCCCGGAGATATCAGCATCAGCCTGATTTTCCAGGTATTTATATTCTTTATAACAAAAGCCAGCGCATGTATTATGTCGGTCAGGGAAAACGGGTATTCCAGAGAGTAAACAGTCATTTTACAGGTCATGGAAACGGAGACGTATATGCGGACTATAAATATGGAGATGTTTTTACGATACAGATCATACCGTTAAAGGACAGCGGTTTCCGGTCGCTGAACTCTTTTGAAAGATACGCGATCCGGACCTTCAAGGCTTTTAAGCGGGGCTACAACAAAACCCGGGGGAACAAACACTGAAGAAAAACCTGTCTCAGCCAAGCATCTCTTTCATACTGCACAGTACAATCCCCTCTGCTTCCAGAGCCTTTCTTACCTTTTTGGCATAATTCAGGGCGATCGCGCTGTCACTGTGGATACAGACAGAATCCGCCTGTATCGGTATTTCTTTTCCAGTCACACTAATAACCGTCTTATTTTTTATCATACGGATTACTCTTTTGATCGCCTCGTCCTCATCTGTCAGGACAGCTTCCGGGCAGCTTCGCGAAAGCAGATATCCATCGTCCTGGTAAGCGCGGTCGGCAAAAACTTCGCTGACTGTCCGAAGTCCCATATCGCGGGCCATCTGGAGAGTCATCGTATTTGTAGGCGCTACAAGGATAAGTTCCGGATCGAAAGCCAGAATCGCTTCGCAGATTTCCCTGGAATACTGTTCACTATATGGCATCATATTGTTTAAAGCCCCGTGAGGTTTCACATGCTGAAGTCTGGTTCCATGAAGCCGGGCGAATGCGTCCAGCGCGCCAAGCTGATACAAAATATAATTTTTCAGTTCCCCCTTTTTCATCTGCATCTGCCTTCTTCCAAATCCCTGGAGATCCGGAAAACCCGGATGAGCGCCTACTGCCGTTCCATGTTCCATACACATTTTTATCGTTTTATCCATTACCATAGGGTCTCCGGCATGGATCCCACAGGCAACGTTTACGGAAGTCACTGTACGGATAATCTCTTCGTCGCTTCCTATTTTGTAAAGCCCAAAGCTTTCTCCCAAATCACTGTTCAGATCTACTTTATACATGATCATCCTCCTGTAAATATTATTATCTTGCAGCATTGGTATCTTTCAAAAGCTGCTGCTTCGGCCCGAAGTTTATCATTTACAAAAAGTATAAGAAAATTTTTTATACTGGGATATATAAAGATTGATCATTAATATCACTATATTGATTTTTTAAGGAGTATCTGCAATGGAGTACAATCATTCGGAAAATTTTTTTCAGAACATACCTATAGATAAAAATAGAAAGGCTGATTTTTCCATGCCCTTTCATTTTCCTGCGAAAATTTATGAGACGGACCTGGGCAGAAAACCCTTCGGCACAAATGCATGGCACTGGCATGACGAGCTTCAGTTCTGTATTGTGACCTCTGGTTCTTTATGTGTAACTGTATGCCAGCAGAAATATGAACTCCAGTCCGGCGAAGGTATCTTTATCAACAGCGGCTGTATTCACATGACTATGTCCCGCAGCAAGGATCCTGCTCAATACCTTTGTCTTAATATTCATCCACAGATGTTTTCTTTTTTTCATGGCAGCGCTATGGAACAGAAATACTTTCTTCCCTTTTTAGGGAACAGCAGTCTTCCTGCGGTTATTCTCAGGTCTTCTTCCTTTTGGCAGAAAGAGATTCTCCTTCTTGAAAAGAAACTTCCCCGTCTTTTCCGTGAACAAGAGAAAGGTTATGAACTGGAAATATATATTATCCTTATCCAGATGTGGAAACTCCTGGTCCTCCATGCGGATCTCCCCGCCGGAGTACCATCTGACGGCCTGGAGAAACAGGAGGAAGTAAAGCAGATCCTGAAATATATCCACAAAAATTATGGCCGCCGCATTCTGCTGGAAGAGCTTGCCGGGACAGTTCATCTTAGCCGGGAAGCCTGCTGCCGCCTTTTCCGCAGGGCCCTCAACTGTACGATCTTTGACTATATTATAGAATACAGGATCCGCAGAAGCATGGAACTGCTGGAACATACGTCGCTTTCTGTAACTCAGATTGCTTACAATACAGGTTTTTCCAGTACCAGCTACTATATCCGGACATTCCGCCAGCGCGTCCATATGACTCCCGGGGCGTACCGCCGGAAAGCAGCTTTGCCTCACCGCAAATAGACGCCGCAGTCCCCTGCGCTCACTTATTCCTTTTCGTTCTTCATCTGTGCCTTTGCTTTTCTGCCGATCCTGGAGGAGACATTCATGATACTGGCTCTTGTGATCTTGTCGTTTCCGTATTTTTGCCGGATACTGTCCAGGGCTTCATCCATTTTCTTTCGCCGTTCTCTTTCTCCGGCGTCTTCAAAGAGCGACATCTGGGTATATTCCTCCTCCGTCAGTCCGGTAAGCGCCACTCCTAAAAGACGGAGAGGCTGGCCTTTCCATGACTCCCGGAACAGCCTGCGTATATTGGCATAGATTTCATCTGTTACATCCGTGGCATTTTCCAGCCGGCATTGATGGGATCTGTTTTTAAAATCCAGAGTACGGAAGGAAACAGCCACGCAGGTACATTTTTTCCCTTCCCGTCTCATCCGGGCGGCTACCACATCGCACTGGCTGAGAAGAATAGGAAGAGCCTGTTCCATAGAAACAATGTCCTCCTCAAAGGTAGTCTCCACGCTGAACCCCTTTGCCTCGTCCTTCTGTGACTTTACAGGAGAATCGTCTATTCCGTTGGCATACTGCCAGAGCTGACATCCGGTCTTTTCTCCCAAAAGTCTCTGTATCTCCGCCTGGCTTTTATGTGCCAGATCCCCGATGGTTCTGATCCCCGCCTCCAAAAGCTTCTTCTCTGAAGACGCCCCCAGAGAGAGAAGTTCCCGGACAGGAAGCGGCCACATTTTCACCGGTATCTCTTCTGGAAAAAGCGTATGCACCTTATCCGGCTTTTCAAAGTCTGAGGCCATTTTTGCCAGAAGTTTATTGACGGAGATACCGATATTTACTGTAAATCCAAGTTCCCTGTGTATCTTGTCTTTAATCTCACGGGCTGTCGCTTCCGGATCCGGATAGATCAGCCTTGTGCCGCTCATATCCAGGAAAACCTCATCTATAGAAAAAGACTCCATGGCCGGAGCATAGGAGGCGCAGATATCTTTAAACGCCCTGGAACATTTGACGTACAGTTCAAAGTCCGACGGTACGCAGACAAGCTCCGGACATTTCCGAAGAGCCATCGCCACCGGCTCCCCGGTCTTTACGCCGTACTTTTTCGCGGGAATAGATTTTGCAACTACGATCCCTGTGCGCTTCTTCGGATCGCCGCCTACGCAGGAGGGGATCTCTCTCAGATCCGGAAGTCCTTGTTTTATTCTTTTTACCGCCTCCCAGGAAAGAAAGGCGCTGTTTACATCGACATGAAAGATCAGACGGTCCATCCTATCCCTCCTCTGTGTACAGATTTCCAGACAAAGCTTATATCTGCCGTCTGTCAAAAAACCTCTGTTGTGATAATCCTATTTTATCACAGCAGAGGGCTTTCTGTCATGGCTGAATCCTGTCTCTTTACAATTCGCTGATCGTTTCTGTAACCGATGTTTTCTTTATCCGTCTGGCAGGAATATAAACGGCGGCCGCAGCGGAAAAAAGATCAAACACTGCAGCGATAATAATTATATTTACCGGCAGTTCCCAGTTGTTCCCGAAATATCTGGTGATCAGCCTTATATAAAGGAACCGGCTCACCAAAATCCCGGCCGCATATCCGACGATCAGGCCGGAAACCGAGTAAGTAAGAGCCTCCGCCAGAATCATGCGGGTAAGCTGTCCTGTGTCCATGCCAACGGCCCGCATAGCTCCATATTGTTTCATTCTTGCTGACGCGCTCATAGAAATACTGTTGACAATATAGAAAAAGGTGATCATAGCAATGATAGTCAGGAAACTGTAGGCAATAAACCGGGCAGCCAGGTAGGTAGCCGCGTCCTGTCTGTTTTCTTCCCGCATGTCGGTAAAGATCACATTGCTTCCCGTCATACTGCTGATCTTTTCTATGGTTTCTTCCGGTACGTTTTTCTCTGTCTGTATACCAACCAAGCTGTAATCCGAGATTCCGGTCAGCCATTCAAAGGTTTCCTGCGAACAGATAAGACTGCTTTCGCCTGGAAACAGGCTGTCCGATACAGCACAGACAATCTTTACCTCCCTGTCAGCGATCCGGATCGTATCGCCCACCTTCAGCGGATTATCCCGGTCAAAAACTGTCGCGGCCAGACCGCTGTTTCCATAGATTTCTGATATATTTCCCTTAACGACACTGTCTCCGGCGCTGTCCAAAAGTTCGCTGCTGTAGGAAACAAGATTCACCTGGACATTCTCTTTACCTGAGAGGATTGCCGGAACATTTTCCTTATATGAGGCCCAAAAAACTCTCCCCACCCCCGGAAGGGTCCGGATCTCCTCCGCAGTCTCCGGTTTAATGACAGCCATGTTTGTATACCCGTTCAGTGTAATATCCGGCTGCCAGTCCCGCAGCGACGGTATCAGCTGGCAGGCAAAATCCAGTCCCACTGAAAAGCAGAAAAACAAAACAATGCTGAGGGCAAAGCTTTCAGTCATCAAAATCCAGTTTTTTTTCGATGCTGTTGCGTGACGGATTCCTAAAGTCAGTTCGATTCTTCCCGGAAAGATTCCCAAAGTACGCCGTACAGAAGCTTCCGATTCTCCGCCGCCGGATACTGCCGCTGCCGGGGATACTGCCGCCGCCCGTTTTGCCGGAGCCTGCGCAGCCAGAAGCACTGTTATAACACCTACCACCGCGCCGCTTGTCAGACCTATGGGACTTAGAGCCAATACCGGCGTGCCTGCAAATTCCCCTCCGATACCGTAGCGGAGAAAAGCGCAGACAATACTGCTGACGGCCGTCCCCAGGATCAGCCCGGCAGGAACCGCCGTTTTGCACCAGTTCAATGCTTCCAGCCGGACAAAGCTGATGATCTGGCGGCGGCTGGCGCCGACACAGCGCATCATACCGAAGAATTTCGTTCTCTGAACAACATTGCTGTTTATACTTCCGGAAATCATCAATACCCCGGCAAGGAGTACCAGAATAAACAGAAATGCCGCGATTCCATATATGTTTTTTATAGATTCATTGCTGCTCTGTCCTGCCAGTCCCATTACCGCCGTATTTTCTCCAACGCTGTCCTCCGGGATACCGTACTGTCTCTGTATCTCTTTCTCCGCCTTCGCCGCCTCTGCTGCATTTTCAAACTGTATATATAAGGCAGAATCTGCCTTTACCCCGTTTTCCTCCATAATCTCAGCAAAGGCGCCGGAAGTCATATATACCGCTACAAGATATGTCTGTCCCTGATAATACTCCTTATCATCGGAACCGAATCCGGAAATAACAAAATCTTTATCTCCTGCAGGTGTCCGCAGCGTTACTTTGTCTCCTGTGTTCACATTCAAGGCGAGCTTTGCGTTGGAGCTGAGCAGGATTTCCCCATCATTCTCCGGAAAATTCCCCTCCTCAACGCCGTGGGTAAGCTGCGTCATATAAGCAGGATCTGTACCATACAGCGCGGCTTTTCTCTCCCCGATATAATAAGGCTGCTCCGCATCGTCATTGAACTTTCCCGACCATCCCGCCGCAGAAACATCCTGCCGCTTTTGTATCTGGTTTCCTGTTTCCCGGGAAATATTTTCCAGGCAGATATGCCAGCTTCCGTGTTTTTCCTCCATATACAGTCTCTCTCCCCTTAAATTCATATCCGCTGTACTGAAGATCACGGTTACAAGGAGTACGGAAATAATAATACAAAGGATCGTCATACGGTTCTGGCGTTTCCGCACCCGGGCCGAGATCGGGATCAGACTTAAATAGCTTTTCATCTCTTTTAACACCTCTTTCTTTTTATCTGTGAAAAGAGTAGCACACCAATCCTACTATAGAATGACGCACAGCCTACAATTTTGTAGGAATCGTCATATTACGCTTCAAAACTTTTCCGGGATAGTTCTCCTTTTGCCGCCTGCCCAAGCCTTTTCTGCCGTACCGTCGTAATTTTCCCTTGACTCTATAATCGTTGCAGAGTTTATAATGCAATACAGAAGCGTTAATGTGGACGATCCACGAAAAACGTATCTGTAAATAATTCAGCAAAAGAGGATATGTTATTATGGAAAAAAATCTTACTACCGGCAGTGTATTTAAAAATATTCTTTTTTTCTCACTGCCCTATCTGCTCTCCTATTTTCTGCAGACTCTGTACGGAATGGCGGATCTTTTCATTATCGGTCAGTTTGAAGGAGTTGCCAGTACGACCGCTGTTTCCATCGGCTCGCAGGTCATGCATATGCTGACGGTAATGATCGTCGGGCTTGCCATGGGTTCCACTGTCTCCATCGGACAGGCGGTAGGAGGAAAGGACAAAAAAGGAGCCGCTTCCAGTATCGGCAATACGGTAACGCTTTTCATGTGCCTGTCCGTAGTCCTTACCATTGTGCTCCTGATCTTTGTGCGCCCCATTGTAAATATAATGTCTACCCCGGAAGCTGCGGTTTCCGGTACAGTGGATTACCTGACCATCTGTTTTATCGGTATCCCGTTTATTACCGCATATAATATCATCAGCTCTATTTTCCGGGGAATGGGCGACAGCAAAAGCCCTATGTACTTCGTGGCTGCCGCCTGTGCAGCCAATATCGCGCTGGATTATCTTTTTATGGGAGCGCTGCATATGGGTCCTTCGGGAGCGGCTCTTGGCACTTCGCTCTCCCAGGCGGTCAGCGTTGTCATCGCCCTCATGGTGATCCGCAGACACAGCGGCAGTCTCGCTGTAAAGAAGAAAGATTTCCGGCCAGTCCGTCCGGTTATGAGTAAAATACTGAAGATCGGTATTCCCATTGCCACTCAGGACGGCCTGATCCAGGTTGCGTTTATCATTATCACTATTATTGCCAACCGCCGGGGGCTCACTGATGCAGCGGCGGTTGGGATCGTGGAAAAAATCATCAGCTTTCTGTTTCTGGTTCCCTCTTCCATGCTGTCTACTGTTTCTGCCCTCGGCGCCCAGAACATCGGCGCGGGCAAACCGGAACGGGCAAGACTTACGCTGCGCTACGCGGCTTTTATGGCGATCTGCTTCGGCGCCGTTGTTGTTTTCCTGATGCAGTTTGCCGCCGAACCCGTAGTCTCCCTGTTTACAGACAGCACCAGAGCTGACGGCGCGGAAGTCGTGCGGCTGGGAGGCCAGTATATGCGCGGATATGTCTGGGACTGTATTTTCGCAGGAATTCATTTCAGCTTCAGCGGCTACTTCTGTGCCTGCGGAAAATCCGGTCTTTCCTTCCTGCACAATATTACCGCCATTCTTCTGGTACGCGTCCCGGGCGTTTATTTTACTTCTGTCTGGTTTCCGGATACGCTGTTCCCTATGGGGCTGGCAACCTCTATGGGGTCTCTTCTTTCCGTGATCATCTGCATCATTGCTTTTACGGTCATCACCCGGCGTGAAAGAAATGTCCCTGTTTCAAAAACGATGTAATACGGATTTCTTTCCCGGACAGGGAATACAGCGGTTTACTCTCCGGCAGTATTCCACATATGTCTGACCATAAAGGTCACGAAGCCACTTTTCTTCCGTCATACAAAGCAAGACTGTCATATATATCCAGTATGCAAACGGAAGCAGCAGAAGAAACAGATTGCATGCAAAAAGAAGAAGTCCCGTATTCGCCAGCAGATGGCCGCTGAGAATGGGATTTCTTACATATCCGTAGATTCCGGTGGTTACCAGGACGTTTTTCTGAATATTCTCGCTGATCCTGCACTGGAAGTTGGCTAGGGCCCACAATAGGATACCCAAAGCAAGAAGCACACTTCCCGCAGAATAAAAAAGCGCGCGGAGATCCGGGACGTTTCCCAGTTTTATCACGTTATTATGATTCAGGATCAGCGCTGCGGCCGTTGCCAGAGCAATCGCTCCGGCATAAGCCGGACCGGCTCCCAAAAGGGGCAGATGCTTTTTCATAACGTTTGTTCCTTTCTCCGGTTCTTTCCGGAGTTCTTCTTAATATCTTTCTCCAGTATAAACATACATTTCCGCCGGGTCAAGGCGATTTGTAACGGAGGTTGGAAAACTGCATATCTTCCGAAAAATAAAAAATCAGTATCAATTTGTCGAATTTTCTGTTATTCTATATTTCAGGAACTAATCTACGGCACAACAATGAAAACGATATATAGGATAACGGAATATGAATTACACAATTACTGAACTGATCTGGCTGTTTCTTGTCTACGCTTTTCTGGGATGGCTCATCGAAACTGTGGTAGGATCTGTCAAAACCAGAAAATTTACAAACCGGGGCTTTTCCACCGGGCCTTTCTGCCTTGTCTACGGAGTCTCCGCAGTTATCATGGCTGTAACTCTTGACGAACTGATTGACAATACTTTCTTTCTCTTCCTGGGCTGCGGCATTCTTTCCACTGTGATCGAATGGATCACCGGAAAGCTTCTTGAGCGCCTGAACAGCCACAAATTATGGGATTATTCAAAAAAGAGATGGAATTATGACGGCTATATCTGTCTGGAGTACAGTATCCTATGGGCAATCCTGGGCGTGATCTCCCTCCGGTATGGAAACAGGCTTCTCCTTGCCTTCTTCCATCTTATGCCCAAGACTCTTTTTGAAATTCTTTTGTGGTGCGTTGCCGGACTGATCCTTCTGGATATCTCTCTGTCTGTAGCCGCCGCTCTTCATATCAGAAAAGATATGCCTTCTACGATCCGGGTACAGCAGAAAATCGCTGTTTTCACCTACAGATTCGGATTGGCTATTGTAGGATATGTGGAACGCCGTATGAAAAAGGCGTATCCCATTATCATGGAAAAAGCGGAGCCGATCTATCGGGAAGGCAAATTTGCGGAAGGCTGCGGTTTTTACAAGCTTTTCTGGCTCTTTATGATCGCCTGTATTCTCGGAGACTTTGCGGAAACTGTTTTCTGCCGCTTTTCCATGGGATACTGGATGAGCAGGAGCAGCCTGGTATGGGGACCATTCAGTGTTATATGGGGATTTGCCATCGTCCTTGCCACTGTGCTTTTATATAAAGATAAGGATAAACCGGTCTATCATCTTTTCCTTTTCGGAACTTTTCTGGGAGGAGCTTACGAGTATGTATGCAGCGTTCTTTCAGAGCTTGTCTTCGGCAAAGTATTCTGGGACTACAGCAAAATCCCCTTCAATCTGGATGGAAGAGTCAATCTCCTTTTCTGTTTTTTCTGGGGGATCGCCGCGGTAATATGGATCAAATTTCTTTATCCGAGGCTGTCGGACTTAATTGAAAAAATCCCCAAAATATGGGGATATCTTCTCTCCTGGAGCATGGTTGTGTTTATGTCCGCCAATATTCTTGTCTCCGCAGCAGCCCTGATCCGTTATGATCAAAGAAACGGAGGCCCTGCGGCCTCAGGCGGATGGGAAAAGATCATTGACACACACTTTAACGATAAACGGATGGAAAAGATCTACCCCAATGCCAAACCCCGGTAAGTTTTTTCTTCTCCGTCAAAAAGGAGCTGCCAAAAATGCAGCTCCTTTTTTGCGTAAAAAGGATCATCAGTCATCCCACTCAGATTCGCTTTCCCAGCTTATAATCTTTCCATTCTCCGCGTTGATCTCAAACTCATATTCCATTCCGTCATAACGGATATCTCCTTCATAGATCAGGCGTCCATCGTCACGCTCCAGTTTCATGCGAAGATCGTCTGTCGTAGCTCCAGGCACTTTGTCAAGGGCAATTTCTTCTGCCTCTTTTTCTGAGATGCCTGTGTCAGCTATATCAGAATCCAGGAAATCGTCCTCAATCTCATAATCCACATCCAGGATTCTTCCTGTCATGGCGTCGATTTTATAATCGTATTCTTCGTTTCCGATATAAAATTCCACGCTGTATTCAAGAAATCCATCGTCCCGTTCCAGATTTACTCTTGACTTTTCAACGTCTTTTTCTTCCAGGTTTGCGTCCTCAAGCGCTGTTTTCAGAGCTTCATCCTCTGTAACTTCCGCTTCCATGCCGGAATCCGCGTTTCTGAAATCCTTTTCAATTTCCCGGTCAGCAGAGAGGATCTTTCCTGATTTTGCATCGATCTCGTAATCGTACTCTTCGTTATCCGTATAGAATTCTACGTCATAGGTAAGGGCGCCGTCATCATAATCAAGCTCTACTCTGGATCTTTTCACGGCCTTTTCATCAAGTTCCGCGTCTTCCAGCGCTAAAGAAAGCGCTTCCTCCTTAGTATACTCCGCTTCTTCTTCCAGTTTCTGAAGATACTGGGAGAAACGTCCCTCTGCCGCTACAGCTATAGCTCCCTGCGCGATTGTAAGTGCGGTAACTGCCGCCAGTGCTCCTGCAAAAATTTTCTTATTTCTCATATACTTTTACCTCCGTCATATATTTTTTCTTTCTTCTGTCTTGTTTGTTTTGATGAGTTCAGTATATGGACCGAAGATTAAAGTAAGATTAAAACAGTCAAATTTTTTTAAAGTTTTTTACAAAAAGCGCCCGGACGGCATTCAGCACCGCGATGATCATAACGCCTACATCCGCAAAGATCGCCAGCCACATGTTTGCGATACCTAAGGCACCCAGCATAAGACAGATCAGTTTAACGCCGATGGCAAATACAATATTCTGATAAACAATGCCAAGACATTTCCTAGAGATCCTGATTGCTTTGGATATCTTCAGAGGATCATCATCCATCAGGACTATGTCTGCCGCCTCGATCGCCGCATCAGATCCCATTGCTCCCATAGCGATTCCGATATCCGCTCTGCCCAGCACAGGAGCGTCGTTGATGCCGTCTCCCACAAAAGCCAGCTTCGCTCCCTCCGGTCTGGACTTTAATAATTCTTCCACTTTTTCTACCTTGTCTCCGGGGAGGAGTTCACTGTATACCTGATCAAGTCCTAATTTGGAGGCGACCTCCTGTGCCGTCTTTTCCCTGTCTCCGGTAAGCATGACTATTTTTCGGACACCCGCCTTTTTCAGTGCCTCTACAGCCTCTTTCGCATGAGGCTTTATAATATCGGAGATCACGATATGTCCTGCGTATTTTCTGTCAACAGCCATGTGGATGATCGTACCTGCACTGTGACAGTTGATATAAGGAACACCCAGACTCTCCATAAGCTTATCGTTTCCTGCCGCCACCTCTTTTCCATCCACCGTGGCAATAACGCCGTTTCCGCTGATCTCCCTGATCTCTTTCACACGGGAACGGTCAATTTCTCCGCCGTAAGCCCTCTGGATACTTTTGCTGATCGGATGCGAAGAAGCGCTTTCCGCCAGCGCGGCGTACTCAAGAAGCTTTTCATTTTCCAATTCGTTATGATGAATTCCATCTACTTCAAACACTCCCTGCGTCAGTGTTCCGGTCTTATCAAAAACAACGATCCGGGTTTTGGAAAGCGTTTCCAGATAATTGGAGCCTTTTACAAGCACTCCTGCGTTGCTTGCCCCGCCGATCCCCGCAAAAAAGCTCAGTGGGATACTGATAACCAAAGCGCAGGGACAACTGATGACGAGAAACGTCAGAGCCCTGTAGATCCATGAGCCCCAGTCCGCGTCAAGCCCCATCCCCAACATTCTGACAAGCGGCGGCAGAACAGCAAGAGCAAGAGCCGACCAGCAGACAGCGGGCGTATAGATGCGGGCAAATTTTGAGATAAAGTCCTCGGATCTTGATTTTCTGGAACTGGCATTTTCCACCAGATCCAGGATCTTTGATACCGTAGACTCACCGAATTCTTTCGTTGTCTTTACCTTCAGCACTCCCGTCATATTGATGCAGCCGCTGATGATCTCATCTCCCGGTTTTATATCTCTTGGGAGACTTTCACCCGTAAGTGCGCTGGTATTCAAGGAAGAAATCCCCTCGGCAACAATGCCGTCAATAGGAACCTTTTCCCCAGGCTGTACTACAATGACAGTTCCGATCTCCACTTCATCCGGATCTGTTTTTTCTATCTTTCCGTTTACTTCCACATTCGCGTAGTCAGGGCGGATATCCATAAGCTCTGTGATATTGCGGCGGCTTTTTCCCACCGCGTAGCTTTGGAACCACTCGCCTACCTGATAAAACAGCATAACGGCAACGGCTTCCGTATAATCTCCGCTCCTGTCATACAAAGCCAAGGCGATGGCTCCCACCGTAGCTACCGCCATCAGAAAACATTCGTCAAATACCTGGTGATTTCTGATGCCTTTCAGCGCCTTTTGTAAAATATCATATCCGATCACAAAATAAGGAACCAGATAAAGGACAAACCTCAGCCATCCTTTTGCCGGAATGAATTGTAATGCAATCAGCATAGCCGCCGCCGTCAGAATCCGGACCAGCATTTTTTTCTGTTTTTTATTCATGTTCCCTCTCCCTGTTAGAATTGTACCGTTACGCAGCTTTTCCGGCACCGACCAAAGTTAAATAAAAATCTCGCAGTCGTCTTCCACCTTTTTACAGTTTTTCAGAACTTCCTGCATGACCTCTTTAGGATTTCGTCCATCCTCGAATTCCACATGCATTTTCAGCATCATAAAGTTCACAGTGGCGTCCTTGACTCCATCTGTACGTTTCGCCGCATCCTCCATCTTATTCGCGCAATTTGCACAGTCCACATCAATCTTATACGTTTTCTTCATTTTTCAGATATCCTTTCCTCGAAAATATTTTCACAATCAATTAAACATATGTTTAATTCTTGTTTTTAATATACACCCATTATGCTTCCGCGTCAATAGCTTTCACAAAAAAATTGACATGATTTTTCGGTGATGTTATCATCAGATTAGTATTTTGTGCAATTATCCTTAATGATAAATATGGAATGGGAAAGTTTGTCTGATTTTTCTTAAACAGTGCAAAAACGATCAGAAAAGAGGGATATTATGAAAGATTTTTCTTTGCCCCATGACCATGGCCAGCAGATTGAACGCTTTCCGGAGCAAATGCCCGCGCCGGAAGATTTTCAGACGGCTGCTGAATTATTTAAGCAGCTTGGAGACGGAAACCGTATCCGGATTTTCTGGCTTCTATGCCACTGCGAGGAATGCGTGATAAATATTTCTTCTCTTATGAATATGAGCAGTCCCGCTGTCTCCCACCATCTTCGCCAGTTAAAGGCCAGCGGCCTGATCGTCAGCCGGAGGAGCGGAAAAGAAGTCTATTATAAAGCGGCGGACACAGAAGCCGCTCAACTTCTGCATCACATCATTGAGCAGCTTGTAAAAATCATCTGTCCGGGTTTTTCTCCCTGAAAATCATACCAAACGCACAGAAAAAACCGACAGCCTATATGACTATATGACTGTCGGTAAGGGTGTGGTTTCATGTTTGTTTTTCGTAAAAATCCTGTATCCTTATAAGTCAAGGTTTCCGGTCCTTTTTCTTTCTCTTTTATCTGCGGATGCTCTCGTAGTAAGCGAAAAGACCTTCTGCCAGCACCGGATCAATAACCGGAAGACCAGTGGCCTCTTCCAGTTCTTTTGCCACGCCGATGGTGGCAAGACCTGTGCATGCAAGAGCGATCACTTCCGCCCCCTTTTCTTTCAGGTTCTTTCCTGAAGCGATCACCTGCTTTCTTCCTTCCGGCGTCATCAGATCCAGAGTACTGTCCACACCTTCCGGCTTTTCCAGGATCATTTTCCCCTCAAGAAGTCTTGCATAAGCATCGGGAGCATAATCCGTGATCCCAAGTACTCCGATTTTTGATCCGTACCGAAGAGCCAGCGCCACTGTTGTCTCTCCACCGCCGGTTACCGGCATCCCCGGAAGCGCCTCTCTTATCTGGCGTACGCCCGGATCATCCGCGCAGCTTACAATGATCATATCAACATCCTGAAATGATTTCGCCGTTTCTACGATCTTCGGAACCGCAATCTCGCAAAGCTGGGGACTGTGGATTCCCTCCGGCTGATCCGGGATACATTTTGTCTCCACATCAAGAGATGGAAACTTCTCCATGATCTGCCTTTGATGGGAATATAATACTTCCGGATCCTCACATGTCAGAACACGGATCAATCCTACTTTAAACTTTTTTTCATGATGGCTCATTTTTCTTCCTCCTTTTTATTCAGAAAAACCCCGCAGCGTTTCCTTTGCTGCAGGGTCCGTTTTTTCTATACCTGGAACACTCCCTCTTTGATCACAAGTGTATCATCAAGATAGAGCGTCGGCTTCAGTATAATGCCGTCCATGTGGCATTCTGCCTTGTTTACCCCGCCGAAGGATGTGTTTGTTCCAAACGCAATATGTACAGTTCCATACACTTTTTCATCTTCCAGAATAATGCCGTTCAAAATCGCCGCTTCATTTGTTCCAATCCCCAACTCACATAGTGTACCGTTCACTTCGTTTTTCAGCAGGATATCCAGATTTTCACTTTTTTCTCCTGTCACCTGACGAAGCTTGCCGCCGCTGATCTTCATATGAAGCGGGCTCTCCAGCTTTCCGATTCCTACCATAGAACCATCTATGAGCATCTCGCCGTCGGATCCGTCTTCCAAAGGAGCAATGTATGCCTCGCCGGAAGGAAGATTGCCGCATTTTCCGGGTTCTTTATATACTCCCGGACTGGGTATGCCATTTCTTCCTTTCAGACTGATTTTCAATACCATTCCGCCTTTTTCAATTCTTGCACTGTCTGCCTTTGTCAGCATATCGGTGATCTTGTCCGTCAGTTTCTCTACTTCGCCGTAATCTGCCGTCATGGCGCCTTTACTGAACATTTCTTTCGTAATTCCCGGCATAGTTGCCACTCTGCTTCCTGCTGCCGCAGCCTCGATTCTCGCGCTTGTATGAGTCAGAGATTGTGCTGTAGGCGCAATGACCACATCCGCCGCTTTCATGGCTTCTGCCACTGCTTTTGGCGGCTCCTGCCCGCTCACTTCTCTCTCCTTCATCACAAGCAGCATTCCTTCACAGCCGAGGCGGCAGGACGCTTCATAAAGGGCCTCGCCGATCTCTTTTCTTGTATCGTCAGTGATCACAAGTACAGATTCTTCTTTTTTTACTCCCAGGCAGGAGGTAAGTACCTGTTCTGCAATTTGTACTAAGTCTTTCATGATCTGTCTATCCTCTCTTTTTCAAATCGGTCAGTTCTGACACAACGCGGGCAAGAAGCGTTCTTGGAAGGACTGCCATTTTCCCAGTCTTCTCTTCAAACATGCGCTTCATTTCCTGAGTATAGCCGATACAGTCCAGAACGATCAGGTCAGCGTCCATGTCTTTTACCTGCTCTGCCGCCTTCTCCAGATCTTCCCACTCTCCATAAGGGGATGCCGCAATAGAAGTCACTTTGTTCACGTACTGACTCCATTTCCCTTCTGTCTGCGCAAGCTGCAGGGGTGACGGAGTCATACAGATAATGTTGGATTTCTTTGTCATCAAAGGCACAATCCGATCAAGAATATCGCAGGGATAGATCAGAGGAATGTTTTTGGATGTCAGTGTTTCCGGAAACTTTCCTGTACAGAAAAACATGATCAGCCTGCATCCGGCCGTTTCCATCTCATCAATGGCCTGCTGAAGCCTGGGAAGGATATAACGCTCTGCAAAAGTGACAGAAGTGCCGTCCGTCAGACGGGAGACCAGTACATAGTCTCCTTCCTCCGGTTTAAACTTTGCAATCTCTTCTTTTGTCAGTCCATCCAGGCCTCCTGCCTGTATCAGTTCAACCTGTCCCTCAAAAATATCCATGATATCTGCTGTCACATCAACTCTCGGCGCCTGTCCGATGGTAATCGCACCAATTTTCATCTGCATTCACCTCTTATTCTTGTCCCAATGTCTGTAAATGATCCATCTTTCCATACAGTTTTACAAGACGTGCATACTCTTCTTCGTCATAGAACTTGCACTGTCCTCTTCCGAAGGCTTTTGCAACCTCCAGCATGAAGCGTGCTGCTTCCTCCACATCCGCTGCATGAGTTGCTCCTGTCGCGCATCCCGGCACCATAACTTCTGTTGTGATAGCAATTCCTACGACCGGAGCTTTTGTTGCAGTACATGGCTGCAGAACACTGTTGATATGATACACATCATTTCCATAAGGAGTAATATCCTGTGTTGCCAGCGGAAATACGTAAGGAAGCTTTCCTGTAGTGATCTGCATCAGATCCAGCAGGTCTTCAGACGTTCTTAAAATATATCCTTCTTTTACCGTGGGAGAGATGGCGAATCCTCTTGTGTTGATCACGCGATTGCCCTTTGTTGTGTCCACAGAGAGAATGGCATCCAGATCATCTGATACTTCTTCCCTGTTCACCTGTGACATCTCTACCGGTGATCCCATGAACGGAACCGGGTCATGGGGCTGTGTAGGCGCGTTTGGGCAGATGTGGGTGGAAATCAGCACATCTCCCTCCAGCATATCCCCTTTGTTCTGCATATCCAGAATTTTAGCGGCAAGAGCAACTGCTGCCAGAGCTCCGTCTCCGTCAGATACGAATCCTACCCTCTCCGGACGCGCTCCAATACCTCCCAGTCTTCCAAGAAGTCCGATTGTCGGAGCATTTCCGCCGTTTGTCTTCCCCTTTGATCCGGGAATACGCACCTTCAGCATATCTGTAGAACCTTTTGGTCCCTTCAGCTCATATACTTCAATATTCGCATCTGGCTGGATCGTTCTTAAATATTCTTCTACCTTTTTTCCTGTCACATTTCCATCATCCAGGATATCATACGCTTCAAGAATCTGTTTCATTAACATGGCTTTTCTCTCCTTTTTCTGCTTTTTTGTTTTGTTTTTTGCCCATGCCGCCCACGGAACATGTGCGCCTGGGGTTTTCATCTCTTACAGGTAGCTCACCATCTCTTTTCCGACTACCTCTTCTGTCTGTTTCAAAAGTTCCGGATCATACATGGTAGCAGACAGCTTCAGATTTTTCTTATCTGTTCCGATCACATAGACTTCCAGTCCTTCCTCCATCATTGCTGTAGTGACTGGCTCCCCGGTATTTGCATTAATGGTCATAATCAGATCAGGGAAGGTTGCAAGGCGTTTTCCGTCCTTTTCCGCTGTGGCATATTCATTCCAGAACGTCAGCTGACAGCCGTCTACTTCCGCATATCCCACATCGAATCCTCCTGTTGTTTCAATAGAAAAGTTTTTCACCTCTCCTTTTGCCAGGATAGAACCGCCGAGAAATTCACACACATTTCTTACCGCTTCCTCTACGGAAGTTTCCAGCCCTTTACGGAAAGCTTTGCCTGTCTCTATTGCAAAGCTGACACCGCCGACAGCGCAGTTTTCTTTCGCGTAGGAAGCTGTCACCGGATTTCTGGCAACCGCTACCAGTCCTCCCGCCTCAATGGACGCCATACGCACAAGTTTTGAGGTGTGCTCAATGCTTCCCTCAAAGAAACACTCCACATGATTTCCTGTCTCCGGATTTCCTCCCACGCATGCCTGAACCGTCCTGTAGTCCTTCTGCTTATGCAGATTCATGCTTCCCATAACCCCGGTTGGATGGGCGCGTCCATTACACGGCGCGTCCACAAGTGGAAGACCGGAAATCGCAGCCTGAAGCCATCCGTTCACAGACGCCTCTCCTCCCTGCTCATTTGTGATAATACCGCCCAGCTTCAGATCTGTATTCTTTTTGATCATCTCAATCGTATAAGCAAGATCCTTAGCTGTCATAAACTGGTCTCTTGCATTTGGCGCTCCCACAAGGGAAGCTGTCAGAAGAACCGCGTCATCATCAATCTCTTCAATCGGAACAAGTCGAAGATCTGTATAATCTACCGCGATCTTTGCATATTTTCTTCCTTTTACCGGATCTCCTCCGCCTCCTCCGCCAAGGATCGTACCTCCTGTGAGGACATCATCCAGTACTTCTTCTGTCAGTTTAAGTCCTTCTTTTTTCTCCACTTGAAAATCCCCTTCTTTCCTTAAAATGATCTGCTTTATACTGCAAATGCCGACATAAAGGAAAATCCCTTACGCCGACACTTGAATAGATCCGCTATTCTTTCTTGCTTCCAAGGGCAAGCGTCGCCGTAAAGAAGCTGTACAGAGCCGCGCCTGCCAGTGCGCCGGCGCCCAGAATATTGAGTGTATGCTCGTTTTCTTTGTTTCTCTTTACCAGGATCGCACGGATGATCAATGCGACAATAATAGTAAGACCATTGATAGTGCTTCCTACCAGAAGACCGGTTGCAAAGAGGATTCCCACCTGTCTGGAGCCTCCAAGAAGCTGGATGACTGCTCCCGGAATTGCCCAGATCAGAAGCCATTTTGCAACTGCTCCGCCTGCGCCTGCTTCGATGGTAGCCGCAAAGGTTGCGTCTACAGGAGCATACAGTCCCTGCGCAAAGTAGGTACGCGCAAGAAAGGCTACCATAACAAATGCAACGATAAATCCTACGATCTCAGAGATAAACTGCTGTTTTCTTCCTACTTTTTCCAGCTCCGGGTCTTTTCCATATCCTCTTAATATATAACCGCATTTCAGGTCATAGGCCATATCGGAGAAGGCCGGTCCTGTCGCCGCTGTATAGGCAACCAGAACAGCCAGAGGCATGCTCGGGAAACCGATCAGCATACCTACCAAAAGGAAGATAAGTGCTGTGGCAAATCCCGGAAACCATCCGGAATACATTGCGGAAATTCCAACGATCAATTCTGAAGCAATTGCGGCAAATGCTGCATAAATGATCCAGATCACCAGTTTAAATGGTGTCATCTCTGACCAGATGCCTGTGGCGATCGCCAGAGCAATTGCCACAACAAAATATGCCACATATCCCCAGCCAAGAGCGCTCTTCATATTACTCATGCTGCGGCTGAATTTTCCTGCCGCGCTTGCATCGTTTCCTTTCTTGGAGAACAGCATTTTACATACCTGCAAAAGCGCGATGAGTCCCGCTCCGATCATAATTCCGTGAGGCATGTACTGAAACATCGGATCTGACGCAAGATCCGCTCCTTTTCCGAAAATGTCCGTCACGATCGGAAAACTTTTTCCGAAAATGTCAATGATAAAGCCGTTTGTATTGATGACTCCGATCACAATGCTACCGACTCCGAGAGCCGCCATAGCCGCGAAATCACCAAACCAGGACACACCGAGAAGGTCTGTCGGGACACCGATCACTTTACCGCCGATACCGATTACCATACCAACAAGAAGCAGCATTGCTTTCCGGCCTTTTTCTACAACTGCCAGGATAGACTGTGCAGATGCAACTCCCGGAGGCCATGCTCCCTCCGCCGGGAACATTTCTGAATCAAATGTCTTATAAAGGATTGTCGCGTCAATGATCGTTGCGATAAATACACCGATCAGCATTGGGAACATCAGATCTTCTCTTCCCATAATGACTGGAATACCGATGGGAAGCAGCAGACTGTTTGCCGCTGAGAATGTTGCTCCTGATATAGAAGTCTGAATCATGTTCTGGCTGTGAATACTCCTGTATTTCTGCAGAAACGCCAGCGGTATCCTGGAAAGTATAATCGCAAACAAGGCTCCAACGATAGATGTGTTGGGAGCTACACCAGTACGTACGATCAATTCCAGTCCGATAATTGCTCCAAGCACACTCATAATGATATTCAGTATGAGAACATGCGGGGCCAGTGCTTTAGGGTGTTCGGCTGCTGTAATATGCAGCTGTTCAAGCGATTTCTTCTCTTGTTCATCCATATTTTCTCCTCCTTTTCTCTCATTCGCCGCTTTACCTTTTTCAGGCCAAACCGGCTTTCAGGTACAAAGAAAGCCAATGTGACGATCACCCACATTGGCTTAACACCTCTTTATTTTAGCACTTTATCAAATTGAAGTCTTTATTCTCTGAATCCAATTTTTCACCAGAGTCTTTGTGCCCGGCGCACAGCTCTTGTCAATTTTTTTTCGTTTCCTTTCCATTTTCTACCAGATATCTTCTTACTAAACAGACAAATGCCAGTTCCTGCAAAGTTGTAAAATCTCCTATATCACACTTTAGTATTTCTTCAATCTTTTTTACTCTGTACATCATGGTATTTCTATGGAGATACAATTTTTCCGCTGTCTGCTTTTTCGATCCTCCGTTTTGCATCATCACTTCCAACGTCTCCACAAGGCCAGTTCCATGCTTCCTGTCATACTCTTCCAGGCTGTACAGCCGTTCCTCTACATAAGACTTGACTTGCGGAAGACTGGAAATTTCCAGCAGCAGTTCTTCATATTTCATCTCTTCCCACCAGAAAATCTTCTGTTCTTCCAAATCTTTTGCGGCAATCTGTGAAAGTTTCGATATCTGATGAGCGGCTTTGGGCATATCAAAATACCCGTCTATTTTATCGGAAACAAGTATATGGAAATCTGCTTTGCATAATTTCTTCAAACTCTCCTCAAAATTTTTCAATTCTTCTTTAAAGGTCAAAATCCGCCCCGGCTCACAGAACAGAACCGATATCTTTTCCGGAAGAGAAATCACTGTGTACCCGAGATTTTGTTTCATAAAAAATGTTTCCGCCAACTGCTCTGCCTTTTCCTTTTTCCGAGCAGACCACTGTCCTTTCGGATATTTTGTACAGATCTCCATCATCCTTACCGGCATCATAGGCCAATACAGAGAATTGGCTCTGATCTGCGCCTCATCCTCCCTGTCAAACCTTTCCTGCACCAGATCAAAATAAAATTTCCGATCCAGTTCTTTTTTCTCAATCTTTCCGATCTGATAGCGTGTCCGCATCTCTACTCCGTTTTTAGCTTCCACAATGGCAACCATTACCGGATACACCGCTTCAATAAATCCCAGGGCATTGTTGAGAAAGAAGAGTGGAAAATGAATCTGATCTGCCAACTCCAGGGCCTCTTCCGGAAAATGGTCAAAAAATCGTGTCTTGATCGCCAGCGCTGCAGCCCCTGCCTCATTTAAGTCCCGGATCAGATTGAGAACCGCTCCTTTGTCATTACGGATGGCATACCCGGTAGTGATAAGCAGCATATCCGCCCTAAGCCATGGTTTGATATCCGGCTGTTCCATCATGTCATATGCTACCACGGTACGGTCCAGCCCTTTTTCGCCCGCTACCAGGTCTGCCTGTCCGTTGTCCCACAATTTTTTTATATCTTTTACTGTCAGCCTCATGCTATCGCTTCCCTTTTGTTTTGATTTTTTTACGATAACATTTCAGAATATATTTTTCAATACCTGCCAAAATGAAGATTCTGTGAAAAATAACAGGAATGAAGCTGTATTTTGTTACGTCCTCCGTTATCTTTTTCACATATATTTCTTTACAATCGGCTGCATCGTATGTCACTTCTGCTATAGAATTGACTCCTGGAGAGAGGGTTGATATTTCTCTACATCTCTTTCTAAAAACAAAACGGGCGCTTATGGAAGCACACGGCTGTCCACAAACGCTCAATCCTATCGTACTCCTGTTAAAATAAAATTCATTAATCGCTCTACATCATCAAAAATAGCCCCGACGGTCTGATAAGTTCCGGCAAAGCCTGATCGTCATTGACAGTGGCTATGTATGCGTCACATTTTTCGCAGTCCAATCCGCAGTATCCCATCATATCTTTCATAGGTTATTTTCCTCCAATATTTTTCTCATGTCTGTAACAGACTGGACCTGCTGCTTTTTCAGATATGGCTTCACAAAAGTTTTCATCAGCCATGTTTTCGCTTCCACGCACTCCTTAAATCAATCGTATTTCTTTCAAAGTACATTCCATGGTGAGGAACGCTTCGTTGATCACAGGTGTGTGAATAGTTTTAGCATTTGCAGCCGTAAAACCTCCTGCCGCAAATTCATCGTCATTCATTCCATTTTGGTGAATAGTCTTTACCAGTTTATCATAGCAATTTATCGGAAGGAAATTGATGCAAATGGATATGCCGGTTTAAAATACTGCGGGAACTCCTTTCCGATCTCAATCTTCATACTGCACCTCCCAATTCATCAGGATCATAGGTTACTATTGGTTAGTAATAAAAATTAGGATTTGTCTGCTTAACAAACTGGGATTTATCGTTCCTTTGTCATTACATAATTTGTAAGAAAAATTCCTTGCCGTTCTACCTGTTGTTCCTTTACAATCTTATAACCTCTTTTTTCAAAAAAAGGCTTTGCTGTAATAGAAGCGTGAGTAGTAATATCTCCTTTAACTGCTTGCTCCAGTTGATTACAAATAGAAGTTGCAATGCCTTTTCCCTGATAATCCACGTGAACATATAGACGGTCAAGATAGCCTGTTTCATCTATATCTCCAAAGCCTACAATGATTTCATCATCAACCGCAACAATGCTGAAATGTTCTTGAAACAACTCGTTCCACTTTTCTAAATCTACTTGCCCTGTCGCCCATACATTTAACTGTTCTTTTGTATAATCTTTTGCATTAACATTGTGAACTGTATTATAAAACAACTCTGTAAGTTCTTTGCAATCTGATGGCTGGTACTTTCTAATAATCATTTTTCTTCCTCAAATTCTAATTTTCTGCTCTACAATTTAGGATTTATCTATTTAACAGATTAGCGCTACTTCTTATTGAGATCATCTTCATTATCATACCTTTTATTTTTTCTCTGGGCACTGCTTCCAAAGCAAAAGAAAGCCGAGCCTAAGCATAACCAAATCACTCCTGATGAAAAGCATGTATTGAAAAGCTTAGTAATAGCAACTATGAAAAATAATGCTGAAACTAAATAGTATAATGTTACCATTGTTTTATTGCTCATAATATTTTTCTCCTCTGCAAATTCCAATTTGCTTTTCGCAAATATACCACAATTTTTCCCGGAAAAGAATATATTTCATTATATTCCTGCTCGTCCAATGCCGCTCTATCGCTAGTATCAAATGCATCTAAAAACCCGTCCACGGCAATACACAAGCCTTTAAATTCTCTTGGATCATCTTTTGCATTCACAAAATCTTGAACCGGAATAACTAATGCAAAGCTATCGACGAAATCATTATCTCTAATCTCAAACTTCATGCCGTCCCTTCATATTACCAGCCCTCAACTATTACCATTTATCTACAAAAGTACTACAAAAATTTTCATCTGTCATATCAGCATCAATATACGCTTTTAATTCCTTTTTCATCCCTTCATATTTTTCAACTGCTTCTTTTATATCTTTTGCAAAAACAGTATGAAACATCACGCCGTAAATTCCACAGATAATTTCATATGGTGCTATATCACCTGGATGATAAATTGTGATTCTCGACTGTTTATTATATTCTTCATCCTGTATAATAGTTGGATTCTCCTTTTCACGGACATATTTTTCCCACATAAACAATTATCCTCTTCTATGAAAACTTTTAATGCGAAAGCCAGGAGTCGAACCTGGCATCCTTTGCCCTAAAATGACACTGCGCTCCCGGTGCACCAATCTGTATCTGAAATGCCAAAGTAATCATTTCCATAATGTTCTGATCCATAGCATACCTTTTATACTCCAGAAGATTTTGCTTATCTAATGCTTCCACTTATTCTGCCAAAGCCAATAGGAATTCCCAAAACATTAAGAGCAGCAAAAATCACTCCGCCCAGATAAGAAACGGCTGAACCTTAAATCGTATTTTCCTATCAGATAAAGGACATAGCAGAACACAACTGCATTTGTAAATGCAGCAATGCTTCCATTCACATACCCTGCATCAGCAAACAATCCCATGAACATATACCAGTTGTTCAAGTTTGTAACCTCATCCAGTGCGTTCTTGAATTTTGTGAAATTAGCATCCATCTCCTTTTTGGGTACAACACCGGTTTCGAAATTCTTACCTCTCATGATCATATAAGCATAACGAAGCCGCGCACGACGGAAACCTACTGCGACCGCCATACGTATCAGATGAGAATGATCTGCCTTCAAGCTAAAGTTATAGGAAGTACCACTTTCGGTATGCGCGACTCGGCGCAGAACTTATCTGTTTTGTCATGTACAGCGTTATCATAAACAGCGAGAAGCGTTTCTATGAAGTTCTTTTCCGTCAGTTTCTGTTACCCTGAATTAACACGCACAAAGACCTCAGCCACATCTGCCTCGTTCGCTTTTGCATTAATGCGGAGAGCCTGCTGCATAACAGCATCCAGATTCCCCGCTTTTTCATACTGTTCCTGCTTTGCCTGTAAAAATACATAGCGGCCAATGTTCAACATTGTAAATTTTTCAAGATCAGCTATCTCGATTTTGCCGCTTCTGACATTAAGGTAAAAAAGGCGCATTGAACCCGGTCGATCTTCACTGATGCTTTCGCTGTGATCGACCTCTGTAAACTAATCATCAAAAGTTTTATCCTTTACAGTTTTTGAGTTCCAACGCCCATGCACCTCCTCATAATTAATTAGTCATGTCTGTCTGCGAGGCACTTGTTAATTGCGTAGAAATATTCAATACATCTCGGAATGCTGGCGGTAACAATCATCGCACGCGCTTTGCCGCCGATCTTTTTCTTGGTGATAACTTGCTCATAAAAATGCTCCACCATCATAGCAGCCTTCTTTGCAATGACGTCCGGATTACCCTCGACAAAGGCACGCAGCTTCTTCTGTGCACGCTTCTTGTCAAACATTGGATCGTCCTCGACGGTTTTCATAATCTTGTACCAGCTGTCGATAGTTGTATAATTCCGCAGCACATCAAGAATGAAACCTTCCTGAATGGCCTGCTTCATCGTGTAAACATGGAACGGGCGATGTTTGATTTTGCCGTCCTCCTCATAGGCAACACCGAACATCTCCTCGGTCTTGTTCTTCGGAGTGGCGGTGAAAGCAAAGTAACTAGCAGAGGAGACGAGCTTGCGTCCCTCCATCATGGCATTAATCTTATCCTCATTGTCTGCCTCATCGTCTGTGGCAAGGCCGGAAAGTGCCAGATTCATATTTGCGGAGTTACGTCCGCTCTGACCAGAGTGTGCCTCATCGATGATAATAGCAAACTTGTTATTCTTATGTTCCTGCCCGATCTCAGAGATGATGTACGGGAACTTTTCAATCGTGGATATAATGATGCGCTTGCCGTCCTGTATGGCCTTGCGCAAATCGCCGGAATGTTCCGCCCATACCACGGTGTTCTTAACCTGCATGAACTGCTTGATCGTATTGCGGATCTGCTTATCCAGAATACGTCGGTCAGTGATCACAAAATACGTCTGTCACTGGGATAAATCCTTTGGTGCATATCTTGAAAAGAAACGCTCGGAAGGGAAGCATTACAACGTAGCTTTATCCCATGCCACAAAGAAACTTGTGCGATTGATTTTTGCAATGGAAAAATCCGGAAGAGCATATCTGCCAACAACTTAATTCTTTTCTGTAAATATCTCCTTTTAGAGTGCCAGCAATGACACTCTGTTTGTCATACAGTTTTCAAGGTTCAAATATATCTGAAATGCATTTCTGCAATTCATTCAAAAAACTTTCATTTTAGACTTGACTTTTAATAGTTAGTCTTTCGTTTCGTACGATTTTTTTGAAATATCTATTGATTTCACTCGATTTCCATTGATTTCCGCTGTCAAATCGCATATAATAAAGATGACCCCAAAGGAAAGGAGGAGTCGTTTATGATTGTAACTGCGACCGAATTTAAAACCAATTTCGGCAAATACCTGGATATGCTCACGAAAGAGGATATTTTCATTACCCGCAATGGCAAAACCATTGCCAAGGTAATCAATCCCCAGGTTTCTGCTGTGGATTCCCTCCGTGGAATGCTGAAAAACGTCCCTTCAGACATTGACCTGGATTCTTTACGGGAGGAGCGGCTGTCAAAATATGAAGATCATGTGTGATACCAACATCATTCTTGACGTTCTGCTGGAACGGCAGCCTTTCGTTGAAGATTCCTACAAGGTCTTAAGCCTTTGTGAGGAACACCGGCTGGAGGGCTTTGTGTCCGCTTCCTCTGTGACCGACATTTACTATCTGGTCAGAAAATACACTCACAGTACCGAACTCGCTTATCAGGCGGTTGGGAAGATGCTGGAGATTGTAAAAGTGTGCAGTGTTACCAATAACGATGTCCTGACCGCATACCAGAGAAAAGCGAGGGATTTCGAAGACTGCCTTGTTGCGACCTGCGCGAAGTCCATCCGATGCGATGCCATCGTTACCCGCAACAAAAAGGATTTTGAAGAGTTTGGCATCTGTCTCCTTACCCCTTCCGAACTCCTGCAGCAAATTTCATAACAATTGAAAAAACGCATCCAGACCGGGTGCGTTTTTTCGTAAAAGCGGCCCCACAGGAATTGTCCCGTGAGGCCGCCGCTCTCTATGCAGTTTTCGATGCTATCAGTATAGCATGGGCAAACAAAAACATCATCCGCGATATTACTCATGCCTTTCCAAACAGCAGGGTTACCAGATGGCTTAAGGCACGGTTTTTCCGGTTGTAGGCAGAGGAACGCTCGATACCAAAGTGGCCGCATATATCGTAGATGGCACTCGATCCGTATTCGTTTCCTTCCCCGTAAAAGATTTCCAGCACATACCGTTCATCCTCCGTCAGTTCTTCCCAGGCTGGGACGAACCAC